>ERZ773241.22-NODE-22-length-172235-cov-20.205332_pt1 | contig 172235 bp, 177 predicted proteins | sample MGYA00580989_ERZ773241 | MGnify/ENA primary metagenome ERZ773241 (study PRJEB29015, sample SAMEA2737804) | human gut metagenome | biome: human gut; feature: human-associated habitat; material: faeces | place: China | collected 2012 ... | reverse complement strand
ACAGAGGGGGTCAAATTTCGTTCGTTTTGGGGGTCACCAGAACTTTCGTTTGACAGACGAGGTATTCCGAAAGAGCGGAGCAATCATCAGTCTAAGTGCAAGGCTTTCGGGTAAAAGCTCTAATACCCTCAGCAATTTAACGAACCGTGTCTATAGGATTCCCTGAAAGTTCTTAGGCGGTCGCGCAGGGAGGGATGGCCCTCCCTGCGCGAGTTGTATCCGAACCTTCTTCGGGCATACCGGAAAGGATAAAAAGCCCCTCAGCTCAATCAACAGGCAAGCACTAGTTAATCTAGATTACATTTAATTTAACAAACCTGCCTTGTGAAAAATAATGCTATGGTGATTTTCCCTTATTGTGTACTTTTACACCTTGATAATTTATACTTTATGTTTCTAAAAACATTTAATAATATAAATTTTATTCAACAACTTTGACATAAAACTCAGTTACTGTCTTCACATGGTTATAAAAAATGATAATAAAAGGGAATTTTTGACTCTTAATATCTGCGTCCAACATCGAATACTGTGCAGTCTCTAGCTCCTCCTTATCCATTTTTTGTAGCTGAAGAAAAGAAAGTTTTCCGCCAACTTTTTGCTCCTTTTTTTCCAAGGGCTTTTTGTCTTCCCCTATAATCATAGCTTCAACATGAACAGTAGATGGCAAAAAAGGCTTCTGTCCAACCAATTGTCCTTCAATAACCAAGATTCGTCCGACTTTCTCATTATCTACAAAATACTGACGGACTTTTTCCAAGCGAAGTGAATGAAGATCTATTTTATTTGAATCTTGTGCCTGGATAGGGATTTGGGCGGCTCCACTTGATGACATATTATATTGAATCTCTTTCATCTCTGCCGGCTTGGTCGCGTTCTTCATGGCCTGACTGGGAATAACCGGAGATGCCTCATCCCTGCTGACACTCCCCTCAGGCTGTTGCACTGACTTTACCGGAGTCGGGGCTGGAACAAATTTATTTTTCAGGTTAATGACAGCCCCCCTGAAATCGCCAGAAAGCTCCCACGCGGCATACCCGGCTATTCCTAAAACCAAAACAACAACTAAAAACCATAAAAATGGATGATGAGATTTCTTTTCTTCCAGTTGGGGCAAGGCACTCTGAGGAACGTCAGACGCTCCCAGGGGAGGAAGAGTCCCCGAACTCAAAGATGATTGCCGAGCATAGTCTGAATTTTCTTCAGAAGGCAGAGAAAAGACTGTCATACAGACAGAACAGCGTAAGCGCGCCCCCGGTTTAGTTCCGGAAGGGAGATTGAAACGGCTCTTGCACTTAGGACACACAACTTGCATGGCTCTGAACCTCCGGGGCGTTCATTCCTGTTGAAAGAAATCTTCTAGTTTTCATCTGGGATACAGATATCGGGGAGCGTTCTCAGTTTCTCCGCGTAATCAAGCCCATACCCCACTATGAAGCCATCATCCATAACAAAACCAGGGTAATCCACGTGCACATCGACCACACGACGGGCTTTTTTATCGACAAGGGCGGCAAGTTCCAGACTCCTTGGATTCCTCGCACGGAACTGTTCCATCAGAAAGTGCATCGTGTGGCCGCTGTCCACGCAGTCTTCCACTATCAGGACATGTTTCCCCTCGATGTTGACTTCCACGTCACGGGAAAAGGTAACATGTCCGCTGCTCTCTGTTCCATTGCCGTAGCTGGAAAGCCGGACAAAATCCACAATCATATTTTTATTATCAATGCACCGGACCAAATCAGCGAAAAAGATGAAAGCACCTTTCAGAACACAGACAACAACAAGAGGCTCATCGCCGTACTTTTTCGTTATCTGCTCTCCCAGCTGCTCTACCCTCTTCCTGATGTCTTCACGCGTGTATAATGGTTTAAGCCTGGAAATTTCCATAGTAGTTATCCTCTCTTCGTAAGACTTTCAGACTTCGCCCGTTTTGAGACAGGCTGAAAAAAGTGAAAGGCCTCATCCTCTGCAATGATATCTGAAGATGAGGCCTTTTATCAAAACTTTCCGGGGAACATGCCCCCAGTGAATTTAATTTTCCGCAAGTACGTGAAGAACAGCGAATTCGTCGCAGTCGGGGTACTTGGGGCAGTGCACACAGTCGGCCCAGATTTTCTGGGGAAGAACATCCTTCTCTACTGTGGGGAATCCGATATGATTGAAGAAGCCTTCCTGGTAGGTAAGCGCAAACACGCGTTTGATGCCGATGGAAGGACAGTCGGCAAGACATGCCTGGACAGCCAGAAGCCCCAGACCCTTGCCCCGCTGATCTTCGCGGATAACAAGAGAAGCCACTTCCGCCAGATCTTCCCAGACAGGAGCCAGCGCCACACATCCGATAATTTCCCCGTCAGGCTTCACGAGAACAAAAAAGTTACGCACATGGCCATAGAGGTAAGTCAGGGCCCTGGGAAGAAGCTGCCCTTTAAGCGCGGCCTGCATCAGAAGGGCGTGAATATCCTTCACGTCATCAACCACGGCCTTACGAACCGTGACATCACCTTTCTGCATCATATCAGTCCCTTTACTTGTTCAGAAGGGGAGACAGAATCTGATCAAACTCGTCTTCAGAAGGAGCCCCGCTCCCTGTCACCAGCAGCTTGCCATCAGGATCGTAAATAACATTAAAGGGAATACTGCTGATTCCAAAGAGATCGACGAGATCTCTGTTGGCAAGATACACAGGATAGTTGGCACCAAAATTCTTCATGAAAGGTCCGACTTTGGAGGAAGTGGCGCTATCGTCCACGGAGAGGCCGATAAAAGCGACTTTGTTTCCGTACTTCGCCTGCATTTTGACAAGAAGAGGAATTTCTCCCCGGCACGGGGGGCACCAGGTGGCAAAAAAGTTAACGATCACCGGCTTGCCTTTGTTCGAGCGGATCACATTTTCAAGTCCGGCCTTATCAAGAGTGGACACAACGTTGTTGCTGGCAGCGAAGCAGTAAGCTGCGGGCAAGACGATCAGTACCAGCAGTACAGCGAGCAGAAACTTCTTCATATGTTTTAGGCAGAAGATGCCCTCCGGCATCCCCCGCACGACCTCCCGATGTAAAAACTGATTTGAAGCCCCTTTCCCCTTTCGGAAGGGCTCCTTTCTATTTTTTTGAGATGTTCAGCATACCTTAGTTATTTCTCTTTCTCAAGAACCCAACCTTCCTGCAGGCGCAGCGCTGCTGTCGTCAGTGCACAACGTCATCTCCCACGGCATGGTATCCTATTTGACAAAGACACGCTCAGTACATACTTGATAACCCTTAGGACAAGACACAGGACAGAAAACAGCAAAACGCATCCTTATAATAATAGACATCAGGCCGGGGCACCCCGGAAGGAAATATTTCGTGACACGCACCAATATGAGTAAAGAAGCAGCCCCTGAAAGCCTCATACCGGAGTCCCGCCATTCTCTCCAGGCAGGGGATTCCACACAAACGGGCACGCAGGAAGCTGGAGAAGCAAAGAGCATAAGCCAGAACGTATGTGTCACCCCTGACGTCATTCCTTCTGAGGAAACGGAGGAAAAGGAACCTGCGGATACTGCTGCTGACAGTACTATACGCATCCGCAGGAAACGTTCAGCCGCGAGGCGCCGTACGAAGAGCAACAGCCGTGATGCTGAAGCTGAAGAGCTCAAGGATGGCTCCGTACAGAAGGACACCGAAAAAGAAGAACCTGCGAGCGAACTCGCTGAAGTAGAGGAAATAGCCAGCGAGGATCTCGGGGACGAAGAGCAGACTGATGACGTTCTCTCTCCTGAGGTAGAAGAAACAGACAGGGATGGAGAAGAGCCCATAGGGCTTGAAGCCCATGACTCTGCTGAGGATATTTTACCAGCTCCTTCGCACAGCCGCCTCCCTTCCACAAGAGACAGCTTTCAGCTCTATGTCAGGGAAATAAGCCACTTTCCCCTCCTCAAACCCGAGGAAGAGCACGAGCTGGCTGTCAAATTCAGAGATACGAGAGACAAAAAAGCCGCTTTCCGTCTCATTTCCTCCCACCTGCGCCTTGTGGTCAAAATCGCCGTTGATCTCCAGCGTCGCTGGATGCAGAACGTCCTCGATCTCGTGCAGGAAGGCAATGTCGGCCTTATGCACGCACTCTACAAATTCGACCCCGACAAGGGGATCAAATTCTCGTATTACGCGTCCTTCTGGATCAAGGCGTACATCCTGAAATTCATTATGGATAATTTCAGGATGGTCAAAATAGGCACCACACAGGTCCAGCGCCGGCTTTTCTTCAATCTGTCCCGCGAACGTCAGAAACTCATTGCCGAAGGTTTTGATCCTGATGCCGAAATGCTCTCAAAAAGACTCGGTGTCAGCAAAAGCGATATCCAGGAAATGGATCAGCGCATGTCCTCAGGCGATGTTTCCCTGAATGTCCCTGTCGGAGATGATTCAGATTCGGCAACACGGATGGACTTCCTTCCCGCTCTCGGTCCCGGAGTCGAGGACAGTATCGCATCCTCGGAAATTTCCGACATCCTGAGGGAAAAGCTCAAAGCCATTCTCCCGCAGCTCAACGAAAAGGAAATATATATTCTCAATCACCGTCTCCTGACCGAAAACCCCGAGACTCTCCGTAAGATCGGAGAACACTTCAATGTCACAAGGGAACGTGTCCGGCAGCTTGAAATCCGTCTGCTCGAAAAAATCAAGAAACACCTTTCCTCCGATATCAAAGATTTCTCTGACACATGGATAAAACCATGAAAAAGCAAAGCTCTCTCCTTCTGATTTCTTCCTGCCTGCTGCAGGCAGTCCTGTTTTCAGGCTGCGCCGAAACGGCACACGGGTTTGGAGCCCCCGCCGCAGGTACTGGAACGCCGGCAAAAACAGATAGCTTTGCCTGGTCTGTCGCGGACAACGGCGGTGATTTCCCCGCTGGCAGAATGCTGCAGGGGATAGAAGTCCAGCCGAAACGAGATGTACTGTCTCCTGAAGCCAGAACAATGGCAGCCTATCTGACCATGCTGCAGGCGGTATCCACCGGCCACGAAGAAGCCGGCATCGCTGCCGCGGAAGAGCTTTCTAACGTAACGGGAGAGAACGCTCTTCCTGAAAATCTGTGGCTTGAGTGCGCTCTCTGGTATCTGGATCGCAAATCGGTCAACGCCATCCCCTTCCTCCGATACGCACGCAAAGCCTGCCCGGACAGCGTCCCCCTTCTGCTTGCCTTCACAGAAGCCCTGAGCGAGCACAACTTCAGTAACGAAGCCATGGAAACGCTCAACGCGTTTCTCGCGAAGAATCCGGATAATTCCGCTGTGATTATCCAGAAAGGCATCACGCAGTTCAAGGCAAAGAACACGGCTGAAGCCCTCAAAACCTTCGCGTCCATTCCGAAAAAGGACCGCTCCGGACTCGTCGAATATTACCAGGCCAAAGCCCTGCTCGCTCTTGGCCGTGATGATGAAGCACTGAAGCACCTGCGTCTGGCCGTAAAAGAACTTCCCGATTTTGGGGAAGCCCTTTCCGAACTCGCTTTTGTCTGCGAAAAGCACGAAAATTACAAAGAAGCAAGGCATGCCTACGAGCAGCTTCTGAATATGAATTACTCCGGCAAAGATATTTCCCTGCGCCTCATCAGTCTTTCCTTAAAGATGGGTCAGCCGGAAAAAGCCATGGAATATTTCAGGAACGGGCCGGATGATACGTACTTCAAAATGACGGCAGCCTCCCTGTTCAGCGAATCCAGGCACTACCTCCAGGCAGAATCCATCCTGAAGGATATCTCCTCACGGCCTGGAGCTCCTGGCGAGGTTTATCTCTTCCTGGCTGATCTGACATACGAACAGCGTCATGATCTCAAAGCCGCTCTCAGATGGCTTGATAACATTAAAGATACGAGCGGTGCAGCGCAGCGCAAATTTCTCCTGAAGGCACAGCTTCAGGCCGAGGCCGGGAGAATGGAAGACGCTTTCGCCACTGTAAAATCGGGGATCGCAAAGTACCCCAATATTCCTGATTTTGTGAGTCTGGATGCCCGGCTTCTCGCGCGGTCAGGACATCTTAAGGAAGCCATCCAGACTGCCAGGGAAGGAGTAGCCCGGTGGCCGGATTCCACAGAAATGGCCTTCCTCCTCGGGAACCTCTATTCCGACAACGGCAACAGGAAGGAAGCTCTTGAGGTCATGGAGTCCATTCTCAGGAAAGAACCGGACAATTATCAGGCTCTGAACTATGTGGGGTACACTCTGGCTGAGGAAAACAGGGATATTGAAAGAGCCATCACGCTTCTCACAAAGGCGAACTCTCTTGCCCCCCGCCAGTTCTATATCCTTGATTCCCTTGCCTGGGCGCACTACCGTGCCGGTCATCTTGATCAGGCATGGAATTTCATCAGGGAAGCCTGTCAGCTCGATTCCTCGGACGATTCCACAATCTGGGAACACTACGGCGATATCGCCCTGGCAAAAAGCATGAAATCCGAAGCGAAAAACGGCTATAAGAAAGCACTTCGTGGGAATCCTCCCAACGCGGACGAAATTCGCAGAAAGCTTGAAACCATTCAGGCGAAATAGCAGAACATCCGGACAACTTCAGAGGTATCCGCAGAGTCTCTTTTCTGCACCTCAAACGGGCCTGGCCCGAAAAAAGATATCCATCATGAAAAAAATTCATCTTCTGGCTGTGGTCATCCTCTCCCTTCTGCTCTGTTCCTGCGCGGGCAAAACACTTCAGCCGGCCGATCCGGCAGCCGCACAAAACCGCTGGCAGGCTTTTACACAGCAGAGCAATATCAAATCTGCCCCGTTCAGGGATTCCCTGAGCATGCGCTTCGGAAAGGAAGGGGATACGCGGCGTGTCACAGCCCTTATCTGGGGCAACGGGGACAAGACCCTCCGGCTTGATGTGCTGGCCGGCGTTGGCGCCGTCGTGGCGAACATCGCCCAGAAGGACAATCACTTTTTCATTTATACGCCAATGCAGCGCAAAGCCTACTTTCATGAGGGTGCCAGCAGTCCTCTCCTGAAAGTCGGCGTGCCCCTTCCCTTTGACCTCTTCAGTCTGGAAGCTCTGCTCAACGGCCGCTACACAGATGTGTTCGGCAAAGAATTCGTCAGGGCCGCGCAGCAGGGGGACTCCATCATTTACACTCTCGGCGCGGGAGCCGGCGGCGAGCTTACCCTCGGGCCGGACGCACGCCCCGCAGTCTGGAAGGATGAAAACTGGAAACTTCTTTTCACTCCCGACGGCACAGGACTCCTTCACAGGCTTGACCTTTCCAACAACAAAGGAGGAAAGGGCATCGTCATTGTCAAGGAACGGGATCATACATCGCCCTTCGGCGAGAATCAGATGAAAATCCAGATTCCCGAAGGAACGGAACTTCTTCCTCTGGAACGTTTCCAGCAGGCGGATTAGTTTTTCCTCTCACTCTTACACACGAAGCGGAGAACAACATGGCTCAGAATATTCACATCGGCTGTGATCACGCAGCCCTGGATCTCAAGAATATCATTATCCGTCAGCTCGAGGAGCGCGGCCTGACTGTTACGGATCATGGCACCTACACTCCGGAGAGCTGCGATTATCCCGACATAGCCCACGATGTCGCCCAGGCTGTGGAAAAAGAAAACGGAACGGGCATACTGCTCTGCGGAACAGGCATTGGCATGTCCATGGCAGCCAACCATCATAAAGGCATACGCGCCGCGCTCTGCACAACGGAACTTCACGCAAAGTTCGCCCGCAGACATAACGATGCCAACATTCTCTGCCTCGGAGCGCGCATGACAGGCGTTGAGCTCGCCAAAGCCATCGTCGAAGCGTTTCTGACCACCGGTTTTGAAGGCGGCCGTCACAAGCGCCGTATCGACAAAATCCCCTGCTAACACGGCACCTCATTTTCCCTCACCCGGGGCTCCCTCCTCTCCGGGAGAGAGCCCGGCTTTTCCCAAAAACGCTCTTGCAGCATCCACGAAGGATATTTCATGCAGATTTTCAATACAGCGTCCCGAAGCAAGGAAGAGTTCATCCCTATCCGCCCGGGAAAGGTTCACATGTACGTCTGCGGCGTCACCGTCTATGACCTCTGCCATATCGGGCATGCGCGCTCCGCGCTCGTCTTTGATGTTCTCGTCCGCTTCCTGCGCAGCAAGGGCCTTGACGTGACCTTCGTGCGCAACTTCACGGACGTGGACGACAAGATTATCCGGCGCGCCAATACCGAAAACAAAGACTGGAAGGAAATCGCCGAGACGTACATCAAAGCGTTCCATGAAGACATGGACGCGCTCGGCATACAGCGTGCTGACTTTGAACCCAGGGCAACAGAAAATATTCAGAATATTATCAGCATCTGTCAGACACTCGTTGACCAGGGAACGGCCTACACGACTCCTTCCGGAGACGTGTATTTCAGCGTGAGGGCTTTCCCGGCCTACGGCAAGCTTTCACACAGGGATATCAATGATATGCTTTCCGGTGCACGTGTCGCTCCCGGAGAAGAGAAGAGGGATCCGCTCGACTTTGCCATCTGGAAAGCAGCCAAGCCTGGAGAACCATACTGGGAGAGCCCGTGGGGAAAGGGGCGCCCCGGCTGGCACATCGAGTGCTCGGCCATGTCCAAACCATACCTTCCCCTGGACATACACGGCGGCGGAATGGATCTTGTCTTCCCCCACCACGAAAACGAAATTGCCCAGACGGAGGCAAGCTGTCACTGTCAGCTTGCCAAATACTGGATGCACAACGCCTTCGTGCAGATCAACTCTGAAAAGATGTCCAAGAGCCTTGGCAACTTCAAGACGATCCGGGATATCCTCAAAACGTGGCTTCCCGAAGTGCTCCGGTATTTTCTGCTCAGCAAGCATTACCGCTCCCCCATTGATTTCACGAGCGAAGGCATGGATGACGCGGAGCGCGCCCTTTCCCGCGTGTATCAGAGCATGCGCGAGGCAGAAAAGGCGCTTACCCGCGCCAAGTGGAAAAAGACCGCGCTTCCTGAAGACCTCAGAAAGGAATGGGACAGCCTGGAACAGGCTTTCATCAGCGCCCTTGACGACGATCTGAATACAGCCCAGGCCCTGGGACACGTTTTTTCCATGGCCCGCATCGTAAACCGCCTGCTCGATGACAAGGCACTCAGAGCCTCCGAAGGAACAAGGGAAATTCTTAATTGCTACAGAGAGCGGCTTGGCCGCGTCGCCGGCATCACGGGACTCTTTGGCGAGGATCCGGAAACCTTTCTCCAGAAGCTGCGCGCCAGACGCTGTGAGAATCTCCACATCGACCCCAAGAAGGTTGAAGAGCTTCTGGCCCAGCGCCTCGAGGCCCGCAGGAACAAGGACTTCCAGCGCTCTGACGAAATCCGTGCCCAGATTGCCGCCCTCGGCGTTGAAGTCCGTGACACCCCTGAAGGACAGGTCTGGGATCTCGCGTAAATTCTGGAAATGACGTTCCTCTCCGGGGCTATTCCCGGCGGGGAACGTTTCAGAAACTCTTCTTTCAGAGGTAAGGTTTAGCATGGCCCCGAAAAAAATCTCACGCCTGTTCCGCCTTGCTGCGAGCATCACTCTCTTTGTCTTCACTCTTTCCGCCCTCTGGCAGGCTCCCGCGCAGGCGTTTTTCTTTGGCGGCGTCTCCCTGAAAGACGAAAAGGAAATGGGACACAAGTTTGACGTCATGATCCGCTCCAACCTGCCCATCGTGCAGGATCCCGAAGTGAGCGAATACGTGCGCTATCTTGTGGAGCGCATTGCCTCCTCCATTCCACCGCAGCCCTTCAATTTCCATTCGGCTGTCATTCTGCACAACGCCATGAACGCCTTCGCCGTTCCCGGCGGGTACGTCTACGTATTCACCGGGCTGCTCATGAACTTCACGAGCGAGGATCAGGTGGCCGGCGTGCTCTGTCACGAACTGGCTCACGTGACCCAGCGTCACGTAGCCAGCCGCATTGAAAAAGCGCAGATGATTACCCTGGGTTCCCTGCTGCTCGCCATAGCCGGCGTGGCTGCGGGCGCCGGCGGCGCGGCCGCGGCTGCCTCCTTCGGCGCAGGACAGTCCGCACTGCTGAGTTACAGCCGCGCCGATGAAACGGAAGCCGACCAGATCGGCATGCAGTATCTCATCAAGGCAGGCTACCCGCCTGTGGGACTCGTGAACGGATTCAAAATCCTCCGTCAGAAAAGCTGGATGAGCGGAACCCACGTTCCCACGTATCTTTCCACGCACCCGGACATTGGCGATCGTATCACAGGCATTACGGCCCGCATCAAGACGATGCCGCTTTCCATCCAGAACAAATCCTTTGACAACAGGCGCTTCCAACGCATGCAGGTTCTCCTCTGGGGCCGTTACGGGGACGCGCAGGCAGCTCTGCAGCGCTTCCGTGGATCAGACGCGCTGTCGCTCATGGGCAGGGGAATGGTTTACTCGCGGCAGAACAACGTTGTCGAAGCGGAAAAAGCCTTTTCCGCCGCGGTCGCCGCGGCACCTTCGGATCCGCTTGTCCTCAGGGAAGCCGGGATATTCGAATACCGCAAAGGGGATTCACAGAAGTCCAATCAGCTTCTCTCCAGGGCGACGGGTATCGATCCCAGGGATTTCATGGCCCGCTTTTTCCTTGCCCGCCTGCTTGATGACAGTGGCCGGCACAGCGAAGCCCAGGCCCAGTTCCGCGATGTCCTGCGCTACGTGCCTGAGGAATCCGACGTCCACGAGGCTCTTGCGCGGAGCTACGGCGGCACCGGCAGACAGGCGCTCGCGTACATCCATATGACGTACGCCGCGCTGTACGCCCAGAGAAAGGAGCTCGCTGAACGCTATTACGACAGAGCCAAAGGCCTCTCTTCCTCAGCTCCCGGCGATTTTCAGAAACTTTCCACCATTTATAAGGAACGCGTAGAAATATGGAAAAAGATGTAAACAGCCCCATGGACATGCACGCCACAACCATTCTGGCCATTAAGAAAAACGGGCACGTGGCGATGGCCGGCGATGGCCAGGTCACCCTCGGCCAGACAATGATTATGAAGCACACGGCACGCAAAATCCGCCGCGTGGGAGACGGTAACATTCTGGCCGGCTTTGCCGGAACCACGGCTGATGCCTTCACACTCTTTGAACTTTTCGAAGCCAAGCTGAAGGAGTACCACGGCAATCTGACACGGGCCGCAGTGGAACTCACCAAGCAGTGGCGCAGGGACAAATACCTTCAGAAACTGGAAGCCATGCTTCTTCTGGCCGACAGGGAACACATTCTCCTGCTTTCCGGCACGGGCGATGTCATTGAACCGGATGACAACGTGGCTACCATCGGTTCAGGCGGCCCCTATGCGCTGGCTGCTGCCAGAGCTCTTCTGCGCCACTCCGACCTCGACGCGGAAACCATCGCGCGCGACTCCATGCAGATCGCGAGCGAAATCTGTGTCTACACAAACGATCACTTCACTGTCGAAACACTCTAAGCCGGCCGCCTGAAGAAACCACAAGGGTACAGACACGTGAACGCACGCATCTCCTCCGAAAACGCGGAAGAAGTCAGGCTCACCGCAGGATGCAAAATCAATATAGGCCTTACCATAACAGGCCGGCGGGCTGACGGGTTCCATCTTATCGATTCCCTGTTCCTCCCTCTTGACGAACCTCACGATGAGCTTTTCATCCGGGAGGTCCCCGGCGGAACAATACGCGTGGAATGCGCTGAGCGGGGCATCGATACCCGGAACAACACGCTGACAAAGGCCTGGGAAGTTTTCAGAAAACACGCCGGGAAAGCGCCCGGCCTTCGCGTCCGTCTGGTAAAGGGGATCCCTTGGGGTGCGGGGCTCGGAGGCGGGAGTTCCGACGCGGCCGTTTTGTTGCTCTTCCTCAGAAACTGGCTGGACAGACAAAGCGGCGGGGGGCTTCTGAGCGATGGGGAACTGGCCGCCATGGCCTGCGAAGTGGGAGCCGATGTTCCCTTCTTCCTGACCCGGACTCCGATGCGGGTAACAGGCATCGGTGACAAACTCACCCCCTGCTCTGTTTCCCTCCCCGGCAGCGAAATACTCCTCGTAACGCCTGATATCCGGGTGTCCACCCCCTGGGCCTATAAGGCTTTTGACGGACTGGTTCCAGGCTTTTCAGTGAAGCCTGCGTCCCCTGCACAAACGGTGCCGGCAGCCTTGACAACGACTCACGAAGAAGATAAGGGAGTCAGTCTATTGTGTACTCCAGGCAACGCGTTCGTGAACGATCTCGAAACCGCAGTATTTCCCCGGTACCCGGAATTAGCAGATATTAAGCGTTCGCTGCTTGAACTTGGCGCGGCAGCAGCCTCCATGAGCGGAAGCGGTTCCAGCATCTTCGGAATTTTCTCCGACGCGGCGGTTGCGCGCAGTGCCGAAAGAGAGCTTTCCACAAACTGGCCCGTACACCATTTGCATATTCGTACTGGGATGTAGCCAAGCGGTCAAGGCAACGGGTTTTGGCTCCGTTATTCGAAGGTTCAATTCCTTCCATCCCAGCCATAACCCCTGAGCTTTTCACCACCGGGCGGGGCAAGGCAGAGCAGCATGATGAACGACTTAAAGATTGTCACAGGAACCTCGAATCCTGAACTGGCCAAGGCCATTTGTGATCACCTTGGCTGTCAGTTAACCCAGACACTGGCCACCACTTTCAGTGATGGCGAACTTCGCGTCGAAATTGGAGCCAATGTCCGCGGCGACGACGTCTTCGTTGTGCAGCCCACGTGTCCTCCGGATGTAAACCGCAACCTCATCCAGCTCTGCCTCATGTGCGATGCCCTGAAGCGCGCTTCGGCCGGCCGCATCACCGCCGTTGTGCCGTATTACGGATATGCCCGCCAGGATCGCAAGGTTAGCCCGAGGGCACCCATCAGCGCCAAGCTGGTTGCCGACTGCATCACGGTCGCCGGCGCCCAGCGTCTTGTCACCATTGACCTCCACGCCGGACAGATTCAGGGCTTCTTCAACTGCCCCGTTGATAACCTTTTCGCCACGCCTGTCATGCTCGATCCCCTGCGCGAAGCCATGGAAGGCGATCCGGTCATCGTTTCCCCCGATGCCGGCGGCGTGGAACGCGCCCGCTCCTACGCGAAGCGTCTGAGCGCTCCCCTCGCCATTGTGGACAAGCGCCGCGACAAGCCCAATCAGGCTCAGGCCATGCACGTCATCGGCGATGTCAAAGGCAAAACGGCCATCATCGTTGACGACATGATCGACACGGCAGGCACGCTGTGCGCGGCTTCTGAAGCCCTGCTCGAAAATGGCGCCACAAAAATTATCGCCTGCGCCACTCACGCCGTTCTCTCCGGTCCGGCCATTGACCGCATCAATGCCACTGAATCCCTCAATGCGGTCTTCGTTACGGACACCATTCCTCTGGGAGAGAAAAAGGAACGCTGCTCCAAGCTCCATGTCGTGGGCGTAGGCTCGCTCCTCGGAAAGGCCATTTCCAATATTCACACCGGCTCTTCCGTCAGCGTTCTTTTTGTCTAGTTCCGCGTACCGCGGACAGGCAAACCTCCTGTACAATTCATCTTCGCGCCCTGCGGCGCTTAAGGAGTAAATATTATGGCTATCGAAAAAACCCTCTGTGCCCAGAAGAGAGAAGGCGCCGGCAAAGGCGTCGCTCACCGTCTGCGTGCGCAGTCCCTTGTTCCCGGCGTCTTCTACAACCGCAAGGGCGAAAACATCAATGTGCAGGTTCCTTCCCTGCCTCTCGAACAGCTCTACTTTGAAATCGGCAACACCACCGTTTTCAACCTTGAGATTGACGACAACGGCAAGAAGACCACATATCCCTGCTTCTTCTGGGACGTGCAGAAGCATCCTTACAAGAAGCGCTTCACCCATATCGATTACTACGGTGTTGATCTCGATCAGGAAATCACGGTTGACGTGCCCGTCGAATTCACCGGCACGGCCAAGGGCGTCAAGCTCGGCGGCTTCCTCGAAACCTATGTGGAAACCATTTCCGTTGCCGCCAAGCCTCTGGATATGCCCCACAAGATTTCCATCGACGTCACCGACATTGATATGAACCAGAGCCTCTCCATCGACAAGATTCAGATGCCCGCCGGTTCCCGTGCCGTGTTCGACAACAACTACACTGTTGTGGCCGTGCTCGAGAAGACCAAGGAAGTGGCTGAATTCGATGCTGCCCAGGCTGCCGCTGAAGCTCAGTCCGCTGCTGCTTCCGCTGCCTCTGCTGCCGCTTCCGCTGCCGCTGGCGCGGATGCCAAGGCCGGTGCCGCCGAAGGCGATGCCGCTGCCGCCGACAGTAACAAGGCTGGCAAGTAACCGCCTTCTCACCAGGTATTCAAAGGCCGGCATCTTTTATCGGATGCCGGCCTTTTTCATGTTTTCTTTCCTTTTATCCAAAGAGCACCGGAAGCAGAGCTTCCGCAAGTTTTCATAAAAAGGAGCGCATCTGCCATGGATTACCGGGGCGCGATCGTGGGACTGGGAAATCCCGGAACAAAATATGACGGAACCAGGCACAACACGGGATTTCTCTTTGTCGACAGACTCTTAAAGCTCGCAGAGGAAGAAGGAACCGTGACCGCGCAGAATGGAGGGCGCTTCACCTGCGATCTCTGGCGCGTGAAACTGGATTCACTGGGCGGAACCTGGCTTGTGGCCAAACCGCTCACCTTCATGAACCTTTCAGGGAACTGTGTGCAGCCGCTTCTGGCCTGGCACCGCATCGATCCCCAATCGCTCATCGTGGTTCATGACGAGCTCGATCTGCCTCCGGGATCACTGCGCTTCAAGTTCGGCGGAGGCAATGCCGGGCACAACGGCCTGAAATCCATTACCCAGCAGCTCGGTACCCCGAATTTCTACAGGCTCCGCCTCGGCATCGGACGGCCCATCCAGAAAGGCGATGTTATTAACTGGGTTCTGGGGCATCCGCAGGGGAGGGACCGGGAACTCTGGCACGATGCCATGGACAGTGGCATCCATGTGCTTGAAGCCTTTGCGAACGATGGACTTGAAAAGGCTGTCTGCACGGCTAATAAAGAAACCGCCAAGAGCAGGTAAACTTCGAATATTTTTCACTTTACCTGAGCAATGCTCCATTTTAAGATTTACAAAAGAGAAATGCCTCCTTATATTCCCCAACACTTGGAGGTTACCGGATTATAAATAAAATATATAGTGCGGTCAGGAGGAACTATTTGGAGGATAAAGAAGTTAATTATCAAATGAATTGCCAGTTTTTTTATTTTTAATGTTTAATAAAGCATTGAAGAATAATTATTAAAAATGGAATATTTTGGATTAGCATATGCTCCCCAATCGAAAGACAACCCAATGGGAAAAACCTTTCCACCGTACGTGCACTATCGTCTCACTAAATTCTGTTAATTTCTAATTAATGAAATCTAGATTGATCTCCTACATACAAAAAAATATTTAAGTGTTTTTATTAAAAAATTGCACTCTATAAATAATTTTTTCAAATTTGGAGCATGTAAATGGGAGAAAATATAAAAGTTTCTATTTTAGTTCCTTGTTATAATAGCGAAAAATACATTGATAAATGTATAAACTCTATATTACATCAAACATTAGATGACGTAGAAATAATATGTATAAATGATGGATCTACAGATAATACACTAAAGGTTTTGCAAAATTTTGAAAAAAACAATCCTAAAATTAGGGTTGTTGACAAAAAAAATAGCGGTTATGGCGCCTCACTAAATCTGGGTTTTTCAATATCCAAAGGAGAATATATTGGTATTGTAGAGTCTGATGATTTTATAGAAAATAATATGTACGAGTTACTTTATGACAATGCAAAAAAATATGATTTAGATATATCAAGATGCTGTTTTAATTATTATTATTCAGATGAATGTATCAAAGAAGAGCACTTTGATTTTATAGAAAAAAATAAAGTATTTCGTCCTGTTGATAATCTATCAATTTTTTTTCAAATGCCTTCACTTTGGTGTAGTATCTACAAAAAGAATTTTTTAGAAAAAAACAACATAAAATTTTTAGAAACACCGGGAGCAAGTTATCAAGATCTTTCCTTTTGTTTTAAAGTATATTTTTGGGCAGAAAGATACATGCAGATAAATAAATGTCTACTAAATTACAGACAAACAAATGATTCATCTAGTGTAAAAAGCAAAGGAAAAGTATTTTGTGTCAACAAAGAATGGGAAGAAATATTTAAAACTGTAAAAAAAGATGCAGTATCATATGATAAAGTAAAAAACATATTACCTATAATTCAGTTAAATAATTATAGGTGGAACTATATTCGGATAGATAAAAAATATAAAGATGATTTTTTGAAAAAATGGGCTAGCGAGTGGAATTATTTAAATAAAAATGAAATAAATTTCAGTAAAGTTCCTTTTAATAAAAAAGAAAAATTGGAATCATATATAATATTAAATTATAGTTTTTTATATCCCTTAATTTCAAATATATACGAGCTTAAGAATAAAATAAAGAGGTTCGTTTATGATTAGTGTCATTGTTCCAGTTTATAACTGTGAAAAATATATAAATACATGTGCTGATTCAATACTAAAACAAGATTTCAAAGATCTTGAGATAATTTTTGTTAACGATGGCTCAACAGATAATTCTTTAGAAGAAATACTAAAGATACAGAAAAATGATAAAAGAATTAAAATTATAAATAAAAAAAATGGTGGTTTGTCTTCTGCAAGAAATGCTGGCTTGGATATTGCGAAAGGAGAATTTATTTTATTTGTAGATGGTGATGATCGTTTGGGAAATAAAAATGAAGCTCATGGATTCGAAATATCAAAATTATACAGTGCAATACAGAACTGTGACATGTCTGTTGGCACAGTAAATATAATATATGAATCAAATAAAGATATGCAATTATCTGATTCTATTTATTATAAAATTCCATGGAAAGGCGTAAAAATTTTAAAAAATAATGAAATTTTAGAATTCCATGTTAGCGCATGGGGTAAATTATATAGAAAATCAATTATAGATAAATATAATATAAGATTTCCAGAAGGTTTACGATACGAAGATGCTTATTGGCATGTATGTTACCTGTTTGTTGCAAATAAAGTCAATTTTATAGATACGTGTGTATATACTTATTATAGACACCCAAGTGGAATAATGTTCGATACATTCAATAAAAAAGGATTAAACGCATTAGATCATACTTATATATGTGAAAATTTATATTATTTTTTATCAAAAAATAATATATTTGATTTATATTTTTACATAGATATGTTTAAAAAATATTTTAACTTTTCACTAAATAACACTCAAAACATATACCATCCTTATGTAATTTACAAAGCTGGTGAAATATTAAGAAAATGCAACATCGATACAACAAGTGATACAACGCTTGAAAATATAAAAATTGGCAATATATCAATTGGCAATGAAATACAAAGCTATATTGATGACGCATATAAATGGAGAAAACTTAAAAAAATATCATATAAATTCCTACGAAAAGATAATCCTATAAGAAAATTCATTATATATGTATTTAGTAAATTAATAAAAAAACTATAATATTTTTACTAAATTACATAATATTATAGCTAATTTTACATAAAAATACTTCTTAAGATTGCTTTTCGAGTAAGGAGATAACCAAGAAAAAACTCTTTATACCTGTAAAGTACAAATACAACACCACGCAGATGAATATAATACAAAAGAAAAAATTTAAATATATCTCTATAAATAGTTACCGCGTTATTGATTACAATAAAAAATATTATTTACATTTTTATTACCTTAAACAAATTAATATAACTAACGTATAACCATATTTTAAATATTATACATGATAAAATCAAAAAAAATCACAACATACAAAAATAATTTACTATAAGACGAGTTAAAATTATAATAAAAAAATATCAGGCTCGAAAATTTGCATTCTATATTAAACTATGACGAATTATTGTCAAAGCATTACAGACGTCAACTTTGTACTTATATATTAAGACAATCTCTACAAAAAAACAACTCCTTCTCCGCACACTTCTTTGCGGCGAGCGAGGCGATAATCTGATACATAGATTTTTTATCCGAAGTTGATCACTTTTCCAGTTTAATTCAATACACCACACCATCAAATATACTTTACGAATGGATATAATGTTGGTATTTTGAAGTTGTTTTTTGAGTATTAAATTATTATTTTTGACCCTCCCCTTCCTTCCCGCTATTCTTTTCCTCTTCATTCTCAAATTCAAAATTTCTCGTAATATCTTTCCAACATACTAAACTCTTTTTTATTGATACCACTGACATGCAGAAAACAAACGATGCTTTTCTGGACGGTATCTCGTCCGGCACACCGCTCAAGCTCTCCACACTGAAAACACTCTCAATGGCCGATTTGATGCACCTGGCCGAAAAATACGGCATTGAAAACGCCAGTTCCCTGCGCAAGCAGGAACTCAGCTTTGCTATTCTGCAGGCCTGCGCATCCCAGAATGGCGCTATCTACGGGGACGGCGTGCTGGAAATCCTTCCGGACGGCTTCGGTTTTCTCCGCTCTCCCCTCTGCTCCTATCTGCCGGGTCCTGATGACATCTATGTTTCTCCCTCGCAGATACGCAAATTTTCCCTGCGCAAGGGAGACATTGTTGCGGGGCAAATCCGTCCTCCGAGAGAGGGCGAACGCTATTTCGCCCTGCTGAAAGTGACCAGCATCGGCTTCGAGGATCCAGACAAGGCACGCAACCTCGTGCTCTTCGACAACCTGACGCCCATTTACCCCATGCGCCAGCTCATCATGGAAAACGGCGCCCAGAATTACTCCAACAGGATCATCGACCTTCTTGCTCCCATAGGCCGCGGTCAGCGCGGGCTCATTGTCGCGCCTCCGAGAACCGGCAAAACGGTTCTTCTTCAGTCTCTTGCCAACGCCATCACGACGAACAGTCCGGAATGCTACCTCATCGTCCTGCTCATCGATGAGCGCCCGGAAGAAGTGACAGATATGGAGCGCACGGTAAAAGGAGCCGAGGTCATCAGCTCCACGTTTGACGAACCGCCGCAGCGCCACGTGCAGGTCTGCGAAATGGTGCTTGAAAAAGCAAAACGTCTGGTGGAACGCAAACGCGATGTTGTCATTCTCCTCGATTCCATCACCAGGGTCGGCAGGGCTTACAACAGCGTCACTCCCCAGTCAGGACGCGTGCTCACCGGCGGCCTCGATGCCAATGCCCTGCAGCGCCCCAAACGCTTTTTCGGCGCCGCCCGTAACGTGGAGGAAGGCGGCAGCCTCACTATCATAGCCACGGCACTGACAGACACGGGATCCCGCATGGATGAGGTCATCTTCGAGGAATTCAAGGGTACTGGCAACATGGAGATATATCTCGACCGTCACCTTTCCGAAAAACGCGTCTTCCCCGCCATGGATATCAACCGTTCCGGCACGCGCCGTGAAGAACTGCTCCTTTCCGAAGACGTCCTGAACAGGGTCTGGATCCTGCGTAAGATACTCGCGCCCATGACGCCGCTCGACGGCATGGAATTCCTCCTCGATAAAATGAAGGGGACAAAATCCAACAGGGATTTCCTCAGCGCAATGGGCAAATAACTGTCCGCGCGTCACGCCGACATTTGAGAAAGACTCTTCCCCGGCTGGGAGATAAGCCATTTCCCCTTTCATCCACAGAAGACAGAAAAAAGCAGGGAGCGGCAGTTTCGATCGCGGCTCCCTGCTTTTCGCTTCTCAGTATCTCTGAACTCTTTAGACTACGCTTCCGCGTCCACCGGAACAAAAGTAAACTTTCCGACATCAAAGAGACCGCGCGTATTGACCTTCAGCGCGGGGATGACGCACAGCGACATAAAACTCAGGCTCATCACCGCGTCGACATCAGGACTGACATCGAAAGTCCTGGCCGCGGCAAAAATGGCTTCCTGCTTCCGGGCTGTCTCTCCGGCAGTTTCCGTGCTCATGAGGCCTCCCACAGGGAGAGCAAGCGAAGCCAGAACACGCCCCTGACGGACCAGGGCTATACCGCCGTGCATGCGGGCCACGGCCTCAATGGCCGCTGCCATGTCTTCATCGGAATCGCCGGCGCAGACGATGTTATGCGAATCATGAGCGATGCTCGTCGCGAGGGCCCCGCCGAGGAACTGCCCTTCTTTGACGTATCCGCCAAGTATGCCCAGCCCGACCTTTCCACTGCCTTTGTGGCGTTCGACAACAGCCACTTTGCAGAGACCGGGATTGCGGCCGGCCACGAAACAGCCGTCTTCCGTTTCGACGGGCATCACCCTGTCTTCGGTAACAAGGGAGTGCGGCTGCATACCTATGACATGCGCCTTTCCCGAGGGAACCGGGAGCCGTAAGGCGCCCGTGCTGAAGTCTCCGAGGCGCACACTGTCGAGGAGCGGAGCCGGCACAGAAGCGGACGGAATATCAGCCTCAAGCCTGCCGTCCCTCACAACCTGACGTCCGGCGCACCAGACGTCCTGCACACGGAACGACACGAGGTCTTCGACCAGGCAGAGATCCGCGGCGTATCCGGGGGCTACGGCCCCGACACCCTGCAGGCCGTAGCAGGAAGCGGGATTGATTGTGGCCATGGACACGGCGACAGGGGCGGGTATGCCGGCCTTCACGGCTTTGGCGAGAATATGATTGATATGACCGCGCGCCAGGATATCACCGGCGTGCAGATCATCCGTGCAGAAGGCGCACCTGTGGGCGTTGGCGGGGGTGAGCCCTTTCAGAAGAGCTTCGAGGTTGCGGGCGGCGGAGCCTTCTCGGATAAAGACGTACATGCCCGCGGCGATGCGGTCCTTCATCTCTTCCGGCGTTCCGCATTCATGGTCGTTCAGGATGCCGCACCCGGCGTACGCCTGCAGACCGGCTCCGGCGAGTCCCGGAGAATGACCGTCCACGGCCAGTCCCGCGTTGCGGGTATCCCTGATCTTGCAGAGCAGATCGTCATCACAGGCCAGGACTCCGGGGCAGTTCATAACCTCCCCGAGAGAGATGGTTTTTTCCTCATGGAGGAAAGGCTCGAGATCCAGCGCGGTCAGTTCCGCGCCGGCGTCCTCGAAGGGCGTGCAGGGCACACAGGAAGGCAGGGCGAAATGGATGGACAGGGGCAGCCCCGCGGCCGCGTCATACATATAGCGCAGGGCAAGCTGGCCTCCGACATTGGCGATCTCGTGCGGATCGGCCACCACGCGCGTGGTGCCGCAGGGAAGAACGGCAGCGGCGAACTTCCCCGGAGTGAGCAGCGTGGACTCGATATGCACATGGGCGTCCATGAGGCCCGGGATGAGATATTTTCCCCCGCAGTCAACGACAGACTGGGCGTTCACGGACTCTGCCTCTTCGCCGCGCAGCACAGCAGCGATTCTGCCGCCGTCGATGACAACGGTGGCGCCGGGAATCACCTCACAGTTCATGACGTCAACCACCTTCGCGTTTGTGAGCGCGAGACAGCTTTCCTTTCTGCCCAGAGCGGCGTCAATGCCCCTCTTCAGATTTTCAAGCGTTACTCCCGACATGCAAAATCCTCCTGTGCGGGTTATTCTTGGATTCCTATATCCCAGGCCATGAATCCTGCAAAGATGCCGCACTGTCCCGCCCGGCCGTGCAGGTGTGACATATCTTCCCTTTTCCGGCAGATACCTGCTTCCCGTTCTCCACTACACTTGAAAATGCCCCCCAATCACTTTAGAAGAAAGGGATATAACCTGTAGAAAGGAAGCATTCCCCATGAGAAGCATGACTGGCTTTGGCAGATACATCATGGAAGACAGCGGACTCACCCAGCAGTGGGAGGTCCGCAGTGTCAACGGCAAACGCCTTGAGCTCAAGTGGAGTCTGCCCGCGGCCGTCCGCAACATGGAGAGCCGTTTCGAGAAAATCGTGAAACGCCGCGCCTCGCGGGGGCGGGTCGACATCACCCTGTCACTGCAGTTCGCCTCGGGCCTCTTCGCGCCGCATTTTGACGCGGCCCAGGCATCGGGCATGCTGGACGCGCTGGCGGCCCTCGCCGAATCGAGAGAGGAAAATTTCACGCCGGACTACAACGCCCTCCTCGCCATTGACGGGCTGTGGGGCGCGCCGGCCGAGGATCTCGACGAAAGCGTGGTGGCGTCTCTCGAGAAAGGACTCGCCCTGGCGCTCGATGACTGGAACGAGGCACGCCAGACTGAAGGAGAGGCGCTCTCCCGCGACCTCATGGCCAGGGTACTGCGCATGGAAGAGTGGACCGAACTCATCAGGGAACGCGCGCCGATCATTAAAAAGGATCGCACGGAAGCCCTGCACGAACGCATCAATGAAGAGCTCGCCTCCCTGAACTGTGGCGAAATAGAGGAGTCACGCTTTCTCCAGGAAGTCGTAACGCTCATGGACCGGCTGGACGTGACAGAGGAGATCACCAGGCTCTCGACCCACCTCGAGCATCTGAGAGAGCTTCTGCAGGAGGAAAGCGACGTGGGACGCCGCCTTGACTTCACCCTGCAGGAATGCTTCCGCGAGATTAACACCTGCGGAAACAAGATTCCCGATGTCCAGCTGTCCCGCCTCGTTGTCGATTACAAGAACGAACTCGAGAAATGCCGCGAACAGGTGCAGAACCTCGAGTAGGAACAAAACGCCATGCAGCAGGACAGGCTCATCAATATCGGGTACGGCAACTTCGTACCGGTTTCGCGCATCGTGAGCATCGTCAATCCGGCCTCCTCGCCCATGAAGCGGCTCAGGGAAGACGCCCGTTCTGAAGGCAGGCTCATTGACGCCACACAGGGAAGGAAAACCCGTTCCATCATTGTCACTGACTCCAACCATGTCATCCTGTCATCCATACAGCCCGACACCATGAGCCAGCGTTTCAGTTCAGGAGAAACAGAATAATGCGCCTTGGCACAGCTCTGGTCATCAGCGCCCCCTCGGGTGCGGGCAAGACCACCCTCATCAGGAAACTCACTGCTGAATTTCCCGGCTTCACCTATTCCATTTCCTTCACCACGAGATCCCCCCGCGCAGGAGAGGTAAACGGCCGCGATTACCATTTCACCACAAGGGAAGATTTCATAGCGCGCAGAGACAGGCACGAATTCGCCGAGTGGGCCGAAGTGCACGTCAATCTCTACGGCACGCCGCTCGCACCGGTTCTCGAAGCGCAGCGCGCGGGAAGGGATATTCTCTTCGACATTGACGTTCAGGGCGCGGCACAGCTCCATCTGTCCCTGCCTTCAGCGCATTTCGTGTTCATTCTTCCCCCGAGCATGGAAGAGCTCGAGAGGCGCCTGCGCGGGCGCGGCACGGATACCGATGAGGTCATCAGGGTCCGCCTCGCCGACGCACGGCAGGAAATCCGCGAAGCCAGATGGTTTGACAGCCTCATCCTCAACGATGACCTTGACCGCGCCTACCAGGATCTCAGGGCCGCCTACCTGCAGGCCACCCTTGCCCCGAAACTCCACACAGCCCTTCTCGATTCTCTTCTCTTCTAAGGAGTTCCCCATGGCTGAGCTCATTGCAGCCCTTGACTTTCCCGAAACGGATCAGATTCTCTCCATGGCCGGCACACTCAGAGGCATTGTGCCCTGGTGCAAGGTGGGCATGGAAGCCTTCGTTCTGGCCGGGCCGGATATCATCGCAAAACTTTCCGGCATGGGCTTCAGGGTCTTCCTCGATCTGAAATTCTACGACATCCCCAACACGGTGGCGCAGGCCGTCAGGGCGGGCGTGAAAACGGGCGCCTCCCTCATGACCATACACTGCCAGGGCGGGCAGAAGATGTGCGAGGCTGCCATGGACGCGGCCGAGCAGGCTGCGTCAGGGGGAAAGAGGCCGTACATCTTCGGTGTGACCGCGCTCACGAGCTTCGGCCCCTGCGAGATGCCCGGCATCAGCCTCATGCCCACAGACTTCGCCCTGGAACTCGCCCGCAGCGTTGATCAGTGGGGCCTTGACGGCGTGGTCTGCTCCGGAAAGGAAGTCAGGAACATTAAGCGGGAGACGAGCCTCCTTGCCCTGTGCCCCGGTATCCGTCCGGCGGGAGCCGACGCCAACGATCAGGCGCGCGTCTGCACGCCGGCCGCGGCTGTGCGCGACGGCGCGGACTTTCTTGTCGTGGGCCGTCCCATCACGCGCGCGGCTGATCCCGCTACCGCGGCGCGCGCCATAATCAGGGAAATGGAAACGGCGGGATAACACGCCGGAGGCGGGCGGACCGGGTCCGTCCCTTTCCCATCAGAGGAAAAAACAGCGTATCGCAGTACGTGTACGGATTCTGAGCTGATTCATTTCAAGGGAGGCAGAATGGCTCAATGGTATTACAGAAATGAGCCTGGAAGCTCCACGCTGAACGACGAGCAGAGCGCCGCCCTTGCCGACAGCCTGAACATCTCACCGTTTCTGATGAATATCCTCAGACGGCGGGGGCTGTGCAGCAGAAAGGAAATCGACAGCTATCTCAACCCGTCTCTCTCAGGCCTGGTCAATCCGGAGAAATGGCCGCAGATTCCCGAGGCAGCCGACTTTCTCGTCAAAGCGCTTCTGGAAGGCAGGCAGCTCGCCGTCTGGGGCGACTATGACGTGGACGGCACCACGAGCACGGCTATCGTGCTCGATGTGCTGGAGTTCCACGGCTTCCATCCGCTCTGGCATATTCCGGACAGGCATACCGAAGGCTACGGCATCAACGTGCCCGCCGTGGAAGAGCTCGCGAAGAAGGGCTGCCAGGTTCTGCTCACCGTGGACTCGGGCATTTCGGACGTGAAAGCCATAAAGAGGGCCCGGGAACTCGGCATGGATGTGGTCGTGAGCGACCATCATCTGCCTCCGGAAAACCTGCCGCCCGCGACCTTCTTCTTCAACCCGCGCATGGGCGATCCCGCAAAGGTGCCCTGTCCCCATCTCGCCGGCGTCGGCGTGTCCTTCTTCCTCATGGCCGCCGTCAACGCGAGGCTCGGAAAGAAAGACGGCAAACACTTCGTCATGGACAGGGTACTCGACCTCGTGGCCCTCGGCACACTCGCCGATGTCATGCGCCTTACGGGACAGAACCGCATTCTCGTGCACGGCGGCCTGAAGCACCTTGTGAGACCGGAACGGCCGGGTATCGCAGCACTCAAGGCAGTCTGCGGCATCGGCTACAGGGAGAACGTCAGCGCCACGCAGGTGAGCTTCAAGCTGGCGCCGCGCATCAACGCGGCCGGGCGCATGCGTCACGCGAAAATCGCTCTCGAGCTTATGAGAAGCACGGATCACGCGGAGAGCGCCGAGCTTGCCCAGGAACTCGACGAACTCAACACGACGCGCCGCGACACGGAAAGCATCATTCTGGACGAAGCCAGGAACCAGGCAAGGGAGCAGCAGAAGAAGGGCAGGATCACGGGGCTTGTCCTCTATGGCAAGCAGTGGCACCCCGGTGTCATCGGCATCGTGGCCACGCGCATCATCGAGGAATTCAACGTCCCCTGCATCATCGTCTGCGACGACAAGGACACGCTCAAGGGTTCAGGCAGATCCATTCCCGGCTTCGACCTCTACGCCGGCCTCGCCGAGATACCGGAGCATCTGCTCGCCTTCGGCGGCCACAAGCAGGCCGCCGGCGTGCGCATCCTGCCGGGGCAGCTCGACGCCTTCAGGCACGATTTCGAGGAAATGACCAGACGCCGCCTCGGGAAGCAGCCGGAACAGATGCTGGCCATCGACGGAGAGCTCTCCCTCGGGGAGGCGGCCAATCCCGAACACCTGAAGGAACTCGCTCTTATGGAACCCTTCGGAACAGGCAACGCCGAACCCGTCTTCGTCTCCAATCCGGTGGAAATAGTGGGCCGCTCTACCTTCCGCGGCCGCTCGGACAGCGTATCCCTGGTGATCCGGGACACGGTCGACGGACATACCCTGCGGGCCAAGGGCTGGGGGCTCGCCCAGGAAATCGGGCAGGACAGGCTGCACACCGTTGTGCGCATCGCCTTTACGCTCAGGGAGTCCCATTACAGCATGAACGGCCCGGAAATCACCATCAGGGACTGGGGCCCGGCGGACAAGAAAATCGCGAGCGAGATCCCTGGCCAGGCCCCAACCGTGGAAGATGAGGAAGTCGGCGAGGACACCGACGAAATCCCCTCGTAATACGGCACGAGGGGAACAGGAAATCAGCTAACGCGCCTGATCACCGGTGAGGGGAACGGGGCTCGGCGCTGACGGATCGGCAGGCGCCGGCCGGGCCGGCTGTTTTGTCTGAAGGCCGTAACTTCCATCCTGCGTGGCGGGAACGAGAGGCGCCGGCGTATCCATGCCGTAATTTCCGCCCTGCGCTCCTGCGCCGCTGCCCTGAGCCGGCGCAGAGGATGCCGGGGAGGTCCCGGCCGGCGCCACCGGCAGCGCTCCGGAACCGGACGCCGCGGCGGGCGCTTCCGCGGACTGGGCGTCCCCGGCCGGAACCGGCTGGTTCTGTCCGGCACCGGAGGCAGAATCGCCGCTCTCCGCGGTACGGCTGAATACGCTGCCTCTGGCCGTAAATCCCTGTCTGGCAGCCTTCGCGTACCATTTTTCAGCCTCTGCCGCGTTCTTTTCCGTGCCTATGCCGCCCTCGTAGCAGGCGCCCACGAAGAGTTCGGCCTCGCCAAATCCCTTCTTCGCAGACTGCAGCGCCCAGGCGAAGGCGAGCTTCGGATTGGCGTCGACGATCTTCCCTTCGTTCAGCATGAGCGCCAGGTTGTACTGGGCTTCAGCGTCGCCCGCGTCGGCGGCGCGCTGCATCCAGTTGAAGGCCTCGGCATTGCTCTTCACGGCGCCGTAGCCCGTCCTGCTGGCAAAGGAAAGAAGTTTCATGCCTTCGACGGAGCCGCCCTCAGCGGCCTTACGGTACCATTCGGCCGCAGTCACGGGATCGGGATCGACGCCGAGGCCGTTTTCATAAAGGCGCCCCAGGAGCACGGCCGCGCGGGTGTTTCCCTTATCGGCCAGGGGTTTCACGATATCAAAAGTGCGTTTGTACTGACCGATATTGTAAGCGGTCACAGCTTCCTTCATGGCGGAACCGTCATCCGGAGCGGCGGAGGACGGAACAGCCTGCGTCAGAGCCAGGGCGAGCAGAATGGCGGCAGAAACCGGAATACGTTTCATGGAAAAAGCCTCCTCAGAGAAAAAAAATACCCTCTCCCGCGGGAGGAAATCCGGGGGAAAGCGGTATTCGCGGCCCGGCATCCTGCCTGTGGCGGGGACAGAGGAACTCATGGCTGAATATAAGAACTCAGGGCCGTCCCGCCAGCCCTGAAACAAAAAAAATTCAGCGGGTTGACGGAACCCGCTTTTCCTCTTAACCAAGAAGGGCGCAACCCGCGGACAGCATGTCCGTCAGGGGTCCCGCGCCACTACGAAACACACGGACAAATCATGAGCGACGATAAAAAAAATGTTGTGGACGTGGAAGTCATCAGCGAAGAGCATGACGATTCCCGGAAGAACGGCGGCACCTACACCGCCACCTATTATTATACCAACAGCGGAAACGGAACCGGGTATGAGCGGCATTACACCTACCAGGACATGTTCGGCCTGCACGCCCCCGGACGCGACGGCCTGCAGTACGCGGGCATTGTCACGCTGACGCTCTTTTTCTTCTGCCTCTTCAAATGGGGCTTTCTGGCCGCCCTCGGCTTCGCCTTCTTTGAGGCTGTGGGAAGTGCCTTCGGACTCTACTACAACCTGCACACGCTCCTCGAGGGACGCGTCCCCAATCCCTGGATAAGCCGCATCATCATCTGGTGCGTCAGCCTCGGCCTCGTTGCCATGCTCGTCTGATGGACGGGGAGACCTGGCAGGTCTATCTGGTGGAATGCGCCGATCACACCCTCTACTGCGGGGTGACGAAAGACACGGAACGCCGGGTGGCCCAGCATAACGGCGAAAAGCGGGGCGGCGCCCGCTATACGCGTTCGCGCCGGCCCGTCCGTCTTGTGGCGGAACGATCCTGCCGGAGCCATTCCGAGGCGCTGCGCCTCGAGTGCATCGTGAAGCGGATGCGCCGCGGAGCCAAAATCCCCTTCCTTCTGAACGGCATAACCGACAAATCATGATATCACTCACCACAGCGCTTTCTTTCTTTGGCGCGGCCCTCATGCTGGGCTTCGCTCCCGGCCCGGATATCGTTTTCGTGCTCGCCCAGTCAGCCGTGTACGGCGCGCGGGCCGGCCTCGCCACCATGTGCGGCCTTATCACGGGCCTGTGCTTTCACACGACCCTGGTCACCGTGGGCGTCGCGGCCCTTATCCAGGCCTCTCCCGTCGCGTTCACCGTGCTCAAGGCCGCGGGCGCGGCCTACCTCGTCTACCTCGCCTGGCTTTCCTGGCGGGCCGGCGCCATGCGGGCGGGAAAGACGCAGAACGCTTTCCCCGGATACGCCGCCCTTTACAGGCGGGGCATCCTCATGAATATCACGAACCCCAAGGTCTCCATATTCTTTCTGGCCTTCCTGCCGCAGTTCTGCGACCCGGCCAGGGGAAACGTAGGCATGCAGTGCCTCGCCCTGGGGATCATCTTTATGCTGGCCACTGCCGTGGCCTTTACGAGCGTCTCCCTTCTCGCGGGGCGCATCTTCTCCCGCTTCAACTCGAAGCCGGAGGGGCAGGTCATCATGCATAAGATATGCGCCGTCATCTTCCTCGGCCTCGCTGTGCTCCTGCTCACTGCCCGGATCTAGCGGATCTGGACACATCCTCCGCATACGCTTATGAATTTTTTCTGCGGACACGCCTTCCGCACGGGAAAATCAGTCTGGTACCGGAAAAAACGGCGGAACAGAATATGGAAACAGAAAAAAAATTTTTGATAGCCCTGCGAGACCTGCCTCCGGAAGGGCGTGAATACAGCGTCACTGATCCTGCTGTGTGGAGCAGGAACATCGAGGCCTTTCACATGGACTGCAGGCTGTCCTCGGATCCCGAGCTCGACATCACCATCCTTCCGATGAACGACGGCTGGGTTCTCAGGGGCAGCATCCGCGCCGACGTCGTCGTGCCCTGCAGCCGCTGCTGCAAAGATACGGATATCTCCATCAGCGAGAACTTCGATGACTACGTGCAGATGCCCGATGAAGGGGAGGAAGTCCCGGAAAGAACCTTCGAAGAGGGCGATGATCATCTCGTCTTCGAGCACGGCGCCCTCCTTCTTGACCTCGCGTCCATAGCCTGGGAACAGTTCGCCCTGGCCCTGCCGTCCACGCCGCTCTGCCGCCCGGACTGCAAGGGACTCTGCCCGCACTGCGGAAAGGATCTCAACGAGGGACCCTGCGGCTGTGACGATACGGGCGGCGATCCCCGCCTGGCGGTTCTCCGCGGTCTCAAAATCACGAAAAACTAGACAGTTTGCCATTCTTCTGATATTGTGCGCTTCTTTGAAAAACCGCCCGCTTTCGCGGGCCGCCAACGACTTTTCCGCCGGCTTGAAATGAGCCAGCCCGTTATCCGGGCGCACAAAGCGAATACAGTTTTTTAAGGAGAATATCATGGCCGTTCAGCAGAACAAAAAATCCCATGCCCGCAAGTGCAACCGTCGTTCCCACGACCGCGTGGCCACTCCCAGCGTCATCTACTGCGAGTCCTGCGGCAAACCGACCCTTCCCCACAGCGTCTGCCCTTCCTGCGGCACGTACAGGAAGCACACCGTTGCTCCCAAGGCCGCCAAGAGCGGCGAAGAGGAATAGTCTTTCCGCCGGCCCCTGTGCCCTTTTTTCCCAAAGCCGCGTCCGGCGGACTCCGTTCAGTCTGAAGTAAGAACGGGGCTTCCGGGCGGCCTCTTTTTTTTTGCACACCGTCCCTGCAGGGCGCGCGTCCCCGCAGGGACGGGAGAATCCATCCGTCCTCCAGTCCGGTCCGGCCGGACGCCTGAGCAGGATGCAAAATACTGAGCGTTGAGCACCTATGAGCGATCGACCAATTATTGCCGTTGACGTCATGGGCGGTGACTTCGGCCCCTCTGTTCTGGTTCCCGGGGCCCTGGACGCCTCCCGCAAATACGATCTGAAAGTCCTGCTCGTGGGCGACAGGCCGAAAGTTGTGTCCGTTCTCGACACGCTGGATACCTCCGGCGCGGACTATGATCTCGTTCAGGCCGATGAGGTGGTGCTCATGAACGAGCGCCCGGCCGACGTCCTCAGGCGCAAGAAGAAGTCGTCGATCCAGATTGGCTGCCGCCTCGTGAAGGAAGGACAGGCCGATGCCGTGGTCAGCGCGGGACACTCCGGCGCGGCCGTGGCCTGCGGCATGTTCATTATCGGCCGTCTCAAAGGCGTGGAACGCCCGGCCCTGTGCACGATCATGCCCACGGAAAAGGATCCCGTGGTGCTCCTCGATGCCGGCGCCAACGTGGACTGCCGTCCCTATCACCTTTTCCAGTTCGGCCTCATGGGCGACGCCTTTGCCCGCGACATCCTCGACTACGAGTCACCGCGCGTGAGCATCCTGTCCATCGGCGAGGAGGAAGGCAAGGGCAACAGCCAGGTGAAGGAAGCCTATGAGCTTCTCAAGATGGCCAGGAACCTGAACTTCATCGGCAACGCCGAGGGACGCGATATCTTCACTGGCGACGTGGACGTGGTCATCTGCGACGGCTTCGTCGGAAACATCGTGGTCAAGATGAGCGAAGGCCTCGCCAAGGCCATCACGCACATGATCAAGGGCGTTTTCAAATCCAGTGTCATGGGCATGATGGGCGGGCTTCTGGCCAAGCGCAGTTTTGCGCAGTTCGCCCGCACCGTGGACTACGCCGAATACGGCGGCGCCCCGCTTCTCGGCCTCAAGGGCCTGGCCATCGTCTGTCACGGCCGTTCCAGCTCCAAGGCCATGACCAGCGCCATCCGCATGGCCGGCACCTTCGTCCGTAAAAAGACCCTGGACAGGCTGGCAGAAACCATCCAGGAAAACGACGAGCTCACCCGCTACTCGCGCGCCCTGTAAACGTCCGGACGGATTCCTGCCCAGTGTCTCTCAAGAAAACGACATTCCCTCCGGTTCTCCTTTCCCGCTCCTCCCGTGCGGCAGCGCACTTTCCCGGCTTCTGTCCGGGGTCTCCGCGCCCCCTCCTCCGCCAAAAGCACGCGCACCTCTCCGGTCTTCTGCCCGTTCCGGGCAAGAAAGATTCTTGTCTTTGAACGCCTGACAGGCTATTGTTCGTGAAAAATTTTCTGAGGTGCGTCATGAAAACTTTCTCTCAAACAGCCCCCACGGCCCTTGTGACCGGCGGTTCCCGCGGCATAGGCAGGGCAACAGCCCTCGCCCTGGCCAGGGACGGTTATCAGGTTATTCTGACGTATGTGAGCCGCCCGGAAGAAGCCATGGGCGTGGCTGAACTCATTAACGCCGGGAACAGCGTGGCCGCGGCCTACCAGCTCAACGTGGGCGACGCGGAAGGCGTAAAGGCTTTCTTCAAAGAAAGAATCAAGGATCAGGTCAATCTGGCCTGCCTCGTGAACAATGCGGGCATCACCAAGGACGGCCTCCTCATCCGCATGAAGGAAGAGGACTTCGACAAAGTGATTAACGTGAACCTGCGCGGCTGCTTCCTCTGCACCCGCGAGGCCGCGAAAATCATGATCAGAAACCGCACCGGATGCATTGTGAACATAGCCTCCGTGGTTGGCCTCATGGGCAACCCCGGTCAGGCGAACTACTGCGCCTCGAAGGCCGGCATCATCGGACTCACGAAATCGAGCGCCAAGGAACTGGCCGCGCGCAACGTGCGCGTGAACGCCGTGGCGCCCGGATTCATCGACACCGAAATGACAAAGAGCCTCCCGGAGGAGCAGAAAAAGCTCTACACGGAAGTCATTCCGCTCAAACGTTTGGGCCGCGCCGAGGAAGTCGCCGATGCCGTCGCCTTCCTCGCCTCTCCCAGGGCCGCCTACATCACCGGACAGGTGCTGTCCGTCAACGGCGGCATGTACTGCTGAATGCAATTGCGGGGTACGCCCCTCTTGCCAAAAATCGTTCAATTTGGAGGACATATGTCTGACGTCACCAGCAAAGTTACCAAGATCATCGTAGACCAGCTTGGCGTGAGCGCCGATGAAGTGAAGCCCGAAGCCAAGTTCGTGGACGACCTCGGAGCCGACTCCCTCGATCTCACCGAGCTCATCATGGCCATGGAAGAGGAATTCGACATCGAAATCGCCGATGACGACGCCCAGAAGATCCAGAAGGTGCAGGACGCCATCGATTACATCGAGGCGAAGAAGGGCTAGTCCCAAGCCCCACTGGCACCCTACGCTCAGAGAACGGAGGGGCCGGGCTGAAGCCCTGCCCCTCTTTTACCATTTTCAAGGAGAAGACATGGCACGGCCCCGCGTAGTCATTACCGGCATATCCGGCGTTACCCCCCTTGGCCTGGACATGGCGACCACATGGAAACGCCTTGTGGCCGGCGAATCCGGCATCGGCCCCATCACGCTTTTCGACGTTACCGATTACAAATGCAAGATTGCCGGTGAGGTCAAGGACTTCGACGGCTCGAAGTATTTATCCAAGAAAGAGATCCGGCACATGGACCGCTTCACGCAGTTTGCGGTGGCGGGCGCCGACATGCTCTTCGAGGATTCCGGCTTTAAGGTGACGCCCGAGAACTGTGAAGACACAGGCTGTATCCTCGGCGTGGGCATCGGAGGACTGCGCACCATCGAGCTCAACTGCAAGAAGCTCATCGAACAGGGTCCGAACAAGATTTCTCCCTTCCTCATTCCCTCCTTCATCGCCAACATGGCTCCCGGCCACATCGCCATCAAATACGGCCTGCGCGGTCCCAATGTGGTCACCACCACGGCCTGCGCCTCGGCCACCACGGCCATAGGCACCGCCTATTCCGAAATGCTCCTCGGCCGCATCCGCGCCTGTGTCACGGGCGGCGTCGAAGCAGCCATCACGCCTGTGGGCATTTCCGGTTTCTGCGCCCTGAAGGCCCTGTGCACCGATCACAACGACGATCCCACGCACGCCTCAAGGCCCTTTGACGCCGAGCGCAACGGCTTCATCAGCGGCGAAGGCTGCGGTTTCCTCATGCTTGAGCGGCTCGAGGACGCCCAGGCCCGCGGCGCGAAGATCTACGCCGAGATCGTGGGCTACGGCGCTTCCTGCGACGCCTTCCACATGACGGCCCCCGATGAGGACGGATCCGGCATGGCCCTCGCCATGCAGCGCGCCCTCAGAGACGCGGACCTGCCGCCCGAAGCCATCAAACACGTCAACGCGCACGCCACCTCGACCTACCTCAATGACCTCTGCGAAACCAAGGGCATGAAGCTCACCTTCGGGGAACACGCGAAGAAACTCCATATTTCTGCCACCAAGTCCATGACCGGTCACCTCCTCGGCGGCGCCGGCGGCATCGAGGCCTGTTTCACGGCCCTCGCCCTGCATGAGAAAACCATCCCCGGCACTATCAACCTGACCCATCCGGACCCCGAATGCGACCTCGACTACACGAGCGACGGCTCGAAGCACATTGAGTGCGGGTACGCGATGTCCAATAACTTCGGTTTCGGCGGCACCAACGCCAGCATCATCTTCAAAAAGTGGGACGCGTAAGGCGCCCCGGGATAAAAAAGGAATACCATGGACGACATTCTCCTTGAGGATCCGGAACTCGCCCGCGCCATTGTGCTCGAAAGCGACCGTCAGATCAGCAAACTGGAACTCATCGCCTCCGAAAACTTCGTTTCCCCCGCCGTGCGCCAGGCTCAGGGAAGCTGCCTGACCCACAAGTACGCTGAGGGCTATCCGGGACACCGCTACTACGGCGGCTGCGAATACGTGGACATCGCCGAGAATCTGGCCATCGACCGCGCGAAGAAGCTCTTCGGGTGCGGCTACGCCAACGTGCAGCCCCACTCCGGCTCGCAGGCCAACATGGCCGCCTATTTCTCCGTCATGAAGCCCGGTGACACCCTGCTCGGCATGAATCTCTCCGACGGCGGCCACCTCACCCACGGCAGCCCTGTCAACTTCTCCGGCCGTTTCTTCCATGTGGAGTCCTACGGCATCGCGAAGGAAACCGGCCGCATCGACTACGATGAAGTGGAACAGAAGGCCATGGAGTGCCATCCGCAGGTCATCATGGCCGGCGCTTCCGCCTACCCGCGCGTCATCGACTTCAAGCGCTTCCGCGAAATCGCCGACAAGGTGGGCGCCAAACTCTTCGTGGACATGGCCCACATCGCCGGCCTCGTGGCCACGGGCGTGCATCCCTCTCCCGTGCCTTATGCCCATATCGTGACCACCACTACGCACAAGACCCTGCGCGGACCCCGCGGCGGCATGATTCTCTCTTCCGAGGACATGGCCAAAAAAATCAACAGCCAGATCTTCCCCGGCTGCCAGGGCGGCCCGCTCATGCATGTCATCGCTGCCAAGGCCGTGGCCTTCGGCGAGGCCCTGCGTCCTTCCTTCAAAACCTATACGCAGCAGATCGTGAAGAACGCCGCCGTGCTGGCCAAATGCCTCATGGACGGCGGCTATGATCTCGTGAGCGGCGGCACGGACAACCACCTCATGCTCATGGATCTGCGCGCCAAGGACTTCACCGGCAAGGACGCCGAACACGCCCTCGATCAGGCCGGCATCACCGTGAACAAGAACACGGTGCCCTTTGAAACCAGGTCTCCTTTCGTCACGAGCGGCATCCGTCTCGGAACCGCAGCCCTCACCACGCGCGGCATGAAGGAAGACGACATGCGCACTGTGGCCGGCTTCATTCTCAACGTGCTTGATCACATCAAAGACGGGGCCGTCATCGAAAAGACCCGTAAGGAAGTCGAGGAGTTCGCCCGCAGCTTCCCGATCTTCACCTGGTAGCGTAAAACCGGATCTCACAGACTGCAGGAAACGGGGAGGCGCCGCGGGACTGACCCGCCCGCCTCCCCTCACGTACCCGCAGTCCGGAAGATTCCATCCCGCAGCGGAGGTTACCATGCCACAGCGCCTGCCCTGGCCGGAATATTTCATGCGCATCGCCTATATGGTCAGCGAGCGCTCCACCTGCATCCGCCGCAGGGTCGGATGCGTCCTCGTCAAGGACAAGCGCATCCTGGCCACCGGATACAACGGCGCGCCCTCCGGCGTGCGCCACTGCCTCGACATCGGCTGCCTCAGGGAAAAACTGCACATCCCCTCGGGACAGCGCCACGAGATCTGCCGCGGCACCCACGCCGAGCAGAACAGCATCATCCAGGCCGCGACGCACGGCGTGTCCATACTGGGGTGTGATGTCTACTGTACGACGCACCCCTGCCTGCAGTGCTGCAAAATGCTCATCAACTGCGGCGTGAAAAACATCTTTTACTGCGAAAGCTATCCGGACGATCTGGCCGCTGAGATGCTTGAGGAAGCCGGCATCAGGACCGAGCTCATGGAAAAACCTTTGCCCATGCCGGTTCCGGATCCGAAATTCCATCCTGCCGGAGCCAGTCAGGGAGGACACGGCGATGAGTGCTGAAGAACTTCCGGCCGCTCTGGCCGCCCTTTACCGGGAGGCCATGCGTGAGGCCATCACCGAAGCGGAGAAGGGCCGGTTCACGGCCTGCCCCAATCCCACTGTGGGCGCGGTGCTCATCCGGGACGGAAACATCGTGGCCCGCGGCTATCACCATAAGGCCGGACAGCCCCACGCGGAAATCATGTGCCTCAGGGACGCCCAGGAGAAGGGTATTGACCCGAAGGGCTGCACCATTGCCGTGACGCTCGAGCCCTGCAACCACACGGGACGCACGGGGCCCTGCTCCGAAGCCCTCATCCGGGCTGGAGTGAAGCGCGTGGTTATCGGCATGCGCGATCCCAACCCGAAGGCAGCGGGCGGAGCGGAGCGTCTGCGCATGGCGGGCGTGGAAGTTATTGAGAACGTCCTTGAGGAGGAATGCCGGGATCTCGCCGCGGACTTCGTCACGTGGACCGTGAAGAAACGTCCCTTTGTCATCCTCAAGCTGGCTTCCACCCTTGACGGGCGCATCGCCACATCTTCCGGACAGTCCCGCTGGGTCACGGGAGAGACAGCCAGGTCTGCGGTGCACGGACTGCGACGCGGCGTGGGACTCGCCGGAGGAGCCGTTCTCGTGGGCGGCAGGACGTTCAGGGAAGACGACCCCGAACTCACGGCAAGACCCGCGGATGAGGACACGAAACAGCCGCTCGCCTGCGTCCTCACCTCGTGTCTGCCCGACCCGGGAGACAATTTTCACCTGCTGAGGGAACGCCCCGAGCAGACCCTCTTTTTCACAGGCCGCGATGAGTCCGTCTCTCCCGGAGCCGACGCCCTGCGCGACCTCGGCGTGCGTGTCATCGGCATGGAAGGGGAGAACGGAGCCCTCGATCTTCAGGGCATGCTGAATGCCCTGTGGGAACTCGGCTGCCCCTACGTCCTCTGCGAAGGCGGCGGTTCCATGGGCCTCTCCCTCGTGGAGCAGGGGCTCTGCGATCTCTTCCTCCTGCACATGGCCCCGAAGATTCTCGGCGATGAGAAGGCGAGGCCTCTCTTTTCGGGGCGCAGTCCCGAAACCATGGAAGACGCCATCGGCATGCGCCTCGCCGGCGTGCGGAGGCTGGGGGACGATCTCGAGCTCAGGCTCTTCCCCAGAGGCGGGGAGAAGTAAACGATGTTCACAGGCATCATTCAGGGACAGGGTGTCATTGAGCGCCTCACCCGGCAGGCCGGCCAGTGCCGGCTCACCATAGCCCCGCGCTTCGATTTTCCCGACATTGTGGACGGGGAATCCATCGCCGTGAACGGCACATGTCTTTCCGTGGAACATCACGAAGGCAGCGTCTTTTCGCTCTATGCCTCCCGCGAGACCATGAACAGGACGACGCTCGGCAAACTTCACGAGGGAAGCCTCGTCAATCTCGAGCGGGCTCTTGCCGTGGGCGACCGGCTCGGCGGGCACATCGTCGCAGGCCACGTGGACTGCCTCGCCACGGTAGAGAGCATCACGAGGAGCGGCGACTCCCTTGTCTGCCGCCTCGGCTTTCCCGAGGCCTTCGGCCCGGAGGTGGTTCCCAAGGGGTCCGTGGCCCTTGACGGCATCAGCCTGACCATCAACGAGTGCGGAAAAAATTTTCTCACAGTCAACATCATCCCGGACACGCAGGAGCGCACGACCATGCGCCTGTGGAAGCCGGGAGTCAGCGTCAATATGGAGACGGACATCATCGGCAAGTATGTCCGCCGTCAGCTCCCCGGCAGCCGGGACGGCGCAAACGGGGACGAAAAGGGAGCGGCGGCCTCATCCGCCGGCATCACCAGGGATTTCCTCCTGGGAAACGGCTTCTTTTAGGAGAAACGAACCATGCCACGCACTATCGAAGGGCAGATGAACGCCAGCAAGCTGCGCATCGCCATCATCGCCGCCCGTTTTAATGATTTCATCGTCGACCGTCTGATTTCCGGAGCCATGGACTATCTCACCCGCCACGGCATGGATCCCGATCACGCCGTGATCATCCGTGTCCCCGGGGCTTTCGAGCTTCCCGTCGTATGCAAGAAGGTAGCGGAGAGCCGCAAGTTTGACGGCATCGTCGCCCTCGGCGCGGTGATCCGCGGCTCCACGCCGCACTTCGATTACGTCTGCAGCGAGGCCGCCAAGGGCATCGCCCAGGTCTCCCTGTCCACGGAAACGCCCATCGGCTTCGGCCTCCTGACCTGCGACAACCTGGAACAGGCCATCGAACGCGCCGGCGTCAAGAACGGCAACAAGGGTGTCGACGCGGCCAGCGCCATGCTCGAGACCTTCCGCGTCATGGAGCAGCTCTAAATGGCCGGGGGAAAAGGACGCGGCGCCACGCGCCACGCGGCGCGCGAGCGCGCCTTTGAGGTGCTCTACAGCCTCTGCTTCCAGGAAGCCCCGGATATCGATGCCCTCGAAAAGGCCTTCCGCAGCCGCCCGGACGCAAAGACCGATCCCGCCGGCGTGCCCGCGGAAGGCGCCCGCCAGCCAGAGGAATCCCATCCGGACGAACCGCTTCCCGAACCCGAAGGATTCGACTGGGAGCTCACCAAGGGCGTGTGGAAGAACACCGCCGGGCTCGATAAAATCATTGAGGCCCATTCCCGCCACTGGAACATGAAGCGCATCGGCAGGATCGAACTCACCATCCTGCGTATCGCGGCCTACGAGATCACGCAGACGGACACGCCGCCCAAAGCGGCCATTGACGAGGCCCTGAAGCTGACCCGCACCTTTGCGGGCGACAACGCGGTGAGCTTTGTCAACGGTGTTCTGGACGCACTGGCGAAGTCGCAGGAACAGGCATCTTAGGCAGGAATATTTTTTATTGCACTGATTTGAGCGCGGAGCCGCCTTTCGGGGACGCTCCGCGCCAGGGCGGACAGAAGGCAGACAATGACACAGGAACGCTACAACCCTCAGGAAATCGAAATCAAATGGCAGAAGCGCTGGGCTGAGTCCAAAGCTTTCGCCTGCAGCAACACAAGCGACAAACCGAAGTACTACGTGCTGGAAATGTTCCCCTATCCCTCGGGGAACCTGCACATGGGGCACGTACGCAACTACAGCATCGGCGACGTGCTGGCGCGCGCCAAACGCATGCAGGGCTTCAATGTCCTGCATCCCATCGGATGGGACGCCTTCGGCCTGCCCGCCGAAAACGCGGCCATCAAGCACAACACGCATCCGGCCGACTGGACCTATGCCAACATCGACAACATGCGCGCCCAGATGAAGCGTCTCGGCTTCTCCTACGACTGGGATCGTGAAACCGCCACCTGCCGCCCCGAATACTACCGCTGGGAACAGCTCTTTTTCCTGAAGCTTCTGGAAAAGGGCCTCGCCTACCGCAAAAAGTCCGCGCAGAACTGGTGTCCGTCCTGCCACACCGTTCTGGCCAACGAGCAGGTCATCGACGGCAAATGCTGGCGCTGCGACACGCCCGTGGAGCAGAAGGATCTCGAACAGTGGTTCCTGCGCATCACGGCCTACGCCGACGAACTCCTGAAGGATCTCGATCTCCTGAAGGGCGGCTGGCCTGACCGCGTCCTGGCCATGCAGCACAACTGGATCGGCCGCTCCGAAGGCGCAGAGGTACGCTTCGATCTTGAAAAGCCCGTGGACGGAGCCGATCACATCGATGTTTTTACAACCCGCCCGGATACCCTGTTCGGCGCTTCCTTCATCGTCATGGCCCCCGAACATCCGCTCGCGGCCAGGCTCATCAAGGGAAGCCCGGACGAGGCCTCCATCACGGCCTTCATCGATCACGTGCGCAACATGGACCGCATTGAGCGTCAGTCCGACACGCTCGAGAAGGAAGGCGTTTTCACCGGCGCCTACGCACTGCATCCCCTGACAGGCAGGCGCGTGCCCATCTGGCTCGGCAACTTCGTCATTTCCACCTACGGCACGGGCGCGGTCATGAGCGTCGCGGCCCACGACCAGCGCGACTTCGACTTCGCCCGCAAATACCATCTCCCCATCATCCAGGTCATCAGCCCTGACGGGAAGGCCCACAACACGGACGAATGGACCGAAGCCCACGCCGAGCCCGGCGTTCTCGTCAATTCCGGCGAATACGACGGCACGCCCAGCCTGAAGGCCAAGGAACTCATCACCGAAAAGCTCGAATCCATCGGAAAGGGAAAGAAGAAAACCCAGTTCCGCCTGCGCGACTGGAATATTTCCCGCCAGCGCTACTGGGGCGCCCCCATTCCCGTGGTCTACTGCGAGAAGTGCGGCGTGGTTCCGGAAAAGCCCGAAAACCTGCCCATTCTCCTGCCACTGCATGTGAAGACCGAGCCGGACGGCAAGTCGCCGCTTCCCAAAACGGAATCGTTCTATAAGTGCACCTGCCCGAAGTGCGGCGGCCCCGCCCGCCGCGAGACGGACACCATGGACACCTTCGTGGAGTCGAGCTGGTACTTCGCCCGCTATACCTCGGCGCGGAACGACAAGGCAGCCTTCGACATGGACGCACTCAGGTACTGGCTGCCCGTGGATCAGTACATCGGCGGCGTGGAGCACGCCATTCTGCACCTGCTCTACTCCCGCTTCTTCACCAAGGCCCTGCGCGATCTCGGCTTCTACCCGGAGAATCTCGACGAACCCTTCAAGCGTCTGCTCACCCAGGGCATGGTTCTGCTCGACGGCAGCAAGATGAGCAAATCCAAGGGCAATATCGTCAATCCCACGGAAATGATCGACCGTTACGGGGCCGACACGGTACGCCTTTTCTGCCTCTTCGCCGCTCCGCCGGAGCGTGATTTCGACTGGACCGAGTCCGGCATCGAGGGCGCGAGCCGCTTCCTGCAGCGCATCTGGCGTCTCTTCCACGAGAACCGCAGCATCCTGAAGACCGTCAGGGGCTGTTCCTCCACGGCCGAGGACTGCGTGACGCCGGAAGCCAGGGATCTCAGGGGCCGCGAGCACGCCACAGTGAAGAAGGCCGGCGAGGACATGGGCCTCAGGAACCAGTTCAACACGGCCATTTCCGCCATCATGGAACTCGTCAACGCCATGTACGCCTACCGTGAGAAAATGGGTGACAGCGGGGGTGAGCGCAATGTCTTCTCTTCGGCCATGGCCACGGTCATCACCACACTCTCCCCCATCACTCCGCACATCTGCGAGGAACTCTGGGAACGCCTCGGGCACACCAGCCATCTGGCCGGTGAACCCTGGCCCACATATGATGAAAAGGCCATGGTGAAGGACACCCAGACCATAGCCCTGCAGGTCAACGGCAAGCTCAGGGGGACCATGGAAGCGCCTACAGGCGCGGATAAGAAGACCCTCGAGGATCTCGCTCTCGCCACGGAACAGATCCGGCGCTTCACGAAAGATCTGACCATACGCAAGGTCATTGTCGTTCCCGGCAAGATCGTCAACGTCGTGGCCAAGTAGGAAACGATGACGGCAAACGGACACAGTACGGCGCGTCCGGGCTTCCTTTTTCTTATATGCCCGGACGCGCAGCTTCTGCGCGAACGGTTCGGACAGGCGGAGAAGGACAATCCGCCCCAGGACGGCGGATCCTGGGACAGATCCTGCTACTGGGGCGACACGGATCCCCCGCAGGACTTCTGGTCCAACCTCTCGGAGACGAGCCTCTTCGGCGCCAGCCACTTCATCGTGGTGCGCCAGGCAAACCTGTGGGCCCCCTCTCTCTGGCGCAGGCTGGATAAAATCCTGTCCCGCCCGCTCGGCAGCAGCCTGCCTGTCTTCTGCCTCGAAAATGCCTGGGACCGGGGCCGCCCCAAGCTGCCCGTGTTTTTTTCCAAACTGTCCTGTTTCGACTTCGCCGGCAAAAAGGGCTGGATCTGGCGCAGCGAGGGCCTCACGGACAGGAATATCGGCAAATTCATCCAGAAGGAGGCCGCGGCCCGCGGCCTCAGTATCCCGCCGCAGGTTCTGCAGCATTTTGCGGAAACGGTGCCCCGTTCGGCCGAAGTCGTGTGTAATGAACTCGATAAGGTCATGCTCCTGCACCCGGAGAACGGCGAAGTGAGCCCCTCCATGCTGGCCACGGCCGACTGGGCCCCTGACGCCAGCCTCTTCGAATGCCTCGACTGCCTCTACTGCGGTGACGCCAGAGGCACCTGGCGCGAGCTCTCCCGCGTTACGGACATGGACACGGCCTCTTTCCAGCTTCTCGGCCTCCTGGCCATGAACCTGAGAAAGTTCTGGCAGAGCATGTCCCACGACAAAGTCTCATTTTACGGCACGGCCGCGGGCATGATGCCCCGCATAGCCAGCAGTCTCGGCCCCAGGGGGCTGGCCGCTGCGCTCTCGGCCGTTGCTGACGCAGAAAAGGCCATCAAGACCGGACAGGCTGAACCCGGTCCTGCCATCGAATTTCTCCTCTCCCGCCTGCTCCCCCTCTTCCGCCGCGCCTGAAGCCCGGCCCCCTTGCCAAGGCCCGAATCCTGCTTATCTATAAAATCTATAACCGTGGCTGCCGGCCGCGCGGGTTCCGGGCGTTACCGCCATCCGGCCCGCGAAACTGACCGGGCAGCCGTCTCATCCGTTACGCAGGAGCAGGCCAAGCGCCTCCACAGGGTCCAGAGAATCCCGGAGACGCGGGAGATACATATATGTCAGACGACGACAAGGACACAAAAAACGAACGCCCGGCAGCCGGTGCCAGAAGGAAGGCGAACCGTCCCCTTTCCGCGCTCAGAGTGCGCAGGAACCGCCCCAGAGGGCACGGCGTGGACGGGGAAAAGAACGCCGCCCGCGCCGCAGAAGCCGAGGACAGGAAGGTTCCGGGACACCACACCGGCCCTGCCACCATCGTCCTCGGCGTGAACAGAGGAACGGCCGGTGAGGAAGAGGCGGAAACGCCCTCTGTCCTGCCCGTGGTGCCCGTGCGCGACGTGGTGCTTTTCAATTTCATGTTCATTCCGCTTTTCATCACCAGGGAGAAATCCGCGAAGGCCGTGGAAAGCTGCATGGAGACCACGCGTCAGGTGCTGGTTCTCACCCAGAAGGACGAAAAAGAGGACGATCCCCTGCCGAAGTCGCTTTACAGTGTGGGAACTGTCGTGCGCGTGCTCAAGATGCTCCGTCTCCCTGACGGCCGGGTCAAGGCCCTCGTGCAGGGGACGGCCCGGGCCAGGGTGCAGACTTTCATGCAGATCGATCCCTTCATGGAAGCGCGCATCGAGGTGCTGAAGGAACCCAGGCTGGCCATTGACGCGAAGATCGAGGCCATGATGCGCCTCGCCAAGGAACAGTGCGAAAAGGTGCTGAATATGCGCGGCCTGGCGAGCCCGGATCTTCTGTCCATTCTGCAGAGCATCGACGAGCCCGGAAGGCTCGCCGACCTCATCGCCTCGACCATGCACATCAAGCCTGATGACGCCCAGGCCATTCTGGAAACCGACAACCCGGTGGAACGCCTGCAGAAGGTCACGGAACTCCTCGTCAGGGAGGTGGAAGTGACCACCATGCAGATGCGCATCCAGAACACGGCCCGCGAGGGAATGGACAAAGCCCAGAAGGACTACTTCCTGCGCGAGCAGATCAAGGCCATACGCCAGGAACTGGGAACGCCCGAGGAAGACGAGCAGGAAGAACTCGACAGGCTGAAAAAGGCCCTCGGGGAAGCCGGCATGCCTGAGGATGTGAAGAAGGAGGCCGACAGGCAGCTGAGGCGCCTGTCGCTCACGCACAGCGACTCGGCGGAAGCCAGCGTCCTGCGCAACTACCTCGAGCTCATGAGCGAGCTTCCCTGGAGCAGAACCTCCGAGGACAACCTCGACATCACGAACGCCAGAGAGACCCTGGACGCGGATCACTACGGCCTCGACAAGGTCAAGGACCGCATTCTGGAGTTCCTCAGCGTTTACAAGCTCAAACCCGAAGCCGGCGGCTCCATCATGTGCTTCGCCGGCCCCCCAGGCGTCGGCAAGACGAGCCTCGGCAGATCCATAGCCAGGGCCCTCGGCAGAAAGTTCGAGCGCCTCTCCCTCGGCGGCATCCATGACGAGGCCGAAATCCGCGGCCACAGGCGCACCTATATCGGCGCCCTGCCCGGCCGCATCATCCAGAGCCTGCGCCATGCGGGCACGCGCAACCCTGTCATCGTCCTTGACGAAATCGACAAGGTCGGCAGGGACGTGCAGGGAGATCCGCAGTCGGCCCTTCTGGAGGTGCTCGACCCCGAGCAGAACAGCACGTTTTCAGATCATTACCTGGGCGTGCCCTTCGATCTCTCGAAGGTGCTCTTCCTGTGCACGGCCAACACGCTGGATACCATTCCCGCGGCCCTCAGGGACCGCATGGAGATCATCCAGCTGCCTGGCTACACACAGCAGGAAAAGCTCGAAATCGCCAAACGGCACCTCCTCGCCAAGTGCGTGGAGAAGAACGGACTTGAAGCCGGCGACGTGACCATCCCGGATGAAACCATAGAAAAGGTCATCAGGGAGTACACGCGTGAGGCCGGCGTCCGTTCTCTGGAGCGCACCCTCGGCGCCCTTTGCCGCAAGATGGCGCGCCGCAAGGCAGAGGGGGAAAAGCCGCCCTTTGAGGTGAAGCCCGATGACCTTCTCGAACTGCTCGGCCCGCCTGTCTTCCTCGACGACGAGGACAGCATGACGCTGAGTCCCGGCATGTGCTACGGCCTTGCCTGGACCCAGGCCGGCGGCGAGGTTCTGACCATTGAGGCCGCCATCGTGAAGGGCAAGGGAGCCATCCAGCTCACCGGATCCCTCGGCGACGTCATGAAGGAAAGCGCCGAAGCGGCCACGACCTTCCTGAGAAGCCAGGCGAAGCAGTACCACTTCGATCCTGACTTCCTCGCGAAGCACGACATCCATATCCACGTTCCGGACGGCGCCACGCCGAAAGACGGCCCCTCGGCCGGCGTGACCCTGACCACGGCCCTGCTCTCTGCGCTCATCGGCAAAGCGCCGAAATCCACGCTGTGCATGACGGGAGAGATCGACATCAAGGGCCGCGTCCTGCCTGTGGGCGGCATCAAGGAGAAAATCCTGGGCGCCGTGGCCAGAGGCCTGAAGGAAGCGATCATTCCCTGGCAGAACAAGAAGGATCTCTATGATATCCCGAAGGATCTGCTGAAGAAGATTAAGATCCACCCTGTGCACAGCTATGCGGAAGTGGCGAAGCTCGCCTTTACCGCGGCGGCGCTGAAAGGCAGGACAGCCGGAAAACGGGGAAAAGAGCAGGCTCCTGCTGTGCCTCTGGAACAGAGCCTTCCCGGGGTCCGGGTAACGCCGGAAGAAAATGAAAAACAGGAAACCCCGGAGAGCTGAACGCCATGCGCGTGCAGGATATCGTATCTGAGATAACAGCCGGCCTCAGGGCCGCGGAGATTCCGTCCCCGCGCCTTGAGGCCGAACTGCTCTGTGCCCTGGCCCTGAAGACCACACGCCTTGCCATAACCGTGCACGGCGGGCGGGAGCTCAGCGCGGAAGAGGAGAAGGAATGCCGGAGGCTTGCCGGCAAACGCGGACAGGGAGTTCCCATGGCGTACCTCGCGGGCAGCCGGGAATTCTATGGCCGTGACTTTCTGACAGAGCCGGGAACGCTCATTCCGAGGCCGGAAACGGAAATCCTCGTGGAAGAGCTGCTGGAAAAAATACCGGCGCGGAGCTCAGGATGGTTCGCGGACATAGGCACGGGAACAGGCTGCATCGGCATCACGCTGGCCCTTGAGCGGCCAGGAATGCGCGGCATTCTCCTTGAAAAGAGCCCTGCTGCGGCGCAGGTCGCGGAAAAAAACAGGAAACGCCTCGGCGCGTCCAACGTCAGGGTAATCCTGGGGGATCTCTTCAGCGCGCCGTTGCGGCGGGAAAGCTTTGACGCCGTGGCCTCAAATCCTCCCTATATAGGTGAGGAGGAGAAGAAAGACGTCATGCCTGCGGTACTGCGCTACGAACCGCGGGAAGCGCTCTTTTCGGAAGATGAAGGACTGCGCCACCTCGGAGGCGTTCTGAAGCTTGCGGCCAGGTGCCTGAAAAGAGGCGGAATCGTGGCTGTGGAGCACGGCTGGCACCAGGGTGAGGCTGTACGGGAAATGATGCGCCAGGAAAATTTTTTGCGAATTATGACAAAAAAAGACCTGGCAGGCCTTGACCGAACCACCCTCGCGAGTATATAAGCGTCGTCACCGTTCACGGAGAAAGCAAAACCGCATGGCGAGCTACTCCGCCGGGGCCAACCGGAGAAACGGTAAAAATTTCCTATCGGACGCATAAATCTCTTGCCAAGGGCAGGGAATTCCTGTAAAGGAAACATCCGGCCGCTGGCGTAGCTCAATCGGTAGAGCAGCTGATTTGTAATCAGCAGGTTGCGGGTTCAAGTCCCATCGCCAGCTCCACCTGAGCCTGAGAGAAGGCCAAAAGCCTGATGCGGGTATTTGGAGGGGTTCCCGAGTGGCCAAAGGGAACAGACTGTAAATCTGTCGTCATTGACTTCGGTGGTTCGAATCCACCCCCCTCCACCATCCGGAACATTGTTCCGGTTACAAACTGCCTTGGCTGTAGGAGACCGGTAAGGTCGAGGAACTACGGTGTGGCACATGGTCAGAGGCCATGAAGGCGGCAAGCCGTCTATCAGGCGGGAATAGCTCAATTGGCTAGAGCATCAGCCTTCCAAGCTGAGGGTTGCGGGTTCAAGTCCCGTTTCCCGCTCCAGTTTCCCCCTTCCACACCTTCCTTTCTTCTTCTTTTCTTCCCCTTCCCCTCCTAGTCAAGCGTTCCCTGGTTTTCAGGGACTGAATGCGGGTCATCATTGTGACCCTGCTAGCAGCGTCAAGTTAGCATAGCTGGTAATCAAAGTACCGCAACAACACTTTTTTTCCAGGGAGACGTATCATGGGCAAAGAAAAATATGTGCGCACAAAGCCCCACGTAAACATTGGCACCATTGGTCACATTGACCATGGCAAAACCACTCTGACTGCCGCCATCACGAAAGTCGCCGCTATGAAGAATGAAGGTTCCTTCATCTCCTACGACGAAATCGACAAGGCTCCTGAAGAAAAGGCCCGCGGCATCACCATTTCCACCGCTCACGTCGAATACGAGACTGATAAGCGCCATTACGCCCATGTCGACTGCCCCGGCCACGCCGACTACATCAAGAACATGATCACCGGCGCCGCCCAGATGGATGGTGCCATCCTGGTTGTGGCTGCCACCGACGGCCCCATGCCCCAGACCCGTGAGCACATTCTGCTCGCCCGTCAGGTCGGCGTTCCCGCCATCGTCGTCTTCCTCAACAAGTGCGACCTCGTTGACGACCCCGAGCTTCTCGACCTCGTCGAAATGGAAGTCCGCGAACTGCTGACCTCCTACGACTACCCCGGCGACGACACCCCCATCATCAGGGGTTCCGCTCTGCTCGCCCTTCAGGCCGACAGCCTCGACGATCCCAATGTGAAGCCCATCTTTGAGCTTCTCGACGCCGTCGACAACTTCATCCCCGAGCCCAAGCGTGAGCTTGACAAGCCCTTCCTGATGCCCATCGAAGACGTGTTCTCCATCTCCGGCCGTGGCACCGTTGTTACCGGCCGTGTCGAGCTCGGCACCATCAAGGTTGGCGACGTGGTTGAAATCGTGGGTATCAAGCCCACCCAGCAGACCACCTGCACCGGCGTTGAAATGTTCAAGAAGCAGCTCGACCGGGGCGAAGCCGGCGACAACATCGGCGTGCTTCTCCGCGGCACCAAGCGTGACGAAGTCGAGCGCGGCCAGGTTCTCGCTGCTCCCAAGTCCATCACGCCTCACAAGAAGTTCGAGTCCCAGGTGTACGTCCTCTCCAAGGAAGAAGGCGGCCGCCACACTCCCTTCTTCACCGGCTATCGTCCCCAGTTCTACTTCCGCACCACTGATATCACCGGTGTCATCGAACTGGAGCAGGGCGTCGAGATGGTTATGCCCGGCGACAACAGCAAATTCATCGTCGAACTGATCGCCCCCATCGCCATGCAGGAAGGCCTCCGCTTCGCTATCCGTGAAGGCGGCCACACTGTGGGCTCCGGCGTCGTGACCAAGATCATCGAGTAATACAATGAGAACAAACATCATCCTGCAGTGCACTGTGTGCAAGCGCCGCAACTACGTCTCCGTCAAGAACAAGAAGAACACGACGGAACGCCTCGAGCGCAAAAAGTACTGCCCCTGGGACAGGAAGCACACAATTCACCGCGAAGTACGATAAACATATTCACCCTGGCGGGATGAAAAATCCCGCCAGAGTCCATGCAGGGCAGTAGCTCTAACGGCTAGAGCGGCGGTCTCCAAAACCGCAAGTTGGGGGTTCGAATCCCTCCTGCCCTGCCATTTTTTTTTGCCGAGAGAAAATATGGCCAAGAAGACACCCGCTACCACCAACGCTCAGACATCCAAAGAGCCAGGTCTCGTCAAGCGCTTCATTACGTATGTGGAGGATTCCCGCGCGGAACTCCGCAAAGTAACGTGGCCCTCTGCTGCTGAGACGCGTAAGGCGACCATCGCGGTAGTGGGCTTTATTGCTGTCATGGCCCTCATTCTCGGGCTCATCGACCTCGGCCTCTCTTCCATCATCAAATCAATTCTGTCCTAGGCGCTGACCATGAACGACGAAATTGTCATCGACGACGATTCTGAGCTTGGTAAACGTCCCCGCTGGTATATCGTGCACACCTACTCGGGCTTCGAGCAGCGCGTGCAGAAAACCATCAACGAGATGATCAGGAGCGGCCAGGGCAGAGATCTCATTTTACAGTGCGTTGTGCCCACCGAGAAAGTCATCGAACTTTCCAAGCAGGGCTCCAAGCGTACGACCACCCGCAAGTTCTATCCCGGTTACGTCATGGTTCAGATGATCATGACCGAATACGCCTGGAACCTCATTCAGAGCATTCCCAAGGTGACCGGGTTTGTCGGTGGAAAGAACCGCCCCACGCCCATGAAGGACAGCGAGGCGGAGAATATTCTTGCTCTAATGGAAACCCGCAAGGAGAGCCCCCGTCCCAAGTTCAGCTTTGACAAGGGCGAGGAGGTCCGCATCATCGACGGACCTTTCAGCGGGTTCAACGGTGTTGTGGACGAAGTCAATTACGACAAGGGGAAGCTGCGCGTCTCCGTTTCCATTTTCGGACGTCAGACGCCGGTGGAACTGGATTTCGTCCAGGTTTCCAAAGGCTAAGTTCATTCAGGGTACCATCTCCCTGTAAAGGATCATGACATGGCCAAGAAAATTGTTGCTAAAGTCAAACTGCAGATTCCTGCCGGCGCCGCCAATCCGTCCCCGCCAGTAGGCCCCGCCCTCGGCCAGCACGGCCTGAACATCATGGGCTTCTGCAAGGAATTCAATGCCCGCACTGCTTCCCAGAAGGGTATGATCATCCCCGTGATCATCACCTGCTACGCGGACCGTTCCTTCACCTTCATTACGAAGACCCCGCCGGCTGCCGTCCTTATCATGAAGGCGGCCAAGATCGAAAAGGCCTCCGGTGTGCCGAACCGTACCAAGGTCGGTTCCATCACGATGGCCCAGGTCGAGGAAATCGCCAAGACCAAAATGCCCGATCTCAACGCCGCTTCTCTTGAAGCTGCCGTGAAGACCATCATGGGCACGGCCCGCAGCATGGGCGTCGACGTAAAGTAGGCACGCTGCAGACTGCACGTATTCCTTACGTGCGCTATCACCAGCACTGCCCTGCCCGCGCATGTCGGGTGACGGCAGGAGATAAACTCGAAGGAAAATACAATGCCCAAGCATGGTAAGAATTTCAGAAACGCTTCCAAGGACCTCAAGCCCCTGGATCGTTTCTCAGTGGAAGACGCCGTCGCGAAAACCGTGGCGGCGAGCTTTGCCAAATTTGATGAAACCGTTGACGTAGCCATGCGTCTCGGTGTCGACCCGAAGTACTCCGACCAGATGGTCCGCGGCGCTGTCCCCCTCCCCAACGGGCTCGGCAAGACCGTGCGTGTTGCCGTTTTCTGCAAGGGTGAAAAGCAGGCTGAAGCCCGCGAGGCCGGAGCTGACTTTGTCGGCGCTGAAGATCTCATCGACAAGATTAAGGAAGGCTGGCTGGACTTTGACGCCGCCATCGCCACTCCCGATGTCATGGCTCTGGTCGGCCGCGTCGGCCGTGTCCTCGGTCCCCGCGGACTTATGCCGAACGCCAAGACCGGCAGCGTCACCATGGATGTGGCCAAGGCCGTCAAGGAACTGAAGGCCGGCCGCGTTGAATTCAAGGTCGACAAGGCTGGCGTCCTGCACGCTCCCTTCGGCAAGGTCAGCTTCGGAGCCGAGAAGCTCTGCGGCAACCTGAAGGCTCTTGTCGAGGCCGTCATCCGTCAGAAGCCGGCTGCCGCGAAGGGCAACTACCTTCTCAGCATGGCCGTGTCTTCCACCATGGGTCCCGGCTACAAGATCGACCTTACCCAGGTTAAGAAATTTCTCGAAGGCTAGCTTTCAGCCGGCTTTCGGGCGGACGGGTTCTTCCCGTCCAATGGTAATGGATTAAGGAATCGGGTCGAAGACGGCGGGTAGCGTCCCAGTGACGCGGTAAATCCTGCCCAGACTTTGGCTCGGCTCCCACCTTTGAACCCTAACGTGAGGAGTTTCACGTGGATAGGTCTCAGAAAGCAGCTATCATCGAGGGAATGAAGGCCAAGGCCAACGACGCCTCGATTGCTGTTGTGACCGTCTTCAAGGGTATGACGGTGGAGGAGTCGACGAACCTGAGGGTTAACCTGCGTAAAGCCGGCGGCGAATACCAGGTTATCAAGAACACCCTCGGCAGAATCGCCTTCACCGACAGCAAACACGATGTTCTCAAGGATCAGCTCCGCGACAACACCGGTATTGCCCTTGGTTTTGACGACCCCGTTGCGGTAGCAAAGGCGCTCAGCGATTTCGCTAAGGACAGCAAGACCTTCCAGATCAAGTCCGGCAGCCTCGATGGCAAGCCCATGACTGCGGAAGAAATCGACGCCCTGGCCAAGCTGCCCGGACGCGAACAGCTGCTCGGCCAGATGCTGGCCACCATGAACGCCGTTCCTACCAACTTTGTCTGCCTCTTCGCCAACATGCTTCGCGGCCTGCTTTACGCACTCAAGGCCATCGAAGAGAAGAAGGGCGCTGCTGCGTAAGCACTTACGCACGTTCGTTTTATCTGCCAACGCATTCCCTACAGGAGAAATACCATGGCCGTTACCAAAGAAGAAGTTGTTGAATTTATTTCCAATATGACCGTTCTCGAACTCTCCGAATTCATCAAGGAACTCGAGGACAAGTTCGGTGTTTCCGCTGCTGCCCCCGTGGCCGCTGTTGCCGCCGCTCCGGCTGCTGCCGCTGCCCCGGCCGCTGAAGAAAAGACCGAATTCGACGTCGTGCTGAAGGAAGTCGGCGCCAACAAGATCGCCGTCATCAAGGCTGTCCGCGCCATCACCGACCTCGGCCTCAAGGAAGCCAAGGCCAAGGTTGACAGCGTTCCTTCCACCATTAAGGAAGGCGTTTCCAAGGACGACGCTGAAGCCGCCAAGAAGCAGCTCACCGAAGCCGGCGCCACTGTCGAACTCAAGTAAGTTCGTCACTACGGCTGAATCAATGGGGCGGATCCGCAGGGGTCCGCCCTTTTTTTCGGTCTTTTCCCCTTCCGCGGCGCTTTTGCGCTTGCTATTTACCGCATTTTAATATAATGGAGTTAACTCACTTTTTTTGAAGGGAGAGAGTGCTGGTTTTTCTCTTTTTCCGACAGCAGACGCGTTAGCGGCGACAGAATTCACGGCCTGCGTTAGGGGGCAGGACGCGAACACTGCCGCCTTGTGCTTTTTTGTGCCGCATCTCCCTTTCTCTCCGTCCGCATCCAGCCCATCCCTGGCAGGACGCAACCGATACCCACTGAGGATCATCGCATGGGCCAGCTTATAAAGCAGTTCGGTAAAATCAAAGTAACGACTCCCATTCCTCATCTACTCACACTACAGCTTGACTCCTATTCGAAATTTCTCCAGGAGGGCGTCCCGGCGGACAAGCGCCGCGAAGACGTCGGCCTGGAAGGAGTCTTCCGTACTGTCTTCCCCATCGAGGACTTCAACAAGACCGCGTCCCTGGAATTCGAGAGCTACGAAATCCAGGAGCCCAAGTACGATCAGGCTGAATGCATTTCCAAGGGACTGACCTATGAGGCGCCTGTGCGCATCAAGGTCCGTCTCGCCGTGTATGACGTGGACGACGCCACAGGCGAACGCAATATCCGCGACATCAAGGAGCAGGACATCTATTTCGGCACCCTGCCCCTGATGACCGAAAAGGGCACGTTTATCGTCAACGGCACCGAGCGCGTCATCGTCAACCAGCTGCAGCGCTCCCCGGGCATCATCTTCGAGCATGACGGCGGCAAGACGCACGCTTCCCACAAGGTGCTCTACTCCTGCCGCGTGATCCCCATGCGCGGATCCTGGCTCGACTTCGACTTTGACCACAAGGATATCCTGTATGTGCGCATAGACCGCAGGCGCAAGATGCCCGTGACCATCCTGTTCAAGGCCATGGGCATGAGCAAGACGGACATCCTTGATTACTTCTACCCGAAGGAACTGCGCGAGACGTACTACCTCGATGTTCCCGAGGGCATGCAGGCCGATGTCACCCTGCGTGACGAGAAGCCCGTTTTCTGGAAGGTCAACAAGGATCTCTACCGCAAGGAACCCGCGTACACCGACATCGCGGATCAGAACGGCAAGGTCATTGCCCACGCCGGCAAACTCATCACCAAGCGTCAGTGGCGCCTCATCTGCGAATCCGGCATGAACGCCATCCAGGTGCGTCCGGACACGCTTGAGGGCATGTTCCTCTCTGAGGACATCATCGATCCCCAGGCCGAGGACAAGACCGCGCCCGAAGCCGTCCTCGCCCAGGCAGCCGACGAGCTCACCCCCGAGCTCATCCAGACCCTCAGAGACAAGGGCATCAAGGAAATCACGGTTCTGCACACCAAGGGCCCGGACGTCTCCTCGTCCATCCGCGACACGCTGGTTTCGGACAAGACTCCTGACCAGGAAAAGGCCCAGGAAGAGATTTACCGCAGGCTCCGTCCCTCCTCCCCGCCGACCCCCGAGATCGCCAAGAGCTTCTTCGACAACATCTTCCGCAATGTCGAGTACTACGACCTTTCCCCTGTGGGCCGTTACAAGCTCAACCAGCGCCTGCACTTCCCGCAGGACTACGGCATGGTCGATGACGGCAACGGCAACAGCGTGCCCTGCCGCACGCTGACGGACAACGACATCCTGACCGCCATCAAGACCCTGTGCACCATGAAGGACACGCACGCCGCGCCGGATGATATCGACCATCTCGGCAACCGCCGCGTGCGCCTTGTCGGCGAGCTCGTGGAGAACCAGTACCGCATCGGTCTCGTGCGCATGGAAAGAGCCATCAAGGAACGCATGAGCCTGCAGGAAATCTCCACGCTCATGCCTCATGATCTGATCAACCCGAAACCGGTCGCTGCGGTGCTCAAGGAATTCTTCGGCACCAGCCAGCTCTCCCAGTTCATGGATCAGACCAACGCCCTTTCCGAAGTGACGCACAAGCGCCGTCTCTCCGCTCTCGGCCCCGGCGGCCTCACCCGTGACCGCGCAGGCTTCGAAGTGCGTGACGTGCACACGTCCCATTACGGCCGCATCTGCCCCATTGAAACGCCTGAAGGCCCGAACATCGGCCTCATTGTTTCTCTGTCCACCTACGCCAGAGTCAATGACTTCGGCTTCATCGAAACCCCCTACCGTGTCATCCGCGACTGCCAGAAGACCGACGAGGTCGTCAGCCTCGATGCCACGCGCGAAGCCGATAACCAGGTCATCGCCCAGGCCAACGCCCGCTTTGATGAGAACGGCAGACTTGCCGATGACAACATCACCGTGCGTGTAAAGGGCGAAGTGGAAATGAGGCCCAAAGAAGAAGTCACCCTTATGGACGTGGCTCCCGGCCAGATGGTCTCCATTTCGGCAGCCCTCATCCCCTTCCTCGAACACGATGACGCAAACCGCGCCCTCATGGGTTCCAACATGCAGAGACAGGCCGTGCCTCTGCTCCGCTCCGAACTGCCCATCGTCGGCACGGGCATGGAAGTGCCCGTGGCCCGTGACTCCGGCGCCTGCATCGTGGCTCCCGCAGACGGCATCGTGCGCTACGCCGATGCTGACCGCATCGTGGTCGAGTACGAAGGCGATGTCTTCCCCACCACGGGCGGCGTCAAGGCCTACGACCTGCTCAAGTTCCACAAGTCCAACCAGAACACCTGCTTCAGCCAGAAGGCCACCTGCGTGCCCGGCCAGATCGTGAAGAAGGGCGACGTCCTCGCTGACGGCCCAGGCATCGATAACGGCACACTGGCCCTTGGCAAAAACCTGGTCGTCGCCTTCATGCCCTGGTGCGGCTACAACTACGAAGACGCCATCCTGATCTCCGAAAAGACCGTGAAGGAAGACACCTTCACGTCCATTCATATTGAGGAGTTCGAGGTGGTGGCCCGCGACACCAAGCTCGGACCTGAGGAAATCACCCGCGACATCCCGAACGTCGGCGAGGACATGCTCCGCAACCTCGACGAGTCCGGCATCATCCGCATCGGCGCTCCCGTGAAGACCGACGATATTCTGGTCGGCCGCATCACCCCCAAGGGCGAAACCCAGCTCACCCCTGAGGAGAAGCTCCTGCGCGCCATCTTCGGCGAAAAGGCCAGAGACGTGCGCAACTCCTCCCTCAAGGTCCCGCCGGGAGTCGAAGGCACCGTCATCGACGTCAAGGTGTTCAACCGCCGTTCCGGTGACAAGGACGAACGTACCAAGGCCATCGAAAGGCACCAGATCGAGATCCTGGACGAAAAGGAACAGGAACACATCAGCGTGCTGGCCCAGGCCTGCCGCGATCGCCTCGCTCCTTCCGTTATCGGAAAGCAGGTGAACAACACCGTCCTCAGCAACACCACCAAGGGTGCCGCCATCACGGCCGGATCCTCCATGACCCGCGAGGCCCTGGATCAGATTCCGCCGAAGAAGCTCTCTGGCCTCTTCAAGAGCAGCGAGACCAACGACATCGTTGAGAAGGCCCTTGAGGAATACGACCGTCAGCTCCAGTACCTGAAGAACATCTACGATGCCAAGCGCGAGAAGGCCACCGAAGGAGACGATCTGCCTCCCGGAGTCATCCGCATGGTCAAGGTGCATGTGGCCATCAAGAGAAAGCTCTCCGTGGGTGACAAGATGGCCGGCCGTCACGGCAACAAGGGTGTCGTGTCCATGATCCTTCCCGAGGAAGATATGCCCTTCTTCGCGGACGGACGCCCGGTCGACATCGTGCTCAACCCCCTCGGCGTGCCTTCCCGAATGAACATCGGCCAGATCATGGAAACCCACCTCGGCTGGGGCGCCAAGGAACTCGGCCGCCAGCTCGCCGAGCTCGTTGATTCCGGCAAGGCCATGCAGGTCGTCCGCGACGAGGTCAAGGACGTCTTCAACTCACCCGAGATCAGCAAGGCCGTGGATGAGATGGACGACGAGGAATTCGCCGCTTCCGTGCGCAAGCTGCGCAAGGGCATCACCACGAGGACGCCTGTCTTCGACGGCGCCACCGAGGATGAAATCTGGAGCTGGATGGACAAAGCCCATCTCTCCAACGACGGCAAGAGCGTTCTCTATGACGGCCGCACCGGCGTTCCCTTCAAGAACAGGGTCACCGTGGGCGTCATGTACATGCTCAAACTCCACCACCTTGTGGACGAAAAGATTCATGCCCGTTCCACCGGCCCCTACTCCCTCGTCACGCAGCAGCCTCTGGGCGGCAAGGCCCAGTTCGGCGGCCAGCGTCTCGGTGAAATGGAAGTGTGGGCCCTCGAGGCCTACGGCGCTTCGTACCTCCTGCAGGAATTCCTGACGGTCAAGTCCGATGACGTGACCGGACGAGTCAAGATGTACGAAAAGATTGTGAAGGGCGACAACTTCCTCGAAGCCGGCATGCCTGAATCCTTCAACGTCCTGGTCAAGGAGCTCATGAGCCTCGGCCTGAACGTCACCCTGCAGCAGGATGAATCCAAGCCCCACAACAGGCGCCTCGGATTCATTCCCGGACGCAGCGCCGGCACTGCCCCGAGCAGCGCCGAGCCCGCCCAGGAAGACGAATAGGCCAGGGACATCTGACAAAAACGGGTAACCAGCCTTCAAGGCAAGGAATACATATATCATGAGCATGGACGATCTTTATTCAAACCGCGGAACTTCGGGCAACGTCACCAACGTGCGCAACCTGAAGTCCATCCGGATATCCATTGCCTCTCCTGAGGTCATCCGCGAATGGTCGTACGGCGAAGTCAAAAAGCCCGAAACCATAAACTACCGCACCTTCAAGCCTGAACGCGACGGTCTCTTCTGCGCCAAGATCTTCGGCCCCGTGAAGGACTACGAGTGCAACTGCGGCAAGTACAAGCGCATGAAGCACCGCGGCATCGTCTGCGAAAAGTGCGGCGTCGAGGTCATCGCCTCCAAGGTGCGCCGCGAACGCATGGGCCACATCGAGCTCGCCGCTCCCGTCGCCCACATCTGGTTCCTCAAGACGCTGCCTTCCAAGATCGGCACCCTTCTCGACATGACCATGAATGATCTCGAGAAGGTGCTCTACTTCGACAGCTACATTGTCCTCGATCCCGGCCAGACCACCCTGCAGAAGAAGCAGGTCATCTCCGAGGATCAGTACCTGCAGATCATCGACCATTACGGCACCGAAGACTGCATGACCGTGGGCATGGGCGCCGAAGCCATCCGCACGCTGCTCGAGGAGCTCGACCTGCCCGTCCTGCGCGATGAGCTCAGGAAGGAAAGCGACCTCACCAAGAGCCAGACCAAGAAGAAGAAAATCACCAAGCGCCTCAAGATCATCGAGGCCTTCATCGAGTCCGACAACCGTCCCGAATGGATGATCATGGAAGTCATTCCCGTCATCCCGCCGGAACTTCGTCCCCTCGTCCCCCTGGACGGCGGCCGCTTCGCCACGTCCGACCTCAATGATCTGTACCGCCGCGTCATCAACCGCAACAACCGCCTGAAGCGGCTCATGGAACTCGGCGCGCCCGAGATCATCATCCGCAACGAAAAGCGCATGCTGCAGGAAGCCGTTGACGCCCTGTTCGACAACGGCCGCCGCGGCCGCGCCATCGCCGGCACAAACGGCCGTCCTCTCAAGTCCCTTTCGGACATGATCAAGGGCAAGCAGGGCCGCTTCCGCCAGAACCTCCTCGGCAAGCGTGTCGACTACTCCGGCCGTTCCGTCATCTGCGTAGGCCCGTACCTGAAAATCCATCAGTGCGGCCTGCCGAAGAAGATGGCTCTCGAGCTCTTCAAGCCCTTCATCTACGCCGAACTTGAGAAGAGAGGCCTGGCCTCCACCATCAAGAGCGCCAGAAAGATGGTGGAGCGCGAAGAACTCGTCGTGTGGGATATTCTCGCTGACGTGGTCAAGGAATACCCTGTCATGCTGAACCGCGCGCCTACGCTGCACAGGCTCGGCATCCAGGCTTTCGAGCCTCTCCTCGTCGAGGGCAAGGCCATCCGTCTGCATCCCCTTGTCTGCACCGCCTACAACGCCGACTTCGACGGCGACCAGATGGCCGTGCATATCCCGCTTTCCGTGGAAGCGCAGATTGAATGCCGCGTGCTCATGATGAGCACCAACAACATTCTGTCTCCCGCCAGCGGCTCGCCCATCATCGTGCCGTCCCAGGATATGGTTCTGGGCCTCTACTACATGACCAGCATGCGGCGCTTCGAACCCGGCGAGGGCATGACCTTCTGCGCCCCCTGGGAAGTGGAAAGCGCCTATGACCAGGGCATCGTGAGCCTGCAGTCCATCGTCAAAGTGCGCATGAACGACGGCAAGATTTACGAGACCACCCCCGGCCGCGTGCTTGTGGGCGAGCTCCTGCCTCCGGAACTGCCCTTTGAGAACGTCAATCTCGTGCTCACCAAGAAGGCCATCGCCAAGCTCGTTGACACGGCCTACAAGACCTGCGGCATCAAGGGCTGCTGCGAGCTGACCGACAAGATCAAGAACATGGGCTACGAGTTCGCTACCCGTTCCGGCATTTCCATCGGCCTCAAGGACATGCTCGTGCCTCACCGCAAGCCCGAAATTCTGGCCAAGAGCCAGAAAGAGGTGGACGAGATCGAGAGCCAGTACCGCGAAGGTATCATCACCAAGACCGAGAAATACAACAAGGTCGTCGACGTCTGGCAGAACACCGCAACGGTCATCGCCAAGGAAGTCAACCGCGAAATCAGCCACGAGAAGCGCACCAATCCGAAGACCGGCGAAACGGTCGAGGACGTGAGCTTCAACTCGCTCTACATGATGACGAACTCCGGCGCCCGAGGCAACCAGGACCAGCTGCGTCAGATCTCCGGCATGCGCGGCCTTATGGCCAAGCCTAACGGCGAAATCATCGAGACCCCCATCACGGCCTCCTTCCGTGAAGGCCTTTCCGTGCTGCAGTACTTCACTTCCACGCACGGCGCCCGTAAGGGTCTCGCCGACACGGCCCTGAAGACCGCAAACTCCGGTTACCTTACCCGCCGTCTTGTCGACGTCGTGCAGGACGTGGTCGTCTCCGAATATGACTGCCGTACCGTTGACGGCATCGAGCTCACCAATATCGTCAAGGACGGCGCCATCCAGACGCACGTCTGGGATCGCGCCTTCGGCCGCGTCTGCCTCTACCCCGTCATGGACCCGCAGACCCAGGAGCAGATCCTTCCCGAGAACACCCTCATCGGTGAAAAGGAAGTGAACATCCTGAAGGAGCACGGCGTGAGCTCCATCACTGTCCGCTCGCCCCTCACCTGCCGCGCCAGGCACGGCATCTGCGCTCTGTGCTACGGCCGCGACCTCGCCCGCGGACACCTCGTCAATATCGGCGAGACCGTCGGCATCATGGCCGCCCAGTCCATCGGCGAACCCGGCACCCAGCTCACCATGCGTACCTTCCACATCGGCGGCACCGCTTCAAGCAAGGCCGAGAAGAACAAGCTCGAGGCCGTGAACCCCGGCCGCATCATCCTCTACCGCATCCATTCCGTGCGCAACACGGAAGGCGAGGAACTGGTGCTCGGCCGCAGCAGCCAGGTGAGCATCGTCGACGCGCAGGACCGTGAAATCCAGCGCGAGAACATTCCTTCCGGCGCCCACCTCATGGTGAAGGACGGACAGGAAGTGAGCAAGGGCGATGTCCTCGCCACGTGGGACCCCTACAACGAGCCCTTCATCTGCGAGGAAGGCGGCCAGATCCGCTTCACTGACATCATCGACGGCAAGACGGTCCAGGAAAAGGTCGATAACGTGACCAGCCAGACCACGCTGACCATCATGGAGTTCAGGTCCACAAACTACCGGCCCGCCATCTCCATCGTGGATCCCGCAACCGGCGAGATCCTGAAGCGCCGCAACGGCACCTCTGACGCCATCTTCAACCTGCCCGTCGGCGCCATCGTCATGGTCAAGGACGGCGACATGGTCAACTCCGGCGACATCATCGCCCGCCGTCCCCGCGAAACCTCCAAGACGAAGGATATCACAGGTGGTCTTCCGCGCGTTGCCGAACTCTTCGAAGTCCGCAAGCCGAAAGACATGGCCGTTGTTTCTGAAATCGCCGGCACGGTTTCCTACGGCGGCGAATCCAAGGGCAAGCGCCGTCTCATTGTCACCCCTGAAATCGGCGAACCCAAGGAATACCTGGTGCCCCGCGGCAAGCACATCACGGCGAGCGACGGAGACTACGTCGACGCAGGCGATCCCCTCACCGAGGGCAGCCCCGAACTGCATGACATCCTGCGCACCAAGGGCGAGAAGTACCTCGCGAGCTACCTCGTCAATGAAATCCAGGAAGTCTACCGGAACCAGGGCGTGGCCATCGACGACAAGCACTTTGAGACCATTGTGCGTCAGATGCTCCGCAAGGTGACCGTCATCGATCCCGGTCAGACGACTCTCCTCGAGGACGAGCAGATCGACAAGACCGAGTTCGCTGCCGTGAACGAGAAAGCCATCGCCGAAGGCCGCAAACCGGCCACGGCCGAGCCTCTCGTGCTTGGCATCACGCAGGCCTCCCTGACGACTTCTTCCTTCATCTCCGCGGCTTCCTTCCAGGAAACCACCAAGGTGCTCACGGAAGCTGCCCTTCGCGGCAAGTACGACTACCTGAGCGGCCTGAAGGAAAACGTTATCGTCGGACGTCTCATTCCCGCCGGAACGGGCCTGCGCAAGTATATTGACTCCGACATTCTGGTGCCCGAGCAGAAGGAGCGTCCCGACAAGTTCCTCGAGGAACTCGAAAAGGATCCCATTCTCGCTGACGTTCCCATGCAGCAGAACAGGGAACAGCCCTTCACGGATGAATGGCCCTACCAGAAGTAGGACTCTGCCACTGTCCCCGCTCCGGATGACCGGAGCGTTTTCACAATGATTTAAAAATCCCCCGGAAAGTTTCTTTCCGGGGGATTTTCGTTTTCCGGACGATTCCGGAAAAAAACGGGAGGAAACACGGGGACAGAAAACCTGAGCCCCCACTTTCCGCATACACCCCGCGCGTTGCCGGCATGTTACAAAAGTCCCGCCGGCCGCGGAAAGTTGCAATTTTCAGGTAAACGTATATAGAAATGAGCGATACAGGTTGGGAACTTTTCCTGATTGATCCTTTTCGGGCTGTAAGGATCAGAAACTGTCGGCTATCGTTTGTTTTAAAGAAGGCAGGCCCTAGTCCACCTGCCTTACGCGTGGGGGCAGTGTATCTCACGCGGAAATCCGGGTGCAGGCACACCTGAATACGGGAGAACATGCATGACTACACTGTTTTACCTCTTGGGGTATCTCGGCGTGATCGGATTTGCAGTCACGTCGTTTCTCAAAATCAAAAAGTATGTAAAGACCACTCCGCTTCACTGCCGCTGGGAAATCTATCCCATTCCGCATGAAGGCGCCCGCGCCAAGCATGGCGGCAGCTACATGGAAGAAAGCAACTGGTGGACGAAGGAACATCATGTGGATCACATGGGCGACCTCAAGGCCCTGCTCATGGAAGTGCTCTTCCTCGAATCCACGTTCCACAATAACCGTACGCTGTGGTACAGGACCTACCCCTTCCACTTCGGCCTGTACATGCTCATGGGCGGCGCCATCATTCTCTTTATCACCGCTTTCCTGCGCCTCTTCGGCATGAGCGCCGACAACGGCCTCATCAGCTTCATTTACTGGCTCATTAATGTCATGAGCCTGCTCGGCTGCATCGGCCTCATCGGCGGCGGCATCGGCCTCATCTTCCGCCGCATGACCGACAAGGGCCTCAGGATGTACACGACCACGGAACACCTCCTCAGCATTGGCCTGTTCGTCCTCTTCGGCGTGACCGGCCTCGCCGTGTGGTGCACCAATCCGTCCTTTGCCCCCATCGCCAGCGACTACATGTACAACCTGGTGACCTTCAAGATCTTCACTCCCCTCCAGAGCGGCGGCTTCTGCCTCCACATGCTGGTCGGCGACGCCCTGCTCATCCTCATCCCCGTGTCCTTCATGAGCCACATTCTCCTGAAGTACTTCTTCTACCATGACATCCGCTGGGAAGACGTGGCCACCCCGCGCAGCACGAAGATTCAGGGCAAGATTCTCAACGCCCTGAAGTTCCACTGCAACTGGGCCGCCCCGCACATCAACCCCGAGCAGGATCCCAACAAGACCTGGGTCGACGTTGCCACTACCGGCTACCCCTGCCAAGATAACGCTGACAAGAAGTAGAGGGCCCCGTGATGAAAGAACCTAAGAAACTTACTGATATCTCCACTGTCGAAGGACAGATGATCGAATACGATCTCAACGATATTCCGGATCTGCCCCTCGATGTCGCCAAACTTCCCTTCAAGAAATATTCCGAGAAGGATCTGGCCGACACCTGCCTCGACACGCTCGACGGCGTTTCCGTCCTGAACATTCCCCGTCCCAAGACTCCGGCCGAGGAAGAGGAACTCGTCAACAAGTTCCTTTCCGGCCTGCGCAAGCTCTTCGACAAGGAAGACAACTGGCTTTTCTGCAACATGCTCGAAGCCGACATGGACTGCTGCGCCCAGTGCAACTCCTGCTCCGCCGCCTGCCATCTCTATGAGATGAGCGGCGAGAACGAGATGTACCGCCCCAATTTCCGCTCGGAAATCCTGCGCCGCATCTACCACCAGTACATCAAGAAGGAACCTCTCGCCAAATGGCGTTACGGTGACTTCCCGCTGAACTGGAAGACCGTCGTCCGCCTGGGCGAGCTGTCCTACCGCTGCAACCTGTGCCGCCGCTGCGCCCAGGTCTGCCCCATCGGCGTCGACAACGGCATGATCGCCCGTGAAATCCGCAAGATCTTCAGCCAGGAAATGGGCTTCGCTCCCAAGGAACTCCACGCCAAGGGCACCGAGCTGCAGATGCAGCGCGGCTCCTCCACCGGCATGACTCCTGACGTCGTCAAGGACAACGTCGAATTCATCGACGAGGATTACAGCGAAATCACCGGCGTGGGCCTCGAGACCCCCTTTGACAAGAAGGGCGCCGACATCCTGCTCATCCACAACGCCGGCGAAATCATGGCCTGGCCTGAAAACGTCGCCGCCTTCACCACCATCTTCAACGCCGCCGGCCTCTCCTGGACCCTGTCCAGCAAGATGTGCGGCTACGACGGCGTCAACTACGGCGTCTTCTACGATGATACCCAGACCGCCCGTATCGCCATCCAGCATATGGCCGCGGCCAAGGAACTCGGCGTCAAGAAGATCGTCATCGGCGAATGCGGCCACGCCCACAAGGCCCTGACCGTCATCGCTGACCGCGCCGCGCCCTACGACATGCAGGTGCCGCGCGAAAGCTGCTACGTGACCCTGAACGAGATCATCAAGTCCGGCAGGATCAAGCTTGATCCTTCCCGCAACAACTTCCCGGTCACGCTGCACGACCCGTGCAACGTCGTGCGTCTCATGGGCATCGTGGAGCCCCAGCGCGAAATCCTGCGCGCTATCGCCCCTCAGTTCCGTGAAATGCCCTGCAACGGCGTTCACAACTACTGCTGCGGCGGCGGCTCAGGCTTCGCCATTATGACCCGTAACAACATCAACGTCTGGCGTCAGGACATCTCCGGCCGCAAAAAGTTCTGGCAGATCTCCGAAGCCTTCAAGGACTGCCTCGGACCCGAGACCAAGAAGTACATCTGCGCTCCCTGCTCCAACTGCAAGGGCCAGATCCGCGACATCCTGGAAGCCAACGACCTGTACTCCAAGAACAGCTTCGCCTACGGCGGCCTGGTCGAGCTTATTGTCAACTGCATGGTTGACGTGAAGCCCGGCTACATCAAGTGGGAAGGCGACGAGGAATAACTCCTCTCTCTTCAGCTGAATTCAAAGGGCGTCACCCTGACAGGGCGGCGCCCTTTTTTGCGGCCTTCTTCCGTCAGCCGCACACAGGGACTCACTTGCACCACGGGCCGCTTGTCTCTAAAATCAGCCAGTTTCAAAACCTTTAGCAACCGGGTACACGGCACATGCAGCTTCCCCTGTGGTTTTCCCTGTGGCAGTCCCTCGACTCCCTTCTGGCCATCGCCCTGAACGCGGCCGAAGCCTTTCCCTTTCTGCTTTTTCTCTGTCTCTTCCTGTTCCGTTCGCGCAGAGCGCCCTTTCTGGCTGACTCAGGCCGCATTTTTCTGAAGCTCGGCCTCATCTGCGCTGTCATCGGCGCAGCCGACCTCCTGCTGCGCGGTCTCGTGGATCTGGAATTCCTTCCCGCGGCCCTCGACAAGCTCGAGCCCCTTCCCTTTGAGCCTTTCTCTTCTCCGTGGCTCGGCACAACGACCACGCTCGCTGCCTGGATTGCGGGCATCGTTCTTCTCTACCTCACGGGAAATGGCGCACGCACCCTCTTTCTCACCTCCGGCATGGGCACGGATGAGGATACAGCCAGGCGGCTCTCAAAAAAGGCCGGACTTCTTTCCGCTGGTGCTTTTATCGCGTTCGTCTGCTTCTTCGCCTCCATCATCACGCGCAACTGGCCTTTTCTCGGCCTGCCCGAGCAGATGACGCAGCAGCGCGTGGCCGAAGTTCTGTTCGCCCACGCCTGGCGCATGACCTGCGGTTCGCTCATGCCGGCCGGCGCTCTGGCCATACTGGCCTTTTTCTTCTCCATCACAAACGGAACGTTCCGGAATGCTTCCGGTGATGAAAAGAAGCCCGCCCTTCTGGAGGACGAGGACGCCAGAACCCTGCGCATGATCTGCGCGGCCGCCATAGCCGGCGGCGCCTTTCAGTTCCTTGACGCGGGTTTCGTGGCCTTCAGCTACTCTTCCGGGCTTGGCGTCGGCATCAAATCATCACTTATGCGCTTCGGGCCCTTCTTCACGACCGGACTGTCCCTGGCCTGCTGGGTCTTCCTCTTCGCCCGTCCCCGCCGGGACGCTTTCTTCCTGGCTCTCCTGCCTGTTCTTCTCATTCTTTTCAAGGCAGCCCTGCGTTTCTGATACCCGAACAGGCCGATTTCACGCTATAACGCGTATTGCCCATTGTAACGTGCAATGCTATGGAATTCTTTCCCGCTGATGCGAATTCTTCGCATTTCGGGGAGGGGAACGGTTTTTCGCTTCGAAAAGAGGGAGCGGAAAACCCGCTAAATTTCATAAAGAGGGCTTTTTGTTATGTCCGGTATCGCTTACTTTTTCTGCTGCCTTGGCCTGCTCATAGCGGGTTATGCAGTCTACGGTGTCATCGCCGAAAAAGTCTTCGGTGTTGACCGCAGCCGTCCCACACCAGTCATGTCCAAGGCTGACGGCATGGACTATGTGCCCATGCCAACCTGGAAACTCACCCTCATCCAGTTTCTGAACATCGCGGGCCTGGGCCCGGTGTTCGGTCCCATCGTCGGCGCGCTGTACGGCCCTGCCGCCCTGCTCTGGGTAGTTTTTGGCTGCATTTTCGCGGGCGCCGTGCACGACTTCATCTCCGGCATGATGTCCCTGCGTTACGGCGGCGCATCCTATCCTGAAATCATCAGCCGCAACCTCGGCGAAGGCGTCCGCAAGTTCATGGTCGTTTTTACCCTGATTCTGCTGATCATGGTCGGCGCTGTCTTTACCTCCGGTCCCGCCGCGCTGCTGGCCTCTATCTCGCCGCTGCCGCTCATGGCCTGGTCTGCCATTATCTTCATTTACTATATCTGTGCCACAATTCTTCCCATTAACGTTCTCATTGGCCGCATCTATCCTTTCTTCGCAGCCCTGCTCATCTTCATGGCCGTCAGCCTGACCGTGGCTCTCTTTGCCGAGGGCTACCCGATCCTGCCCCATGTGACCATGGACAGCTTCTTCCACAGCACGCATCCCCAGGGACTGGGTATCTGGCCCGGCCTCTTCATCGTTATCGCCTGCGGCGCTATTTCCGGCTTCCACGCCACGCAGTCTCCCATGATGGCGCGCTGCATGACCAATGAGGCCCAGGGCCGCAAGGTCTTCTACGGCTCCATGATCTGCGAAGGCATTGTGGGCCTTGTGTGGGTCACCCTCGGCCTGTCCTTCTACGACTCCGCCCAGGCCCTTTTCGGCCCCGGCCCCAACGCTGTGCCGGCCGCAGTCATCGTGAAGAACATCTCCGTGTCCCTGCTCGGAACCTTCGGCGGCATTCTTGCTATCCTTGGCGTCGTGGCCCTGCCCGTCTCCACTGGCGACACCGCTTTCCGCAGCTGCCGCATGATGCTCGCTGACGCCTTCCATCTCGACCAGGGCCCCATCAAGAACAGAATTCTGCTGGCCCTCCCGGTCTTCGTCATCGGCATCGCCCTCACCTTCGTTGATTTCGGCGTGATCTGGCGTTACTTCGGCTGGATCAACCAGACCATCGCCTGCGTCTGCCTGTGGGCCTGCTCGGTCTACCTCGCCCGCCGCAAGCGCTTCTACTGGATTACCGTGGCCCCGGCCATGTTCATGACCGTTGTCTGCACGGCCTTTATCTGCCAGGCCAAGATCGGCCTGAACCTGCCGATTGACGTTTCCACCTGGATCGGTGTCGGCCTGGCCGTCATCTTCCTGCTTCTCTTCCTCTGGCGCGGGCACACCATGCCTGACGATGAGGTCGAGAGAAACGCCTAGTTTCTCGTTCTGACCCTAAAAGGCCCCCGGTTGCCGGGGGCCTTTTGTTTTTCCGGGCTCCATCAGTGAGAACGCCGGAAATGAAAAGGGCCTCCTCCGGTCTGCCGGAGGAGGCCCTTTTGCTGTCAGACGAAGGAAAAACGCTTACTTGTTCTTCCCGTGATAACCGAGGAAGAGACGGTAGGCATCGTTATCGGTTTCCTCAACGTACGGATACCCCATAGCCTCAACGCGATCCAGGTATTCCTGGAAAGCGTCGTTCTGGGACTGCGGCACGTCAAAGCCCACGAGCACGCGTCCGAAGTCGGCGCCATGGTAGCGGTACTGGAACAGCGTGATGCTGAACTGGACATGCATGGCATCCACAAAGTTCAGCAGGGCGCCGGGACGCTCCGGGAACTCAAAACGGAAGACGCGCTCATTGACGATCTGGGGAGCGTTGCCGCCCACGAGATGGCGGATATGCAGTTTGGCCAGCTCGTTGTCACTCATGTCGGAGACGCCGAAGCCGTCCTTTTCAAGTCCCTCGATGATCTTGCTCACGTCGTCCTTGCCGCGGATGCGCAGGCCAACCAGAATATGGGCCTGTTCGGGATCGGCGAAGCGGGAGCAGATTTCCGTGATGCTCCTCTTGCCGATGCTCTTCACAAAATCACAGAAGGCGCCGACTTTTTCAGGCACATCCACGCACAGCAGCGCTTCGCGGTCAGAACCGATTTCAGCGCGGTCAGCCACGTAACCCAGACGGTCGAAATTCATATTGGCGCCGCTGACAATGGCGCAGAGCGTCTTGTCATGCAGGTCATTGGCCTCGGCATAGGCCTTGAGACCGGCAAGAGAAAGCGCGCCGGCCGGTTCGGCCACCACGCGGGTATCCTCGAAGATATCCTTGATGGCGCCGCAGATGGCGTCCGTATCCACGAGAATGATGTCATCGAGGCATTCGCGGCAGAGCTCGAAGCACTTGTCTCCAACGCGCTTGACGGCGACACCGTCGGCAAAGAGCCCCACTTCCTTCATTTCCACCGGGCGTCCGGCGGCGATGGAGCGGCGCATGTCATCCGAGTCAACAGGCTCGACACCGATGACCTTCACTTCGGGGCGCAGCTGCTTGATGTACACGGCGACACCGGCGGCAAGTCCGCCGCCGCCAATGGGCACGAAGACAGCGTCAAGGGGACCGGGATTCTGGCGCAGAATTTCCATGCCGATCGTTCCCTGCCCGGCAATGACGTCCTCGTCATCGAAGGGCGGAATAAACACAGCGCCAGTTTCCTCAATCAGCTCTCTCGTCTTCTTCATGCAGTCGCTGAAGGATTCGCCGGAAAGGACAACCTGACCGCCGAGACGGCGCACAGCGGAGACCTTGATGGCCGGGCTCGTCTCGGGCATCACAATGGTCGCCTCACAGCCGAGCTTCGCAGCGGAAAGAGCCACGCCCTGGGCGTGGTTGCCGGCAGAGGCAGCAATAACGCCGCGGCTCAGTTCCTCTCGGGAAAGCTGCACCATCTTGTTGTAGGCGCCGCGAATCTTGAAGGAGAAAACGGGCTGGGTGTCTTCGCGCTTGAGCAGTACCTTGTTGCCCAGACGCCTGGAGAGCGTGACGGCCGGTTCAAGGGCCGTCTCCACAGCCACGTCATAGACGCGGCTGAGCAGGATGCGTTTAAGATAATCATTGGTCGGCATGGAAAAAAACCTCTTTAAAAATTAGGCAGAGCCAGCCGCCCGTGGCGGAATGGCGTCGTGATCTGCCTGAGTTCCTGCTTTTATGCCGTTTCTTCCGCTTTGTGAATGCCTGAAAAAGGCAGTATTCCGGGGAATCTGCGCTCAATAGGCTGAAGTATCACATGAAGAATTCGGAAGACCACCTGCCGTATGGGGTCCCGGCCGCCGCAAATGACGCGTTTTAGCCCGCAGATAGCATTATTGCATAACTAATTCCGCATATGCTTTATAAATAATATTAGATATATTGATATAATTTCGCAGATTTCAGGCTGATTTCATCTCTCAGCACACTCCTTTCCCCTGCGGAGCAGAAGACTGACCGGCCGGATCGTTGCCAGGCTGTTTACCGGCGCTATTTCAAAAACGTATCCCGCAGTTTTCTTGGCAGATACGTAATTCCCCGGCCGATTCTGAAGGATCTGGAATTCACCAGCGCGCTGTTGACGGATATCAGATTATCGCGCTCAGCCACGAGGGATCTGTTTTCTTCAGCATATTTCTCATTCAGCCTGGTGATTTCTCCAGTGTATTTTTCATTTAGTTGAGTGATCTCTTCAGCGTATTTTTCATTCTTTTCGGTTAATTTTTCTTTTTCAGCGGTCAGTATGGCGTAGTTACGCTTTAATTCATTTATTTTATCAAGCAGGTCATGCGTCAGATCTTTTTCCATTATTTCATGCATTCTGTTATAACTGTTGCTGTTATACCAGAATTCCTTATTCTGCGACGCGACCCCGAACTTTTTAAACCATGTGTTCCGCAACGCATCATAGAGGCAGCAGTAACTGTCCCCGGTCAGCGTATCCAGATGCCAGAGCGAAAAATTAAGAACATAATTTATGAAGTCACGGCGGAATCTGTCATACAGTCCTTTGTTCCGTAAAAACGTCTCAAGAGCCTCAAGCGCACACAGGAAATTGTCCCACGACTTTTCCCGTGAGTTTGATACAGAGTTTGTGTCCCCTGTTCTGTGATGCACAAGCACTTCATCAAAAACGGAGATACGTTTCGCCATCAGCACGGCCGCACAGACAAAAAACAGGTCTTCGGTTGATCTGAGCTCCTGGAAACGCAGATTCACTTCATCCAGAAACTTTTTGCGGTACAGCTTGTCCCAGGGCCACCAGACAAACACCTCAAAAAAGTTTTTTCTGATATCTGTACTCGCGAAAACTTCCTGAGGTGGCAGATATTCCCGGCGCACGGACCAGGACGCATCCGATCTTTCCCCTGTCGCGCAATCGAACAGATCTGACCGGCACACAAGGACATCAGTATTATCCGTTTCAGCCCGGGAATGCATTTTCTCAACCATTGAAGTCTCAAAAATATCATCGCAGTCCAGAAATAACAGATATTTCCCTCCTGCCACGCTCATGCCGTAATTCCGCGCCGCCCCGGCGCCCCTGTTCTCCTGATGGAGCACGGTCACCCTTTCATCCGCGGCTTCATATTCCTTCAGTATCGCAGGGGAATCATCGCAGGAACCATCGTCAACAAAGATGAATTCAATGTCCCTGTACGACTGATTCACGATACTATCGAGACTCTTACGCAGATACGCAGCTGCGTTGTATACCGGAACGATGATGGATATTTCTGACATAGTTAAACCTGTGCCGCCCCCGGATAAGAGATAACGCCCGTGTTCTTTTCCTTCCGGACAGACTCCTCAGACAATATACAGTCTGCTCTCCCCGTGTCCGATGACTTCGCCGATCTCGCAGTCCAGGTCACCGCCCTCCCTGAGGAAGGCCCGCACATCGCCGAGCTTTTCCGGAGGCACGGCCAGAAGAAGGCCGCCCGACGTCTGGGCGTCAAAGATGATATTCAGAAGATCGTCATCCTCATGCGGCCGATCCCAGATCGTGCTGCAGGCAGCGAATTTTCGGTTGCGGATGGAGCCCGCCGGAACGAGTCCGTCGCCCGCGTAGTCGGAAACGCGGGGAAGGACGGGCAGGCTGTCCGCGAAGATCCGTATGGACACGTCCGAGGCGCGGGCCACCTCGAGGGCGTGGCCGCCGAGACCGAAGCCGGTAACGTCCGTAGCTCCGGTCAGGTGAAAGCGCTGTATGGCGGATCCGGCCACGCTGTTCAGCCGGCCGGCCCAGCGGATGATGTCTGCCTCGGCTTCCTCTGCTCCTTCCCACCCGGCCTTGACGGCAGTGGCCAGGATGCCGATGCCGAGGGGCTTCGTGAGGATGAGGCGCATGCCCGGCCGGAAACCGTCGTTGGTGGCGACGCATTCCGGATCGATGACGCCGGTAACAGAGAGACCGAATTTCATGTCGTCATCGCTGACCGTGTGCCCGCCCGCGCTCACGCAGCCGCACTCGATCATGGCGTCAAAAGCCCCGCGCAGCACGTCCGCCAGTACCTGGGGCTTTTTCTCGGCCAGATCCTCGGGGAAGCAGGCAACGCTCATGGCGCTCCATGGCGTCCCGCCCATGGCGAAGATATCCGAAAGCGCGTTGCAGGCAGCGATGCGCCCGAAAGGAAAAGGTTCATTGACGATGGGCGCAAGGATATCCACAGACTGCACCAGGGCTTTTCCCTGAGGCACGGTAAGAACGGCAGCGTCCTCGTTGCAGGCATGGCCCGCCAGGAGGCGCCGCTCAAGATCCGGCGGCAGCGAACGCTGCGCCAGCGCGAGGAGATGCTCCAGAGCCCCCGGAGCGAGTTTGGCAGCTCAGCCGGCCGCCTTTGCGCGTTCCATGAGTCCTGGCATGATTTCTCCTTACCCGGATCCGGCGGATCCGTCTGTCTTTCCGTGATTCTGTCTTTTTATATCCCATGGGGGGAACAGGGACAAGCTTCCGCGCCGCCTTGCGGGCCGGGCGGGGCATGGGGTATCCTTGGCGGCGCAAGGATTTTTCCCTCCAAGGAGTATACATGCCTCTTCTGACTCTTCAGAATGTCAGCCTCAGTCTCGGCGGCAAGGAGCTGCTCGAACACGCGGATTTCGGCGTCAGCCAGGGCGAGCGCGTCTGTCTCGTCGGCCGCAACGGCGTAGGCAAGTCGAGCCTTCTTTCCCTGATGGCCGGCGCCATCAGTCCCGATGACGGCCAGGTAACCTACGAACAGGGGTGCCGCTTCGGCTACATGCCCCAGGACGTTCCCACACAGTGGAGCGGGCCGGTCTTCTGCGTCGCCGCATCCGGGATGGGTGAGGAAGGCAGAAAACTGGCGGCAGCCCATCTGGCCTCCTCGGGCAGGGGAGAGAAGCTCCCTGCAGAAGAGAGGAAGAAGGCGGAGGAGTATCTCGAAAGCGGCGAGGGCTGGGAAAGGTACGGCGATGTGCTCGCCGTAGTGAACAGTCTCAGCCTCGACCCCAAAGCCGATTTCAGCACGCTCTCAGGCGGGAGCAAGCGCAGGGTGGCCCTGGCCAGGGCTCTTCTCGCGTCGGACGATCTCCTCCTCGACGAACCAACCAACCACCTCGATATCAAAACCATCACCTGGCTTGAGGACTTTCTCATCAAGCGCGCACGCACGCTGGTCTTCATCAGCCATGACCGCGCCTTCGCCCGCGATCTGGCCACGCGCGTCGTGGAAATAGATCGCTGCCACCTTTACAGCTACGACTGCGGCTTTGACGACTATCTGCCCCGCCGCGATCTGCGCCTCGAAAACGAGGAGAAGGAAAACGCAGCCTTCGACAAGAAGCTGGCCCAGGAGGAAATCTGGATCCGCAAGGGCATCAAGGCTCGCCGCACCCGGAACATGGGACGCGTGCGCGATCTCATTGCCATGCGTGAGGAGCGCGCCCAGCGGAGAAAGCGCATCGGCAGCGTGCACATGGAGGCCCAGGAAGCAGAAAAATCGGGCAAGCTGGTCATGGAAGCCGTGAATCTCGGCTTCACCTACCCGGACGGCTATGAGGTCTTCCACGATTTTTCCGCCATCATCCAGCGCGGCGACCGCATCGGCATCATCGGCGACAACGGCACGGGCAAGACCACGCTTCTGCGCGTGCTTCTCGGAGAGCTCCAGCCCACCTCAGGCACCCTGAAGAGAGGAACCAATCTCGAGATCAGCTATTTCGACCAGCTCCGCGAGACACTCGATCCCAACGCCACCATCATGGACAGCGTGGCCAACGGCAGCGACGTGGTGACCATCAACGGGAAGAAGCGCCACGTGGCGGGCTATCTCACCGACTTTCTCTTCGCTCCCGGACGGCTTCGCGTTCCCGTGCACACGCTTTCCGGCGGAGAAAAGAACCGGCTGCTCCTGGCCCGCCTGTTCACGAAGCCTTCCAACCTGCTCGTCATGGACGAACCCACCAACGATCTCGACATGGAGACGCTGGAACTGCTCGAGGAGCTCCTTGCGGAATACACGGGCACAGTCATCATGGTGAGCCATGACCGCGCCTTTCTGGACGACCTCGCCACCTCCACCTTCGCTCTCGAGGGCGACAGGCTGATCCACGAATACGTGGGCGGCTACACGGACTGGCTGCGCCAGCGCCCCGAGCCGAAAGAGAAGACACAGAAGGCACCCAGGCCCCAGCCGAAGCCGGACGCCGCAAAGGGCAGGAAACTGACGTTCAAGGAACAGCGCGAGCAGAAGATGCTGCAGGAGGAGCTCGACGGCATGCCCGCCAGAAGCGAGGCCCTGGAAAAGGAGCAGGCGGAACTCGAGCAGAGGCTCGCCGATCCGGATCTTTTTCAGCGGGATCCTGATCTCTTCAACGCTACGACGAAGCGCATGCCCGAACTTGAACAGGAACAGAACGCCCTTCTCGAGCGCTGGGAGGCCGTAGAGGCCCGTCTGAAGGAACTTGCTGATATCACAAAAAAAGTCTAGAAACATCCGTTGCGCGGAGCGCGCCACCCCCCTGACAGAAGCGCTCCGCCTTTCCCCCCACCAGAGCACCGATAGCCCAGTCCTTCAACAGCGGTGTCCAGAACCCGCTTCAACCCGGCACGCATTCCCCCCCGCGGCGGCCGTTTCCCCCGTTTGTGAGTCTTTTTATGTCGGAAGAATCGCACCCTCTTGATATTGAGGCGTGCCTTCAGACGCTGCACCGGATTGTTGTGTCCCTGACGCCCAACAAATCCTTCCGTCAGGTGCTGAGGGAACTCCTCTCTGCTCTCGCAGAAACCATGCATTTCCAGCGCCCGCATATCATCGTGCAGGATCCCGAAAGCGGTAACCTCCGCCTTTCCATGGCCTATGGCGATGCCGAGGCGCCGGAAGCGTCCTACGAACCAGGCACGGGCATCACCGGCCAGGTTTTCCAGTCCAACAAAGCTATCATTGTCCCGTGCATGAGCCAGCACCCGGACTTCGAGAACAAGCTCTTCGGCCGATCCCCCGAGGAAATGCAGCGTCTCGCCTTCATCTGCGTCCCCGTGCATTCCGGGGCCAGCGAGGAGGACGGCGCCATCGGCGTTCTCTCCGCGGACACACCGCGGGCACCGGAGTCTGAGCTCTCCAACCGCTGCCTCTTTCTCGAGACCGTGGCCGCCCTTGTGGGCACGCAGGTCGCCTGGCTGCAGGAGGATCTGGCGCGCCAGCATTTCCGCCACACCACGGAACAGGCTGAGACGCGCATCACTTCTGGCTCCATCATCGCCCATTCAAAAAGCATGCTCCACGTGCTGCATCAGGTGCATCAGGTGGGATCGAGCCACGCCATCGTCCTGCTCCGCGGCGAGTCGGGCGTGGGCAAGGAACTGATGGCCCAGGCCCTGCACGAGGCAAGCCCGAGAAAAGACAAGCCGCTCATCAAGATTAACTGCGCGGCCCTGCCCTCCGAGCTTATCGAGGGTGAGCTCTTCGGCTGGCAGAAGGCGCTTTCACAGGCGCATTCCAGAACCACAAAGGCGTCTTCCAGCAGGCCGACAAGGGCACGCTCTTTCTCGACGAAATAGGCGATCTCTCCCTGTCCGCCCAGGCAAAACTCCTGCGCGTCCTGCAGGACGGCGTTGTGCAGCCGCTCGGCACGGAAAAGAGCATCGCCGTGGATGTGCGCATCATCTGCGCTACCAACAGGCATCTTGAAAAATGCGTGGAGGCCGGCACTTTCCGCAAGGACCTCTATTACCGCATCAATATCTTCCCCATTTTCATCCCTCCGCTGCGCGACCGCACCGACGACATCATCCCCCTGGCCAACTATTACCTGAAAAAATACGCCGAGGAATACAAGCGGCCGGTATCGCGCATCTCGACGCCGGCCATGGATCTCCTCACGGGCTACAAGTGGCCGGGCAATATCCGCGAGCTCAGGAACACCATGGAGCGCGCCGTCCTCGTCTGCGACGAGGAGGCCATACGTGCCTATCACCTGCCCACGGACATGCAGAAGAGCGGCCAGGCCAACACGCTGCGCGAACACGGCGCCGGCTTCACGGAAACCGTGGAGCGTCTCGAAAAGGATCTCATCGTCGATGCCCTGCGCAACGCCCAGGGCAATATCCATCAGTCGGCCAGAGACATCGGGCTGACATATCGCATCATCTATTACAAAATCAAAAAGTACGGCATCAACTACCACGACTTCCTTCCCTCCCCTTCCAAAGGCGGCAGGAAGGAATAAGGGAACCGGCAGGAGGGAGCTCTGAACAGGGCTCCCTCTTTTTGTATGTGTGCTGTCTGTCCATCTGCCTGCTGAAACTTCCGGACATATCGGACTCCGGCCCGTTTCCGCAGTCTCCTCCGTTTCCGGCCGGCTTTATGGGACCCTGCCCGTCAGGCCGGTTTCACGGCTTTCACCACAGAACGCGCCCCGCCTGGGCACAGCCGGAACGGCGAAACAAAAATGTTCCTCTGTTTTTTCGTACTGCCTTTTCTCCGGAACGTTTTTGTATCTGATTTCAGCCGCACGTCCGTCCCGTCAGTCCCTGTTCCGCTCCGTAAGGCCTGTATTTTCCTCTCTTCCCATATCCCTGCCCGGTTCCGGGGCTTCGTATCTACAAATTTGTACCACATCACGGGCTATTCACAAATTTGTATCACAATTGAAGAGCCCTGAACGGGAAATTTTTCAGGAAAGCCATGAATTCAGACGGTTAACTCCCGTTCCTGCTCTGGCATGATGCATGCATAGGGGAAAGTGACAGAGCATGAAACTGTCCTGGCGCATGGAGAAGCCGGAGTGCTTTATAAGGAGAAGGAGTTTATCATGGATTTCACGTCGTACTTCAGACGCAACAGAAAGTGGGTCATCGCCCTGCTGGCTCTGGCCGCAGTGCTCACCGTTCCCTGTCTCGCCGAGGCCGCTGAAAAGGCCCCCGAATACACACCCAAGAGAGCCGTTGACACGGTCTGGACCATGGTCGGCGCCATGCTGGTCATGTTCATGCAGCCCGGCTTCGCCCTCGTCGAATGCGGTCTGACCCGCGCCAAGAACGCGGCCAACATCACAATGAAAAACTTCGCCGACTTCGGTGTCGGCGCCATCTGCTTCTTCGTGCTGGGCTTCGGCCTCATGTTCGGTGACTCCCTGAGCGGCATCATCGGCACAAACCTGTTCTGCCTCAGCGGCAACGATCCCACCACTGACGACGGCATGTGGACCCTCACGTTCTTCTTCTTCCAGAGCGTGTTCTGCGCCACCTCCGCCACCATTGTTTCGGGCGGCATCGCCGAGCGCATGAAGTTCTCGGGCTACCTGCTCGTCAGCATGCTGGTCTCCCTCATCGTCTACCCCATCAGCGGCCACTGGGCCTGGAACGGCCTGTTCGGTGCCGGCGGCTGGCTCGGCAACCTCGGCTTCATTGACTTCGCCGGTTCCTCCGTTGTGCATTCCGTGGGCGGCGCCATCGCTCTCGCCGGCGCCATCGTTCTCGGACCCCGTATCGGCAAGTACTCCAAGGACGGCAAGGCCCGCGCCATTCTGGGCCACAACCTCCCCATGGCCGGTCTCGGCGTCTTCATCCTCTGGTTTGCCTGGTTCGGTTTCAACTGCGGCTCCACTACGGCTGCTGACATGACCCTCGGCATCATCGCCGTCAACACCAACCTCGCCGCCTGCGCCGCCTTCTGCACCTCCATGCTCACCGTGTGGTGCAAGACCGGCAAGCCTGACCCGTCCATGTGCTTCAACGGCGTCCTCGCCGGCCTCGTGGGCATCACCGCCGGCTGCGCCGAAGTTTCCCCTGTGGGCGCTATCTGCATCGGCGCCATCTGCGGCTTCGTGGTTGTCTGCTCCGTCTTCTTCATTGACCAGAAGCTCCACATCGACGACCCCTGCGGCGCCGCTTCTGTCCACGGCGTGTGCGGCTTCCTCGGCAGCACCCTGGTCGGTTTCTTCGCGGCTCCCGGCTACGGCACCTGCACCGGCCTCCTCTATGGCGGCGGCTTCCATCCTCTCGCCATCCAGCTTCTCGGCGCCGCCTGCTACGTTGCCTGGGCTTTCATCTGCGGCCTGATTATCTTCAAGATTGTCGACGCCATCATGGGCATCCGTCCCACGCCTGAAGAAGAACTCAAGGGCATGGATATCACCGAGCACGGCACCGACGCTTACTCCGGCTTCCAGATTTTCACGAACGAATAAGCCCTTATCTCCTTCCCATCTCCGGCGGGACTCCCGCGAGGGGGTCCCTGACGGAGGGGAGCGGACGAATCCTGAAGAAAATTTTTTACCAGCAAAAGGAATAGCACCATGAAGATGGTAATTGCCTATATCAGACCCGAACAGCTGCAGAGGGTCAAGCAGGAGCTCTACAAGAGAGAGCTGTACTCCATGTCCATCACCAACATTCTGGGCGCCGGCAGGCAGGGCGGTTACGCCACCCAGTACCGCGGCGTTACCACCCAGGTTAACCTTCTGAAAAAGCTGCGTATCGAAATCTGTGTGAACGATGACAAGCTCGACATGGTCTTCGAAGCCATTACCGAAGGCGCCCGCACGGGAAGACAGGGCGACGGCGTCATCTTCGCCTGCGATACGGTAAGGGGCGAGCGAATCCGCACAGGCGAAAGCCTCTAAATTCCCAGATTACCAGGAACCAGATCCTCCACCAGGGCCGTCCGCGAAAGCGGGCGGCCTCTTTCTGTCCCGGAAAAAGGAGAAGGCCCGCCGTCATCTTCTGACAGCGGGCCTTCTCCTTTTCTCTTTTCTTCTGTTCCTAGCCGGTGACGTCCTTCACGGCGGCGTCATGCCCTGCCGCTCCGGGCTCAGCGGTGCCGGACAGAGGTTCACCGCCGTCCTGCGCGGGCTCAGATTCCTGCGCGCTGGCGGAAGCGCCCATGAGAAGACTCTTCGACAGGCGTTCCTTGCCGGCCTTCAGCCGTTGGGCGGAGGCGGCGTACTCGGCCAGGATATCGGCCAGGGTGATGGAATTCATGACGTTTTCAGCCGCGTCCTGCACCTTCTCATAGGCGTGACGCAGGGCGTACTGGATATTGAAGCCGATATTGCAGATGGGATTGATATGCGTGTCGAGGTGCAGCAGACGCTTGCCGCCCTCCACGGCGCGGTAAATTTCCAGCAGGGAGATGGCGCCGGGATCCCTTGCGAGCTTCGGGCGCGGACGGCCGCGAACGCTCTGCACGAGACCCTCGGTACGCAGTTTCATCAGGATCTGCCGCACAAAGCTGGGATTCGACTTCAGGCTTTTGGCAATGGCCTGGCTCGAAAGATCCATATTCGGATTCAGATGGATGAAAATCATGATGTGAACGGCGTCGCTCAGTTTCGTAGAGTATTTCATAGTCATGCACCCCTCACGGAAAAAATAACCGCCCTGCGCCTTATGGGCAAGATGCTGACCACATCTCCCTCATCACGGGCTCTGCCGTCCTGGCCCGCGCCGGGTGCCTGCCCCATTCCGGGACAGGGACTCAGCGCCAGGCGCAGATTCTTCTAGATGGTTATCTTCGCGCCGAGAAGCCTGGCGAATTCGGCAATGAGGGCAGCGTGGGCGGGCCACGCAGCGGCCGTCACAAACTGACCGTCCGTCACGGCGTCACTAAACGTGGCGTTGGCGTCCCGCCAGATGCCGCCGGCCATTTCAACATCGGGCTTCAGGGCCGGATAGGCCGTGCAGGTGAGCCCCTTCACGAGACCGGCGGTAATGAGAAGCTGCGGTCCGTGGCAGATAGCGGCAATGGGCTTGCCCGCCGCCGCGAACTCCTTCACGATTTCGACCACGCGCGCGTTGAGGCGCAGGTACTCCGGAGCGCGGCCGCCGGGAATGTACAGCCCTTCGTAGTCGCTGACACTGACCCTGTCGAAATCGGCGTTGACGCCGAAGTTGTGGCCGCGTTTTTCCGAATAGGTCTGATCGCCCTCGAAATCATGGATGGCGGTGCGCACGAAGTCTCCGTCTTTCTTGCCCGGGCACACTGCATCAACCCTGTAGCCCAGCATTTCAAGCATCTGGAAGGGCACCATGACTTCGTACTCTTCCACATAGTCGCCGACGAGTTCCAGTATTTTCTTCATAATCATCTCCGCGGGTCATGACCCGCCAGGGCCCGGGGGGAAGCCGGTTAGCGCGCCGGTATTCCGCACCCGCGTCCGGCCGGCGCCCCGGGCACGGGAAGCGTTTTCCACCGAGGGGGAAAACGCCGTCTGGGTCATTAGAATACACAGGCTCACAGAGCGTCAAGAACGGCCAGATTTGACAGACAGACCTCCGGGATGCCGGAAAATAATCCCGCTTCCCGTTGACCGCCGGGTGTTAATTGTTATTTTCAGTTTAACTTCAATACCGGAAAAAGCAAAGGAGGCCATCATGGCTTTTGAAGATTACACAACTCATCCCTTCACAAAATTTGACAAGGACTGGGCTCTGCTCACGGCCGGCACCATGAACGATTTCAACTCAATGACCATCAGCTGGGGCGGCATGGGCACCATGTGGTCCGCGCCCGTGGCCTTTCTCGTTGTGAAGCCGAGCCGCTACACGTCCGACTTTCTCAGGCGTCACGACGAAATCACGCTGAGCTGGTATCCCCGCTCCGAGCGCAAAGCCCTCGGCATCTTCGGCACGCAGTCCGGACGCGACACGGACAAAGTGAAGGAAACGGGATTCACGCCCGTGGAGATCGAGGGCGCCGTCACCTACAGGGAAGCTGAGGAAACCCTTGTCTGCCGGAAGCTCTTCATGCAGCAGCTCGATATTGACCTTGTTCCCCAGGAAATCAGAAACACCTTCTACCTCCCCGGTACGAAGGAAAGCTTCATGCATCAGCTCGTCATCGCCCGCGTCCTCTCCATACACACAAAGTAGGCTCCCGGGCCAGTCCGCCGCTTTCACGCGCGCCGGAGGAGAGACGTCTCACGCCCTCCTCCGGCGCTTTTTTCTACTCACTCCATGGCTCAGAAAAATGACACCTTTTCTTCCCGGAACAGTGACGCCATTGACTTGGAACCACTTCAGGATATTCTATCCTAAGCCCGAAGTGGGCCTTCACCTTCACTTTTCAGCCGACCATGGAGGTTTTCATGAAAAAGGTACTGATGCTTCTCGCGGCCGTCTCCCTCTTAAGCTGGAGCGTTTCCCCGTGCTCTGCCAAAGAGTCAAAAGATCTCGCGAAGACCTATTCCCAGTGGCTCCCAAAATACGAGTACAAACTGAAGGACGCCATTGAAGTCAAGGGACGTCAGGGCATTGCCTCAGACGGCGAGTTCTACTACGTGAGCAACAGCAAGGCCCTGTACAAGTACGACAAGACCGGAAAGCTCATCGCCAGCAACGAGAATCCCTTTGAAGGCTACGCCATTCCGTCCAACCATATCGGCGACATCGACGTCTTCAACGGGGAAATTTTCGTCAGCGCCGAAAACTTCATGGACGGCGTGGGCAAGGACATCCAGATTGCCATTCATGACGCCAAGACCCTGAAATTCAAGCGCACTTTCAAGTTCGAACCGTCTTCCGGACAGGAAGAGGTTTCCGGTATCTGCGTTGACCGCGACAAGCGCACAGTGTGGATGTGCTCCTGGGTCGGCGAGAACAGCGGCCGCTACCTCTACGAGTACAGCCTGGATACCGGCAAGTACCTGCGCAAGGTGCACCTCTTCCCCGTTCCGCAGTGGGTGCAGGGCGTCTTCTACTACAAGGGCGCTCTCTACGTGACGGCCGATGACGGCGAGGCCGATTTCGACGAGCCCGACCACATCTACCGCATCAACGTGTCCGACGGCACCAGCGCCATGGTAACCCTCGAAAAGTCCCTGACCGAAGTGAAGAAGCAGGGTGAAATCGAAGGCCTGTGCGTTGACCCCAAGACCGATGAAATGCTCGTCCTCTACAACCGCGGCGCGCGCATCATCCTCGGCATGGGCAAGGGCTTCTACCCCGGCTACGATCACGAAATTCACGAAGTGTACCGCTACAGGATGACCGAACTGAAGCTGAAGTAAGCTTTCCGGACCTGAACTTTTTTCACGGACCGCTTCCCTTTGTGGGAGGCGGTCTTTTTTTCGCGCCCGGTAAAAACGCTTCAGCTTCCGGAGCATGAGGCAGAAAGGGCATCTCTCCGCCCCCATCAGCCGGAGAGGGGGATTGGCAGACAAAAAAGTCCGGCCAGCGCTGACGCCGGCCGGACCCGAATGCCGTTATGGAGCAGCCTTAGGCCGCTTCGGTCTGAACAGGTTCAGGCGGGAGCTTGCCGCGCAGGTCGTGGTCGGTCATGGTGGCCACGGAAGAGTCGGACCAGACGTTCACGCAGGTCTCAATCATGTCGATGATGGCGTAGATGGGCAGAATGGCGCCCATCAGGTCAACCGGCACATTCATGGAGCTCATGAGCGAGAGCGTCAGGAAGTAGCAGCCCATGGGCACGCCGGCATTGCCGACTGCGGCGAGCACGGCCACGAACAGCCAGACAATCATGGTACCCGTGGTAATGACGATGCCCGCGTTCTGCATGAGGAACAGGGAGGTCACCAGGATGAAGGCGGCACAGCCGTTCATGTTAATGGTGGTGCAGATGGGAAGAACAAAGCGGGTCACGCGGTGATCAAGCCTGAGATTTTCCTCAGCTGAGGCCAGGGTCACAGGCAGCGTGCCGGCAGAACTCTTGGAGAAGAAGGCCACGGCAAGGGCCGGAGACATGCCGCGGAAAACACGCAGGGGATTCACGCCGCGGGCGAGCAGGAAAAGCGGAATGACCACGAAGAACTGCAGCAGGTTGCCGCCGATGATGACTGCGGTGTACTGACCGAGGGCACCCACAATGACACCGGCCTGGATCTGGCTCACAAGCTGTCCCGTGAAGGCCATGATGCCCACGGGCAGGATGAAAAGCAGCGCGCGGATGAGCGTGAAGAGCAGATCCTGCATGCCGTTGATGCATTTCAGAAGGACATCACGGTTGGGCGTCTTCGGCATAAACGCGAGGCCGAGACCGGCGGCCGCAGCGATGATGAGCACGGAGAGCACGTTGCCTGACACGAAGGGCTGCAGAATGTTGTTGGGAATGACCGACAGGAAATGGTCATAATAGGAAAGATGCGCCAGCTTCTGCGGCACGGACGCGCCGGCAACAGAAGGCACGTTGGCCGGGGCGATGATGAGGAAAAGACACAGGGCCACAGCCGCGGCGACGATGGTGGTCGCCAGCGTGTAGATGATGGTGTGGGCAAAGATTCTGCCTGTTTCGCGGCGCGCTCCCAGCGACGACAGCGTGGTGATCACGGCGAGCGCGATGACGGGCACGGCTACAAACTGGAAGAGGCGCGTGAACACGGTGGCGATGAAGCCAAAGAGCTCATTGATGGACTGGCTGCCGAAGCTGCCGAGCCAGGCGCCGTTGAGCATGGCTCCGAACCAGATCACGACCCTGCGCAGATTTTTATGTTTTGCACTGCTGTTCAGTGATTTGACGGTTTCTTCCTCTACCCGTGTGGAGTACTTACCCATAGTATTTCATCCCTCTCTTCTTTCTGTCCGTCCTGCGCTTCTCTGACGGAAACCGTGGCGGGCTGTCTCTTGAAAGATAACTACATATGTTCTTCTTCCCCGTATGTCCACAGTGCCGGAACAATCCTGTATCCGGGAAAGCCCGTACGTTCCGGGGAACGGGACGGCCTAGCGCAGTCTGTAGTCAAATGGCAGCAGCACCAGCGTCCGCACAGCGCGCCCTTTACTGCGGCCAGGCGTGAAGCGCATGGCTCCCGCGGCCTTCAGTGCGGATTTCTCGAACACGCCGGCCGGCTGCGCACTCTGCACCGCGCACTGTGTGGGCTTCCCCTCCGTGTCCACGATCAGCCGTACAGTCACACGGCCTTCAATGCCGCGCCGCTGCGCCTCAGGCGGATACTCCGGACGCACCTGCCGGATAACGGCCGGGGGAGTGTCGAGCTGCCCCAGCGTGAATACGCCTTCCCCTCCGCCCGGAGTTTTCGATACCCCTTCTCCGGACGCGCTTCCGCGGCCAGCCCCTTTCCCGGTGCCGCCATTTCCTGCACTCTGGGATGCCGGAACCTTCCCGCCTGCGCCCGCTGATTCCGCAGCCCCGGCCGGGGCTGGGACGGGACGCGGGGGAACCCGCTCTTCCTGCGCGGCCGCGGGGTTCCGGATCCCGGGCTCTGAAAGCGCGGCGTTTTTCTTCTCCGCTGTTCTGCGGCGCTGGTCTCCGGCGCCTTTTCTCCCTGCCCGCTCCTTCTTCTCTGCCCGCTCCTTTTCCACGGGGCGCTTCTCATTCCGGGATACAGAATCAGCCCTGACATCCCGCGGTTTTTTCTCCGCCTGCGCAGGAGCCGTTTTCTCCACAGCCGGTTCCGCAGCTGCCGGCTCTTCCTTCTCAGGCTTCGTTCCGGCCCCGGCATTCTTTTCTGCGGGAGCTTCCGCGTCTCCGGCCTGCTTTGCGGGCACGGAAGCGTCTTCCGCCCGCGCCGCGGAGCCGGTTTTTTCTGCCTCCGCTTCAGGAGAGACGCCGTCTGCGGAAACTGCCGCAGACGGCGGGACTGCTGCACCCTCGCCGGAAGAGACTCCGGATTCTCCCTGTCCGCCCGGGGCTGTTCCGGACCCGGAAGACGCCATTCCCGCGCTCACCAGGGCGATGGGCAGGACGACGTCCTCCCTGACTGCCGGCCAGCCGCTTACGAGAAAAATGCCCGCGAACAGGCAGGCGTGCAGGAGCACGGACACAAGGCCGCCGCAGGAGAATCCTGATTTTCCGGCGCTCTTCCCGCGCCAGGGGAGTTTTTCGGCTTCAGACAGAACCCTGCGGACAGGGGCATCCGTGGATACCTGTATTTCGGGCATTTTTTCTGAAGAAAGGGGCCGGGTCATGCCCTGCGCTCCCTTTTCTTCGGCGAGAGCACCATGGCCGCTATGAGGCCCGTTGTCGCCACGAGGACGATGGCCGCACCAGGAGGAAGGGCGAATTCATAGGAGAGCCACAGTCCGGCTGATGACGCCGCCGCCCCGAAGAGAGCCGAAAGAAAGAACATGGATTTCAGGCTGTAGGTTATCTGCAGGGCCGTCGCCGCGGGCGTGACGATAAGGGAAAAAATCAGGAAGCCGCCAATGGCCTTGAGGGAGAAGGCGACGGTGAGTCCCATGAGCATGAGGCAGGCGTAATAAATCTGACGGACGGGGATACCGGCCGCCTCAGCGGAACGGCGCTGGCCGATGATGGCCTGTATTTCCTTGAAAAATGACGCCCATGGCGGTATCAGGGCTGAAGCCCGGCCGCTCAGCCAGGGGGCCGACAATGGCAGCCGCGAGCAGGCTCGCAATGACGCCGCCGGCAAGGGGCGGACAGCCCAGCATGAGGGACAGGAGAGCGCCGGCGAAAGCCGCGTGCGATATGCTCATGCCAACGAGGCTCATGCGCCACAGCACCACGAAAACGCCCATGGCACCGCACACGCCGCCCCCGAGGATCGCCATGGCCAGCCCCCGCTGCAGGAACGCGTAATTCCAGAAATAATCCATATGGGAACCTCTCCCTGCGGGCTCAGAACAGGGCGATTTTGCGGCCTTCATGCTCAGCGATGGCTATCGGCACGCCATAGAGCCGCTCCAGCAGATCCGCGCGCACGGCATCCTCTGCGTTTCCCTGCCAGATCAGGCTCCCGCCGCGCAGCATGGCGACCTTCTCCGCCAGATGGAAAACCGCGTTGAGATCGTGCGTCACCATGATCACCGTCATTTTCCGGTCCCGCTTCAGCGCGGCGATGGTATCCAGAATGTCCCTCTGCGCCTGCCAGTCCAGAGCCGCGGTGGGCTCGTCGAGCAGGAGCAGCTCCGGCTCCTGCGCCATGGCGCGGGCAAGCGAGACTCTCTGCCGCTGTCCCCCGGAAAGCTGCCCGAGCGGACGGGCTGCCATACCGGAAAGCCCCACTGCCTCAAGAGAGCGCATGGCCAGTTCCTTTTCCCTGCGCCCGGGTCTGTGGAAGAGTCCGAGCCTGCCATACGTACCGCCGAGGACGGATTCGAAGACAGTGAGGGGCATCTTGGGATCGATGTCGGCAGCCTGAAACACGTAGACCGTCTTCAGGCGGACATGCCGCATGGTGGCAGACGTCAGCTCACGGCCGCCGCGGAAAACCCGCCCCGTGTCATGCGGCGTCAGTCCGTTGAAGAGTCCGAGCAGTGTCGACTTGCCAGCTCCGTTGGGACCGATGAGCGACCAGAATTCCCCGCTGCAGACAGTCAGGCTGATATCGTGCAGAATCTCGCGGCGCCCGAAACGCACGCGCACATGGCTGAGTTCCGCCAGCACCGGAGTTTCGGAGGCCGCCACGCTAGATCCCCGCAAGAGCCGAAACGCCAGCGCTGAAGAGGCTGAACCAGTCCGGGACGTCCGGGCTGGAATCAGGAAAATTCGAGAGGACGACATGGGGGACGCCCAGTTCCAGAGCCAGGGGAAGGCCGCTTTTCGCCCCGCTCTGCAGGTTGTCCACAACACCGTCCACCTTCTGTCCCTTCACGGCCTGCAGAATATCCGCCAGGGTTCTTGCGCTCATATCCTCGCCGCGCCCGAACGTGGCCAGCACCCGGAAGCCGGCCCAGCGTACGAATTCCGCCTGCATCTGCGCGGCTATGACTGCCCTGCCCTCTGCCAGAGCAAGTTTCTTTCCGGCTTCCGCCTCCGCCGCATCGATGCGGGCAAGGCGCTTCGCGAGACGTGCCCGCACGTCGCCGGCTTTCTCAGGGAAAGCCTTTTCGAGCGCCGTGGCAGCCTGGCGGGAGGCTTCCCGCTGATTATCGGGAACGAGCCAGCTGCCTGTCTCCGTGAGCAGAACCTTTCTGAGATCCGGACGCTCAATGGATTTCAGCATGGTGGTGAACTGGGGCATCCGTTCCTGCCAGGCATGGAGCACGATGAGATCGGCATGGGAGGCGAAAACAAAATCTCCGGTTTTCACATCCTCGTGCCCGGGACAGCTGGAACCCTGAACAAGTGTGAGAATTTCCGCGTTCCCACCGCAGAGATCCTGCAGGACGTCAGTGATAAGTGACGTTCCGGCAATGAGCTTTACCGGCCCGGCAAAGGCGGACCGGCCGCAGGAGCACAGAATCAGAACGAGGAACAGGATGAGAACCGGGAAATGACGCGCGCGCATAAATCAGCCTTCCCTGCGGGCGCAGAAATAAAAAGGATCCACGCCCTCGTCCGTCTCGATCCGCCCGAATCCGGCCTCTCTGAAGACAGCGGTCATCTCTTCGGGGCTGAGAAAATGATCGCCGCTCACGGCGCTGTGGCGGCCGTGCATGGCGTTGAGTTTCTCCCGTCCGTCCACATGCAGAACATAGGCCGCCCCGCCCGGCCGCAGAACGCGGAGGAATTCGCGCGCGGCAGCCGGCTTGTCGCTGACATGCGGGAAGGCGGAAAAACAGATAACGACATCCACAAAGTCATCGGGAAGAGGGATTTCCTCAGCCCTCGCGAGCAGGGGCCAGCTGTCAGGATGGCGCCGGGCTGCTCCGGCAATCATTTTCGGGGAAAAGTCGAGCATGGCGAGCCGCCCCGCCTTCCCGACACGCCGGCGCAGAAAGGGCTGGAGAACACCGAGTCCGCATCCCACGTCCAGGACGGTCATGCCCTCCTTCAGATCAACACGGCCGATAATGGCTTCTGTTCTGGCCAGCACTTCAGGAGAATAATTATGATCCTCCCAGCCCTCCGCGTGGTCGTCAAAAAATTTCCTGCGCAGCAGATCCGCTTCTGTCATTTCCATTTTATCGCCTCCGTGCCACGCGGCCGGATGAACCGGCCGCATGGCACCCTCGCCTTGGGAATGGCGCCTAGAACTTGAGTTCAAAACCGGCCATGAAGGTCGTGCCGGGCATATAGTAGAGCTTGTGATCGTTGCCCTGCTTTTCCATGGTGTAGCCGTACTTGCAGTCAAAGAGGTTGTCCACGCCTACGAAAACGCGGCCTTCTTCCAGATGCAGCTTGTCATAGCTGAAGAAGTAATCCAGACGCAGGTTGACAACGTCAATATTGTTCAGCCTGTCATTATCCGTAAGCCTGCTGAACGTGCTGGCGGGCTGGGCGGGGCTGGCTGTACGCATCGACGTGCCGGAATACACGCCCTCCAGATGCTGGTAGTCACCGCTGAACTGGAAATCCCTGAGGAAGCGGTATTTGAATCCGCCCTGGAAGGCGAAGGACGGAGTGTAGGGCATCTTGAGCTGCGTTTTTCCATCATCGCCCTTGGCCCTGGCCCACAGCCATGTGGCGCCTCCGTAAATCTCGAGACCGTCCAGGGGCGTCACGCTGCCGGCCAGTTCGAGGCCGTCGATCTGGTATTCAGAGGCGGATGACGTGAAGAAGTCAGTGTAGTTGGCGGCACCCAGGCGGCCGTACATAAAAGCCCTGAACCTGTCCCATCCCTTGTCATGGAAATACGTGGCGCTGGCGTTGAAGAGTCCGGGCTGTTCGTGCGTCAGGCTGACCTCGTAGTGATCAACGACTTCGGGCTTGATTTCCTTGGTATCGAGCCATCCGGGCAGATCTTTGTTGCCGAGTGAGTTCTGCAGGATGACGGGGCTCGGATAGTTCACGCCGCGGGCGTAGGAAAACGCGAGGTTGGTGTGATCATAGCCCAGAACGAGTCCGGCCTGCGGGGAAACGTAATCCTGCCAGAGGTTGCTCGTGTAAAGACGCAGACCGGTGGAAGGCGTAATGTGGAAGCCGTCATCCCTGCCGAACGTCTGGCTTATGCCGAGATACGGGGAAAACATGGTGTGCGAAGGAAAATCCCAGGTCGTATCCGTGGCGCCCGGCGCGAATTTATCCTGCTTGTTCTGCAGGTCGCTCACGTCAAGATCAAAGCCCACGACGATTTCGCTGCCCTTCCAGAGATTAAGGGTTTCACGTCCGCGGACGCCGTACAGGATATTACGCTGGCGGGAGGTGGCCGTGTCGTTCGACTCTCCGTTCAGGTAGAAGGTCGTGTAGTTGTAGTAGCCTTTAAGGTATCCCTTGGCCACGTCGTAATCGTTGTTCAGCGTCAGGGTCAGAAAGTCCGTATCCGTATCATAGCGCTCGGCGCCTGAGTATTTGCTCTCGTCATACGGATTGAGAGGAGACTGCGTTTTGGCTCCCACTTCGTTGGCCAGCAGGCGGACATTCCAGTTGTCGGTAAGGGCGTAGCCCGTGTTCAGGTAATAGCTGGCCTGGTAGGCTGCCGTGTGATCCTTGTGTCCCGTGGTGCTCATCCAGCTCTGCGCGGCGTAAACGTCCACAGGCCCTGATTTGGCGCCCATGCCGGCGTTCTCGGCAAAGGTGCCGTAACTGCCGCCCTGGAAACCGACGCGGAACTCGAAGCCGTCCTCGGTCATATATTTCGGAATAAAGTTGATCATGCCATAGCCGCTGCCGAAACGCGTGGGCTGGGGGGACTTGTAGATTTCCATGCCGCCCAGGGCGTAGACCGGAATGCCGTCAGCGAGAGCCTGCCCGTACAGCACGCCGCTGCGGGGCACGCCGTCAAAGAGGATGGGCAGGTCAGGGCTCGGATGGCTGGCGCCGCGGCCGCGGATATAGACGCTGTGGCTCGTCTGGCCGCCGATGATGTTGCTCTTCCTGAACATGACGCCCGGCACATTGCGGAGCGCGTCATAGAAATCAAGCGATCCCTGCAGCTTGATCTGATCCTCGGTCACCGTGTTGTACTGCGTGCCGAACTTCGTGATCGTCGGCGTCGAAGGCACCCTGTCAGCGACGCCGTAGACAGTCACAGGCGGCAGGGTGTGGGCCGTGAGGCTGCCTTCAGTCAGCGTGACGGCCGGAACGTCCCCCTTCCCTTCCTGAGCATCCTGCGCCGCTCCTGCCTGAGGGGCGCAGAGCAGCAGGCACGCGGCCATGACAGCGGCCGTGGTGTGGACTCTTCCCATCTCTTCCTCCTTTTTCCCCGGATAAAAGCATAAAAATCAGATATTTTTTTAAAACGTAACAAGATTTTATTTAAATCGTGTTACAAAAATAAAAATAATATTATATTCTGTAGTCAGAGGCTATTTTTTTGTCAAGATTCCGGAAGATTTCTCCGCGTCATACCATGCACCGGAATCAGGATTTTTCCCCGCAGTCATAAGGGGGTGTCCGGAGGCAGAACAAAGAAGAATCCGGGCGCTGAAAGAATGCCAGAGTGGAGCCCGGCAGAAGAGTCCGCTCCTGCGGGAATATTTTTTACCATGTCCGCCGCCACTGACAGATGCGTGCATGCCGTTCTCAGAAACGACATAAAGGGAGAGATACGTTTTTCAGCCTGTCCCCCGCGCTTCTCATGCCAGAAACGCCGTGCCCGAAGAAGACGGTCCGGGGTATTTATTAAAAACGTTTACAACATTTATAAAATTAATTTATAGCACAGGCGGCTGCGGATTATCCAAAGAACAGAAGCCGACGGCAGCCAGAACCAAAAACCGGGATCAGAATGCGTACAGAGAGCTGTGCGTCTCCTCTTTCATGCGGACAGAAACAGAGAGGCCCCGGCGGGACGCCCCCGGGAGTACCCCTGGCACTATCAGCCACCAGCACCTCCGGGGCCATTCTCTGCTGCTAATCCGCTCCGTGCGGGGCCGCGAGTTCTTCTTCAAAGGCCCTCAGGGCTTCGGGGAAAGGACTCAGTGTCCTCTGAAGCACACCCTGTGCCATGGATATAGCCATACCGTAATTGGTGATCGGGCAGCCGGAGGCAGCAGCCGCCCGTATACGGGCGAGCATCTGTCCCCGCGTAATGACGCAGCCCCCGCAGTGAACCACGGCCTTATAAGGCTGCGGATAGAAGGTAAACTCCTTTCCGGCCGCGACAGAAATATTCAGCTCTCCCCCTGCCAGCTTACAGAGCAGACGGGGAAGCTTGATCCGGCCGATATCATCTTTCTGCGGATGATGGGAGCATGCCTCCTGAATCAGAACATCATCGCCGGGCTTAAGCCTCTTCAGCGCCGCAGCACCGCGTGCCAGGAGGGATAAATCTCCTTTAAAACGCGCCATCAGAATGGAAAAGGTCGTCATGGGAATACCAAGCGGCGTAAGGCGGTTCACTTCATGCACTGCCTGCGAATCGCAGACAACCAGATCCGGCGGTCTCTTCAGACTGTTCAGGGCCGCGGACAGTTCTGTGTTGGTCACGACAAGAGAGAGCTTCTCTCCGTCCAGACAGTCACGGATCGCCTGAACCTGCGGTAAAATCAGGCGCCCCTGGGGCGCGCCCGTATCAATGGGCACCACCATCACGGCCAGTCCGTCAGGGGGGAGAAGATCGTTCAGCAGCGGAGGCTCCTTCCTGGCGCGTTCCGGCACAAGGGCCAGCATCACATCACACAGTTCATCGAGTCCCTGCCCGCTGCGCGCGGAAACACTGATAACAGGAACGGAGGGATCCAGGCCGGCCGGGCGGCTTCCGGCAGCAGTGGCGCCCGGCATATCGGCTTTGTTGCGCACCAGGGCAAAGGGAATGCCCAGCTTGTGCAGCTGTCCTGCCAGCCATGCTTCATGCTCACCCCAGGCTGCTCCATCCGTTACCAAAAGGGCCATATCAACACGCCGCATAACCTGCAGCGTACGCTCAACGCGCTGTTCACCCAGAGCGCCTTCATCGTCTACACCCGCAGTATCCAGGAGGACGACCGGGCCAAGACGGGCGATTTCCAGAGTCTTTTCCACAGGATCTGTCGTGGTCCCGGGCGTATCGGAAACAATGGCCACATTCTGTCCGGCAAGAGCATTGAGCAGCGAAGACTTGCCTACATTGCGGTTTCCGAAAAACGCGATGTGCAGGCGCAATCCTTTAGGAACTTCCATCATACCGGGACCTCCTTCTGCCAGCGATATGAACCGTTCATGAAATCCCTGGAAAAAACATGACTGGGGGCTGTCTGTTTGCTTTTTTATCTATTTGTGCTACTAAAATCAATAAAGTATTACAAATATCGTAAATTCCCCTGCCTGAACGACGGGGGGCCGCACCAGCCAAGTGCATCTTTCTATCGTGTAAGGAGTTGAATTCATGTACGATCCAAAATCATTACATGCCGAACAGTTCATTGATAACGATGAAGTTCTTGCCTCGCTCGAATACGCAGACAGGTACTGCAACGATCCTGCGGAAATTGACCGCATTATTGAAAAGGCGAAGCTGTGCAAGGGGCTTACCCACAGGGAAGCATCGGCTTTGCTGGCCTGTACGCTGCCGGACAAGGTGCAGGCCATTTTCGAACTCGCTGAAAAGGTAAAGAAGGAATTCTACGGCAACCGCATTGTGCTCTTCGCCCCACTTTATCTTTCCAACTACTGCATCAACAGCTGCGTGTACTGCCCCTATCACAGGCAGAACAAGCATATGCCCCGCAAGAAACTGACCCAGGAAGAGATCGCGAAGGAAGTCATTGCCCTTCAGGACATGGGGCATAAACGCCTTGCCATTGAGTCCGGCGAAGATCCGGTGATGGCTCCCATCGAGTACATTCTGGAAAGCATCAGGACCATCTACTCCATTAATCACCGGAATGGCGCCATCCGCCGCGTCAATGTGAATATCGCGGCCACCACGGTGGATAATTACCGCAAACTCAAAGCAGCCAATATTGGCACCTACATTCTGTTCCAGGAAACCTACAACAAGGAAAGCTACGAAAAACTGCATCCGGCAGGTCCGAAGCACGATTATGCCTATCATACCGAGGCCATGGACAGGGCCATGGAAGGAGGCATTGATGACGTGGGACTGGGTGTGCTGTTCGGTCTTGATTCCTACCGCTACGAATTTGCCGCCCTCCTCATGCACGCGGAACACCTGGAAGCTGTGCACGGAGTAGGCCCGCATACCATCAGCGTGCCACGTGTCAAACGCGCCGAGGATATCGATCCCAATGCCTTCGACAACGGCATTGACGACGGGATCTTCGCCAAAATCTGCGCATGCATACGTCTGGCTGTGCCGTACACGGGTATGATTATCTCCACCCGCGAAAGCCCGGCCGTGCGCGAGAAGGTAATCCGTTTTGGCATCTCCCAGATCAGCGGCGCCTCGCGCACCAGCGTCGGCGGTTATGTCGAACCTGAACCTGAGGAAGACAGCACGAACCAGTTTTATGTCAGCGATCAGCGTACCCTGGACGAGGTGGTAAACTGGCTGATGCGGGACGGCTTCATCCCCAGTTTCTGCACCGCGTGCTATCGCAAGGGGCGCACAGGGGACCGTTTCATGAGCATCTGCAAGAAAGGAGAAATCCAGAACTGCTGTCATCCGAACGCCCTGATGACGCTGAAGGAATATCTGGAAGACTACGCTTCGCCTGAAACGAAAGAACTGGGGAACGCGCTTATCACAAGGGAACTTGATAACATCTCCAATGCCGGAATACGGGAGATCACTCTCCGCAACCTGAAATCCATTGAGCAGGGGCAGAGAGACTTCCGCTTTTAACCACCTGGCCAGCGGGAATCAACAGCTGCCCTCACCAGCCTCCGGGGTTATCCCGGGCCTTTCCCGTCTCTGTGCAGCCCGCCTGGAAAAAGCCTTCCGGGAAATCGCATCCCTGGAAGCAGGTACTGTTTTCCCTTTCTGGCTGTCTTTTATGTCCCCCGGTTCTGGGGAAGCTGAGGCTTTGCCCCTTTCTTCCAGAGACGGGGGACTTTTTCGCTCTCCGTCCCGGGATTTTTCTTCTCCCCCGGCGAAAAATGCGGCGGAATCTCCTGCGCTGCGCCGGAAAGGAACCTCCGGCGCAGGCCGTGCCTGCCCCCTCTCTATGCCTTCCGGCAGACGGGGAAGAGCGGATATCCGATTGACGATTTGCGGTTTTTTGTATTATTTTTTTAAAAAAGATAACACATTTAGCAACAATTTCACCTGCCCGTCAGGCTGCGGAAAGCTCCTGACCGGAGATCACATGGATAGAGCGGAAATTCTTGACCTCCTTTTTGCCACTCCCTATGCGGCCCTGCGGGAACGCGCGGAAAAGGAGCTCTGCCAGAGAAAAGGCTCTCATGTTTTCGTCCGGGGCCTGATTGAGTTTTCCAATATCTGCCGGCGCAACTGCCGGTATTGCGGGCTGCGGGCACAGAACCACAGGCTGCCCCGGTATACACTTTCCAGGGAAGAAATCCTGGACGCCTCGGTGCAGGCTGTGCGTCAGGGGGCTGACACCATTGTCCTGCAATCGGGCGAATACGCAGTCAATCCGCACTGGCTGGCCGACGTGATTGAAAGCATCGTGCAGAAGCTTCACGTTCCGGTAACGCTCTGTGTGGGCGAACAGCCGAGAGAAGCGTACGCGCTCTGGAAGGAAGCCGGCGCGGAACGTTATCTGATGAAGCACGAAACCGCCGACGCTGCGTTATACGCACGGCTGCATCCCGGATACACCCTGGAAGATCGCCTGAAGCATCTGCATACCCTCAGGGAACTGGGCTACGAAATCGGCTCCGGGTTCATGGTGGGGCTTCCGGGACAGGATCCGGCCTCCCTGGCAGATGACATCCTGCTGGCCCGGGATCTGCGGGTCGGGATGTGCGGAGCCGGACCGTTTATTCCCCAGAAAGACACGCCTCTGGGGAATAGCACCAGCGGCTCGGCTGAAATGACACTGCGCGTTCTGGCCGTGCTGAGGCTGGCACTTCCATGGGCTAACCTGCCAGCGACAACAGCGCTCGCCACTGTTGATCCCTCAAAAGGACAGAAGGACGGACTCCTGGCCGGAGCCAATGTTCTGATGCCCGGATTCACGCCTCTGAAATATCAGAGCAGCTACTGCCTTTATGACCACAAAAACCGTGTGAGCATGGAGTGCGCGCGCCGCACAATTGAGGAAGCCGGCCGCACTCATCAACTTAAACCATGGCTTTGAGCGAAAAAGCCGCACACCTTTTCCCCCGGGAGGATGATATGTCACGTGTCGTCATGGAACACATTGAATACGAGATGAATGTGCCGCAAAAAAAAACGGACGGCGACAGGATGTTCTTTTTGCAGATTGATCCGGATAAATGCGTGGGATGCGATACCTGCATGGGCTACTGTCCCACAGGAGCCATCTATGGAGATCTCGGACAGCCACATAAAATTTCGTATGAAGCGCCCTGCATCAGATGCGGCCAGTGCCTGACACACTGCCCTGAAATGGCGATTTACGAGAAGCAGACCTGGGTCCCAGAGCTCCAGGAAAAATTACACGATCCCAGCGTCAAATGCATCGCCATGCCCGCGCCGGCAGTGCGTTACGCTCTTGGTGAAGCCTTCGGCCTCAGGCCAGGCAGCGTCACAACGGGGAAAATGCTGTCTGCCCTCAGGGAGCTTGGTTTCGCACATTGCTGGGATACCGAGTTCGCGGCTGATGTGACGATCTGGGAAGAGGCCTCGGAATTTGTAAAACGCCTGAGCGAAAACAAAGATCTGCCCCAGTTCACCTCCTGCTGCCCGGGATGGCAGTATTACGCGGAGTCTTTCTATCCTGATCTGCTTCCCCATTTTTCTTCCTGCAAATCCCCTGTTGGCATGAATGGCCGTCTCGCCAAAACTTACGGCGCGGAAAAGAGGGATTACGCCCCCAGCCAGATGTACACTGTCTCCATCATGCCCTGCATTGCCAAAAAATACGAAGGGCTCCGTCCGGAATACGAGAACAAAGGCATACGGGACATTGATGCCACGCTGACCACCCGCGAACTGGCCTATATGATCCGGCAGGCCGGAATCGATTTCAACAAACTGCCGGATGGCACAAGGGACAGCCTCATGGGTGAATCAACCGGCGGCGCGACGATTTTCGGCGTAACCGGCGGTGTTATGGAGGCCGCGCTGCGCTTCGCCTATCAGGCCATCACCGGTGCCCGTCCGGAAACCTGGGACTTCAAGCAGACCCGCGGCCTCACAGGTCTCAAGGAATTCACCGTGACCATTCAGGGAACAGAGCTTCGTCTGGCTGTGGTGCACGGCGCCAAACGCTTCGCAAAAGTCTGCGACGAAGTCCGGGCCGGAAAATCGCCCTACCATTTCATTGAATTCATGGCCTGCCCCGGCGGCTGTGTCTGCGGCGGCGGACAGCCGCTCATGCCTACCCTGATGGAAGAGGCAGAACGCAGAGCTACCAGCCTTTATGCCAGGCTGCGCCGGCGTCTCACCGCCATTGAAAACGCTTAGGAGGATACAATGTCGTTCATTTCCAGCACAAGACGTGGTTTTCTCAAGGCTTCCTGCATCCTGGCCGGCGGTCTCCTGCTGGGCGTTCGCCTGAGCAGCAAAGCCTACGCCGCGGCCAAAGGTATAAAGGACTACATGACTGACCGCATCAACTCAGTTTATGGCCAGGACAGTCAATTCCCTCACAGGGCCTCCCAGGACAATGAACAGGTCAGGACCATGTATGACAGCTGGCTTGGCAGGCCGCTGGGTGAAAAGTCAGAGGAGCTGCTGCATACAAAGTGGTATGACAGATCGGCCCACATAAAGGATCTCATCGCCCAGAAGGTCTATCCGAACCCCGTTCAGAAAACCTTCAGCAAGATACCGTACGGCTATGAGCGGTAGCGCTTTCAGCCTGACAGACTGATTCGCGCAAAGAAGGGTCATGGGAAGGCGGCTCAGCCCCTGAGACGCACAGCCTCTTTTCTCCCCTCACAGGTGGCTGTGGGAACAACCAGCTCCTCTTCCCGGATACCTTCAGAATTCTCCAGGGAGGCCGGCACAGCTTGAAGCTGAGCCGGCCTCCCTGCTTTTGGGCCGTGAAGGAAAAAAGGCGTACGCTCAAAAAAAGGGAATTCCACTCCAGCCCCGGAGCCAGTGCCTCCTCAACGCGTTCCGGATTTTTCCGCAAGTCTGGTTCTTTCGGTTGTGAGGAGGGGAAAAGCGCTGATATGCCTGAAAACTTCCCATGAAGACTGTCAGCAGGGCTGTCACTGGGTCAGCCAGGATTTGCCCGGATAAAGGGTTCGGAAGGGCTATGCCTGTTATATCGTTCCGGTGAGGCCCGAGATGGGTCTTCAGGATATCCCGTCATTAAGAGGCGTTACTGAAAAGTTACGGCACCATTCCAACGAAAGTGATACCCTGCCCCAATGAACCTCCGCAGGTGAAGACGATGGGCGCAGTTCAGATGCAAGAAACCGCCGGAGTTATCTGAAGCATCACGCAGAACTGCCTGCTTCCGGGGAGCAGGCGGAACTCTGTGAGGTTTCTTCCTGAAAATCCCAATTTTATCCCTGAAATCAACTGCCGGCTGTGGCCTTTGCTCCGGTACCGTGATAGAAAAAAACAAAAGTATTTTCCAGCCGTCCACAACACCGGGAACGGCGCATCAGGGTAAAATGGAAAATACACGCTCCGGATGACACATCTGTTCTTTGGGGAGATGCCTCTGTCGTTTCCGGCATCTCCCATTGCAGGAGGAAACAATGAGCCGCAGTCTTCTTTGTCACGCGGGAGAGATCTGGCCCGGGGAGTTAACGGCAGAGGAAAGCGTCTTCCCTGTCCTGAAGAGGGAATACGTATTTAACGTAATTTCAATAACTTATAACATATCCTGCACCAAACTAATGGTGCAGGCCGGGAAAAGCCGCCGCATAGAGCCCCGCAGATCGTACTGGTCTGTGGGGCTTTTTCACTCTACCCGCACATAACTGCCATCCCTGAACGTCTTAACACTGTCCTTAAACTTTATAGTGACTTCACCCCCCTGTACCTTCTCCCACTCTCCGGGAAGCTTCTTCAAATCTTCCGGGGTGTTCGTTACGAAAGCCGCACCGACAGGAGAAACTAACCCAAGAAATACCCTTTTAACAAAATCGAACATAAAAACTCCTATTCCCAGAGGCCTATAGCGAACCAGTTTGTTTCACCAACAGCTGGCGCTTCGCTTGTTGTTCCGATTGTAAAAGATGTTGCGGTTTCCCACCCAACCATAACATTATATCCAAGATAATTAGCATTGCCTGTTGTTAAAACAGCAGGGGTTGATTTGAAGGCTACTGGGAAAGTGACCTTCTTGTTTGTTGTCGTAATCGCCCCGTTAACTTTAACACGGCCCCAACACATCTGAATCCCGCTTGCATACCTTATAAACCCATCTCCACTCTCCACTACAGCCTCTGCCGTGTACCCTCCGACCTGTAAGGTACCGGAGAAGTCCTTGGTTCCCGCTATAGTCTCGTCACCTGTAGTGTGCACAGTCTTTCCATTCAGAAGGTCGATATATCGCAGAAGAAGGCTAATCGCAGAGGTGATGCTAGCCATTAGCACGCACCTCCTGCACAGACATTAAGCCGTGCGCTCCCAAGCGTAGAAGGCCTTGTACGGCGGCATGATACTGAACGGCTGCCCCCCCCCTGTATTTTTTTGTCCACCAGCCGCCGCCAGTTGCCTGTGTGGCCGCAGTTACCCATCCATCATTAGAAACGTTGCCCCATCCGGCAAAGAGGCCAGGCGCGGCATCCGGGGACGCGTGATTATGCTCCGGCATCTCATCAATAGTCAGCGTATGCGTCTCCGCACCGCCCGTCTCACCGGCGGCGTGTTCGGGGCCGGCGCACCAAAGGAAAGTATCCTGTATCGGCTTCCACGTACCACCAAAGAGTTCCGCAGGGGACGTGGACTTACTGGAAGTGTATATGCTGCCTACGGGCCAGCTTAAGAGCTTGATTGATTTGACAAGTAGTGTTGTATATTCTTTTAATGTTCTCATGATATTCTCTTCCAAACGTTACAGAACCGTGCCGGAGGCTGGACTGTGTCTGACTTGCCGTAGATTGCATTTGAACGGGAAGCGTCAAATCCTACACCTGACGGGTACCCTGTGCCGCCATACTCCCCAGATGTCTTTTCCCCAAGTTCCATTTCATAAAATGCACCCTTGAAACCATAGCTATTGTTTACCTTCCTTGAGAAAACGCCCGTTATGTTAGGCAGCCCTGCCTCCGCCGTTGTTCCCGCCAGATGCGTATCGTCAGACGCCTGAATAACCAATGATTTCAGGCGGTTCCCCCCCCTATAAAATCTGCGGGGTTCTCGTTCCCCTCTGTGAGATAGTAGCTCCCGATGGGATGTGCGCGGAGAATGGCCGTCTTTACGGCCAGATCGATTGTTTCTTTGAGCGTGTGAGCCATCACAAAGTCCCTCCATTAGCCTTGTACTCTGTTTCCAGAGCTTCATAGGCGGCGTCTATATCAGCCGCCAAATCTGCCATCACCGCCCGTAAGGCGTCATTCATGTTTTTGGCTGGGCAGTGCTCGGCAATGTTAATCCCGTCAATGGCCGTATTTTCGTCGGCTGTTGCCGACCAGTCGGATACACTCATCTTTCTGCCTCCGGTAACTGTGTCCGGCTCTTCTCATTCTCATACGCTTTCCGGCAATGTTCATCCTGCCAGAAGAGTATCGTATCAATTACCCTGCGCGGCCATTCCCGCGCACCATCTATCTGCCAGCGCCACGCGTGGGCGGAAAGCGTTTCATCGGCCCAGGCTTTCTCGCGAAACAGGCAGGACACAAAGACATTCCCCAGCTGGTCAAGCGCAATTGCCAGCTGGTGAAGGTTATGCCGTAACATCAGAGTAGTCGATGACAATGGCATCTACCTCCTCTTTAGTGGTGCAAGCCTCGATTTGTCTGCGCAGCGCCCACTTTCTGGCGTACAGGTTGTTGCCGTAGCTGATGAGCTCCAGCTGGATTGCCTTCAGTTGGTCAAGAGTGAGTTCCACCAGCTGATTGTCGAAAGTCATGAAGCTGACTGTATCCCTGCCGGTGGCGGTCATAGCCGTAATCAGGCCGTCAACGTTCTGTTTCGCGGTTGTGTTTGCGTTGACCGTGTAGCCCACGGAAGACTGGATACTGACAGAGGAAGAAACCTTAGCCTCTTCCATGGCGCGGTTGAGCTCTGCCAGCTTGCGGGACTTCACGTTTTCAATTTTGTTGTATTCGGCTTCCTGCGCGGCTTTTTCCGCCTCCCTTCTCGCCTTTTCCGTTTCCCAGAACTGCACATAGGGGGCAACGGCGCGGTCATAGTCGTCCGCCGTGAGAGGCTCGCCCGTGAAGCCATCAAGCTCAAGTGTCCCGCTACCGTCATGCCACTGGATAGCGTGTACTTTTTCATGCCCCGCTACGGGCGGGAAGCTGAATTGCATAGGGATACCGTTGACAGAGATAACTCCGTCCCCTGGGATTACCGTGACATGTTCTTCCATTACTTACTCCTTTATCGCCTTCATTGTGCCGTTATGGTTAGCCTGCACAAGGCGGGGCTTCCCGCTGGCAAGCGTGTAGAACTGTTCCCGCAGGGCGCGCCCTTCTTCGATATTCTCACAACGTGCGGCACTCACTTCCGCTCCCACCTTGGAGACTTCTCCCGCAAGCATGCCGGTGACGTTCGCCTGCTCCAGAAGTAGCATCGGCGTAAGCGTGAACGCGCACCCCTCAAAAGAGGCGTTCACGCTATCCCTGCTCCCGCTGTAGCTCATCCAGAGTTCGCACCCACCATTTTTGTTGTGTTCGGGGCATTCCCCGAAGTTCCTGAAAGGGCAGCCTGCCATTACACTCTCTCCGCTAAAATTGTATCCAGATAGTTCACGTTGAAGTCTATGCTATGGGCATGGGCGTTGTTCCATGTGCCGTGGCCATGGGAGCCGTTGCCGCCAGTCCAGCCTACGGCATCGCCGTGGTAATCGCGGGAACCGTTTTGACCGCCATATCTGGCCACAGCCATGGCGTCCCAGCCGCCGCCGCCAGCATCGACAAACAGATCCCAAAGTCCGTGAGTGTGTGAGGGAATCTGCGCGAGAGAAAGCGTTGTTTCGTAAACGCCCATGGATATACTATTGCTTGTTGTTCCCCTTCCAGCCACGAAACAGTCCGTGAATGTTCTTCCGTTCGTCCGGCTTCCGGGCTTGCCGGAAGTAAGCCGCAGCGCGCAGTTGTCGTAATCGGTAATCTTCTTCCACCCAGACGGTGCGGCCTCCTGCTGGAAGAACATGCGGCACCCGGAAGGAAAGTATTTATCAAAGTTCGTTTGTGCCTTGCTGATGGCGTCATCGATGGCCGCCGTCACGTCTTCGCGGTACTGCGCGAGATCCGCCATGAGCTGCCTAATCGCGTTGTTGACATTGGAGGGCAGGCATCCTTCAGCTACGTTAATGCCGCTTATGCTGGTGTTGTTGTCTGCTGTTGCGCTGTAGTCTGCTATGGGCATTCTACTTCTCCTTTTTCTTCTTTTTGCCCTGCCACATGTATCCGAGAAGACCGCCCCTTGCCATGTTCTCCTTGGTTCTCCGGAGGTACTCATCCGCGTTCGGGTATTCTAATCTGTGGGGGGGCGGCGTTGCGCATAAGGTTCACGCCGTACATGGGAGACAGAAGCCCCCGTTCCACTTCGTTGAAAACGGCCGTATTGCGGTTGTCAAGAAGACGGCCAATAGTCGGCCCGATAAGCGGAAACTTAGAGAATGTCGGGGTAATGGTGTTGCCCAACCGGCCCTGCCCGTACAGGTTGCGGGCTGTAGGTGATCCGGAAGTTGCGCCGAGCTGGTCATTGCGGGCAACGCGTCCCATATCAGCCTGAAGGGCCCGCAGGTTGTCGTACTCTCCCGGGGTAAACGCCGAAGTTCCATTTTCATAAGGGGTGCGGTCAGGGCTCCCGAGGTCAACGCCTCTCTGGAGCGCGTAGTTGTCGCCGCTCTTGCGTAAAGTCTGCCTGAACGCGGCCTCACGGTCATTCAGCCCGCGCCCGGCGGTCTCTATCGCCTGTAAATCTCTGTTCACTTCCGGCATATACCGAAGAGCGTTTTCGTAGTTTGAGCGGAAACGGGTAAGGTTATACGGGTTAAGGTTCCCGTTTTTGTCGATTGCGGCGTTGCGGGCAACGTTCTGTGCGTAGCCGGTAATGGCGTTCCTGGCTTCGGGGTCATTGGAGAACGCCCGGTCAAAAGCACCCATAGCTTCACCACCGGCAGGTCCTTTCCGGAAATAGTTTCCGGGGATAGCGGAACTGTCGATTGCGCCGCCGTACAGCTTACTGCCTTTGCGGGACAGTGGCAGATTAGCCCCCTGCTCGAAATTTTCTCCGAGCGCGCGTCTGCTCATACGCGCCATCCTGAGATTTTGCGCCCCCTCAGGGGTAAGGCCGGACGCGGTATTGATATAATCATCGATGTTACGCTTCATCAGGTCGGCAATGCGGCCCGTCTTCCGGTCGCCGGATACGGCCGACTGGTAGCCAATGTCACCCAATTCAGAGCGCATCGCCTGAAGGTCGCGCCACGTGGCAGGTGTGCCGGTTTGGGCGTAGGCGCCCACTGTTTTGTAGAAGTTTTTTGCCTGAGCAGGCATGAGGTCCCGTTCGATGGGTGACGTACCCAGCGAGGCGTCAAATCTGTCAAGAAGGGGACCGAGAGAGAAACGTGCCGTCCCCTCAGGGTCAACAGACTGATAGTTGCGGTTCACGCCTTCACGTGCGGCCTGATAATTTTGATCGTAGTGTTCCCGCAGTATCGGGCCGGCCTCACTGGCGCCCATACCCGCGGGCATTCTGTCTGCTAGCGCCTGCCGGTCAGCGTTAAGGCGGGCACTGGCCGCATCGCCCACTTCATTTGCGAGGGCCTGTTGGGCCTCACGCTGTTGTACCCTGCGGTCAGCGAATTTTCCGGAGTTCACGCCGCGGCTTGCGGCTATCTTCTCAAGGGAGGAAATCCCGCCATTGTTGGCGACCTGCCCCAGTGTAGGGTCGCTTCCCGGGATAAGAGGCGCAAGGGCGGCGTTATCCATGCCGGCAATCTGGCTGGCATACGGTCCCGCGGCGTCATTGAGCACACGGCCGGCAACCTGTCTGCGTCCGCTCTCCGTGAAGGTGCGGGCAATATCGCGCATATCCCCGAGAGGCTTCGCCAGTGTAACCGCGCCGAGACGCCCAGCCGGAGCGGCGAACACGGGGAGCAGTCCGCCAGCGACACCTGCCGCGGCGCCCATACCGGGAGAAGTACCGTTTTCATTTGCGAGCTCAGAAGCGCCGCCCGCACCGGCTCCGCTTGCCATCTGCATACGCGGGGCGTCCGTCAGGAAGCGGGAAAGCACGGGCGCGGCCTGGGACAGGGCTTTGCCCGCCTTAAAGGCGCTGTTGAGCATGCCGGCGGGCGTGCCCATTTCTATTGCGCCAGAGCCCGCCGCATGGGCCATTTTCTCTTCGTTACTTTCTGGGTTGGGCAGCCCGATAGCGTTCGCAATATCCACGCCCGGGTTACGGAACCGGTTGTAATTGCCCGTAAGGAGGCCGCTCCCAAGGTTGGCAATGTAGTTAGGCAGGCCCGTGACGCCGCCAAGCAGGCCTTCAATGCCCGTGCGGGCGGCCAGCCCGGCAGACCGTTTCAGCCCTGTTGCGGGCTGTTGGGCGGCTGAACCGGGAGCCCCCACGTGCTGCTTTACGACTTTCGTTATAATGTCGTTCGGCGTGCCGTCGGGGAACTGGATTGTGTCTCCGTTGGGAAGGTCAACAGTTGTCATTTAGTTCTCCACGAGATTGCCTGTTGCGGGGTCGTAGCGGTAATGACGTCCGCCGGAAGGAGAGGTGGCGGGAGCAGAGGCGTTAGTTCTGGTTACGCGCTCCGGAGCGGGGGGAACAACGGAAGGGAGTGTCTTTTTGTATTCGTCCCACGCCCGAGCAGCGCCGAACCGATCTCCGCCATGTTTTTCCATGTAATCAAGCTTATACATTGCTTCTTCTTTTTTGCGCGTGGCCATGTTCAACATGTATTGCGTCACCCATTCATTGCCTTCACGGGAACCTTCGATCCGTGCGAACGTTCTCCTGGCGTTTTCTGCATCTTTATCGGTCTGGGCGCCTTTCTGATCAGCCAGGACGTTGAGCATGTTTTTATACACTAAGTACTGGAAGGCGTCATAATTCTGCACGTCGTTAGCGCCGGGCAGGTTGCCGGTAAACCCTATTCTGTGCAGGACTTGATTAGCCATGTCGATCTTGTCCTGAAGGGGGCCGGACTGTAAGCCAGAATCAAGCAGGGACTTCAGCGTCTTAGTGTTGGTTATAACTGCATCCTGTACGGTAATTTCATCATTCAGCTTATCATAGTAATCAGCGGCTTTCTCCGCCAGCTTTTGGTTGAACAGGTAGCCCGGGCTTGCCTTTGTCCGCTCGAAATCGAATTTTTCCCTGTCGAGATTATTCTTTTCCTGCTGCTGCTGAATCCCGGCAACGCGTCCGGCAGCCGCGCCTATGTTCCCGGGTAAAGACGCGGCCGCCATGAGATTAGGCGAGACGCCGCCAGAACCGCCGCTATACGGCGTTCCGTTCTGCGCCTGCTGGTTCCCGCGATAGTCTACAGATCTGTAGCCGGCCGGAACGGGTTTCAGCCCAACGGCCATGTCGAATTCATCTGCCGGAACATATTTGTACGAACCTTCGTTCACGGTAAGCGACATCATCAGGCGTTTCATCGTTTGCGGGTCATTGAGATTAAGCGTTTGGTTGGGGTCAACGCCCATCATGGCCGCCGTATTCTTGATAAGCGCGCTTGTGTCGTTCTCGTTGGACGGGCTCCACCGGGAGATGATAGCGGCCACAGTCGGATTTTGTGCATAAGCGGGGGAAAGGAGATTGGCGCGCATGGCCTTGAGCCCATCAAGAATGCTGGGATACACTCTTATCTGGCCGCCGAAGTTGCCCACGTTCCCGGGGTTGTTCGTCATGGCCGCTTTGTCGAGCGGCGCGCCGTCAGGACCGGCGGGGCGCTGGCTTTTAGGCGGAAGCGTTCCCGCAGGCATAGCCGGAGCATCGGGGATACGGGGCATCTTCAGGGGGTCCATATCAGCCCCCTGCCTGTTGCTACCAAGACCGGGAAGGCCCATCAGGCCATTCCACAGATCCCGGTCAGCGGCTTCACGCTGCGCCTTCTGCTGGGCAATCTGGAGCTGCCCGAGAGATATTGCGTTGGCAAGCCCTCTGTCTTCTCTGGACGCTTCCCATTGCGCGCGGGCTAAAGCGTCCTGCGTGGCCATACGGTCACGCTGGAGACCGTACATACCGGCGTTGCCGAGCGCGCCTAAGGCATCCAGCCCGCCACGTCCGAGGAGCTGTCCGAAATTCCGGCGCCCGTTATTGTTGGCGAGCATGGAAAGAGCTGTTACGCCGGCAAGGAAGCCGGGATTACCAGAAACCACGTCAGCCATGGACATATTTTTAGGGGCGGGCTGCCCGCCCCACATTCCGAGAAGCCCGCCTGTAGCTTGCCCGTTGTTGTCATACGGGTACATTACTTTCCGCCTCCCTTACCGCCGCCGCTATCGGTTTCGGTTGTGCTTTCGCCCTGTCCGCCATAAGACCCGCCGACAAGATTAAGGTAGTTCTGCAGGGCGAGCATGTCTTTCTGCTGATTGTAGTTCCAGCGGTCCACGTCAGCGTCTACTCTGCTCTGGTTGTAGTCGTCGAGGGAAGAACCGGCCTGAGCGAGCTGGCTGGCGTCTGTGTATTCCTGGTTGCTGAGAGACTGTGCGGGAGTAGCGGCCGCAATCTGGCTGTTTACACCCTGATTGTACGCGTTCGCGGCATTGCCCGCCGCGCTCACGGCCTGATTGTAGGCGTTACTGTACATCCCGTTAGCCAGGTTCTGATCAGCGTCCGCAATAGCGTTCGCCTGCGCACCGCTTCCATAGCGGCCCGCCTGAGAGAAATTGCCGTTGATTGTGGCGTTCGCCTTGTCAGCCGCATGGCTGTACAGGCTGTCGATGTACGGGTTTGTTGATTGCGCGTACTGATCGAGCGCGTTCAACCCCGTGTTATTCGCCATAGCCGAGCCGTTCAGTATGTTAGCCATACTGGACGCCGCGTTATCTATATTCGCGTCACCGCCCGTTGCGCGGGCGTTAATCATGTTGCGGGCCGTAGTCGTGTACCCCGATTCATCCGCTACGGTAGAATTGGGGTAGTAATCCCCAGCGAGGCCGCCGCTTTCATAAAGCCGCGCCGCTTCAGGAAAAACACCTTTGACTTCTACGCCCTGAGAATTTTTACCCCCGATGAGATAGGGGATTTGGGCCCCCCAAGGGGCCGCACTGCTGGTGGTGGTGGATTCTCCACCGCCGCCGCCTTTTCCGCCGCCTCCGCCGCCACCCATGGCAAGCCTCCTTATAAATCCAGCCCCGAGACCGGAACCGTTAATCTCGTATGTTCTGTCACTATACCGTCAATATTTTGACGCCTGCTGTATATGTAGCACGAACCGGGTAATCGCGCCACATCCCTGCCTCCTGCCCAATGGGCGACTTTGAGCGCCGGTTCATTTGTCGCGGCGACCGTCCCAAGAACACGGTCAATTGCGTATTCTCCGTTTTTACGGGCGTAAAGCCATTGCGCGAGCATCCCCACGGTGACAGCCAGCTGTAAGGGCATCCCCTCATACCGTCGCACACCGCAGGGGAGCGCGCAGAAATGGCCCCATGCCGTACGCCCGCTGACATTATTCAGGGCGTACATTGCCAGAAGCTCACCATTCAGCAGGATGAACCACGGTAAGTTGCTTCCATTCCTGCACCACCGGATATAGTCCGGCAGAGAGACTTCCGGCCGGTCATAAAAGAACTTTTCAAGCCGCCCGGAGGCTCTAGCTTTCTCCCAGAAGAAAGCCAGCCCCCGGTTGCTCACGTCATCGATGAACTGATATTCAAATCCCATCAGAACCACTTCTTCAGATTATAAGCTGTGCGCTCAAGCCATCCGGCTTCAGGGCCGGGCATAGTGTTACCGCTACGGTCATAGTACGTGGGATTTGTGCCGGGCGGCACTGCCTCCCCCGTATAGGGCATATACAGCGTTCTGTTCAGGTGCAGGCCGTATTCAGGACGGAGGCCGGACCGCTCCATGGCCGCCTTATCTTCCGGGGTCATCTGCGAGGCGCCTTCCGCGGCCTGCTGTGCCGTGCCCTGCCGCTGATACTGTGGGTCGGGAACGCTCACGCTCATATATGCCGGTGCCCCCTGCCCCATGAAATAGAGAAGCCCCCCGAGGCCGGCAAGGTCAACAGGCGGGTCATTTGGGACGGATACAGCCGGAGCCTGTACGCGGGGGATAGCGCCGCCAGCTCCTGCGGCCGCGGTAGTTTTGCCGGCTGGCGACTTGTAAAGTCCGCCATACTGCGGAGTGTTGTTTCTGGAAAAACCGGATCCTGCCATTAGAACAGACCTCCAAGAAGACCGTTAAGCGCGCCCATGCCGGCACCGACTGCCGCGCCCGTAGGACCGAAAAGGGACCCCACTGCACCGCCCATACCGGCGTTGCCGAGTACCTGAGACTGCCCCGACGTGAGTTTTCCGTTCCCGTTCATCATGCCGAGAAGGCCGCCAAGGCTATTGACGCCGTTCATAACGCCACCGAGGGTACTACCCTGCTGCCCCGTCATGCCTGGTGCCTGCATTTGCTGGAATCCGGCGCCGCCGCCCTGCTGAGTAACTGGAGGCGTAACCGTTCCCGCGGGGCTGGAATACTGTCCCGTTGTGGCCGCGCCTATCTGCCCCTGCTGAAGCCCGTTCTGTCTGAGAAAGGGGTTGTTGTACTGCGTCATCATTTTCTGTTCTCCTCTAGCTTCCAAAAATCAGCCATGCCCACGAGCCCGTGCCCGAGCCCGCAAGCGTGAAAGTCATTTCTCCGCGGGTCATGGAAGAAAGGTGCCATGTCATGCCCGCCGCGTCCGCGTTGAGCGGAACGAGCATTGCCACACGGCCGGCACGGCATCGTGGATCCCTGACAGTCTTATCACCCGCTCCAGCTGTAAAAGTGCCCGTGTTGAGCGTTTCGCCAGCGATAGCGCCGTTCACCGCGAGCGCTAAAGCCGTCATCTGTTCGGGCGTCGCCTTAGGAAAAATCGCAACCTGCCGCGCCATTACATGCCCCCTTCAGGCTCAATCAGGGCCTCTACACCGTGAGCGTCACGCCATGCCGTGCCGCCGCCAGGAATCACGACACGGGCCGACAGATAGTTAGTGCTGATATGCTGATAGCAGACGCCATCCCTGCTTTGTGAGCGGAGAGGGCCGTATTTCGGCTGCTCCTGCTGCCTTGCCCTGTATATGGGGAGCGCTTTTGCGTCGCCTCTGTCCACGAGCGGCCGCAGGCCGTGCACCATCATACGGTCTCCGCCTATTTCCTGCGTTTCTATGACAGCCTCTAGCGGCTTCCCGTTCAGCACGCCCATGTACCCTTCGGAATCGAAACACCCCATCAGGGAACGGCCAGTCATGAATGCCGGCACGTCCAGCGAACCGAAGGGGAGCGTATCCAGTGTGCCGTATTTGTCGAGGTCGTCCAGCGTTTCGCCGCGGGCGTAGTCACCGAACAGAGTTTGGACTGAAAGAACGCCATAAGACCATTTATCGAGGTCGTAGGAATAGATAAGTACTCTGTCCAGTACACCGGCTTCCGCCACTTTGGAGGGGAATGCCCAGATGCAGATACGGTTTACAGGGTCATGCCAGCCGACGATTTCTGAAATCCGCGTGTGCTCAACCTGAGAGAAGAACCAGGTATCAATACGTTCAATGCCGAGAGCCTTAGTAGAAGTGCCGTCCGTGATGTACCAGCCGTCATCGGAAAGATAGATGCACCCTACGCCAAAATTGACAGGGCTTTTGGGCGCAAGGAGGCCGCGCACGGCGTCAATCTGCTTAAAGTTGAAAATGTAGGGCGGCCCTACGTAGGCCATACGCTGAACGGCCCGCTCAAGGAACACAATGCCGTCAGTCTGCCCCACGGCGCCCATGACGGCCATAACGCGGCCGCCTTCAGGAAAATGCTGATAGTCTGACTGTTGGGCGGCGGCGTCATCCGTTCCTGGCGTCGGCCACGTGTCGGGGTCATCCATAGCCGACCACTGGATGCGCTGCCTGTTGCCCGTCAGGTCGCCAAGAACAAGAAATTCCTTCACAATCGCCATGCATTGGGCTGTAGGCGCGGCCGACACGACAGAGAAATCACCGAAACCGCCCGCGACAGTGGACTTATACAGGCTCGTCCCGTAGAGCATGTACATAGACGGGCCCCAATTTGCGAAAACGCGGTTGGTGCTGACTGTTTCTGTAGTGAGTTTTGCTACCCATTCGCCCCCCTGCAGGGCATAAACAGGGCCAGCGGATGAGGCGGCAAGCGTAAGCAGGTCGCCGTTGACGTCGCGGAGCGTACAGGCCGCGAGGCACCGCCCGCCCGGCAGTTGGGGAAAAGAGAGGCGGGACACGCCCGGCAGATACCTGTACCCGCGTTTGCCAGGGATGACGTTGCGGGCTTCCGGCGCCTGCTGACCATTGAGCAGTACATCGTCCGGTTCCCACGCCCCGAATTGCAGAAGAACCTTTTTAGCCTGATTACTCACTCAATACCCCCCCCGTCTGTTGCGAAAATGTACCGGTACGCACCCATACGCCATTAGGGCTTTCCTCTTCTGTCCATACGCCCGCAGCGCGGTTTTCCGGAGACCATGCCCAGCCGCGGAACGTGAACGTCAGGGCCTGACCAGAGCCCCATTCATCAGGGCAGGCAAAGAAACGAACTCTGATATAGCTGAAGGTTTCGCCGCTCACGGCGCCGGCTGTTGCCGCATACACGGCACCGCGCCTGTAGGTGAGACCGCCGCCTGACAGAATATCGCAGGGGGCAATGGCGTTACCGGGCACCCACGCCCTGCGGGTGAAGAACGTGCCGCCAGTCTGTGCATGCCCTTCAGGGGCATACCGTCTTGCGCGAACAAACCTTTCGCTTTCTCCAGACACGGCATTGAATACGGCGTCATCTCCGGCGATATAGGGATCATCCAGAGAGACGGCCCCCATGCCGTCTATGTCGGCACCGAAATGGCGGTCAAAATCTTCAAGTGTGAAGTCGCGCATTAGTCAAGAGTAAGTTTCAGGTCGCCGGCGTGCACAATAATGGTATCATTGGCAGACAGCTCTTTAGCCGTGGACAGGGCACCGTACCATACGAGATTGCCGCCCGTAGCGGCGTCATACACACCCCACGCAACCACTGTTCCCCATCCGGCCGTAGCCGTGGGGAACTCGATAGCGGCGGAGTTGGTCATGCTGGAAGGGTCGCCGCTTGCCGGCGGCGCAAACGTAATCGCCTGCCTGGCATACGCTCCACCGGACACTTCCGTTCCGGCCGAGCTATCAGTGGGCGTGGCAGTCAGTACGCCGAGATAGTACGTTTTGGCGCTCTTGACCAACCCGAGTACATACGTTTCACCGTAATCTGTCAGGCTCATTATATTCTCCTCATAGGCCGCATGCTAATATCCTTAGGGTAGCGCGCCTGCGTTTCCTGCTGGCTGATGTCCGCCACGGCCTGCCGGTAATACTGGGCCCACATGTCGACGGGCACGCTTCCACGGGTAAAAACAGCGGATTCGATGAGAGAGCCGTAGAGGTACAGGTCAGGATGCCGCAGCAGGATCTCGTTGTCGGACTGTTCGTCCCCGAGCGGCGGGATTTCGGCGTAGTAGGTCAGCTGGAGCTTGCCCGCCTGATCAGGCGTAGGCAGAACAAATAAGTCATTAGCTTCAACGGTGAAGCAATACGGCCGGCCCGTCTTCTCCAGCAGAAGAGCGTACTCATCAGGGGAAGCGTACCACAGATTGACGCTTCCGTTTCCGTCGGAAGGCGTCCAGACGATATCCCGCATTTCAAGGAAGACGTCCCACTGCCCAGCAACGCGTTTCATTGGAAGCGGCATCTGCCCCTGCCCCTTAGGCAGAGAAGCGTGCGCCCTGTGTTCCATCGCCCTAAGGCGCAGTGTCCGGTTTCCGCGCTGTTCCCACAGCCTGATGAACGTTGGGATACGCTCCGTGAGGTCTTCCCGCCCCAGGTAGTCAGCTATCGCGGACTGGAGGCCCGCATAAGTAGCCAAATCGGCCATTGCACAACTCCAATCCACAACTAGACAACTTCATGAGTTGTCCGAAACGCTGCGTTCGCCGGATCATTGAGGAACTTCCTCATGTCGTCAGGGTCGTTGAGAATGTCGAGCCCCTGCGCCCTGGCAATGTCCACGGCGGCTACAGGGATGCTCGCGACCTTTCGGAACGTCGGCGCAAAACGGAAGCCCCGGAAGCGGTCACGGTCACGGGCCGCCTTATTTAGGCGCAGAATGTCCGTAACGTCCTGTTCGCGGAAGAGGCGGAAGTCATCCGTCACATAATCCGTCACGCCGTCATCGCGGCGCTCAAGAATCTGCCCGGCTTTCCCCTGCTGAAGATTGACGCTCATGTATCCTCCAGAAGGGGCCCGCCCGAAGGCAGGCCCCGTAAAAGCTAGGCGGCCTTCAGGTCAGCAAGGACGCCGGAAGAGGCCTCGTTGCGGGCCTCAAGGGTGGCTTCAGCCACGATGAAACCCTTTTCGGAATCACCGGTCACAGCAAGACGCTGTTCCTGGAACGGGCGCAGGTACGCCACCTTCCAGTACTCAGGGTCGAGAACGAAAGCGCAGGCCTTGGAATACGCCACGTATGCCTGAACCCTGTTCGGTACGAGCTTCAGAGAGCCAAAATCGGAAACGTAGACGTCGATGACGGCCGTAGCCTTCTTCATTTCCGCCTTTTCCATCTTGGTGCTTCCGCCGGTCAGCACCTCAGACATTTTCACGCGAATGTCCGGCGCCATCATAATTGTATCCGGATTGCCGCCGGCGTTGTAAATGCTGGTGAGCAGGGCTTTCAGCAGGGCCTCAGTCGGGACACGGGCCGTACCGGCCGTGCAGGCGGAAGAAGAAGTAGCGGCCGTTCCGGAAGTACCGCCGGCAAAGTTGGTGGTAAGCCAGCAGGGAAGGCCCGTCATCAGCCTGCCACTTGTGCTTTCACCGGCGGAAAGCTGGTTGCTCAGAAGGGCAAACTCCAGATCCTTCTTAATCTCTTTCATCCTGAGGGCCATCTGATGAGTGTACTGCCTGGTTACGCCGTTCTGCACAACGGCCTGCGCCGTGCCGGATACGCTCACGGCCTTCATCAGAATCTGGGTCTTGTTGCTCAGTTCCGTTGTGTTGGAACCGGCAAAAGTAGTTACATCAATGCCTTCTTTCTGTGCGTTGGCGCCGGGGGCCGTCAGGGCGTCCGTCTGCCATTCATGCAGGGTCTGGGGCGCGGTAGTGCGGCCGCACATAGTCAGGAAAGGCGTGTCCGTAGGGGACACATTAAAAATCAGTTTGGAAAGATCGCGGGGCTTGCCGTTGATATTGGCATCCTTAACCTGTCCGCTTACTACAGCCATAAGTTAATCCTCCTAGTCCATGGCCGCGAGAGCGGCCGCAAGTGCATCTGTACTGTTCGGGTTCTTGTAAAATCTGGCGAATGCCTGCTTCTGGACGGAAGCGGTGCCGTCCTTCACGCCGGAAGGGGCCTGCACCTTTGGTGCTTCCGCGACTTTCTGCGCGGCGGCGGCGCGGGCTTTTTCCATTTTGTCGTAGAGCATGGCCTTTGTGACGAGCTCAAGCTCATACCCCTTGGACAGGCTGTTGATAGCTTTGTCTGGGACGCCCGCGTCCTTCATGTATTTGTAGACTTCCGCCGTATACGTCTTGCCGTCGTAGCCGTCCCCGATAAGGGCACGGATTTTTGGCTCAACTGTCTGATACTCAGCGGAGAGGGCCTGCTGATATTCCTGCGCGCGTTTGGCAGATATGGCCTGCGCCGTCTGCCTGATACGGGCGCCGAGCGCCTGTACAGCATCCGTTCTCTTCTGTGCTTCCCGCGCCATTCTGATGTACTCAGACGGGTTCTGTTCGCTCAGGGTCTGCCAGTCGATGCCGGAGTACTCAGCATTGACGATTGCCTCTATGAGCTGATTTGCCTGCCCGAGAAGGGTAGCCGCGGCGTTGATCTGATTATCACGGTCCGCGCGCTCATTAAGGACGGTCTGCCGCTCCTGCGCTATGGCCTGTGCATGGGCTTCCGCCATGGCATGCACGGCAGAACGGGCGTCAGGGGTAAGTTTTCCCCAGGTATCAGCGTTGAACCCTTCCGGAATGGGGACTTCGGCCGGCTCAGTCGGGGCGGCCGGCTGCCCCTGCCCTTCGCTTCCTCCGTCCTGCCCGGCGTCATCGGGCTGTTCGCCCGGCTTGGGTTCGTTCTCTTCACCGGCATTATCGCTGGCGGCATTATCGTCCACGTCCAGCGCGGAGACTATGTCGTCTACACTCTCAAGCGGGGACGGTTCAGTGGGGGCAGGAGAAGGGATGTTCTCGATGACCGTATCTACGGTCTGGTCGTCATTCGCCATAACTTAACCTCTACATAATTTTTTGATTTTATTCAACATTTGCAGGAACACGTTGTCTTTGGTGGAAAAAGCCACATCCTCAAGCGTTTGAAGAAGGCAGGCCTGCACCCTGTGGAGCGCCTGTAGGTCACGCCACAGGGCTTCACGCTCTCTGGGGGACTGTTCCCCCTTCCAGCGGGAGCATATGCCGTGCTCCACCTTTTTTACGGCCCCGATAAAAACGGGACTGGCCAGGATACGATACGCCATTTCCGCGTTTTCTCTGTCTTTCTGTGTGACCGTCATACGGACTGCTCCCTTATGTCAGTAAGACCTGGCCCTTTTTGGCCCTGCATAAGGCGTGCGTAATCGAGCTGTTTTTCCAGCTCCATTTCCTGCGCTTTAAGCGCGGCGTTCGCCTGCACTTTAGCTGCCTGCACGGTGGCGTCAGACTGCACTTTTGCGGCCTTGCCGGACACGTCATTCTGTGCCTGCGCCTGCTTAATCTGCATATCGAGCTGCGCTTTCTGGAGCGCGGTTTGCGCCTTGACCTTCTCCACCTGGACTTTTGCAGCCGTGAGCGGGTCCATGCCCTGCCCGGCCTGCTTCTGCTCAAGGATAAGCTGCTCAGCCTGCTTCGCGTCTTCTTCCGTGCCAAAGAAGCGTTCCGGCGCTTCCAGTCCGGCCGCCTCTACCATCTTATGGCACGTATAGATTGCGTTGCTCAGCCGCACGGGAGACGCCGTACTCAGCTGCGCGATGAAGGACTGCTGGATCTGGAGTATCTGCTGATAGGCGGCAAGCATCTTCTGCCTGCTGCCTGTGCCAAGCCCCACGGCTACGGATATATCCATATCAGGGTCCCATTTGCGCGGATCAAAATTCATAAACCGGCCCTTAAGGCGCACCTGCACGGCCTTGTCATGGTAGCGGTGCAGGAGGTTCAGCACGTACCGCCCCAAAGGCTTGAAAAACATCTCTGCGTAGACGCGCGCTATCATCTCCAGTCGCTGATTAATCGCCTCTTCCATGATAGATGCGCCCGTGGCCGTATTCTGGAGAGTATCAGCGTCGAGGCTTTGCGTGCGGGACGTGACGCCGGAGCGCCGCTCCACGAGCTGGTCTGTCAGCTGGAGGCCCTGCACGGCCTCACTCGCCGAGCTGTTCACCGGAAGCGGCGTAATAGAGGCACCTCCACGCACACGGTACAGAGAACCGGGGCCGCGGGACAGAAGCGAATCAATGTCCGCCCACCCCGTCTGATTAGGGCCGTAGTCGACTACGAGTTCACCGGAGTTAGCAAAGCTCAGGGCGTCCAGATACGAGCGCGTCAGGTCAGTACGCAGGTCCTGCACATCGGCTACGAGGTCAGCGAGGCTGAGCCCTACCACCTGATGCGGCATTGGGACAGAACAGGCCGCAAAAAGCGGCGCGCGGTACAGCGGCCACTCTTCCACAGAAAGGATCTTCGTGTCAGAGCCATCGCCCACATATACGACCTTAGCCTTTTCGGCCATGCCGTCGCCGTTCAGGTCTACGTCCAGCCATGCCTCATAGACCTTGAAGCACCGGTTTTCGAAACTTTCTGTTTCGTCTGTGCCGTCAGCGGCAGAGTTGACACGCTGGCCTATGCTCTTCTCTTCGGGGTCATCATCCGCCCCGTAGACGGGGAGATCCTCCAGCGTCTCACGCCTGTATCCTTCCTGCATGAGCTGCGTAGCCGTCCTCACTTCCCAGTGGGCGATAAAGCGTGCATGCTCCACATCCTCAGCCTCAGAGGATACTAAAACGTTTTCCGAAGGCACCGGGTCAAGGCGCACGTCATGCGTGACCGTCTTTGTGCGCACGGTCACGGCGCAGGCCATGCCGCCCGGCATGGACGGGTCGGGGTACTGTTCCACCTCAGCCATGCCGCCACGGGCTTCTGTGTCTGCTATCATCGCCTGCGCTTCCTGCGTGGTAAGGCCGGTGAAGTGCTCCATAGTCTGATGCTCTTCCCGTGGCGCGTGCGCGAGGCACCACCCTACGCGCTGGTACAGGCCGTCCTTGAGCGTGTCATGAATCAGGCGGAACATGCTACGACCGAAAACCACGTTGTTGACGTAGAGCGTGGCGTCAGCGGCGGCCTGCTCCTGAGCTGGCGTGCGAGGCTCAAAGCGGATGATCTCATCCCCGCCGGCAAAAACCCGCATAAGCCCGGGCATCGCCCACTCTACCGTCTCCATCACGGTACGGTCTACGTAGGTAGAGAGGCGGCGCTTCCCGCGGTCATCGTCCACGCCGTACCCGTAGCCGAGATAGCGCTTTTTGAGCTTTGCGCGGTCGCTGGAGAGCTGACCGCCCGGGGCACCGATAGCGGAAGCGCTTTCCCGGATTATGATCTTCCTGATTTTGTCCTGTATGTCTGTCAGCATATCGACAGCCTGCCTCCCTGTCTCAGGGGCTCCATAGCCCCCGTATCTGTACGGATGAAGCCCACGGCGGCATACCGCATGGCGTCCGCACCGTGAGAAGTCCAGTCATGGAGCGGCTGCGCGCGGAAGCACTGGTGCTCCTCGTCGTACTCTCTCTGATAGCCCCACAGGGCGGAAAGCCCCTGTGCGCACTTATCCCTATCGATGTAGGAGCAGGCCAGCACCTGCCGGACACTCTCTATGCCGTCCATGACGGGCAGCTGCGGCGCGGCCGTGAAGCCGATACCCAGCCGGCGGGCCGTCTCGAGGCGGGTAACGCCCGTGCCAAGCTCACGCACGGCTATGTCGTGCGGCGCTATGTGCTGGCCGTAGCGGTAGCCTTTTTTAGCCAGGACTTCCGCGTAGTGCATGAGCCCCTCACCGGAGGCCTCGTAATAGTCAACGAAGCGGTACTGCCCGCGAGAAGTCCCGTCGTTCACCCACTGGAAGAACCAAATCGCGGTACTGTCGGCCATACCGAGGTCCCACGCCGTATGCACGAGTAGTGTAGGGTCTACCGGCACCGAGCCGATACGGCCGGCGCTCTCCGCTTCCTGAAGGATCCGCCCATAGTAGGAGCCCTGCGCCACGAGAAGCGGGTTGCCTTCCCACACGCAGTCGTACTTGTCCGGGTCAGTCTCCCGGCAGTGTTCCATCTCCTGACGGAGCACGTCAGGGAACCACGGGTTGTCGCGCCAGGTTACTTTTTTTACGTAGCTGCCCGGAGGCGGCGTATGGACTATCCAGCGCTGCCAGACGGGAGCGTGCACTCTGTTTGGGTTGAAGGAAATCCATATCTCCGAGCCCGCCGTGCGCATGGTGGGGATTAGCAGGTCCAGCGACCGCTCAGATACCGTCTCCGCCTCCTCTATCCAGCAGTGGGTCAGCCCCTCGAAGGACTTAATCCGCTCAGGGCTTATCCTCAGCCCCGAAAAGATGAAGAGCGACCCATTGAGCCCGCGTATCTCGCTGTCCGTAGACCTATAGAAGTCACCCATCCCGAGGCGCTCTATCTCATCATCCAGGAGGCGCTTCACACTGTCGCGGATTGAGTTCTGCACTTCACGGGCGCAGAGGCACCGGATAGGCCGGCGGCGTCCCTCTATGAGCAGCGCGGACGCGAAGGCGCGGCTTTTGCCACCCCCACGGCCGCCGTAGAAGACCTTGTACCTATGCGGCTTGAAGAGCTCCTCGAACGCCTCAGGGAAGAAGGCGTCCACCCGCTGGATTACTCTGTCTCTGCGCACTTCTTAGGTCTCCCGGCCCGCTTGTGCGGGCGCACAAAAGTAACCCTGATGGCCTGTTCAGTCTGGATAGGCGCGCCGTCGGGGCCGGAGCACTCTATATGAGTAGTCTCCCTATACCCCAGCCGCGTCTTGAGCAAAAAGATCATCATCCGCACATCGCCATCCATGGCCATCTGGTAAGCAGTCTTTGCGAGGCCCTCTGCGGCCTCAGCCATGCCGGCATCCAGCTCAGCGCGGTAATATTTTGCCAGTGTGACCGTGTTGATCCCGATCTGCACGGCTATGTCGTGCTGCCTCACGCCATACTTTGCGAGAGCGCGGACAATCGCCCGCTTCTCATCAGTAGGTACATGCTCATCTCTCATCTGTCATACATCCTTTTTATGAGACGGAAGCGCAGGGCATCCAGCAGCATGCCGCCGCTGTTCCCGGCTACGCCGCACAGCCCGACAAGGGCTATATCTGGCACTTTGTCCGCGAGAAGCGAGAAGGCCAGCACACCGCAGAAGGCTGACACGACTATCTGCGTAAGCAGGTCGAGCCAGCCACGGACGCCTTTCCGCAGGACGCGGACGACGCCGCCTACGAGGCCAAAGGCGGCTCCCAAGGCGCACAGCTTGATCAGCTCCCACCATCCGCCGAGGTCATGCATCACCGGCCACCTCCCTGCACCTTTTTCAGGTAAGCGTCTTTCGACGCGCTGCCTAAGCTGGAGCCGAGGTAGTACTGCACCACGGCGCCGAAGGCGGAAGAGAGCGTGCCCAGGAGCATCAGCCCTGCGTCGCCGAGCTCAGCCTTTCCACCATGGAGGACGGCCCACAGCATGACAAAGAAGCCCACGGTGACTATGCACGCCACTATGGACGTAGCCCAGCTGGCGCCGTGGCCGGTCTTGGCCAGCTCGACCTCTCTGTCGCGTGCGCTCATCCTGTCGGTGAGCTCTGCCTGCACCTGGTCACGCTGCCACTGGAGAAGCTGCGCCTGCTGCTGGATCTCCAGATCCTTCAGCTTCAGCATCAGATCGGGGGACTGCGCTATGGTGCGCTGCACGGCCTCTGGGTCAGGCTCACACCCGAGCGCGGACGCTATGAGCGAGCCGGCCGCACCGGCGATAGCGCCCACGGGCCCGCCGAGGACACTGCCCAGCACGGGCGCCGCCTTAGCCACGGCGCGGCCTACGTCCGCCCACTCCATCAGCAGATCTCCCGCAGGAGGCGCCCTTCCGCGGCGCGCCGTCCCAGGTACTCACCACCCCACCCGTCACGGTCGAGGAGGGCGGCAGACGCCTTCGCCCAGTCGCCACGGCGCAGGGCCGCCAGCGTGACCGGCCCGCGCCGCTCAGCTCCCTTCATGCCGCACTGATACACGAGCGAGAAGACCACGGCCTGCGCCTGCCACGGCAGGGAGGCGTAGGGCATAGTATGCCGGCCGCGGTCCCACCACGGCACCACCACATCATCCATGTAGCCGCGGTGCTCAGCATCCGTGAGCTCACGCGCCTGCTCAGGGGGCAGGTCGAGCGGGCGGTTGCGCAGGGCGCGGAGTGCGGCCCCACGCTGGAGGCCTATATATAAGGATAGCATCTATCGTGCCATCGGACACGCCCCAGCGTCTCAGCTGACTGACAGTCTGCTGCCCGAGGTCCACACCCACGCCCACAGTGACGCCAGAGACACCCATAGCCTCATAGTCTGTCACGGGCGCGTGGCCCGTGTAGTTCTCCGTCCCGCCGGACAGGCGCCGGCACGGGATATAGCCGCGGCACGTCAGCGGACCCTCTACCGTCTCCAGCCACCGGAACACCTTTTCATACTGAATCGACATTTTTGTAACTTCCTTAAATCGACTTTCTACATTTTAGTAACTTTTTATAGAGAATATGTCAAAAAACTGACACTTGCGCAAGAAAAAAGTTTTTTGAAAAAGTGTTGACATTTTTTACATGTAAGCGTACCTTGATTTTTAAGGGAAGCGAGGGAAAACCCCGCTACCGCGTAAAAAAAAGAAAAAAGTTTTGAAAAGTTGTTGACAAAAAGATTGAAAAGAGTAAAGTACTTTTCAACGGAGAGAGGGAAAAAAGAAAAAAGCCTCTCTCAAAAAGGAGAAAAAAGCTATGTCCACCACTACTACTATCGAGACCCGCACCGCCGAAATCACCGCCGCCCTCAAGGCCCTCACCAGCAAGTCCACCATCACGACACATGACCTTCCCGAGGTCATCCAGCGCTCCGCTATCGCTGGGGCCGAGGCCATCCAGAACGCCATCCACGCCATCGGCTACCATCTCACCCTCGATCAGGTGGCCCGCTTCTTCGCCATCATCTATACCGAGGAAGATCGGGACGCCTTCCTTGCCGCTTATGAGGCCGCCGCACCGGCATGCTATGACCAGGAAGCCGACCTCGAGACCAGCGCGCCCTGGTGCTGCCCCTGGCTTACCGGAGCCATGGGCGCAGAAAATGGCGACACTCCCGAGGCACTGGGGCGCAAAGCCGCCTGCATAGACTACAGAGACCTCGAGCTCTGCTTCAGGGCCGGGGAGGACAGCCTTTCGGCAAGGACTGAAAGCGCCATCCGTGACTTCCTGCTCTACGCGGCCAGCATCCCGGCCTTCCTCGAGCCTGATGCGGATCGCCTCATCAAGGCGAAAACCGAAATCTCCGAAGCCGCTTCCCTCGATGACGAGGAGCGCGAGCGCCTGACCAGCGAGATCGTCAGGGACTGCATCGACACCATCACCCCCCGCGTGGCCATGCGCGAGGGCCGTTAAGGGGACAAAAAAACCCCGGAGAGTAACCAAGCTCTCCGGGGGAAATGCCCTGTTTTTTACGGGCATTAATTGATCTACTGTAGTAGAAATTAACCCCCTTTTACACCACGAAAAGAAAAGAACGCAAGGAGAAAAAACCATGATCTACATCAGCGATATCGATCCCCGCCACTACATCACCGGCAGCACCCTGCGCAGTCTGTCCCGCGAAGAAAGGGATAGCTACCACGCCCCGGACGCGAAGGAGCTCTACGCGCTCATCGACAGCGCGGAGACCTGGGACTCCGTAGGCCCGGAAGCCTATGAAGCCCTTGCGTGTCTTCTGGATCTGGATATAGACGACTATGAAGACTGTGAAGCCTTCATGCAGGCCGCAGCCAAGGCCATGGAGGCAGCCCATGAGTAAAGGCGGAGCCCGTGAGGGGGCCGGACGCAAGTCATCCCCGAGGGCGGCCGTCCAGATACGACTACACCCTGAGGACTACGAAGTACTGAAGAAGGCCGCAGAAGCGGCAGGGCTCAAGCCCTCCACGATGGCGAGGAAGATCATCCTCGCCCACCTGTACGCCACAAGATAAGGGAAGGCCCCGCGTGTGCGGGGCCATTTTTTTTACATATGCTTCACGCGATCCTTCTCTTCCGCGCGCTTTGCGTCGTTGAAACGGTCCAGCGTGCCGACAAGATAGCCCGTGATACGGCGGATGCGCTCAAACTTCACGCCCTTGCCGATAAAACGCATTCTATTCGGTATGCAGATACTTTTCATTTTTTAACTCCCTTACGATTTGCAAAAGTTGGCGGTTGCAGTGCCGGCACATCCGGCCGCAGAGGATGCTCCACCCGCGAGCGGCTTCCGCGTCGTCACCGTCTACACTCTCAGGGCCCGACATCCCACATGAGGGGCAGGCGACAGTGCGCCCGCCTCCGTCCGTATCAGCAAGGTAGACGTCGGGGCACCCGCAGTAGGGGCATGAGTGAAGCGTCACGGCGCGTACTAGTTGTCGGCGATATAATTACTAACAATCCAGTTCGGGATCACGATAAAGGCAAGACCCAGTATTGACGTAAGAAATCCAGTGTTGGCAAAAGCAAGGATCCCGAGCCCGATCAGGAAAGAGGCAGCATACAGTATTATCTGAAGGAATCCACACGCAGCCAGCGCAAAAAAACACCAAACAACCAAACAAAAAAACACAAAACCAAGAATAATGCTAAGCATATTAACACCTCCAATGCCAAGAGTTATACAACAGCTCAAAAAATAACGTAAGAAAAAAAACACAGGAATCCTTGACGAGACAAAGGTTCATGACACTTCCTCCAGTCTCAGCATCCCGGGCTCACGCTCACGCTGAAACGCCTCCCATGTACGCGGAGACAGCCAGATACACTCTTTTGTCTTTTTATTTCTGAAATTGTGGTTCTGGCGCATCTCCATATGCCAGCCGGCCAGCTCATCAGCGTACAGCCCGTTCTCGTAGCCGGACAGCACTACATACCCGCTGACATTTTGGAAGGCGTCAAGCATGGCCTTCTGATCAATCTCAGCTTTATATCTGAACGAATATCTGCAGTTATAGGGCGGGTCCAGATACCACAGCGTATCGGGAGAGTCATAGCGCGGGATTAGCTCCAGCGCGTCTTTGTGCTCGATGACTACAGAACGGAAGCGTTCCGCAATCTCGTCCATTTTTTCAACATGATTTGCGAAAACTTTCGCGTTTCTTTTTATTTTATCAGGTCTGTCGGCGGCAAAGCCCGGTTTGCTATCTGATACAGCCATCCTTATCCCAATCCCCATTCTCGTCCGGCACACCAGGGCGCGCGCCCTCTCTATGTCATCGCCTTCCGGCATCGGATAGAAGCTATCGCACTCTTCCCGGGCGTACGGCGTCAGCCTCAGCCTTCGGATAAGCTCCGCGGCTTTCTCTTTATCGCGTAACACCCTGAAAAAGTTGACTAAATCGCTATTCAAATCGTTATACACCTCCAGCGGCGAGGGCGCCTTGTTCAGAAGAACGCCCGCCGCACCGCCGAAAGGCTCAACATATATTTTATGCCGGGGGAAATGAGAAATCACCCATGATGAAATCTTCGCTTTTCCTCCGGGATATATGAGAGCGGTTAACACTTCTCACTACCTCCAGTCCCCCCGGCAGAAGCGCCAGACGACGCAGAGCAGGTCCAGTGCCTCATCCATGACGCGTTCTTCCCCCTGATTCTTATTGAGCGCCTGGCACATCTCCCCATACTCCTCGCCGATGACACCCACGCCCTGATAGATGCCATCAGCGAAGTCGGGATGCTTCTTTTCCGCCTCAGCGACACGATCTATGAGAGCAAAAAGGAGCCTCCCGTCTCTCGACGCCAGCCGCTCTTCTGGCGGCACCATAAACACAACGCCATCATCGCTCATACGCACCTCCTTACATTGTCTTCTGCGGAAGATCGCCGTGCCCAAAAGCCCCACCAGTAGAAGGAATATCTTCCACCTTCAGGGACGGGGCCATCCCGTAGTAGTCCACACCGCCGACACGCTCACAGCCGGACATGCCAGACGCGCACTCCGCCCCGCATGCTGCGTAGCCGGCTATATCGACCCAGCTGTCCATATGCCTGGGGTTCCCCTCCACGCGGGCGAGCTTCAGGAGGATCATCATGGCCGCCACATCGGCGGTAGATATGTCGCACCCGGTATAGCGGCTCCAGAGAGCGGCGATAAGGGCGAAACTGTCTTCAGGCCCGCCGTACTCACGGGCTCTGTCTGTCAGTACGGCTTTGCCGGCCGTGTCGAGGCACTCTTTCCTTGTCATCTTTTCTTCTTCTTTTGTTCAATTTTTTGCCCGCGGCTCCATGCCGCGGATGTACTGACACCGAGACGGACGGCTATCTCCGCCCATGGGGCGCCCCCTGCCTCAGAGAGACAAGCAGGGCATCCATCTTCTGCGTCCATCGTATCCTGGCTTTTCTCCGCTTCTTCAAAGCAGGCACGGCGCCTTCCCTCTGGAGGACTTTCCAGCGGGCTTGAGCCGCTTTTTTTGTCCGGCCGCACAGGCGGCCTATAGTGGCCCACGAGTGGCCTGCACCCACGAGACGGGCAAGCATGGCATCTCTGTGGGGCGTCCATCCGTATGTACGGCTATCTGTCATGCCGCCTCCGCAGCCTGCCACTCAGGACATCCAGACCTGCCCCGAGCAGTACGCCCAGTGCGAGCGAGACCAGGCACGCGGATAAAGACATCCCCACGCGAGCGGCGCAGAAGACCGCTACGACCACAACCGCAAGCACGATCGCCAGCTCAGCGGCCATCAGACGGAATGCTTTTTTACTCTCTGCGTTATTCATATGCCCTCCAAACGCTCAAATTTGCCCCATGCGGGCTTTTCTTCCGTTTTCCGACTAAAACGGGGCAAGCAGCCCTGATAAAATCTCACTGTGCGGGCCCATACGCCACCGTATCCATATCAGAGGCATTACCCATGGGGGCGTATCCGCCCCTGCTTCTCAGCCGGGCCCAGCACGCAGGGCATCTGTAGTCTGTCGTAGGCCGTCCGCAATCGTGGCAGCGGCGTGTATACCTGGGTATATACAGGGCGGCCCCCTTACCCTGTAGAACACCCCTTCTCTCGGCATCAGATATAAACCGCTCCGGATGCGCGCGTACAAAGTGGTTCACGGTATTCGCTGTTTTATGAATGGCCTCGCCTATGCTTTTGAGCAGCTCGCCGTTTGCATACATCCGTGCAGCGGTCTCTATCTCGTCATCACTCCAACCCTTCGGCATATCGTCCCTCCATGTATCGCATGACTGTATCTCTGGCATCCTGCCATCCGTGGCACACGGCCACGCCGTAGCCGGCGTGAGACAGAAGCGTCCCGACTATCTTTTGTGCGGCGCTGGTGCGGCCGCCCCCGGCCCGCTTCATCTCGATGAAAAGCCCGTGCAGGCCGCCGGCAGGGTAAGCCAGGAAGACGTCCGGCACGCCGGGCAGTACGCCTTCCGCCTTGAGCCTTGCGCCGGTTATGGCCGAGCGGGCGCCCCCATTGGGAACGGCGAAGAGCAGCGCCGCCGGATACCTGGATCTGTATACGTACCACCAGCGGAAGAGCGCCTGCTGCTCACGACTTTCAGATGCTTGCCCGGCTGTATTTATACGATTAACAGCTCTCATAATAATACCAAAATATATAATATATATATTTTTTAATATATATAAGTATTTGATTTTATTGAATAGTATAAATAGTACATGATGGTACAGTTAATAGTACCCGTGTAAGTATCTGATTTTATTAGATAGTACAAATAGTACAGATTTTTCGGGTCCCCCTTTTTGGGGTCTTTATCTAAAATAAAGGTAGGGGTGGTCTTTTTTCCTGTACTATTTGTACTATCCTGTAAATTCAATGGGTTACGCTTGTACTATTAAAGTACTATTGGTGTACTATTTGTGTACTATTTAACGCGCTGGTTTTGTCGAACATATTGATTTTGTTAATCATTTTGCTGTTCTCCTTCCTTTTCCGCCACAAGGCAGAAAAGGTCAAGCGTTTTTTTGGATTTTGGGGAACTCCGCCACGCGGGAATCACCCGCAGGCGGTTCATCTGGATGAGTTTGTCACGGACGTCCTTAGCCTGCTTGGGCGTGGCGCCTTTCAGCGCCTTCTCTATGACATACCAGGGGGCCCCCGGCTTATCTCTGCGCATAAGCGCTTCATGCTTCCGGTAGCGGATGATGGCGTTCTGTGCGTCGAGACACCATTTTTCAAAATCGGAAGCATGCACGTTCTGCTCTATCTGCTTCACGAGCCGGGCGGAGAGCGTCCGCACGAGAAGCCACGCCCAGGACACATCAGGCAGTGTCACCTTATCCGAGAGGACATCAGCGCCGCAGCGGGAAAGCGCGTGAATGAGCGCGATTTTGATTGTGTGCTCAGCGGCGCGCCCCCAGATGGTAGCGGCGGCAGCCTCTTCCCCGCCGTCATCGCCATCAAAAGCCAGCCTATCGCACTCATCCATGACAGAATGAATGAGATTTTTTGCGTCATCAGCGAAAGGGATGACGTGGGGGCGGGCCATGGATTCGAGGCTCACCCCGCCGCCCGGCGTTTTTTCTGGCGTCTGCTCGCCGCCTGGTATCGCCCATATAGCAGAGAGCGCGGCGTGCAGTTCCGGCGGGATAGTCATATCAGGCGTGTAGTTGCGCGGCGCGAGGGCGTCCGCCGTCCGCTCAAAAACGAGAAGACGGGCCAAGAAGCCGTTCGTGGTTTCGCCCTCCTGAATAGAGCCCCAGAATTCCTGCGGGACAGACAGCCCCAGCAGGCTGAGCGCCTGCCACGCAATAATCTTGTTTCTGTCAGTGTCAGCATACGTCTTCACGTACGGAGAAGCGTAGCAGCTGAATAGCTCAGTCAGGAGCTTCGCGATGCCGGCGCGTGGGGACGTCGGGTTTTTGCAAGCCTTCAGGAAAAGGCCGAGCTCGTCAAAGACGAGACACAGGCGGTGGCGGCCGGTCTGTGCTATCGCGTTGATGATAGCGGCGTCAGAAGCCACGTCCATGCCGCCTAAGGCGTCGCCGCCGGTCACGGCCTTCAGCAGGCGGGTGACGGCCTGTTTGGGGGCGTCCTTGCCGGAAGCGGAACGGCCGAGGACGGCGCAGTAGACGTTCGTAGTCAGGCCCGTTTCGGCCTTAATCCGCTGTCCGGCGAGCGTGCCGAGCACAGCGATTGCGCCCGGCAGAGAGTACTCCGGAGCGGTACGGACGGATGCGCGTGCCGTGTAGTCCATGATGGCCTCCAGAAGTCCTCCGGGGTGCAGAAGCTCATCAGGAAAAGCGGCGTCAGTCTCATCATCTACCGGCTGGAGCTCGAGGCCTGACATGTCAGTAGCCATAGCGTCAGGGCTATCTGTCTTCCCCCGCGGGTGATTGCGCTGATGGGTCTTGTAGATACCGCCCACGATACCGACAACTTCACGCGCCTTCAGGGGCGGCGTGCAGATGTCGGCGTTCTTCTCCAGCGTGAGTTTCAGTGCCCGGTCAGGCGGGCACCCGCTCCCGATAAGCGCCGCGGCGTAAGACAGAAGCGTGTTGTGCCGGTTGCCCTCCAGCACCTCACTATACTTTGCCCTGATGTCGGCTATCCGCTCATCCAGACCGGACAGATCTATGGAGCTGGCAGGCTTCAGGATGGCGAATTCAGGGGCGTACTCCCACACGCCGGGAAACTCGACGTCGGCGGTGTAGATAACGCCGCTTTCATGCAGGGAACCGGGCGCGACGGCGTACTGTCCGTCACGGCGCAGCTCTGCCTTTATTCCGTCTTTGCGCGGGTCGATGGCGCGCAGGTCATCGACGTACTCAGGGCCGGGATGATGATAGTAGAGATGCCACCCGCGGGACGTCTTCACCTTTACCGGCGTAGTCGGAAGGTGGAGCTGCGCCCAGCGGTAGGCAGCCTCATCGTCGCAGTCGAACACCACCAGATCCGAGACCACCCCGGCAACGCACCCCCAGTTGCAGCCGGGAAATTTTTGGCTCCACTTCAGGATCTGATCAGTGTCAGCGGCCTGCGTCTGATACGGCGCCCACTCAGAGAGCTGCGATACTTTAGTTCCCCTGTGCAGGGGCACCATTGAGAAGCCGCACTTCTCCGCCAGATAGACGGCGATTTCCGCCGCGGTTTTCCCGCTAAAAGGGTTCATGACTTGTCCCCCTTCCCGAAGAGTTGCGGAGGCCACAGGTCAGGCCGCAGTTCGTAGAGGGGGATGCCAAGTATCTCGTGGTAGCGCATTGCGGTTTTAGCCCCTACGGATCTTAGGCCTCTAAGTTGCTTGTAGAGGGTTTGGTAATTGACTCCGCACTTGCTGGCCTCATTGCAAGTCAGGCCGTACTCGTTGAATATTTGCCGTATGGTTTTTCCCATGGCTCTTTTTTATCCAAAAGACCAAATTTTTTCAAGAGCGGAGCTTAGCTTTTTTTTGACATTTGACGAAAAAACAAGAAACAAAAGCTTAAAAAGGAGCAGCTATGAAAGAAAATTTCGCAGAGAAGGCAATGGCTCTCATCCGCCATGCCGTCAACTCTCAGTACGCGGGGAACGTCCTCGAAGCGTCCCGTGCCTGGGGCATCAACAACAACAATCTATATAGATGGCTCAAAGGAGAGCGCTCTCCGCAGCTGGAGATGATAGGGCCGGTATTGGATAAGCTGAACGCGACGATTGCGAAGCCGAAAGATGAGTTGATGGACTACGCCCTTGTGCCGCGCGTTACGGCTGTCGCGGGCGCTGGTGAGAGTTTCGAGGTAAGCAGCATGATTGCGGGCTACTACGCTTTCCGCCTGGATTTCCTGCGGGCGTCCGGCATCCCGCAGGATAAAGCAGTCACTATGTTTGTCCGCGGCGACAGCATGGATCCGGTGATCAAAGATGGGGACATGATACTGATAGATCAAAGTGATTTTGAACCGCGTGATGGTTTTATCTATCTTGTTAATCTTGCGGGGGCGCTGATGGTGAAGCGGCTATTCAGGCTGCCTAACGGATGGAGGATATACAGCGAAAACGCAAAGTATCTTCCTACTGATGTTATTGGAGACGAGCTTGAAAGCATGAAAGTTTTTGGGCGGGTTCGGTGGTTCGGCAGAATTTTAGCTTAAGGAGAAAAAAAATGAAGAAGTTTTTAACTCTTTTATTGTTTATTGTTGTTTTTTTATCAGGAAAGAGTGTATTTTCAGCAGAAATATTTTTCAATTGTGAATACGTTGCTGAAATAGACCTATCTTTAGACAGAAATTTTAAAATGGGTTCAAGCCACAACGAAGATAGATCACATATTATGTTTTCCCTTGATACTAATACGATGACGGCAAGCTTTGGTGGTAATTTGGGGAAAGAAGGAATTCAAATGAAAGCTGTTGTGAGTAAGACAGGAACAGTTGCTATGTCTTTGCCTCCAGGCGTACTAAATGATTATGATGTCATATGAATAAGTTACGTTATGATTCCAATATCAGGATATAAAGATAAATTTATTGGAGAACAACTTGCGTACAAAACAGAGGATGGGGGCATTAAAAACAGTATAATTAGAGGCATATGTACATCTCAATTAATGAAATAGATTTTTCAAAAGTTAATTAAAGAATAACAGCCGGCTTTTTTGCCGGCTTTTTTTGCTCAAAAATTTTGGACAAATGGCAAAAAGCTTCTTGCATATTTTAACCGTTTGGATATTCTGTCTTTGCCGGCGGGGAGAAAGAGCCGCAGAAAGGAACCTTCCGAGGCGCCGAGTAAGCAGAGGCTCTACCCACCCAAGGCCCCGTCTGTCCGGCAGGGACGGCCTGAACACTAAGGTAAGTCGGCATAGCCGCACACTGCTCTGTCAGTAAGGTTCGAAGAACGAGGGACACGAAGACGGGAAGTAAGGAGACATCAAATGTACACCGCAACAGAACGTTTTTCTGACGCCTCAGCCCTTCTATCTTACATCGAGAGCCGGACGGTCCGCGAAGGCCGCAGGGCCTTTGCCTGGCAGCTGGCCATGCAGGCACGCCGTACGCGCCGCGAGCGGATCATCGAGTACATCACCACCACCTTTGCGGCCGTGGCGTGGGTGGCGTGCGTAATGGTCACTAGCGGTATGCTGTTTATCGTGGGAACAGAATAGGGGGAAAAAATGAAATATCTTTTTTCAAAAAAAATTCGCATCGAAGACTTTACCCGTTTTATCGAAAGGCACAACGGAGAGTTCGTTAGTGAGCAATCGCTTGAAAGCATTGTCAGTGCCGCAGAAGAAGAAGTGTGGAGATTGGTAGACGGTTATGGATTTATCCCAGTCTCAAGCGTCCTTTCAGACGGCATCACGCAAAGTCTAATCGCCGACATAGACGCTATCGTGTGCTATCCGGACGATGCCGAAGAATACGGCAAATTTGGCAAAAAAATCATCAGGGTAAAAGCATTGAAATAGTTAAATTTCCCGCCCCGGAGTGGCCGGAGCGGGGCGCGGTTGGGAGAAAGCCGCGTAAGGGAACGCGGGGGCCGGAGCCGTCACGAGAGAAGAGATAGCCCGGTTCCCCGCAAGGAGAAAAAAATGAAAGATATAGAAAATCTTCTCAGAAAAGGCATTACGCTGAAGTGGGAGATCGAGGCCCGCCAGAAGAAACTCCGCGAAATCAACAAAAAAATTGCGGAACAGGCCGAGTTCAAGCCCGGCTCGTCCACCGGCCATGTCGCGGCCGGCGGTATCATGGCGAAGGTCACGAAGCGCCAGAATGTGAAGTGGGACCAGGACGCGTTAGCCGTGGCGCATAAAAATATGGGAACAGAGCTGTTCGCAAAAGCCTTCACCTACAAGTTTGAACCTATCAACGCCCGCCAGCTCAAGAACTGGCTCGCTTCCGGGGACGTCCCCGACGAGGCGAAGCACCTTGTTCTGGAGGCAAGAACCGTGACGGAAGGCGCCCCGTCCGTGGTGTACGAGGAGGCAGGCGATGCTGACTAGGATTACTCCGCAGTCCGCGGATCGGATTTGTGCCCTTATCCTTGGGGCGTCCGGAATTGGCAAGACGTCCCAGCTCAGGTGCCTGCTTGGGCAGCGTTTCAACCCCGCTTCCGGGAAGTGGGAGAAAGACGCAGCAGCCGTTCCTGAAAAGGTTCTCGTCCTTTCTGCTGAAAGCGGCCTTCTCTGCGTGCGTGACTTTGTAGCGTCCGGCGCCGTTGAAGGCTTCGAGATTCGCAGCCTGGAAGAGTTCAAGGAGGCGCTGCTGTACTGCCGCTCACCAGAGTTCGCAGAGGGGAAATACAAGTGGGTGTTTATTGACAGTCTCACCGAGATTGCCGCCCGCTGCGTGGAGAGCCTCCAGAGGAAATACCCTAAGAGAGACGACACTTTTAAGTTGTGGATGGAGTACTCACAGACCATGACAGACCTTGTCAAGGCGTTCCGCGATATGCCCATGTGCTCAGTCGTTTTTACCTGCCTGACTACGCAGGAGCAGGACGAATTTAAACGGCGGTACTACGCGCCAGACATTGACGGAAAGGCCGTAAAGTCGCGCCTCCCCTCTTTCTTTGATGAAGTCCTCTACATGGACAGAACCACGGGAGAGAACGGGGCATCTTACGTCGTCTTCCAGACGACCGAGCCCGCCGGCCTTGCAAAAGACCGGTCCGGCAAGCTGGCACCCATCGAAGAACCTAACATTCTGAAAATCAAGAACAAAATCATCAGCAAGTAAGGAGATACATCATGGAAATGGGATTTGATCTGTCTAATGTCCGCACCGTTGGCGCTGGAACCATTCTTCCTCCCGGAGATTACGAAATCGTCATCAAGAACGCCGAGCCCAAGCAGACTAAGGACGGCGAAACGTACATCAACCTGTGGTATTCCGTCGTTGGACCCACGCACACGGGCGCAATCATTTTTGAAGCGCTCCACCTCTGGAGCGGCAACACCGCCCGCACGGAGATCTCCCTGTCACATCTGAAGAGTATCCGCGAGGCGTGCGGACTTAATCCTAATGTTGGCGGCACCACAGACGAGCTGATTAGCAAGCGTCTCCGTATCAGGGTTGGCGTCCGCGAGTACAACGGCGACCAGTACCAGAGCTTCAAGCGTTATTCACCGTGCGTTGCCGCAGCCGCTGCGGCCGCGGCAGCCGCCAGTGTTCCCCCGCAGGGCGGCGCCGCGCCGGCCGGGATGCCGTGGTAACGCTCAGGCCATACCAGGAAGCGGCCCTGCAGGCAGTGTTGCGCGATATGCGAACGCATAAAAACGTCCTCCTGCAGGCCGCCACGGGCGCGGGGAAAACGATCATGTTCTCAGCCATTACCAGACTTTTCGTTGAAAAATGGGGGCTGCATGTCGCTATCCTCGCGCACCGTGAACAGCTCGTCCGTCAGGCAGCGGACAAACTCCTTAAGGTATGGCCGGAAGGCGCGGATAAGGTAGGCATCGCGTGCCACTCCGTGACGTCACAGGTCGACGTCAACCGGCAGGTGGTGATCGGCTCTCCGCAGACGCTGGCGCGCCGCCTGGGGGAACTCCCTGAACAGCAGCTCCTTATCGTCGACGAGTGCCACCGCCTGCCGCCGGCGGGCAAAAAGAGCCAGTACGCCACACTCATTAACCGCCTGCGTGAGTACTACCCTGATATGCGTATGCTGGGGGTGACGGCCACGCCCTACCGCCTGGGGCACGGGTATATTTACGGCGAGGACTGCCGCGAGCCGAAAGAAAATTGGTTCGACACACTCTCTTACTCAATCGGTATTGACGACCTGCAGGACGAGGGCTTTTTGGCCCCGCTCAAGGGCTACGGGTGCACGGAGCCCGACCTTTCGGGCGTAAAAACGTCCAAGGGTGAGTATGATTTAGGGGAACTGTCTGACGCTATGTCTCAGGCTGTCCATATTGGCAGCGCCGTCGAAGCGCTGAAGAAGTACGGGAAGGGGCGCCGTCATGTGGTGGTGTTCGCCGTATCCATCCAGCATGCCGAGATACTCAGGGATGCTTTCCTGGATGCCGGGTATCGCGCCGGGGCAGTGCATTCTCAGATGCCGCACGACGAGCGGCAGAAAACTTTGGCGGCGTTCGACAGCGGAGAGCTCGACGTTATCTGCAACGTAGGCGTGCTCACCGAAGGCTGGGATTGTGTCTGTGTCGATTGCATGGTCATGTGCCGCCCAACAAAGAGCACGGCCCTGTACGTCCAGATGATAGGACGGGGGCTCAGGACGGCGCCCGGTAAGACTGACTGCCTCCTGCTGGACCTTTCCGGAAACTGGAGGGAACACGGCAACCCTGCTCATCCGCGCGTCCGCTGGACGAAGCCGGGGAGCCGCATACAGCAGGAGAAGAAGGGACCGGCGGAACCGGAGCTCATTCAGTGCCTGGAATGTGAGGCGTTAATCCCGCAGTCGGCTATAACATGCCCGTTTTGCGGAGCGCCGCAGAAGCGTATCTGTGACCGCGTTCCGGTCATGGAAGAACTGAAAGACGCAGAGAACAGCGTTCAGAAAGTCAGGCTGATAACCACGCCGGCTTTCAACCCGTCCTTCACATCAAGAAGCGGGAACCACATGCTCAGGGTGGATATGTGCGGCCAGCTGGAGGACGGGAAGCCCGTTTCTTTTTCCGAGTTCCTCGACTTCGAAGGCGAGGCGTCCGCTTACGGACAGAGCAAAGCCCGCCAGATATGGAACGGCATCACGCAGACCGTCCCGCCCGCCACGCTGGATGAAGCGGCTTCGCGGCTTGACGAGCTGAAGGACCGTTTCCCCGCTGAACTGTGGGTAAGGAAGCGGGACAAATACTACCACGTAGTGAGGTGGTCATGATGGAAATTGAAAACCCCATGGCAACGGCCATGTACGAGGCCGCTTCCAGGTACAGAAAGGAACAGCCGGATCGCTCATATCTGGGTATGAGCATTGCCGGCGACCCGTGCCGGCGCAAGATATGGTATCAGTTCCGAGGCTTCACGCCTAAGGCCATAGACGGCCGCGCGCAGATGATTTTCAGCCTTGGCAGCGCCGTTGAGCAGGAGGTTTTGCGATGGCTTAAGGCGGCGGGCTATCACCTCCGGGACGAGCAGGAAGAGTTTACCTTACTCAAAGGCTTCGTCCGTGGGCACTGTGACGGCGTGATTGATGACGTGAAGGGAACGCGTCCCCACATTCTGGAGATAAAGAGCGCGTCCGCCACACGGTTCAAGATGTTCAAGACTTCCGGCATTGCCGCCGTGTCGCCGGTGTACGCAGCTCAGCTCCAGCTCTACATGGGGTGCTCAGGTTATGAACGCGGCGTGTGGGTAGTCATGAACAAGGATAACTGCGAGCTCTACATTGAGCGCGCCCATTTCGACAAAAAAACGTACCTGGACCTTCAGGAGCGTTGCGCGGCGATTATCAGCAGTGACGACCCACCGGAGAAGGCATACCAGGAAGGCGCCCGCGAGTGCTCCATGTGCCCCTACGAGGGGCATTGCTGGCATTCCCCCTACGTGCAGGAGACGCCTACGTGCGGGACGTGCGCGTTCTGCCGATTCAACGAGCTCACGTCCCACTGCGACCAGTACGACCACGATATAACGAAGTGGGGCATGTCATGCCCGAAATGGGTATTCCGTGACGGCGTGGACCGGGTGCCATTCTGAAGGAAGATTGATTTGTTGAAAAAGACGCTGGGAGCCAGTGTCATAAGCATACAACGCGATTGGCGGCTTACGCCGCTGAAAAGGAGAAGAAAATGATAGTAGACGTTCTGAAAGTTGACGGCATCGAAGAAGCGCTTCTGGGAATGGGGTTATCCTACGGGCTGACGTCTGATAAAAACATAATCTGTATGGAAGACGCAAAGCTGGCTGGCCGTCTAACAAAAATCTGCGCAAAATGTGCCAGCCGCGGGAACGGAGAAGATAAATTTCTGCGCATGATCCAGATTTGGGCGGACGTTACCGCCCCGCGGTTCTGGTGGGCAGAGTTTGATACGTACAAGGTGGGGACTGTCGCCCTCTCGGAGAGCACGATGCACACGTTGGGGAAGCGGCCCCTTGCGCAGGAAGATTTTGAGCAGGAGATGATTCCGGTAGAGCTTCTGGAATGGCTCAACACTTATATATGTGCCGATTGTGCAATCGATATTAAAAAAAGATTCCTCCCGGAAGGATTCCTTCAGCGCCGGATTGTGAATTTCAGCTATGCCGTATTCGCGAACATGATCAGACAGCGTCGCAATCACAGGCTCCCGCAGTGGCATTACTTCCTGGATACCATCTATTTCGCCCTGCCTATGCAGGAGTTTCTGCCGCCGCTCACTGCAGAGAAGGGGAAGGAGTAAGCTATGACTTTTGATGAATGCCTTAATTTCTTGAGCAACAATCAGGAAGAACTGTCTACAGAAATGCCTTACCTGGGCATAATCGAGATCATGATAGGTACGACATACCGCCAGTTGCGCATGAAAGGAATGACACGCAAGAGGATTCTGCAGCTGATGCTTTGGGGGCTGTTCTATTTTGTTCAGAAAGAAAACATTCTCACGGATAAAGACGAACAGGTAGTTATCGAAGCCATGCAGGCCGCGAAAGCCAACGCGTATTTCGTTTCAGGGCATCGCGAAGAGGAAGAAGAATGAGGACAAGAGAACAAATTAAGGCGTCGCGTATCCGATATAACGTCAAGAACAAGGAGGCTCTGAAGTATGCCCGTATATATCAGATCAGCGTCTCCGATGCGCGCAAAAAATTAGCGGAGGAACAGAATGCAGTATCCGGAAAAACCTTTTGAGCATAGAGACGCCGTGCTTGGCATATCCTTCCCGCTTGCGGCGATTGACTGCTATCCCACCGCCTGCGGCCAGCCCTCTCTTGCCCTGCAAAAGTTACGTCCAATACTGAAACGGCTGCACGACAGCCTTAAGGTTGACCGCCTCAGCGCAGGAGAAGACCGCGCGATTGAGGCCGCCTGCCACGGCGCGGCCGATAACGGCGCGATCTACGACAACACCGCGTCGAAAAACGAGCAGCTACATGGCTGGCGCATTATGTGGTTCACGTCCGAGTATGCCTTTGGTGACGCGTGGGTCATGGCCCCCAGCTGGAGGGATAAGAACATGCCTATCTGGAGAGAGGCAAAAACCATTATAGACCGCGTGACACGCACCATGTATCAGCACCACCCCGCGGACGAGGAAGAAGCGTGCCGGATATGGTGCTGCCACGCCAGCCCGTACAAAAATCCCAGGCTGGAGGCGGCCATATGGCGGAGCTAAGCGAGATTACGGCCCTGCGTCAGATACGGCTTGACATCCTGCGTCACCGGAAGGCGATTGCCGAGCTGGAAAAAAAGATGGATGACCTGCTGGAAGTGAGCGGCGCCGCTAGACCACTTCGCAGAAAAACGATAAGTGCGTCTGATGCGGCGGCCCTCATCCGGGAAGGAAAACTCCGTGAGCGTTTATCAACGTAGAGATGGCCGTTTTGTTTGCAAATACAAAGAAGGAAATGTCTGGAAACAGAAGAGCTTCCGCACCCGAGAGGAGGCGGAAGCCCTTCAAAAGGAAAAAAGCTATGACGAGCGAAGTAATAACAGGCTCACCGTATCTGAGTCAATTCTTCTGTTCCTGTCGCGCACGAAGCACGCCAAAACCACCGAGGACTACTACGCACTTATTCTGTCACGAATGGACGACGGTATGGCCACAAGATACGTTGACAGTCTGACACGCCGCGACCTGGAACACTTCAGGGACACGTTACGGCAGGGATGGCGTCTTTCGGCGTACTCAATCAACCGCCACGTTCAGAAGCTCCTTGCGGCGTGGAGGTGGTGCGTAAGCGAGGACTTCCTTGAGACTGTGCCGTGGGAGAAGTATCGGCATTTGCCAGAGGAACCGCACGGGCATTGGTGCGGGAACTTTGACGACTTTCGCAGGGTATATACTCTGTGCGTCCCTACGCTCCAGTGGGCAATCCGCACGTGCCTTGCATTGTGCCTGCGGCCGGGAAAAGAGCTTATCAGCCTGAAATGGCGGGACGTTGACCTTGCGCGCGGCAGGGCGTCCGTCTGGATGCCGAAGACGCGCCGGCAGAAGGTTGTTTTTTGCCCGCGCTGGTGGCTGGACGAGGCCTGCCAGAAAGCTCAGGAGAAAAATCCGGAAGAGCCGGTTTGCCCGTCACCGCATGGGAAACCGTACTCAACGGTAAAGTACTTTTGGTACGTAGCCTGCGAAAAAGCCGGCGTTGACCGGTTCCCCTTGTACACCGTCCTCCACATGGCCGCTAGTCTGATGCTGGAAGCGGGAGCTGACATAGCCGCCGTTGCCGCTCAGCTGGGGCACAAAAACATCACCACCACCGGAGCGTTTTACACGCATGCCGTGGTGGGGGCTCAGGAGAGGGCCGCGCAGGATTTACCAGCCCTCCCGTCCTGATTTGGTGCGGAATGGTGCAGGTTTTTGAGCTAACTAATTGAAAACAGGGCATAAAACACTAAATAGATCGTCCGGCATAGAGACGGATTATCCTTTGTCCTCATAATGGACGACCCCGTTGAAGTGGAGATCTCGGGCGTATGCCACGGGCTTGTACGCTACGGGGTTACGGAAAAACAGAATATTCCCTTTGTCTTCATTTCCTTTGCCGGTGCGCTCCTGGATGTGGACTGTTACATCAACCTGCTCAGGGAGCCGGCTGACGTGCAGGACGCCTTCACGGAGGGGATGCCGGATAACAGCATCGTTCTGTACATCGTGGATCTGAAGAGCGGGAAGACCGTGGATACCCGCCAGTTTACCGCGGATCCATCCTTCGTGCGTCAGATACAGGACATCGCCGCCGCCCAGCACACCGCTTACGACAGCGCCGATGCCGTGGAGGCAGCAGCCACGGGGATTCTGGCTGATCAGACCTCCATCTGGCTCCTCATGGGGAAGACAAAATACTTCACGCTGCCTCAGGATCCGGCACCGGCTGCCCGCGAAGCCTAACCTGTCCCAGAAAGCAGTTCAGAGGACTCCGCCGCTTATTCCGCGGTTATGGATGGGGCCGGAACTTTCCAATACCGGCCGCACGCTCACAGAGGGATCAAAAAGGGCTTACGGGGTGCCGCCCATAAGCCCTTGCCGGATCCGACAGCGCCGGATTCGGAAATTTCACGGGATACGAAGCCAGAAAGCTAGGCCTGCGTCTGCCCTTCCATAACAGAGGACTCCTTCTTTCTGTGTTTGAGGGATGTCTCGGGCGCCCACATCTGGCATATGACGCCGCCGACGATCAGGGTGACAGCGTAGGACCAGAGTGTGGCGTAAATGCCAAAGTGTTCACTGATGACGGGGAGCAGGAATGTCGCCAGGCTGACACCGATACGGCTCGAGGCTATGGTCAGCCCCACACCGGAAGCGCGCAGTTCCGTAGGAAAGAGTTCCGGGGGATAGGAATATTCGGCGACAATGGACATGGCCAGAACCAGGGCAAAGGCGGAAATCACGGCAATGGCCATCATGGGAGGCATATCCTTCCACAGAATGAGAAGAACGAGCAATGCCGCCGGGACATAGAAGGTCCACATCAGAAAGGCGCGCCGGCTCACATTGACAAAGACCCATGTACCAATAAAAACGCCAGCAATAGTGAAAACATTGTAAAGAGCGCCGGAAGCGTGGGGATTGTCAACGTGCAGCTTCTCAAGCACGAGGGGAATGAAGATACTGATGGCAAAGAACGGAAGTGTCTGACAGCACCAGACCGCACAGGAAACAACAGTCTTCCTCCACTGCCTTGCGGAAAAGAGGCTGAACCAGCTCGCCGATTCCACCTTTTCCTGTTCCTGGGGAACGAGATAGCGTTCACCCATAAATCTGCTGATGATCTCCTGCGCCCTGTCCTGCTTTCCCACGGCTACCAGCCACTGCGGCGATTCAGGCAGGCCGAAGCGGATGATCTGGGTAATGGCGGCAGGAACCGCTGAAGTACAGATAACCCAGCGCCATCCGTTTTCGCCGAGACCATCCATGACAAAGCCCACCAGGTAGGCGATGCAGTAGCCGAGAGCCCAGAAAAGCAGAAGCCAGGCAAGGATGGTGGGGCGTTTTTTCTCAGGGGCCCACTCGCTGAGCAGGGCTACTCCGGCCGTGTAATCCGTTCCCACCAGCAGTCCGAGGAAGAAGCGGACCGTGGCCAGCAGGATAGGATCGGAAATGAAGAACTGGCTGACGGCAAAAGCGATGAGGAAAAACATTACAGAAGAATAAAGGGGCCGCCGGCCTATCCTGTCGCAGATCATGCCCGCGAACAGACAGCCGAACAGGATTCCTGCGTACGAGGCCGCGGCAAGAATCCCCATCCAGAAGCTGGTTAGTCCCAGCGGTCCCTGGGCATAGCTCAGGGCAATGCCCACGATGCCAAGGGTGTACCCGTCACTCAGCTGTCCCATGAACGTTCCCGCAGTGATCCTGCGGTGAATGGACATGATGGGCGCATCTTCAAAGCGTGTCTGTTCCATGGAAACCTCCGCGCACCGCGCATTTGCAATTTTCGAACCAAAAAGTTGCAAAATAAATACCGTATTATGGTACTGAATACCATTTAAAATCGTTTTATGACAGCCGCTCCCCCGTGTCAACAGATTCAGAGAAAAAAGACGAAAAAACAGACTGGGAGAAATCACGGTATATTTCCATAAGATACTGAAATAATAATTAAATTTATTAACTTTCTGCCCAGGCTGCTTCGCCATGAAAACAGAATCCGGAGTCAGGAAGGAGAACCGCGCAGGCTCCGTTTTCCTCTCTTCTGCCTGGTGTGCCGCCGCGCCTCAGGACGGAATATTTCATTATATTGTTTAATATCAATATGTTATGTGAAATACCGTCATAATCAGCACCTGTCCGGACTGCGTTTTTTTGTAACTATTTGATTTTAAAAAGAAAAAAATTAAATTTTCCCTTTTTTTACATTTTTTGAAAATTTTGTTGACAGTTTTTCCCCAAGGTTGCTATATTTTAATTGCGGTACGAAATACCACATTGTGGTATATAAACAAAACAATAAGAACAGGAATGGTTCAGGTATCCGCTCTTACTTTCAACCCGCGCCACAACCGTGGCGCTACCGAGGTCGCTATGGCTCAGGAAGCAATGTTCTTGAAAAACACGGAAAACTTTGCCGAAAGTTTTGCGCGCTGCGGAGTGAAGTACCATTTTGCGTATCCGATTACGCCGGCTACTGACATCATGAAGCGCATGGCTGTCATTCTTCCCAAATACGGGGGAAAAATGATGCAGATGGAAAGCGAGCTTGCCGTCTCGAGTGCGCTCGCCGGAGCCGCCTGCTCCGGAACCCTGGCAGCCACATCCAGTTCCGGTCCCGGCATGACGCTCATGCAGGAGGCCATTTCCTTCATGGCCGGAGCCGGCCTGCCCTGCCTGATGGTCGACTCCATGCGCGTCGGCCCCGGCGATGGTGACATTCTGGGCGCCCAGAGTGACTACTACATGGCCACCCGCGGCGGCGGACACGGTGACTACCGCGTCCCGGTCCTCGCCCCCATCGGCGGACAGGAAATCCCCGACCTTGTCCCCAGGGCGATCAGGCTGGCCTATACCTACAAGACGCCTGTCCTCTTTGTCATGGACGGCGTGGCGGCCCAGACAACCGAATCCGTGCTTCTGCCCGAATATCACGATTATTCAGAAGATTACGACACGACGTCCTGGGCCTACACCGGCACCGGCGATCACGAAAAACGCGCTCTGATCACAGGCAGCTATTCGCATAAGGACGGCTACCTGATGAATGAGCGCCTGCGCGCCAAATACCAGGAGATCAGAGAGAAGGAACAGCTCTGGGAATCGAGACAGACCGAAGACGCCGAACTTATCGTGGTGGCTTTCGGCATCCATGGCCGCATGTGCAAGGACCTTGTGGAAAAAATGCGCGCGCAGGGCAAAAAGGTGGGCAGCATACGCCCCATTTCCCTGTGGCCCTTCCCGGACAAAGCCTTCGAAAACCTTCCCTCCACGCTCAAAAACATCCTTGTGGTGGAAATGAACCTTGGCCAGATGGTCGATGACGTCCGGATCGCTGTGAACGGGCGCGTGCCCGTGCACTTCTTCGGCAAAACCGGCGGCGACACGCCCATGTACACCCTGGGCGAAATGATGGCCGAAGCAAACAGAATTATGGGGGCCTAACATGCCGAACCTCAGTGATAAATACGGAAAGACGTTACTTCTGGACAAGCTGACCAGTTACTGTCCCGGATGCGGGCACGGCGTCGTGACGAGGCTTGTGGCCGAGGCCATCGAAAAACTGGGCATCCGCGAAAGGACCATTTCCATCGTGGGCATCGGCTGCGGCGGTTTCTCCCATCATTACATGGATGTCGACGCCATTGAAGCCACGCACGGCCGTTCGCCGTCCTTCGCCATCGGCTACAAGCTGGCCAGGCCTGACAATATCGTCTTCACCTACTGCGGCGATGGCGACTCCTGCGCCATCGGCCTCGGAGATCTGATGCACGCGGCCAACAAGGGTCTGCCCATCACCTCCTTCATGATCAACAACACCGTCTTCGGCATGACCGGCGGCCAGATGTCCCCGACAACCCTGGAAGGGCAGATCACATCGACGACGCCCAAGGGCCGCGATGTCACCTGGCAGGGCTATCCCCTTCTCGTTCCTGAAATGATGCGCGAGATGCCCGGCGTCAAATTTCTCTCCAGGGAAACCATCGTTTCACCCAAAACGATCATGCACGCCAAGAAAAGCATTCAGAAGGCCTTCGAGTGCCAGATAAAAGGACTGGGCTTCGCTTTCGTCGAACTCATCGTCCCCTGCCCGACCGGCCTGAAGAAGTCCGTTCACGACGCCTACGAATGGTGCAGCGACAAAATGTGCACAATGTTCAAACCCCAGGTTTTCAAAGACGAAGTGGAGCAGAAGTGATGTTGTACAAATGCATGTTTTCAGGTTCCGGCGGCCAGGGTTCAGCTCTCATGGCGAAAATGACCTGTCACGGTGCCATCAGGGAAGGCAAGAAGGTTGTCATGACCCAGACCTACGGCATCGAACAGCGCGGCGGCGATTCCACCGCGTACGTCATCATCTCCGACGAGCAGATTGGCAGCCCCATCGTGGAGAATGACGCCAACGTCGTCTGCGCGCTCAGCCAGTCAACTTACGAACTGTGCTACGAGGGGGTCGCCCCCGGCGGACTGCTGTTCTGCAATACGTCCATCGTCAAGGAACCAAAGGAATCCGATAAATTCAGGCAGATTTTCCTGCCCGTGTCGGACATGGCCGTGGAAATCGGCAGCATCCGCTCCGCCAACATGGTCATGCTCGGTGCCATGATCCACGTTACCGGCATGCTCCGCAGGGAAACCATCGAGCAGGTGCTGGCTGAAGATCTCGGAAAGAAAAAACCCGCCCTGCTTGACGCCAATATCAAAGCGCTGCAGGCCGGCTGGGACGCGGCCCCGAAGGAGTAGAACATGAGTACCAAGGTTCTTGTGATTGAAGCAGGGCGCTGCAAATCCTGCGGCCGCTGCGTGGAACTCTGCCCCAAGAAGACGCTGGCCATCGGCAAGGAAATCAATGAGCAGGGCTACAACTACGTGACCCAGATTCACCCCGAAAACTGCGTTCGCTGCAATACCTGCGGCCTCGTGTGTCCTGACATCGCCATAGGCGTGGTGCAGGCGGACTGAAAAACGTTTCCCCGACTGGCATCATCCTCTGTCAGGCCAGGAGTCAGGCAGAGGACGACGGGGAAAAGGGAGAAGTTGCATGTCTGATCTTACACCTTTGTTCAAGCCAAAAAGCGTCGCCCTGATCGGCGCTTCGGCCAATACCACGAAGTACGGATACTGGACCGCCAAAAGCCTGCTGGAAGGCGGGTACAAGGGCAGAGTCTATCTGATAACCCGCTCCGGCGGTGAAATCCTCGGCCACGAGACCTACACTGATATCAGCAAGGTGCCCGGCGATGTCGATCTCGCCATCATCGCCATTGCCCCCAAATATATCCTGCCCGTCATCGAGCAGTGCTCCGCAAAGGGCGTGAAAGTCGGCATCGTCGTTTCCACCGGGTTCGGCGAGACCGGTGAAGAAGGAAAGAAGCTGGAGCGCAAAATGCTCGCCACGGCCCGCAGAGGCGGCATGCGCCTCATGGGCCCCAACTGCATGGGTATGTACAGCGCTGCCGCCAGCATCAACGCCAGCATTATCGACCTGGCTCCGGGCAATATGAGCCTGGTCCTGCAGAGCGGCAATTTCGGCATCGATATCAATTTCAACGCGAAGCAGCGCAATCTCGGCTACAGCTGCTGGTGCAGCATCGGCAACCAGCTGGACCTGCGCTTCAGCGATTTCGTCAGCTACATAGCTGACGACGAGGAGACCAGAGTCCTTCTTCTCTATATGGAAGGCCTGCGCAAGGAAAGCGAGGCAGACGGCCGCAACTTTATCGAAGCGGCCCGCAGAACCTCGCTCCGGCGCCCCATCGCGGCAATCAAGATCGGCCGCAGCGCGGCCGGCGCCCGGGCGGCGGCTTCGCATACCGGTTCGCTGGCAGGCAGCGCCAAAGTCTTTGACTCCGCCCTGAAGCAGTGCGGCATCGTCCGCTGCGACAGCCCCAACGAACTCCTGGACGTGGCCGAAACCTTCGTGAAGAGCAAGCCCGCCTTTGGCAGACGGGTCGCCGTACTGACCGACGGCGGCGGCCATGGCGTCATGGCCACTGACTTCTGCGAAAAATACAACCTGGAGGCGCCCGTCCTTTCAGAGGAAACCCAGAACAGGCTTCGTGCCGTTCTGCAGCCGCACTGCCCCATCAAAAACCCTGTCGATCTTGCAGGCACTCCCGAGCATGACATGTGGGTTTTCGACCGCAGCCTTGAAATCCTGCTCGACGATCCTGACATTGACGGCGTGATCATCGTGGGCCTCTATGGCGGCTACAAGGATCTTTCCGATGAATTCGCCAAACTTGAGATGGACGTGGCGAAAAGCATGGCTGACCACATCGCCCGGTCCGGCAAGCCAGTTGTGATGCACTCCATCTACCAGCCGCAGCATCCCGAAAGCCTCCAGTACCTGAGCGAACACGGCGTTCCCCTTTTCGATTCCGTCCAGACAGCCGTGCGTGCCATGGGCGCCCTGGTGGAATACAGCCAGAGCCGCAGACAGCTGCAGGAGGAAATGGACGCTCCGGCACCGGATCTCCCCGCGGATCGCATGGAGAAAGCCAATGAAATCTTCGCGAAAGTCCGCAGCGAGGGGCGTGTCAATCTCGTGGAACCCGAAGCCAGGGCTGTCCTGGACGCCTACGGACTGAAGCAGGCCCCGTATTACCTGGCCACAAACGCGGCCGAGGCTTCCGAATACTGGAAGAAGCTCAGCGCGCCGGCTGCCATGAAAATTGTCTCCCCAGACATTCTGCACAAGACCGACGCCGGAGGCGTCTGCCTGAACGTCAGATCCGCGGAAGAAGCTGCGGCCGCGTACGACAGACTGGTAGCGAACGGACTGAAATACAGGCCTGACGCCAGCATCTTCGGCGTGATGCTCACCCCCATGCTGCCGGGCGGCGTGGAATGCATCATCGGCGCCATTCAGGATTCCACCTTCGGACCAGTCATCATGTTCGGGCTCGGCGGCATCTTTGTGGAAGTCCTCAAGGATGTCTCCTTCAGGGTCGCTCCCGTCAGAATGCCGGAATGCCTGCGCATGATTCAGGAAATCAAAGGAGCCGCCATGCTGGGCGGCGTACGCGGAAAGAAGCCGTGCGATATTCCGGCCCTGGCCAGGACGGCTTCCACGGTTTCCTATATGGTGGATGAACTGAGAGACATCGCCGAAGTGGATTTGAACCCTGTCTTTGCCCTGGAAAACGGCCTTGCCATCGCCGACGCACGCATTGTGCTGCGTCCCAGAGGCTAGCAGGCCGCAGGTCATTTCCATTCGAACACAGTATCGCATTCGCGGAGGTTTCTTATGCAAACAGTCAAGCGTTTCCCGACGACCACTGGCCAGAGCTGGCTCGAAATGTCTTCCTTCAAGGATCACATGTTCAGACCGCATACGGAAATTGAAGACAAATACGACTACGTGATCGTCGGCGCCGGTTACGGCGGCTACGGCGTGGCGAGCCATCTCGCCGAGCTGTGCCCGGATGCCAAAATCGCCGTATTCGAGGCTCTCAAGCTGGGCAATGGCGACAGCGGAAAGAACGCGGGCTTCATCATCGACGTTCCGCATAACTTCGGCGATCAGGGCAACTCAACCTTCGATGACAACTTCATGTACTACAAGCTGAATACCTTCATCATCAGCTACATGCGCAAGAAGATTGAGGAATCCGGCATCAAGGTGGACTGGGATCCCTGTGGCAAATACCTGTGCTGCGTCGAGCCCAAATCCTTCAAGATGATGGAGGAGGAAGCCCGGGATCTCGACAAGATGAAGGTTCACTATGAAATCTATGAAGGAGAGGACCTGGCGAGGCGCATAGGCACGCACTATTACAAGAAGGCCCTCTACACTCCGGGAACCCTTCTGGTGAACCCCGCAGACGTGCTGCGCGGCCTCTACTCCGTCCTGCCCGAGAACGTTTCCGTCTTTGAGGAATGCCCGGTCATGGGTATCGCCAACGGCAGCCCCGCCCATGTCTACCTGCTCAATGGCAAGGAAATCACGACGAAGGTCGTTGTCGTGACCGGCGGTCCCTTCATTGAGGAATTCGGCATCGTAAAGCACACCTTCTGCCCCGTCCTTTCCTACGGCGCCTTTACCCGTCAGCTCAACGATCGGGAAATGCACTTCTTCGAAGGCGTCAAGCCCTGGGGCTGCACGGCCGGCCATCCCGCTGGAACGACGGTCCGTTTCACCACCGACAACCGCATCTTTGTGCGCAACGGCTTCAGCTACGCGACGAGCCTTACCACTTCGCATCAGCGCATCCGCCGCGCCATCCCCAAGCTCCGCAAGGCGTTCGAGGATCGCTTCCCTGAAATCCGGAATGTCAATTTCGAATTCATCTACGGCGGCATGATCAACATGACCATGAACTTCCGGCCTCTCCTGACCAGGCAGCACCCCAACATCTACGCCTCGGCTTCCGGCGAAGGCGCAGGTGTCGCCAAGACCACCCTGCTCGGCCATTACCTCGCGGAATGGATTTGCGGCATCGACAGCGATGCCCTGCGCTTCCTCCAGCGCATCGCCACCCCAAGCCACCTGCCGCCTGAGCCCCTGGTCACCATCGGCGCCACCGCCCGCCTGATGTGGGAAGAGTTCAACGCCAAGAAGGAGATCTAAGTTCACCCGGCCACCTGGCGTTCTCCCTTCAGACAGGAACAGTTCCCTCTCTCCTTCCCTGCCAGCCGGGACCGCCGTAGAGGTGACGGCCGGTCCCGGCCCGACAGAAATGTTCATTTAACCCCATGAGGATAGCAGTATGTCCCTTACACTGATTGACGCTCCCAAGGCCTGTGCTTCCGTTGGTCCCTACTCCCAGTGTGTCAGGGCCGGAAACTCATACTATCTGTGCGGCCAGGTGCCCTTCCATCCCGTGACCGGCGAGGTCGTCGGAACCACAATGAAAGAGCAGGCGGAGCAGACGCTTGCCAACCTGAAGGCTGTTCTGGATGCCGCGGGGCTCAGTATTTCCGATATCGCGAAGACAACCGTCTTTGTGACGAACCTGGACGACTTCGATGCCTTCAATGCCGTCTACGCCGCGTTCATGGGCAGCCACCGCCCGGCGCGCGTCCTGGTCGAGGTCAGCAATATCGCCCACGGCTGCCTCCTCGAGATGGACGCCGTGTGTTACAAAGACTGATGAATATTGTCCGGACGGGGGAACGGCCCCGTCCGGACACGGTGAAAACGCCATGGTTCTTTAACCCAACCTCGCGAGGGGATCCGTCGTGTATCCTTTCACAGACAAAAGATACTGCAGAAATCTTGTTTTTTTCTTCTCAGATTTCGCGTGTCGGAAGGTAAAGCTATGCATACACCCACCGTTGGAAGGTTCGAGAAAAAAATAGACCGGCTGCCCTTTACAATTGGTTTTACAGCGATCTTCGCTTTCTTTGTCTGTGCCCTGTTTTTCCCTGAAACCCTCAAACCGCTGATGGAGGGAATTCAGAATATCCTGACAAAGGATATGGGCTGGTCCTTTGTTTTTGTCAGCTTCATGCTGGTCCTTCTCACCTTTGCCATCATTGTCTCGCCCATAGGAAGCATCCGCATCGGAGGAAAGGACGCGAAGCCCGACTTCGGCATTATCAAGTGGTTCTCCATTTCGTTATGCTCCGGAATCGGCATCGGCATCTTATTCTGGGGAATAGGAGAACCTATTTACCATCTGATGCAGCCCCCCGTGTCTATCGATGTCAGACCAGGTTCACATGACGCGGCCCTCTTTGCCATTTCCCAGTCCATTCTGCACTGGTCCATAGCACAGTACTGCATTTACGCTCTGTGCGGCACCATATTCGCCCTGATGGCCTTCAACCTGAAATATCCCCTGTCCATCATGAGCGGACTGGCTCCAATTGTTCCGGAAAAATACCAAGAGCCGGTCAAAAATATCGTGCACGCCGCATGTCTTTTTTCCATCTGCTGCGCCGTTATCAGCAGCTGCGGCGCCCTGATAATGCTGATTTCCAGCTGCTTTTCGTATCTCTTTCACATAGAAAAAAGCTTTTTGCTGTCTGCTGCGGTGACGCTGTTCTCCACACTGTTTTTCGTCATCTCATCGACTACGGGCCTGAAAAAGGGAATGAGCTTCCTTTCAAAAATGAATACCCGCGCATTTTTTATCATTCTTTTTTTCGTTTTTTTCTGCGGCCCGACACTTGTCATTCTGAATATGGGAACAGAATGTTTCGGCTACATGCTGACCCACTTCTTCCGGCACAGCACCCTGGTCAGTTCCCAGATCTTAAACGATCACTGGGCAGATACCTGGCTTATCGTCTACATGGCCTTTTTCTTCGGATATGGCCCGCCCATCGGCCTCTATCTCGCCCGTCTCGGCAAGGGACGCACCGTCCGGGAATTCCTGCTTATGAATGTGCTGGCCCCGAGCTGTTTTGTCTATTTCTGGATCAATACATTTGGCAGCCTGGCCATCTACGATCAGCTGACGGGAACAATTGATGTCTGGAATTTCGTGCAGAGCAAAGGACTGGAATCCACGGTCATCGCCATTCTTCAGACCATGCCCCTGCACAACATTCTCATCGCCGTGTTCATGACGGTCACCGTCGTGTCCTTCGTAACCCTTGTTGACCCAATGACATGCGTGCTGGCGACTCTTTCAATCAGGGGAATCTCTGCCGAAGACGAAGCCCCGAGTTCACTCAAGGTAACCTGGGGAGGAACCATGGGGCTCGTGGCCCTCGCTCTTGTTGCGCTGACCGGCATAACGGCCCTGAGAGGCATGGCCATTCTGAGCGGTGTCCTGATGATGCTGCTGACCCTGGCTCTCTGTCTGAGCCTCGTCAAGGTGGGAAGAAGAATCTGCCAGTCCGAAGGGTACGGAAGATGACATGGCGCTCTGCCAGGGAACCGTTTATAGTCTGTATAAGCGGCTCCCTGGGAGAAAATCCGCGCCAGGTTCCATGGAATACGGGAAGAGATAGAGGTGGGTATACTGCAGAGATATTCATGCCAGGCATCCCCTGTTACACGTCTGTTTCCCGGCCTGTCCTTGAGTTTTTCTGATCTCCCCTGTAGAAAAAATTTCACAGTTTCCCGGAATGGAGGTGCATCACCAGTACGTATATTTCAATGAGGGGAGCTGATCCTCCCTGAAGAAGAATGTTCTGGCAACGGGGAAATCGCTTGTATCCCAATCGCCGGCCGGCAGCCCTGGAGACTTTTCTGTTTCCTGTCCGAATCCCCCCACGAAAAAAGCCGGATAGACATCAGCCGCACTGAGGCAGGCTGACAGCCGGATCCGGCTCCGAAATATTTCCATACGGCGCGCCCAGGACTGTTTTCTGGGACAGCACATGCCGGCGCAGCCGGGAGGAAGGGTGGAACGGAAAGGAAAAACCGCGGGCTGCATCCTTATCAGCGTTTTCGATGATTTTTTGTTTCTGATTGGGGGATTTTGTGGAGAAGAAAAACTATTATACCATTGCCGCCCTGGCCAAAGCCTTTGGCATCATTGAAACCATGGCCTGCAAGGGACAGTGGAAGCTCAAAGAACTCGCCGACATGTCTAAACTTCCCAAAGGTACCCTGCAGCGGATTCTTCTGACGCTCTGCGAGCTTGGCTATGTGCAGCAGTCCAGGGAAGGCGGCGAATACAGCCTGACCATGAAGTTCTTCAGGCTCGGGCAGCGCATCTCCGAAAACGTGGGACTGGTGGACAAGGTCCATCCCCTCTGCCGCCAGCTCAAGGAAAGCGTGAACGAAACGGTGAACTTCTGCATGCCGTCTAATCACGAAATGGTGATCCTTGATCAGGAGGCGTCCTCGCAGTTTCTCCGCCTGGATTCGGTGATCGGATCATCCTTTCCCATTTACGGCTCTGCGTCGGGCAAGGCGTACTGCGCGTTTCTGAACGAAAGAGAACTCATGAAAGTCCTGAAGTGCGTCCGGGACGCCCAGCCCTCTCTGACAGGCGAGGATATCGATCGTTTCTGCAGCGAACTTGCGCTTGTCCGCCGTGAAGGCGTGGCCTTTGACTATGAGGAAATCTACGCCGGCGTGCGCTGCGTGGCCTCCCCTGTTTTCAACTACACCGGCGATGTGGTGGCCAGCCTCGGCTGTTCGATACCCGCTGTACGGATTACCCAGGAAAGTTCCATCAAGGTAACACAGGGGATCATCCGCACGGCAGCCAGGATTTCCGAAACACTCGGAGCCCCCCACCGCGAATTTCCCACGCCAACCCGGAGCCTGCTGGACAAAGTTTCGATGTGATTCTTTCGTGAGGTGATGAGACCGTGACTAAGAGAATTGTCTTTGGCGTAAGCGGAGCAATGGGGTCGACTCTGGCGCGCGACGTTCTGGCAAACCTGGCCCGCGTCCCCGGATTAGAAATCCACCTTATCGTCTCCGACGGAGCGAAAACGGTTCTTAAGGCCGAAAACGAACTCACGTTCGACGATCTCACCCGCTATGCCCATACCGTGTATGACGCCGGAAATATGGCTGCCAGTCCGTCAAGCGGCTCCTGGCGCCATTCCGGCATGGTCATCTGCCCCTGCTCCATGAGTTCTCTGGCTTCCATAGCCACCGGAGCAGGCCGGAACCTGATTCATCGCGCCGCGGATGTAACGCTCAAGGAGCGACTTCCCCTGGTTATCGTAGCCAGGGAAACGCCGCTGAGCAGGATCCATCTGCGCAATATGCTGGCTCTCTCTGAGTCAGGCGCCGTCATCATGCCCTTCAGCCCCTCTTTTTATCCCAGAAAGGCCACCTTTTCTCATCTGGCCGCCCATTTCGCCGGCCGCATTCTCGACCAGCTCGGCATCGAAAACACCCTGTGCTGCCGCTGGCACCAGAATGCTTTTTCCGGAGGAGAAACGCTCCTGGAAACGCCGTAGTGCTGTTCAGCGCACACAGCCCGGCACATGGAAAAAAGTCAGGGAAGCAAAACGCCCCCCGAAACGAAGCAGTCTGGCGCCGGGAGTGAACTGAGCTTCGGGTAAGCGGGTAGAGGATAAAGAAGCTTGGAAGCTAATCGGGAAAATTTTCCGAAGAAACCAGCTCTTCGCTGTCACACAGCGTGACGTATACTGGAAGGGAATATACCGTATAAATAATCGGCCGGGGAGGCACCCGGATGGAGGCGGCACAGAATTGCTATGCTGAAGGACTTCGCAGCTCTGCCTGGCATTTTGCCCTTGAAATGAAAATTTCACCTGGCTTGCAGAGGTTACACAGCGGCTTAAAACAGCGTTGCAAAACGGCCCTGGAGTAATTCGTCAGGGAGAATGTCCATGCTCTCATCATTGATTATTGAAAATTTCAAGAGTTATGTAAAAGCCGTTATTCCCCTTGCTTCTATGACATTTCTCATTGGGCCCAATGCTTCAGGCAAGAGTAATGCTCTGGAGGCCTTTCGGCTTTTGAGCTGGCTGGCGAAGGGCATGCGCCTGGATGATATCGGGCGCAATATTCAGAACGGGGATGCCCATATCCGTGGTCGTGCAGCCGATCTTTTTAAGGATGTGACTGACGTACTAACCATTGGCTGCCACCTTGACGATTCCGTTCTTGGCTGGAACGAACTCCAGATTGAAATCGGAATGTCGGATGAACAGCTTGTTTTGGAAGGAGAAGCCATCAGCAGCTCCTCGGAGGCCCTGCCCCTCTATCATGTGGAGGGCTTGCAATCGAAGCATACCGATGTGCTCAACGTGATGTATAACAATTTTAAACGCGGTAAAAACAAGCCCCGTATTCCATGTACCAACCAGCAGGCCATATTTTACCAGCTGGAAACCCCTGGGAGATTTTTACAGAAGGATACACGTGCGCAAAAAGAAATCCCTGCAGTAACACAACGTTTCCGAGAGCAGTTGCGCAATATTTTTTTCTCGCCCCCAATCCGGCAGCCATGCGGGACTACTCCTTTGCAGGAGATAACGAACTGAGGGAAGACGGCTCAAATCTTTCCAGTGTTCTCGCAAAACTTTGCAAACAGGAACAGATGAAGCAGTCCTTACTGGATTTTTTCCGTTCTTTGCCAGAGCAGGACATCACCGATATTTCCTTTATTTCAACAGAACGCAGCGATGTTATGGTGCGCCTGCACGAGTCTTTCGGCAATAAGGAGCAAAAAATAGACGCTCCTCTGTTGTCTGACGGTACGCTGCGGGTACTTTCTGTGGGGGCTGTACTGCTCAGTGCGCCGGAAAAGTCCCTGGTCGTCATTGAAGAAGTAGACAATGGAATCCATCCCAGCCGTGCCGATTTTTTGGTAAAGCAGATTCAGAATATCGTTTCCCGCCGGGGCTTACAGGTGCTCATCTCTTCCCACAATCCGGCACTGCTGGATGCTGTCCCCGATACGGCTCTGGGGGACGTGCTGTGCTGCTACAGAAATCCTGAAAATGGAAGCAGCCTCATTGTTCGCCTGGCAGACATGAAACGCTTTCCAGAGTTAGTGGCTCAGGGCTCTCTGGGGCAGCTGATGACCAGCAACAGACTGGAAAAATTCCTGAAAGATACAACGTCTGAAGAAAAGCGTAAACAGGCGGCACTTTCCTGGCTGGAGCAACTGAGCAGGGAGACAGCGGTATGAGCATCTGCCTGCTTGACACGTCAGTGTTTGTCGAGTTCCTGAACGTGCCAAATATGAATACACGGCATGCCGGAATTTGTGATGAACTGAAACAAAAAATCAGGGACGGAGAATTCCTGTTTCTTCCCCTGGCAACCATCCTGGAAACCGGCAATCACATTGCCCAGAATGGGAATGGAACGCAGAGAAGAAAAATTGCCGTCCTCTTTGTGGAACAGGTGCAGCTTGCTCTGGAAGGAAAGTCACCTTTTACGCCCATAGCCACACCCCAAGCAGGAAGCCATGCAGCGATGGCTTACCGAATTCCCTGATTTCGCTATGCGGGGACAAGGACTCGGGGACCTGTCCATCATTCAAGACTGGAAACGAATGTGCGCACAGAACCCAGCCCGTCGTGTCTATATCTGGTCCCTTGATCAGCACCTTGCTTCGCATGACAGGAAGCCGTCCTCATGCCCCACGCCTGGTACAACGCTTCGTTCGTAACTGGCACGGAGCAGGCGGACGGAAAGCACCGGAACCCACGGGCTGAAAACAAAAAATCCCGCAGGGCAGAAAGTCGCCCTGCGGGATTGACGGATCTTTTTTCTGGCGGAGAGGGTGGGATTCGAACCCACGTACCCCATCACTGGGGTAACTCGATTTCGAGTCGAGCTCGTTACGACCGCTTCGATACCTCTCCGTGCGGTCAGGGGACGCTCTTCCGGTTTCCCCTACAAAAAAGCGCACATGTCTGAACGAGATGTGCGCCGAAAAATTTGTGGCGTCACCAAGCAGATTCGAACTGCTCTTAGCGACGTGAGAGGCCGCTGTCCTAACCGGATAGACGATGGTGACGTTCCGTGAAGATGGGTATACGCTGTGAGGGGATTCCCGTCAACAACTTTTTTCGGTTTTTTCACAACGCCCTGAAAACAAAGAAAGGGAAAGGAAGCTGGGTTCCTTTCCCTTTCCGTACAGCCCTTTTAAGAAAAATTAGTCGTGCGGGCGGATGGTGAGAACCGGAATGGGGGAATTCTTGACCACCTTTTCAGCGACGGAGCCGAAGATGATGCGGTCAATGCCCTTGCGGCCATGGGTGCCCATGACAATGAGGTCCATGTCATCACGCTTGGCCTTGGCGAGAATTTCATCGGAAGCGTAGCCGACGAGCACCTCGCCGGTAGCCTTGACGCCCTCGAAATGCTCGGCAACGAAGGCGTTCATGCTGGCCTGGGCGCCGCCCACGATTTCACCCACGAAGGCGTGAATATCGCTCTGCGGAACCTTGAACCCGGTGTACTGGCTGAGCGTGGGAGCCACGTAAATGGCAGTCACCTCGGCACCGAGCTTGGACGCAAGCAGAGCCGCGTACTCAGCCACTTCGGCACTGTGATCGGAAAGGTCCACAGAACACAGAATCTTCTTGATAGGCTTCATAAATTTTTCCAGCGCCCTGCCGCGTTTCCGGGCAGGAGAACAGCGCTGCCTCCAAATTTTTCTGGGTTAACCGTTACTCCCTGAGCTTCTCCTCTGACGAATTCCCGAATTTCGCATGCAGCCATGCCGCGCGGGGCGGCGTTTACGCACAGGGAAGCTTTGTATCAAATATAAGATAACAACCCCGCGTGCGCAAGATATGATGCTAGCATGCACAAAAAAATACCGCGGCTATGAAGGGCTCTTCCCTTATCCCGGGGGATCTTTCTCCTCCGCGGTGCGCGGTTTTCACGCCCCGCGTTCCCAGTGCCGGGCAACCTCCCCGCGGCGCGTCTCGAGGAGGCGGGCCACGCCTGAGGGGACCAGATAGTCAAGACAGCGGCCCTCTACCCAGCGCTCGCGGATAAGCGACGAACTCACCTCGAACCAGGGAAGGGGCAGGCGGAGAATCTCTCCCCCTGCGGCACGCATGGCCGAAGCCCCGGCAACGTCTGTGCGGGCAGGTTCAGCGTCCGGCCAGAGGGCGAGCGTGTCCTTCTGAAAGTCTTCCTCGCTCCAGATTCCGCGCGGCACCACAGCCAGCGTGCAGCGCTCAGGCAGGCGCAGGCCGTTATGCCAGGAGGGAAGCAGCTCATAGTCGGGACTTCCCAGAAGGAAATAGACACGCCGTCCGGGCTCGCGTTCCGCATAGATGGCCAGCGTATCCCAGGTGTAGGAGAACGTTTCGCGCTCCCCCTCGACCTCATTGCAGAAAAGCCAGGGATAGGGAGCTACGGCCTCCCGGATGAGTTCCGTCCGGATAGCGAAGGAAAGGATACCGCTGCTTTCCTTGTGCGGCGGATGGGCGCACGGCAGAAGATCCACACGGGAAACGAGTCCGCCGAGGGCTTCGTGCGCCTCGATAGCGAGGCGCATGTGCCCCACGTGCAGGGGATTGAACGTGCCGCCGAGAACGGCGATGCCGTTCCCGGACGCTTCCGCGGGCATCAGGATCGTACCTGCCCCGAGCCGAGAACGACAAACTTGCTCGTGGTGAGTTCCATGACACCCATGGGGCCGTAGGCGTGCAGCTTTGAGGTAGAAATGCCAATTTCAGCGCCCAGGCCGAGCTGGCCGCCGTCGTTCATGCGCGTGGAGACGTTGACGCCCACCATGGAGGAATCGCAGGCGCGCACGAAATGCATGGCTTTCGAGAGATCGTTGGTGACGATGACGTCGGTATGGTTGGAATTATAGCGGGCGATATGGGCGAGGGCATCGTCAGGGCTGTCCACAACTTTCACGGCCAGGATGAGCGCGTGGAACTCCATGCCCCAGTCCGAATCCTGAGCTGCCTTCGCGGTGGGCCCCATGAGCGGCAGGGAGCGGGAGCAGCAGCGGAATTCCACGCCCGCTCCGCCGAGTTTTTCCGCCATCATGGGAAGGAACTTTTCGGCTACATCCTTATGCACAAGGACGCATTCGAGGGCGTTGCACACGCCGGGACGCTGAACCTTGCCGTTATAGACGATATTGAGAGCCATGGAGAGATCAGCGGCGCTGTCCACATAGCAGTGGCAGACGCCCTTGAAATGCTTGAGCACGGGCATGGTGGCCGCTTCGGTCACGGCGCGCACGAGCCCCTCGCCCCCGCGGGGAATCATGACATCGATATACTCATCGAGTTTGCACAGGGCTGTGACTGCGGCGTGATCCGTAGTCTGCACAAGCTGGGCGGCGTCCTCGGGAAGGCCGGCCTCCCTGAGCGCCTGCTGCAGGAGGGACGCGAGGAAACGGTTGGAGTTCAGGGCCTCGCGGCCGCCGCGCAGGATAACAGCGTTGCCGGCTTTGAGGCAGAGAATGGCCGCGTCAACGGTCACGTTGGGACGGGCTTCATAAATCATGGCGATGACACCGAGCGGCACGCGCATCTTGCCGACGAGCATGCCGTTGGGACGCTGCCACTGTTTGTCCAGGGCGCCTATGGGATCAGGCATATCCGCTACCTGGATGCAGGCTCTGTGCATGTCTTCCACGATGGCCGGGGTCAGGGTGAGCCTGTCCAGACGGGGGGCGTCCAGGCCGAGCCGGACGGCTTCCTCCACGTCTTTTTTGTTGACTTCAATAATCTCCTTCCTGCGGTCCATGAGCAGACGGGCCAGGGCATACAGAAATTCGGTCTTGGCGGCAGGCGTGGCGGTCGCCATGGCACGCGACGCCTCGCGGGCCTTTCTGCCCATTTCGCGGATAGTTTCCATCGCCATAAAAAAGCCCTCCTTGATAAGGTATCTTTTTTAAAAATAAACGAGAAAGGCGGGCTCTGCAAATGGCAGCGCGCAGGGGAAACCCCTGCGCCGGCTATTGACGGGAACGGGAATATGCCCGAAAAAACACGGAGTATGGAGCCGCCAGCGCAGAAAGCAGCCGGCGCGGAATCCGAGGAATCCTATGGCATTTTTCTATCCAGAACCGGTTTCTGACACGAGAGACCGCCAGAAAAAACAGCAGCACATCGCGGCGATCAGGCGTTATTTCCTGATCCTCGTGCTGATCATCGCGCTCTTCTCCATCTGCTTCCACTTCCTCATGATCTACGAGGGGCAGCAGCAGACCTGGCTCTCCGGCGTGTACTGGTGCCTCACGGTCATGACCACGCTGGGCTTCGGCGACATCACGTTCACAACGGATCTCGGCCGCATATTCTCCGTGCTGGTGCTCCTGGTGGGCCTCGTCTATTTCGCCATTCTCCTGCCCTTCACCTTTATGCAGCACGTGTACCGCCCCTGGAGCGAACGTCAGCTCAGGGAGCGCGTGCCGCATTCGCTGCCCCCGGAAACCAAGAATCATATTCTGATCGCGGGAACGGATTCCATCGCCCTGAACCTCGCGAGCAACCTGCAGCGCTACGGAGTCCGGGCCATTCTCATCTGCGACGACACGCAGACCGCCCTGCCCCTCATCGAACGCGGCTATGAATGCGCCCGCGGCGAGTACGATGACAAGAGCACCTACGCGGCCCTGCGCGCGGACAAAGCCTCACTCCTTGTCACCCTGGACGAGAATCTGAGCACGGACGTGCGCAGTACCAACATCGTCTTCTCCGCGAGGGAAGCCGCGCCCAACCTCTTCATCGTGGCCGGCGTGGCGCGCATCGAGGCCCGGGACATTCTGCGCATGGCAGGCTGTTCCCGCTGTTTCCACTTCTACAGCCTTCTCGGCGAGGCGCTGGGCCGCAGGGTCATCAAGGCGAGCCAGCGGCTCAGCGTGCTTGGCCACTTCGGGCGCATCGCCATCGGCGAGGCCCCGGTCCTGCGCACGCCCCTCGTGGACAAGACGCTCAAGCAGAGCAACCTCAAAAATCTCACGGGAGTCAACGTGGTCGGCGTCTGGGAACGCGGCGCTTTCAGCCTGCCCCGTCTCGACACCGTTTTCACGAAAAGCACCATCCTCGTGGTGGCCGGCACGGAGGAGCAGCTCGAGGCCTTCAACAGGCTCATCAGCAGCACGGACAAGGATCCGAAGCCTGAGGAACGGGCCCTCATCCTGGGCGGCGGCCGCGTGGGCCTGGCCGTGGCGCGCAGCCTCAACCGCCGCGGCATTCCCTGTACCGTTGTCGACAGAAACGGCGGCGTGAAGGTGGAGAGCGGTACGCGCTTCGTGGTGGGCGAGGCCAGCGACCTCAATCTTCTTGAAAAGGCCGGCATCCGCACAACGCCCTGCATCATCGTCACCACCCATGATGACGACGCCAATATTTACCTCACCCTGTACACGCGCAGACTGCGCCCAGACGCCCAGATCATCAGCCGGGCCTCCCTCGACCGCAACATCAACGGCCTGCATATGGCCGGCGCCGACGTCGTGCTCTCCCTCTCGTCCCTGGTGAGCAGCACCATCATGAACCTGCTCCTTCCTGACCGCCTGCTCATGCTCAACGAGCGCCTCGTGGTCTTCTGTTACACCATACACGGCACTCTGGCCGGCAAGACGCTCATGGAATCCGGCATACGGGCACGGACCACCTGCTCTGTTCTGGCCGTGCACTGCCCGGACGGCCGCGTCTACGTAAACCCGCCCGCCACCTACTGCTTCGGCATGCACGACAGAATCTACCTCATTGGCGACGCCGCGGCCCAGGAGAAGTTCCGCAGAGCCTATGGCATGGACTCCTTCACCGCTGCGGAACCGCAGTGGAACGAGGGAAGCTACGCGCCGGGACGCCCCGGCCCGGCAAGCCACCCCGACGGCAGATAAGGGATATCCGTCAGCCCGCGGCAGGTACGGACACGCAGCGCGTCCGGAATGCCCTGTTCTGTCAGACACGGGGGCTCTTGCCGGACATCCTCAGAAGCGGCCGGGGATTCACTTCCTGCGTCATTTTCCGGGGCTGTTTTCAGATCCGCTGAACGGCTCCTTCCCGGGCACAAAAACAGAAAAAGGCGCCGCCCTGTCTTCCAGGACGGCGCCTCTCATTTTCACTCTTCAACGGAATCTTTTACCGGGCCGGGGCCGCGGGAACGGCCGGTTTTTCCGAAAACGCGTTCAGAAGCCCGGCCAGATAGCGGCGCACGAGATCAAGCTCCCGCACGGAAACGGCAGGCATGTCGGAAGCCTTCGCCCCGGCGCTCCCGCCCTCGGACACAATGGTCATGCCGGCCGCCGTGCGTCCGAAGACGCAGAAGAAGCGATCGGGATTCCACCCCTGCCCCGAAAGCCAAGAACCAACCTCCGGGGGATAGGAGAAGTCGGGTTTCCCCTTCGTCACTGTGGGGCGCACGCTCACGCCTCTGCTTTTCACCCAGGTTCTGAATCCGGGCAGGACGCTGATAAAGCGCTGCAGTTCAGGTTCCGTGATTTCCGGCTGTCCAGCGTACACCGTATGGGTGCCTGCCTTTTCCAGGCCGGGGAAAGCCGGTTCTTTCCCTGACGGGGACGCGCTCTGGGGGACGGCGTCCAGCGAAGGGACAGCGCCCCTCCCGCCTCCGGCAGCAGAAACCTGTTCCGGGGAAACGGACACGAGGGCCACGGCGGAAAGCGCGGCCAGGGCAGACAGGATGTACGTATGCCGCATATTAATACTTCACCGCGCTGATCTTACGCAGACGGCTGATGTCGTGATAGGCCTCCACGTAGCGCATGGTGCCGGTCTTGCCGCGCAGAACCAGGGAATGCGTGATGGCATGGCGGCCGGTGTAGCGCACGCCGTGCAGGAAGTCGCCGCCGGAGATGCCGGTAGCCGCGAAGAAACAGTCAGAAGACTTGCAGAGATCGTCCTGGGTCAGAATGGTGCGCATGTCGAAGCCGGTCTTCTCGATGGCTTCCCTCTCGGGGTAGGACTGGGGATCAAGGCGGCAGACCATGGCGCCGCCCATGCCCTTGATGGCGCAGGCCGTGATGACACCCTCGGGAGTGCCGCCCGTGCCCATCATGACGTCCACCTCATTGCGCGGATCAGCGGCCATGAGGGCGCCGGCCACATCACCGTCAGTGGCGAGCTGGATGCGGGCGCCGCACTTGCGGATTTCCTCGATAAGGCGGGCGTGACGGGGCTTGTCCAGAACGAAGACCACGATGTCCGTCACATCCTTGCCGAGGGCCTGGGCCACGCGGGTGAGATTGACGTCCACGGGAGCGTCAAGGTCGATGACATCCCTCGCCTCAGCGCCGACCACGAGCTTCTGCATGTAGAAGGAGCGGTCAAGATTGAAAAGGCTGCCGCGGGGAGCGACGCCCATGACGGAAATGGCATTGGGGCGGCCGTAGGCGAGCAGGTTGGTGCCTTCCACGGGGTCAACGGCCACATCGAGTTCCGGACCGTCGCCGATGCCGACCTTCTCACCGGTATAGAGCATGGGAGCCTTGTCCTTCTCGCCCTCGCCGATGACCACGGTGCCCTGAATGTGCAGCGTGGTGAAGCTGTTGCGCATAGCCTCAACGGCGGCGCCGTCACCGGCTTCCTTGTTGCCGCGGCCGAGCCAGCGGGCCGACGAAAGCGCTGCTGCTTCGGTGATGCGCACGATATCCATTGCCAGGTTTTTTTCCGGGGCTTCAGCCATGGTATTTCTCTCCTCTCTCAGAACTCGGGAAGCCGGCAGGGGACCGCCGGCACGTTACCCGCTTTCCTTACTCCCATAGCGGAAGCCGGGCAAGAAAAGCGGGTGGGAAAACGGCGCCGGCTCCGGAAATTCCGGAGCCGGCAGGAAAAAGCTAGCGGGGCAGGCGGAAATTGCCGGCGAGCGGCACGGACCAGGCTCTGCCAAAGGGCCTGGCGCTCACGTACAGGGGCTGGGGCTCCTGACGGCGCTTGAATTCCGACCTGAAGAGACGGGCGCGCACCTCGGGACCGCGCGGGCCGCAGGGAGAAAGCGGGGTTCTCGGCTCGGCCGCGATGAGCGTCTCGATGATGGGATCGAGTTCACTGTAGGGCGGGAGGGAGTCGGAATCCTTCTGGCCGGGATGGAGTTCGGCGGAAGGAGCCTTCTCGATGATGGCTCTCGGGATGATGTCGCTGCCTCTCGAGCGGTTGTACCACTCGGCCACGTCATAAACCTGGGTTTTGGTAAGGTCGGCGATAACGCCCAGGGCGCCCACCGCGTCGCCATAGAGAGTGCAGTAGCCCATGGCGCCCTCGCTCTTGTTGCCCGTGTTCAGGACCAGGGCGCGTGCGCGGTTGGCGAGCGAGGTGACAAGCGTGCCGCGGATGCGGGCCTGCACGTTCTCAAAGGTGAAGTCGCCGGGATACGTCTCGAACATGCCGAGGCCCTGGGACATGGTCTGCTCGAAGGCCTTCATGACAGGTTCGATGGGCATGACCACGCTCTTCACGCCGAGGTGTTTCACGAGCTCCGCGGCGTCGTCCACGGATCCCCTGCTGGAATACGGGGAAGGCATGAGCACGGCCGTGACGTTATCCTTTCCGAGAGCCTCAACGCCCACGGAGAGAACGAGGGCTGAATCGATGCCGCCGGAGAGTCCCACAATGCCGCGGGTAAGGCCGCATTTGTTGACGAAGTCGCGCGTGCCGAGCACGAGAGCGCCGAACACGCCCTCTTCCCACGAGGCGAAGTCGGGGGCCACGGGCGCGCTGCCACCGGCCGTATCCAGGACGACCACGTCCTCCTCAAAGGCCTTTCCCCTGGCGTACAGGGCGCCAGTGGGATCAAAGGCCGTGCTCTGGCCGGCGTAGACGAGGCCGTCATTGCCGCCCACGGCGTTCACGCAGAGGAGATGCACATGGTGTCTCGCGGCCACATGGCTCAGAATGGCGTACTCCTCGCCAGCCCTGTCCTTCGTGTAGGGAGTGGCCGTCATATAGGCGATGGCGTCAACGCCCCGGGAAATGAGGTCGAGGAGCGGATTGTGCCCGACGCCCTGCACGTTCCAGAACTCGTCGGAGGAATCGCTCTCGCAGAGCACGACGCCGAGGCGCCAGCCCTGCAGGGTCATGATGCCGCAGGAGACGCCGCGGTCAAAGAAGCGGGCCTCGGGATCCTGGCTGGCAGGATGACGGATCTTGCGCGAGACAACTTCCCAGGTGCCGCCGTGGATGTGCACCGCGGCGTTGGAAAGGAGCTTCGGGTCGTAGACGCTGATGACAGGCGCGCCCACGAGCAGATCCGGACCGTCCTTAAACGTTTCGGCCAGGATGTCGAGCCCCCTCCGGCACCCTTCCACGAAATCGTTCATGGACAGGTAATCGCCGGGGTTGAGGCCGGACAGGGCCAGTTCGGGCGTGACGCAGAGGTCGACATCGCCGGCCCTGCGCACAGCAGCGGCAATCTTTTCCACGTTCCCCGCGATATCGCCGGTCACAGGGTTGCACTGAAGCAGAGCAGTTTTCATGGATACCTCCAGGAAAATGGCGGAGAGGCCTGGCGGCAGCGGCGCCGGTCTCCGTCCGGATGAACCGCGGGGGGTGCGGAGAAAAAAGTGAGCCGGGGGAAAAAAGAATCAGCAGTCCGGCCGGGAAGTCCCGCCGCAGGCGCGCGTCTCCAGGAAAGCGGTGTTCGCGCTTCCTTCCGGCGTTTTCAGCCAGTCAGTGGAAACGGGCGCGAGAGACCTGGTTCCGCGGCGCCAGGCAAGAAAGTCAGTGATGATGCCGGGATGATCGAAGCACATAGGGGAAGGAAGGTTTTCAGGATCGCACCAGAAGGCGCTCCCCGCGTCATCTCCGGCCTGAAGGGCGCCGGGATCCCGCGGAACGCCCGCGAAAACAACGGTCATGGTGTGCCTGCGCGGATCGCGGTCGGGACGGGAATACACGCCGAGCACGCCGAGAAGGCAGACGGAGAGCGCGGTTTCCTCACGCATCTCCCTGATGGCCGCGTTCTCCACGTATTCCCCCTCATCGACGAAACCGCCGGGCAGGGCAAAGCCGTGCGGCTCGTTTCTGCGCTTTACAAGCACGATGCGCCCGTCTTCCGAGAAAATAACCACGTCCGTGGTGGGGGCGGGATTGGCGTAGACAGGGAAGGAGCCCCCGCACAGGGGACAGGTAATCTTCTTTTCCATAGGGCAGACCTCCTGCCGGATCGTCATGAAATATGCCCCGAAGCCGCTTCTGTGGCAAGAGAGAAGAAAAGAGGCGCGGGCTCCGGGCCGGAGAAGACTGCTCTCCTTAGTAGCGGAGCAGCCCGCTTTCTTCCGTATGCCGCAAATCCACGCCGTCAGAGGCCAGGGCGGCGAGGGGAATGGCTCCCTCGCGGATAACGCGGCAGGAGCCGTCGGGAAGGGGCTCGAGAATGGTGGACGGCAGGCCGCCTTCCGGCTCAGGTCCCTCGTCGAGGATGCCGCCGCAGGCCAGGGCCAGGGCTTCTTCGATATCAGCCGCAGTGCGGGCGGGATTGTGCGCCTGGATATTGGCCGAGGAAACGGTGAGGGGCGCGTCGATGGCGATGGAAAGGGCCGCGGCCACGGGATGGGGGGTGACGCGCACGGCCACCCTGCCCTCCCTGTCGAGAAGCTTCGACGGGAAGACGCCGGGGCAGGCGGGCAGGACAAGGGTCAGGGGTCCGGGCCAGCGGCGCAGGAGAACATCAGGGACATGTGTAAAATCCACGTACCGCCCGAGGAGTCCGCGATCGCCCGCGGCGACGGGAAGGGGTTTCGTTGCCTGCCGGAGCTTGGCCTGATATACCCGCTCCACGGCGCCGGCATCGAGAGCGCTGCCGCCCACGGCGTAGAATGTCTCCGTGGGAAAGGCGAGAAGGCCGCCCTCCTTCAGAAGGGCCACCGCCTCGGAAAACGAAACATATCTGCCAGGTCTGAAAGCCATGAGTGGTAAACCTCTGCGTCTAATCTGTGTGGGCCGCGTGAAGACGGCCTTCTGGAGCGAAGCCTGCGCCGAGTACGAAAAGCGCATCGCCCGTTTCCGGCCCTTCACCATAACGGAAGTCCGCGACGCCGACCAGTCGCTGCCCGTGGAAAAACGCAACGCGGCCGAGGGGGAGCGCCTCATCGCCGCGCTCGGGCCGCATGACGTGCCCATCGTGCTCGACGAAAGGGGAAAGGATTTCACCTCGCCTTCCCTCGCGAAATATCTGGCCGGGCTCGATCAGGCAGCAAGGGGCACGCCGGCCTTCATTATCGGCGGCCCTTTCGGGCTCACGGACGACGTGCGCCGCAGGGCCGCCCTGCTCCTCAGGCTCTCGGCCATGACGTTCCCGCACGAGCTCGCGCGCGCCGTGCTGCTCGAGCAGATTTACCGGACAGAATGCATACGCAGGGGCTTTCCCTACCACCACTAAACGGTCAGCGCACCTCGTAGACGCGGGCGAAGACGTTGTCGTAGAGCAGTTTGAAGTACGGTGAGAAGCGCGGATCCTGGGGATCGGAGAGAAGAAGCTGGACCATGAGGGAGCTGTAAAGGCGCTGATCCATGGCGAGCTTTTCGCCGGTCACCCGGTTGAAGAAGAAATTCACGTTGCGGCGCGTGTTGAGAAAGGCCTGCTGCTCGGCCTGGCTCGCGCCCCTGTGCGCGTCGAACCATTCCTGCACGTAGTTGCGGCAGGTCACGCCCGTTTCCTCAAAGACGTTGATGGAGGCCGGCGCGATGGACGTGCCCGTCCCCTCCACCTGCACGAGGCCCCTGTCAAGCTGGTAGGCCAGGGACTGGGGCACGATGGAGAGAGCTCCGCCCTCCCCTCCGGCCTGGGCAAAGTTCCAGCTGCCAAAGTTGCTGATCCAGAAGCCCAGCCGCAGCATCTCAAAACTGACCACGATGAACTGCCGTCCGCGCCCCTTAATGAGGGGCGTGTCCGGTGAACGCAGGCGGTTCATGAGCGCCTCGGCCTGCTCCCCGCTGAGGCCTTTGAAGACATTGCCAGGCTCGTTGCCCTTTTCCGAGGTGTAGCGGATGAGCTGGCGGGCGAAGCGGGGATTATCCGTGGCGAAGACGGCTGCGGGCAGATAGAGGGAAGGGCCGCCGTGCTGGGCGCCGTCAGCGATGGTGGCGCGGCGGGAGAAATGATGGGCCGCGTAGCCCCAGTCCCACCACAGCCAGACCATGGCGTCCTTCGGAGTCATGGTGCGTATGCGCGCAAGGGCCTCGGCGTGGCGGCGGTTGATCATGGGGCCCTGGCTCATGGCGGGAATAAGCTGCAGGAAAGGCGCGATGAGGGTCACGGCCACGATGGTGCTCGCGATCATGCCGGAAGCGGCGCCGCGCAGGCGCACGGAGACGAGGCGCTGCACGATCCAGAAAACGCAGAGCGTGAGGCCTATGGCCACGACAGGCGCGCCGAACATAACCATGCGGCCGCCAAGACGGGTGCTCAGGAGGCCGAGGGCTGCCAGGGGCAGGAGGAAGAGCGCGCCGGGCCTGCGCCAGCAGACGAAGCAGTAGCCCAGCATGCCGGCCAGACTGGCCTCGGTCCAGGGATGGAAATAGGAGAGAACGGCGGAAAGGGAGAGATCCTGCACCTCGATGATGGACTGGGCCACGGAAGGATAGACGAGATCCGTCACGCCGGGAGCCGCCGCGTCGCCCGTGTGCTTCAGGTAGGCGTTCACCTGATTGATGATGGTGGTGAGGATGGAGCCCTGCACCATGAAAAAGGCCGTGGCAAGCCAGAAGCACAGAAGCACGCGCCAGTCCGTGAAGAAGGCCTGCCACCTGGCGGAGCGGCCCACCACGAGCATGAGTACGGCGGCAAGGAGAAAGCCAGCCGGGCCGCAGAGGGCAGGCAGGGCGTAGGAAAGGGAGCCCAGAAGGAGAAGCCGTGTCCGTCCGCGGGGCGCGAGGAAGACGCTCATCAGGAAGAGCAGGGCCACATTATAGCGGATGAGGTACGGGAAAACGGAATGCCATTCCTGGGTCCACCAGGAAATGACGCCGGAAAGGCCGAGGAAAAGCACCCACTGCCAGCGCAGGGGATTGCCGAAATGGGGGAAGCGGGCCACGGCCGGCCCGAAAACCCGTCTGGCCACGCCGATGCCCGTGGAGGCGGCAAGCTTCTCGAGCATCATCCTCGGGAGCAGCATGTAGCGGGTGGCCCAGGCCGCCGGAGCCAGGGTCATGAACAGGGGAAAGAACAGGGTGACGAGATCGGTGTCGTAAAAGCCGAGCAGCGTGCGCGCGAGAAAGCCGGGGGCAAGACAGGTCAGGAGCCCCGCGGCCACGCCGGCCTCAAGGCTGCCGAGGATCCAGACCCAGGCCGCCACGATGCCGGCCACGAGGCTCGCCAGGACAGCGGGGAACCAGAAGGCCACGGACGCGGGTTCGGCGTGCACGGCAAGGGCCATGAGGCGGAGCATCTCGGACATGGGATGCCCGGCGCCGAAGCCGAAGTTCTCGGCGCCCGCCACCCAGTGATAGGCGTCGTGGGTGGCGAGGAGAAGCTCCGAGCCGAGCCGGTACTCGGGATCATTCCAGGACGGCCATTCCAGCATGCGCATGCCGAAGGCGAGGAGCACGGTCAGCCCTATCCAGAATATGCCCCGCAGGCGCTGCCCCGCATCCGAGCCCGGAGAGGCCAGGGGCACGGGGAGATTCCTCTTTGTCTCTTCCCCGGCCATGATCAGTTCTCTCCGCGGCGCAGGGCCCAGAGGTAGCGGACGTGACCGCGCACGCTGTAGGATTTTGAGGAATGCGCGAGCCATCCCTCCGGCACATCCGGAGGAAGGGGATCATTCATCATGAAAACGGCGAAGCCGCCGGGGAGAAGCGCCGCGTCAATGAAGGCGAGAAGCTCCCGCCAGGGCATGAACGCCCGGCTCACGATGAGATCACAGGGCGCGTGGGAGGCGAAGTACGTTTCAGCGGGGACGGCCTGCACGTCCGTTTTTTTAAGGTGCAGGGTGCCGCAGGCCTGAATCAGGAACATGGCCCGCTTCTGCCGCTTTTCTATCATGGTATAGCTTCCCTCCGGCCAGAGCAGGCGCAGCGGGATGCCGGGCAGTCCGGCGCCCGCGCCGAGATCGAGGACGCGGGGATCCCCGGGCAGGGGCAGGCTTTCGAGGAAGGGGGCGAGGTAGAAGCTGTCGGCCACAAGAAGTCCGGCCGCGTCCTGCCAGGTTTCCTGGCCCACAAGATTCATGACGCGGTTCCATGTCATGAGCATGTGCACATAGGTGACGAGACGGGGCAGGACCTGGGAGGAGACCGTCACGCCCGAGGCGGCGAGGCAGTCCCGCATGGCCTCATCGCTGATGCGCCCCACGCGGGGCTTTTCTCCGGGGGCGGTTCTCCCTGACTTCGTCGTGCCGCCCGCCGCGGCGGGCGCGCCCTTTCTTCTGCGCGGCGGGACAAAACCCGCGCTGCCGCTCTTCGTATGCGTAAATTTCTTCATGGCGTCTCCGGGTGTGCTCGTCTCAGGCCGCCGGCGGATGGCCGGCAGTGCGTGAAACCTACCCCGTGAGGCCTCTACTTGCAAGCACAGGCAAGTTAACGTAATACTTAAGGTTCAAAAACGCTTTCCCGCACGGGAAAACAGCGCAGCCAAGGGAGGCAGCACAGATGCAGGAATTTTCCATCCTCTTTCCCGGCCAGGGCTCTCAGACGCCCGGCATGGGACGCGACGTGGCGGACGCCAGCTCCGAAGCCATGGAACTCTGGAAACAGGCTGAGGAAATGAGCGGCCTCCCGCTGAGAGGTATATTCTGGGAAGGCAGCAAGGAGGAGATGGAGGACACCAGGGCGCTTCAGCCCGGGCTCACCGTCGTCAATCTCACCCTGTGGCAGGCCCTTTCCCGCAAAGTAAAGCCCCTTGCCGTCGCCGGGCACAGCCTCGGCGAGTTCAGCGCCCTCGCTGCCGCCGGCGTGCTCACGCCGGAAGAAACCCTGCAGGCCGTTTCCCTGCGCGGCCGCCTCATGGCCGAAAGCGACCCCGATGGCAGGGGCGCCATGGCCGCAGTGGTGAAGCTTCCCCTCGAAAAGGTGGAGAGCATCGTGGAAAAGGCGCGTCAGGAAAGCGGCCAGACCGTTCTCGTGGCCAACTACAACAACCCCGGCCAGTACGTGGTGAGCGGTGAGAAAGAGGCCGTGGCCCTTGTGGGCAGCCTCGCGAAGGAAGCGAAGAGCCGGGCCATTCCCCTGGCCGTGAGCGGCGCTTTCCACAGCCCTCTGATGGAAAAGGCCAACGCGGAATTTTCGAAGCTTCTGAAGAAGCTCACCTTCAGGAAACCCCGCGTTCCCTTCTACAGCAACGCCGTGGGCGGCCCCCTCGCCGAGGGCGAAAGCATCCGCGGGGCCATGCTGAACCAGATGACAAGTCCGGTGCGGTGGGACGAGCTCATGCGCAGCCAGGCTGAAGCGGGCATCCGCTCCTGGATTGAGGTGGGACCGAAGGCCGTGCTCGGCAAGATGGTGTCCCGCTGCCTCGAGCCCATGGGCATCGAAAGCGGCAGCATCAGCGTGGGCCTCGTGAGCGATCTCGGGAGCCTTGAAAAAATTAACGGTTAATCACGGAATTTTCACTCATTCAGAAGATAACGAAGAAGCGGACGGGGAGCGGCCGGCGCGGGAAAAAGCGCCCGGACCCCGGAGCCGGGACCGCGGGCACGCCCGCGGTTCACTGATATCGGGAGACAGCAATGCAGGCATTTGACAGTGTGCGTTCAGCCCTCAGCGGCTTCCTTCAGGAAAAAGGCCTCGAATGGCCGGCCAAGGCGGTTGTGGAGGCCGCGAAGGATCCGAAGCACGGTGACGTGGCCACCAACCTGGCCATGCTCCTTGCGAAGCCCCTGCACAGGGCGCCGCGCGACATAGCGGCCGAACTGGCCGCGTGGATCAGGGATCACACGGACGGCGTGGAAAACGTTGAGGTGGCGGGTCCCGGCTTCTGCAACGTGACGTTCTCCCAGGTCTTCTGGCGCAGGGTGGTGCAGCAGGTGGAGAAGGAAGGCGCGGCCTTCGGAAGCTCCACCATCGGCGGCGGCCGCAAAACCCTCGTTGAATACGTTTCCGCCAATCCCACCGGCCCCCTGCACGTGGGACACGGCCGCGGCGCAGCCGCGGGCGACAGCCTGGCCCGCATCCTGCGCAGGGCCGGCTACGACGTGACCACCGAGTACTACATCAACGATGCCGGGCGCCAGATGCGCATTCTCGGCATGTCCGTGTGGTACCGTCTGCGCAACCTCGTGGGACGCACCATGGCCGAACCCGAGGATTACTACCGCGGCAGCTACATCACCGACATCGCGAAGGAGATGCTCGAAAAGGATCCGTCCCTGGCGGACGCTTCCGACGAGGACGGGAAGGAGCGCTGCTACGAGTACGCCAAGAATGAGATCCTCGAGGGGATTAAGAAGGATCTGCGCGACTTCCGCGTGGAGCACCAGAACTGGTTCTCCGAGAAGACGCTCGTTGACGGCGGCCTCGTGGACAAGGCCTTCCAGGCCCTGAAGGACGCGGGCTACACCTACGAGAAAGACGGCGCCCTGTGGTTTGCCACGTCCCGCCTCGGCGATGACAAGGACCGCGTTCTCAGGAAGTCCGACGGCTCCCTTACCTACTTCGCCTCGGACATCGCCTACCATCACAACAAATTCGAGCGCGGCTTCGACTGGCTCATCGACGTCTGGGGCGCGGATCATCACGGCTACGTGCCGCGCATGCGCGCCGCCATTGAGGCCATGGGAAAGGGAAAGAAGAACTTCGACGTGGTGCTCATCCAGCTCGTGAACCTGCTCATCAACGGCCAGCCCGTGAGCATGTCCACCCGCGCCGGAACCTTCGAGACCCTGGCCGATGTGGTCAGGGAAGTGGGCGCCGACGCCGCGCGGTTCATGTTCCTCTCGCGCAAGACGGACAGCCCGGTCGACTTTGACCTCGAGGCCGTCAAGCAGCGCACCATGGAAAACCCCGTGTACTACGTGCAGTACGCGCACGCCCGCGTCGCCGCCCTGCTGCGCCGCGCCGCCGAGGAAGGCGTCACCATTCCGGACGTCTCTGACGACGCCGCCCTCGCCGGCCTCACCCTGCCGGACGACATGGCCCTCCTGCGCAAGATGGCCCTTTACAGGGACATGCTGGAGCAGGCCGCCACGACGCTCTCCGTACACCACGTGAGCCACTACCTCATGGAGCTCTCGCAGCTCCTGCACAGCTACTACACCAAGAATCAGATTCTGAAGGCCGGCGACCCCGTCACCACGGGATCCAGGCTTGCCCTTCTGCGCGCCGTGAGCCGCGTCATCGCCAACGGCCTTGACCTCATGGGTGTCAGCGCCCCCGACCACATGTAACCGCACCGGCAAGCCAGCCGGCGGGGAGATTTGCCATGGCTTTTTCCCTCCAGAATTTCATCCGCACGACCCAGACCAGAGACGGATCGCCCCGCTTCGTGATCACGCTGAGCGCTCCCGCTTCGGCCCTCATCGCCGCTATCCTCATCGTCATTGTGGCCTGGTGCTTCTTCATGGGCTTCATGGTGGGACGCGGGCAGAATCCGGAAAAGCATCTGGAGGAAATCGCTGCCATCGTGGGCCAGGCAAAGAACGATGAATCTGCGGCGCCGCAGGGGGATGCGAAGCCCGGGGACGCCGGCACGGCTGAGGATCAGAACGGGGAGAACGCGCAGGCGAAGGACAAAAGCCAGCCTGACGCACAGGCTTCCCCTGACGGACAGCCTGACCAGGGCGCCGGTGACCAGCAGGCCGCTGACGCCGCCGCTTCCGATACCCGCACGGGAGCCCAGGCTCCCCTGAAGGACGCCATCCGCCAGCAGCCGAAGAAGCCCGATCCCGCCCAGACAGGAGAGCCCGTCTTCATCTATACCTACCGTCTCGCCACGGTGAAGACCCAGGAAGCCGCCAAAAGCGAGCAGAAGCGCTACCAGAGCAAGGGCGTTCAGTGCGTTATCCGCAAGCTCAACTCGAGCTTCAGCCTGAACATGACCCTGCGCGGCACGGAAAAGGACGACGCGGCCCTGCGCCAGAAGCTCAAGTCCGCCGGTCTCGGTGCTCCCATGCTGCTATCCAAGAAGAAGCGATAGGAAGGTGTTCCACATGACCCGAAACTTCTGTGCCCGGCTCGGGACGGCCAGCCTCCGCGGCCTCCGCTTCATGGGCAGCCTCATGCTCTTCTTTCTGGAAGGGGTGCGGCAGATCTTCACGAGCCCGAAGATCTTCGCGAGAACCTTCCAGCAGCTCTATATCATCGGATCCAAGTCCCTCTTTCTCATCGTGCTCATCGGCCTCTTCTGCGGCCTTGTGCTCGGTCTGCAGGGCTACTACACGCTGATTAAATTCGGATCCGTGGGCTTCCTCGGATCCGTGGTCTCCCTGGCCCTCATCCGCGAGCTCGGTCCCGTGCTCACGGCTATCATGCTCACAGGACGCGCCGGATCCAGCATGACTGCCGAGATAGGCGTCATGCGCATCACGGATCAGATTGACGCCCTGGACGTCATGGACATCAATTCCGTGTCCTATCTCGTGAGTCCCAGAATCGCGGCCTCGATCATATCCTTCCCGCTGCTCACCGCCGTGTTCGACGTCATCGGCATCGTGGGAGGCTATCTCACCGGCGTCGCCATGCTGGACATGAACCAGGGGGCCTATTTCTACCGGATCTCCTCGTCCGTCAGCATGACCGACATCAACTGCGGCTTCATCAAGGCCATCGTTTTCGGATGCCTCGTGACCGCCGTCTGCTGCCACCAGGGCTACTACACGCACCTGCGCCGCGATTCCGTCGGCCCCGCGGCCGTGGGCAACGCCACCACCTCCGCCGTGGTCATCTCGAGCGTGCTCATTCTGGCCGCCGACTACGTGCTGACCTCCATCTTCCTCTAGCGGAAGCGGTCAGAAAGGACCTTTCTCATGGCAAGCTGGGACATTGAATTCAGCCATCTCAAAGCCGGCTACGGGGACAACGTGGTGCTCACGGACGTCTCCGGGAAACTCCCGGGCGGCGCCGTTTCGGTCATTCTGGGCGGCTCCGGCTGCGGCAAGTCCACTCTCCTCAGGCAGATCATCGGCCTCTCGCATCCCATGGGCGGCGAGATCAGGATCGGCGGCCTAAACCTTCTCACCATGCCGGGCAGCGACTTTCGCCGCATGCGCAGATCCATGGGCGTGCTCTTCCAGGATGGTGCCATGCTCGGCGCCCTGACCCTGGCAGAAAACGTCTGCCTCCCCCTGTCGGAACATCTCAGACTCACAAAGCAGGAACTGCGCACCGAAGCCATACGCGTGCTCAGAATGGTCGGACTCGGGGACTTCGCCGACTATTACCCCAATGAACTTTCCGGCGGCATGCGCAAGCGCGCCGGCCTCGCGAGAGCCATCATCGCAGAACCGAAGCTCCTGCTCTGCGACGAGCCCACCTCGGGGCTCGATCCCATCACTGCGGCCCGCATGGACGATCTGCTTCTCTCCATGCACAGGCACTATCCGGACATGACCATCGTTGTGGTCAGCCACGATCTCGCGAGCCTGAAGCGCATAGCGGATCAGGTTCTCGTCCTCCGCGACGGTGTCTCCCTGTACTACGGCGATCTGAATGGTCTCGAAAAAAGTCAGGATCCCTATCTCGTGCAGTTCCTGCACCGTGAGCCGGGTCCCGAGGAAGAGGAAGCCGGAGAACTCATGCAGCCCTCCGTCGCGGCCAGGCTCGAAGCCTGGCGCAGGCGCTGAACAAAAATGCCGCCTCTTGCCTTGATGGCGGGCGGCCTATATATTTCAAACGCTTTACCCGCTGTCTCAGGGGGTTATCCGATGAACAGCAATTCACGTGCAACGGCCGTGGGCGTCTTCGTCCTCATCGGCCTTCTCTGCCTGGCCTACATGACCATCAAACTCGGCAAGATGGAGTTCTTCTCCAACGAAGGGTTTGAGCTGCAGGCCGTCTTCACCAACGTTTCCGGCCTCCGCGTGGGCGCTGACATCGAAATGGCGGGCATCCCCGTGGGACATGTCTCGAAAATCAGCCTGAGGCGCACCGACACCGACACCACAGCCATCGTCACGCTGCGGTTCAATCAGGATCTCAAACTTCCTGATGACACCATCGCCTCGGTCAAAACGGCCGGCCTCATAGGCGACAAGTTCATCGCCGTCGCCCCGGGCGGATCCCCCGATATCCTGAAGGCCGGCGACGAAATCACGGATACCGAGCCCTCTATCGATCTCGGTTCCCTTATCAGCAAATACGCATTTGGGGAGGTTAAAAAATAGTGCATACCAGGTCCTTACACACTGTCCGTTTCCTTGGCGCCGTCCTCCTTACCCTCTGCCTCGGCTTCGCCACGGCCCAGTCCGCGCAGGCCGAGTCGGCCGCGCGCCAGGCGCTCGAAACGTCCGTCACCCGTATCCTCGACATCATCAAGAACCCGGGCTACGTCAACCCGGCCACCCGCGCGCCCCTGCGCCGCCAGATTGAAGACGAAGTTTTCCATATCTTCGACTTCAGCGAATTCTCCGCCCGCACCGTGGGCCAGCGCTGGGCCTCCTTCACGCCCGCCCAGCAGAAGAAATTCAGCGACGCTTTCGCCGATCTCCTGCTGACCACCTATCTCGGCAAGATTGAAGGCTACAACGGCGAGAAGGTCACCTATACGGGCGAACGCTCCAACGCCGCCGGCAACCGGGTGGAAGTAAGCTCTGACATCACCATGAAGGATGGCAAGAAAACCCCTGTCTCCTACCGCATGATGAGCAAAAACGGCCACTGGTGCGTTTATGACGTGCTCATTGAGGGTGTCAGCCTCGTGAAGAACTACCGCACCCAGTTCCAGGACATCCTTACTACAGCGAGCCCCGACGAACTGACCACCCGCATCAAGACCAAGGCTCTTGAAGCCAGGAACGGCAATGCAGCAAAGTAACCGAACGGCCCTTTCGGCCATGTTCGCGGCAGGCGCTCTTGCCTGCGCCCTCACCCTGGGCGCGGCAGGCAGCGCCTTTGCCGTCTCAGCGAGGCCCGTTGTGGCGCCGCCCGCCCCCAACACGGCCCCGCCGTCCACTGTCTACGGCCAGAACGGCCAGAGCCTGCCGGCCCCCGGCATCACGGTCAGGGAAAAGAAGAGCGTCGACCAGCAGGTGCAGGACGCGGCAGACGATCTTGACGATTACGGGAACGGTCCTACCCAGAGCATAGCCGACCCGTTTGAACCCTGGAACCGCTTCTGGTTCGGGTTCAACGATATCTTCTACATGTACGTGGCCGACCCCGCCTACAAGGCCTGGGAAGCCATCACGCCCCATCAGCTGAGAAAGGGGCTGCACAACTTCTGGCACAACCTGCTCTTCCCTGTCCGCTTCATCAACAACCTCCTTCAGCTGCGCTTCAAGGAGGCCGGCGTCGAATTCGGCCGCTTCATCATCAATACGACGGCCGGCGTGGGCGGACTTGTGGACGTGGCCAAGAACAAGAAGACCATCGTGCCCGTGGATCCGAGCGGCGAGGACTTCGGTCAGACCCTGGGCCGCTGGGGCATCCCCCACGGCTTCTATCTCGTCTGGCCCATTCTCGGCCCGAGCTCCCTGCGCGAGACCGCGGGCATGGCCGGCGACTATTTCATCTATCCGAGCTTCGCGGCCAGTTACATTATTCATCCCTGGTACGTTCCCAGCGCTGTTTCCGCCGGCTTCTTCTTCAATGACCTCGACCAGGTACTCCCGACCTACTTCGATCTCAAGAAGGCGGCCGTGGATCCGTACATCATGATGCGCGAGGCCTACGTGAAGTACCGCGCCATTCAGGTGGCCCGCTAGGGTGGCGCATGAGTCTCCTAGACATTGAGGGACTCGGCGTCGCCTTTGAGGACGAGGACGGACATCCGCTTCCCGCCGTACAAAACGTCAGTTTTTCCCTTGAGAAGGGTGCCGTGACCTGCCTCGTGGGCGAATCCGGATGCGGCAAGAGCCTCACGGCCCGGGCCATACTCGGAATTCTGCCACGGGGCGCCACGGCTGCGGGATCCGTGCGCTTTGAGGACCGTGAACTCATCGGGCTTCCTGAAAAAACCATGAGCCGCCTGCGCGGCAGATCCATGGCCATGATCTTCCAGGAACCCATGACAGCCCTCAATCCTGTTCTCACCGTGGGTGAACAGGCTGCCGAGCCGCTGCGTCTCCACCTCGGCCTCTCAAAGGCCGAGGCCAGGAAACGCGTCGTTGAACTCTTCGCCGAGGTGGGCATCCCCTCTCCCGGAGAGCGCTACACCGTCTATCCGCACGAGCTCTCGGGCGGCATGCGCCAGCGCGTCATGATAGCCATGGCCCTCGCCTGCCGGCCGTCACTCCTGCTCGCCGATGAGCCCACCACGGCTCTCGACGCCACCATACAGGGGCAGGTGCTCTCCATACTCAACGAAGAGCGCGTGAGCCGCGGCATGGCCGTTCTGCTCATTACCCACGACCTCGGCGTGGTGGCCCAGATAGCGGACAGCGTGGGCGTCATGTACGCCGGCCGCCTCGTGGAATACGGCTCCCTCGAAGAGCTCTTCCACAATCCCCTGCATCCCTATACGAGGGGCCTTATGGCCGCCGCCCCCACCCGCGCGTCCTTCCGGCTCGACCGGCTTGCCGCCATTCCCGGCACGGTGCCGCCCCTGGGTTCGGTCCCATCCGGCTGCCCCTTCCATCCCCGCTGCTCACAGGGTCTGGACATATGCCGCGAATCTCTTCCCCCGGAGACAGTCAGGGACGGCCACAGGGTGCTCTGCTGGCGCGTCGCGCAAAAAGAAGCCTGAGTTTTTCCGTGCGCGGCTCTTCAGGAGCCGCGCACATTTTTTTCTTTTTTTTTTCCGCTCCCTCCCGTTGACAATAATTCGATATCGAACTATATTCTCCTCATGAACAACAGCATGGTTTTCTCCTACGCAGCCAGACTCAGGAAGATGGGCAACGACTACATCCTCTCCGAGCTCGGCAACGCGGGACTCGTGGACATCGTCCCGAGTCACGGGGAAATTCTCTTATACCTGCTCCAGGCGGGCACCCTGCGCATGGGGGAGCTTACCCGCAAAGTCAGGCGCACCAAATCCACGGTCACCGTGCTCGTGTCGAAACTCGCGCGCGCCGGCTACGTCGAGCGCAGGCCTGATCCTGCGGATTCCCGCTCCACTCTGGTGTCGCTGACCGAAAAAGGTCAGAGCCTCCGCCCCGCTTTTGAGGCCATCTCCGACGGCCTCGACAATATGCTCAGGCAGCGGCTTTCCGACGGGGAACTCGCCGAGCTGAGCAGCCTGCTTAAAAAAGCTGTCAGCTGACAGCGTCTTTTCTTTACAACAAATAGTTCGATATCTAATTATTTCGTTCCAGGAGGAACATATCATGGCCAATTACAAGCTTGATTCCATCGACCTTAATGCCGGCCGCTCCGAACTCCACAACGCTCTCGCCCTCACCGGCTGCGAGGTGTCCTGCAACAATCTTCCCGCCGGCGTGGCCGTGCCCTTCGTTCACAGCCACAAGAACAACGAGGAATGCTACCTCGTCCTCGGAGGTGACGGCATTTTCTTCATCGACGGCGAGGAACTTCCCATTAAGGCCGGAAGCTGCTTCCGTGTCGATCCCGCCGGCCGCCGCTGCCTGAAGGCCGGAAAGAACGGCCTCCGCTACCTCTGCATCCAGTCCGCCAGGAACAGCCTCAAAGGCTTCACCATGACCGACGGCGTCGTCGAGGAAGGCGCGAAGGATCCCAAACCCAGCTGGATGTAGTCTCCAGCCAGCCTCAGAGAAATGACTTTCGGAGAGCCGGGTTCCTGCCCGGCTCTCTTTTTTTGTCTTTTTTCCGGCCGGAATGCACACAGAACGCTCACCTGCGCCGCCGCACCTATGCGGCACGCGCTTTCTTTTCCGCGTAACAACAGCTGCAGAGCGCATACGCTCCTTCAGGAAGCCGGCAGGGGACAGGCCCGCGTGAAGTCCTGACCATGTGCAGTCAGCGGCTGCCGTACTCCGGAAGGCAAAAAAAAAGCCCCGCGGTGCTTTGTGGCACTCAGCGGGGCTTCCCTTTACAAGGGAAAGGTCAATTCTGCCTGTGGTGAGGTGAAAAGAGGATCCCTCGGAACCTGCGGACTAGTCAGAAGTCTTGTCTTTCTTGAGCCAGCTCATCATGGTGCGCATCTTGTCGCCGGTCACCTGCAGCTGATGCTCGGCCTCAAGACGACGGGTGGCGAGGAAGTGAGCCTTGCCGCCGGACTTGAATTCCTTGATGAAGTTGCTGGCGAAGGTGCCGTCCTGGATTTCGGTCAGGACCTGCT
>ERZ773241.21-NODE-21-length-180920-cov-6.056224_pt1 | contig 180920 bp, 221 predicted proteins | sample MGYA00580989_ERZ773241 | MGnify/ENA primary metagenome ERZ773241 (study PRJEB29015, sample SAMEA2737804) | human gut metagenome | biome: human gut; feature: human-associated habitat; material: faeces | place: China | collected 2012 ... | reverse complement strand
ATTCACCATCACGTGATGGTGAATCCTGTTACTGGGCAAAGTCAGTGTTATTTCTCGCCAGCATTTGGATTGCTAAAGAAAATTGATACTGTCGAAGCTCTAGCGGATTCCTTTGCCAAGAATAGTCCAGAGTTACTCACCACGTTGGATAAGGTAGATACGAGTCTTATTCTGCAGACAGAGATTAGCGTTGATCATGAAATGGAGGTAGTACCAACGTCTGGCGGGTCATATTCAGCGTCACGGAGAATTTATAAGTTACAAAGAATATTTGAAACAAACACACTCAGGGAATTCGATTTAAGTCTCCTAGAGAATTGCAAATCTTTGGATGTTAATTTGTGATACTATGTGCACGTAATGTAACCTTTCGAAATCCAACAAGTAACTCAAAAAATCCTTCGAACCTTCCTATATAGAAATATCAAACTATAAGGAGGGTCATTATATGGCTAAGTCAGTGAAAGAGTTTTTAACTATCTGGTTGGGAGAGGAGTCAGCTTCAAAGATGTATGAGGTGCTCAAGAAGTTGCCGGATGGTTGTGATGTTCAGTTACATAACACGGGAAGCAATAATGCCGTTCTCAGCATTCAGATCAACGATGACTTCTACGAGGTGTTTGATGAAGATGACTTCGTAGGTGAAGTGGCAAATACAGAGCTGGTGTTAGGTTCCGAGATTCCTGAGAAACTTGTTGACAAGATCCTTAACAATATTATCTTGGTCAAGTGCGGCATTAAAGGAGATAATTCGGCGAATAAACCGGAAAGTATGAACGTGTCTAAACACGAAGATATGTATGAAGTATGCTCTATGTATTTCGTAGGCTTGGACGCGTTTGATCCTGGAAAGAATGTTCACGGTCTCTATGCCAGCGAGTTAAGATAGGGATTAAATATTATATGGAAAAGGGTTGCCGAGTTGTAACCCTTTTCCGGATTAAAATATTGAGGAGAACTTTTTGCCTAGTGGAATCTGATGAGGTAATATGTAAGATATTGACTGGAGTTACGTTAGAAAACAATAAGAAACTCAAGAGAGAATTAGTATAAGGAGGAACTGAACTGTGGGAAAGAAATATGTATTAACAGATAACAAAAGAGAGTATGACGATGATGTGCATGATTTTTGTATTCATGTAAATAGTTTGTAGGGAGGTGTTGATGTGAGAAGATATGTAATACCGCAGGATAATTTGCTGCGTGAATTTTCTAATAAGTTACATGAGTTAGGTATTACAAAACTGTGGACTAGCGAAACATATAATGGTATCAGTATGCTTCATACTCCAGACTTTATGTCAAATGGTACTACAGAGGCTTGTATTAAATTAAGTGAGTTTTTCGAGGCATGGATTGTGTCAAGAAGTTCTGACAGTATGCCGGTATGCATACGTATGGAGCCTGAGTACGAACCGTATGTATCATGTGTGTACGAGAATGGGTTGTTCTATTCGAGTTTACCTGACTGGCCTGCGGAAGCAATGAAACCAGCAGGACCGGAGCTAGAGGACAATGAGTTTCTCAGAGAGTTTAGGAGGTTGCTTAAGCGTTACAGTATAGATATAGTTTGGACTGATTTTAACTTCATAGGAGAGAAAGAGTCAGGAGTATTCTATTATTTAGATGCTTATGATTTTCCACCACAATTAGATGATATAGTCGATCCGTATGTAGATGATCCTAAACAGTATAGTGATGTCAGATCGTACTGTGTACCTACCAAGCATGTATATGACGAAAGATATAGGCTAATATATAAAGATGGTATATTCTATAGAGGAGATAGTAAATAATGCCAACTAGGGAAGATTTAGAGAAAATAGACATAGATACAATTAAAGAGATGTTATATGTGGTATTTGTTAAGGTAGAGAATTATCATGAAGCTGCATATAAGCTGCAATTACTTTATGAATTAGCTGTTGTGTTTATAAGCAAATCACGTGGTGAAAAGTATGCGAATGATAATGTGTGTAGAGACATATTTGGTTCTAGTTGGACATATGTTTTAAGAGTAAGTAACAGCCTAAGGCATAATACTTACAACAAGTCTACGATAGAGAAAGATATTACTAATGCGCTAGAGTCTACAGTTCTGTATGATATAGCTGATTTTGTAGGAGTTTCAGCTGATGCTTGTAAAATGTTTATAAGCAGTGTTAAAGAGCAATTAATACCTTGGAAATTTAAGTAGTACGGAGGAGTTGAAGAATGAGTAGATGGTATTCAATGTTAATGATACTTCCAGTATGGTTCGCAATTATCGTGTATTTGTCGGTAATGATGTTCTTCAGACTCGAGAACCAGGCGCTGGAAGATTGGAGATTGAAACAAGTAGTTAACAACTGCACAGACTCAGCTATCGAGGAGTTACTTGAAGCTAGTGATCTTGGAATGGATTACAATGATTGGGGAGATTTCAACACAGACCCAGATTTAGCTCTAAGTGATTTCGTAGATACATTCCTGTTAAATTACAATATGCCGTTAAACAATACCACAAGAGAAGAAGTTAAGACGAATTTCATTCAGGCGTTCTGTGTGGCAGGATACGACGGTTATTATGTGTATGACCACAGAGTGACTGAGAAGGGAGGCGGATATTCATTAGTAGGTTCTCCGAAGATCCCATATTTATACAAGGACGAAAGAGTTCCAGGGCGTTATGTAACATATGCAATAAATATGGGATTTGATAAATGTTATAAGCTTACAGATGCAACTATAACCAAAGCAGATATGCCAGTATCTCAGAAAGAAGCACTTAAGATAATTAATACTAGAATAAGTGATGATCTCATGGAGCGTGTAGATAGGGCATATAAGAACGGGTGGCAAGAATCTGTAAACATTCCAACTGCATTAACTACAATTCACAGTACAAATCCAATACAGAGTCCCACCGTACTAGCGTTTGTAGACAATGTGAACATAACTACAGTGCAACCTGTTAACGCTTTCGGTATAGGAGGTTCAAGAGCAAAAGTAGCCAGACCTGTAGCGGCCTACAAGCGTCTAAACAATGATACTGGAGAGTGGGTAAAATACTACTCTTACACTGATTTATTACCTCCAGGAATTAATGATGATAAGTCTCTTATTGAAGAGGTTTATATGTCACCAGAAGATGCGGCTTCAGCAGGATACTATCACGATCCGCTGTATATGAACTAAGGAGAAGAAATTTAGCATAGAGTGCAGAATACTAATAATTGGTAATGTGAATTATATGTTTAAAATCACTGCGTAATGGTGGGAAAGATTAATTACAAAAATGAGGTGGTATAAATGGATAAAAAAGAAGAATTAACTAGGTTAATTAATAATCCTTTAAAACCTAATGCAGTTGAGTGGGCAATGGATGCCGAAGATATTCTTACAGATATGAATCTACTTTCACCAGAGGCTATTCAGCATATTAAAACTATAAAAACACATGGAGGCGCATTTAATCAAGATAATGACGCTCTCGTTGCAATTTTAAAGAGGGCATATAAGTCTATTGCTAATGTAATAGTGCCTCCGCCTATTAAATCGTGGCATCAGGTTTTTGTCGCCATGCGTTTTGATGAGAAACGAGAACATTTATACAAAAATGTTCTGACTCCGATTGTGCAATCAGCTAATTATAGTATCATCAAAGTAAATGACCAAGAATATGAAGGTTCTATTATTGGAAAGATTATTGATGATATAAGTGATTCAACCATTTTAATTGCTGATCTTACAGGTAATCGTGGTAGAGTGTATTACGAGCTTGGTATTGCAAAAGGATTGCAGCTCTGCAATCATCCGATAAGAACTATACTAACGTGTGATAAAAAATTCTTTGAGGATGTAAAAGTTCATTTCGATGTACAAGGGGATAATATCATTCTTTATACATCTGATGAGGATTACAAAGAAAAATTATCTAGTAGAATTCAGGCGTATAAGAACGAAATGAATGGTTAAAGAATTTGATCTCAATACAGAAAAGATACGGAAACCTGAGAATTCTTAAAGGAGAGTAGATAGTATGTTACGTCCAGACTGGGCTTATTGTGATGTTACAAGTGATGTAACACAATTAGACTTTACTATATACCTGGTCACAGAGACTTTAGAGTTAGGAGAGTTTAACAAAGAAGATTGGAGAATGAAGGTTCTCCAGAAATGGCATTTCGATATTGCAAGAGATTTCCCAGAGAGTTATTTCAGAATAAAGGATAAAAGCTCATTCATGCTCGAGATCATTTATTGCATGCTAGATGTGGAGCACAGAATGGCTTGTGATGGTTTTAAAATGCCGGGAGAACCATGGAGCAAAGTGATAGATACAGCTTGGAATGGTAATCCTGTAAGCCAGCAGAGAATATTCTACGTGAGACTTGGTGATATCCTGAGCGCTTACGAGAGATTTCTGGATAAGAAGTGCACTTTTATCGGAGATTGGGACGTACTGCAGAAGATGCAATTAAGCGCATTTTCGCAGACAGGAGAAGGTCTTAGTTCTGATATGAGCCTACAAGACATACAAAGAGCTTGGAAGGAAACATTAACAACAAAGAACAATCAGTTTCACTCCTATTTTGATAATTAGAAGTAAGTTGTGGGTGTGTTTCAAAAATCGACCTAATTTAAGAAAAACACACCTGCAACATACATAGTTAAGTAGGAATACAGTAACAGTATTCTCACGTCGTTTCGTCATTAGAGTTGTGGTAAAATACTCTTGCGGTGACCGATAGATTAGATTGTTATAGGAGGTTTTTACATTATGACTATTCGTGAAGAAGTAAAAAGATTAAGAGATATGGTAGCTAAGATGGGAACTGACAATCCTGAAGCTCTCAAAGTGTATATGGAAACATCAGATTTGGCTGAGCGCATTGAGTTAGCTATGTTAATGTCTGCGCAGGTTGGAGATGTTGCTATTCCGACAGTTTACAATATACAGAAATGTGAGGAGAAGACAAAACTTCCATACAGCGATGGGTTGGTAGATACAGAAACAGTTTACAACAGTCTCTCTGAGTGGAGGAGTCATATTAACTACGATAATATAGAAGTAGTGTTACCTGAGTTAAAGTTTGATTAACGGAGATATGTATGTTATATTTAGATTACGCTGTGCCACACGATAAGCTTCTCTGGACACCTATGATACGATATGATTTAGAGTAGGACCAGAATTGGTTTAACGATCCTGAAGTTGTGCGTATCGCCGAGGAGATTGATGGGGTCAACCATGTGTGGGCAGATTTCTCTGTGGGAACAATCACAGATAGATGCTCAGGAAAAGAGTTATCTGGTGGCGCTAAGACAGTGATAGCAGTCTATGTAGGCCTGACACGTGGAGATGTGGTGCCGTTACAATTTCTAGGTGAGAATTGTTTTCCAGTATTAGGGAGCCTAAATATAAAAGAAGATGTAACATTTAATGGAGATACTTATCCATTTATAAAAGACTTTGGGTGCAAATTCATATCAAAGCGAACTGGCAAGACAATTGACAATTATCTAGATTACGGAGAGGAGATGGATATGTTTGCAACTAAAAATTAGTACGTCTTCAGTTGTGTATGATTTGGAGTTGGAGCGCAGAGTTACAATTATCCGTGGGCTTTCAGGAACGGGTAAAACATTTCTTTGTGATCTGGTGCGTCGTAGTGTAAATTATAAGAGAGAGATACAGGTAACATGTGAGAGACGTGTGCGCGTATTTGACGAGGTACCTGTAAACTGGGAAACGTGGGGTGTGAATAACGCTTCAACGGTGTTTGTAATAGATGAAGATACATACCTAGGAAAATGGGAATCTGAAGTTTATAAGCACTTAAGAGAGTACGACTGTTGGTTAATTTACATTACACACAAGTCCGAGATTTCCTTGGAATTAGAATGTGCGATAAGTTCAGTAAAATGCTTACACACATCTGGTAAATATAAAACATTGGTTGATGCTGTGCCATTAAGAGGTGTAACAAAGAGACCTGAGAAATCTGGAGAACTATTATGACAGTATTAGAATATTTAAAGAATGCAGCTGAAGTAGTAAAAATGTTAGACTCTGAGGCTGTGATGTCTTCAGCTGCATCCGATCAGATTGGTAGTGCTATTGCTGAAGAGTGTATGAATCTGGAAGATTTTGAAATGAACTGCAGCATGTTTAAGTATCCAGATATGGTAAAGAAGTATGTGGATGCAGGGTATGACAAGAGTCAAATAGCAGTAATTATGAACGCTGTGGACGATAATATAATTGTCGATAAGTATATTAGTCAGGACTTTGACAGCTTTGAAATCTTGTTAATTGCTCTCGCTATGTCGATGGGAGAAGATCCGGAGTGTTATAGAAAGTACACGAGTAATAACAAGATAGATCCTGTGTTTACACAGTGTTCAGTGAAAGAGATTTGTAGGTGCTGCTGTATATTGAAGATTAAAGGGTTACATAAGTACATACAGTATGCAGCTGAAGACTATGAGTCCGATGATAGTGATGAGTCATACCGTCCGTATGATATTAGTACAGCAGTACAGGCGTTATTACACAATAAGCATGAAATTGAAGACTTCGTAGATACACATTATCCACAGCTAGATGGTGATTTGAACGTTTTCGCTAAAGTAGTTGCAGCTGTTGGTCTTAAGTTAAAGGAGAAGAAGTTCTTACAGTTAACTAAAGCTGATGGAATTTATGGTGCAGTGCATATGCTCTATCAGACAGGTGTGTGGGACAAACTTAAAGAAAAATATCCAGCTTATTTCATGGGTGAGATTGATTAATAGGCATATAGTTAGTCCGGTAATGTGGAGGTGTATCATAAATGTTGTATTTAGATTTTAGCGAAGATAGAAAGCATAGCACGTTCGATCCTGGAAGTTGGTTTGATGCTTACTATGAGCAATCATGGTTTGACGATGAGACTGTGTGCAATATAGCATGTAAGGTAGATGACTTGAAGCATGAATGGGCTGACTATTTTACGAGTGAGACATTTGGTAAATGCTCTGGAAAAGAAATATCTGCAGGAGCAAAAACAGTCATAGCAGCATATCTTGGATTATTTAAAGACAAGAAGTATCCATTATCTTGGCTAGGAGAAAATTGTTTCGAGGTTCTAGGTTCTATTGAACTGAAGCATGACATTATATTTATTGCTAACAGTATGCCTAATCTATGGGAATGGAAATGTGATTTTAAATCAGTACAGACAGGCAGAGTCATAAACAGCTATGAGACTTATATCGAGGAGTATGAATGAATATCAGAATAAAGAAGAATAAAACTTGTTATGATATAAACTTAAAAAGATCAGCGACTATACTACGTGGATCTTCAGGTAGTGGTAAGACCAATTTATGTGTGTTAATTGACGAGTACACCAATAACCCACAAGGTCCAGTCAGCATAATCTCTGATATGAAAGTAGCAGTACTGCATGTAGTACCTGATGATATTGATTCCTATTTTAAGCTGTTTGATGGATACGTATTCTTCGTAGATGAGACTAACATCAGTGCTGTTAATAAGTCTGGTCTGTACAAGAGAATGAGAGAGTTGGGTTGTTGGGTTGTTGTAATAACAAGAGATACAGAAATATCCAGAAGTCTTGAATGCGCAGTAGACAGTATTTTAGAATTACACAAAAGCGGTAGCTATATAACGACAAGAGAGTCACTAGTTTTGAGGAGTGAAAAGCCAATCACTGGACAGAACTTTAGGAGGTAGTGTAATATGTGGAAAGTTTGTTCAGAACCATTCAGGAATGTTGCAAAGATATTTCCAACGCAACAACGTGATGTTTATACACTAATCAAGTCCTATACGAAGGAGCCAGCTGTCAGGAGAATAATAATATTTGGAAGTAGTATAACAGCAGCTTGTAATCCGTGGAGTGATATAGATGTGTACGTAGAATTAGATGTAGAGAAGAACTTACCTGCATCTGGTGTTACTGACGTCCCAGTCGATTTGTGGACTAATTATTCTGTTGATAAGCACCTATATTCTGAAATAAAGAAAGGGGTGACTGTGTTTGAGCGAGACACTGCTTGATAGAGCTAAAGCTAATTATAAAATGGCAGAGAAGAATTTCAACTTTATTTTGGAAGACGATGTGTACCTTAATCTAGTGGGATATCTACTTCAGCAGTCACTTGAGTTAGCATTAAAACATATACTTGAAACAAATGGCATTAAGTATCCTAAAACTCATTCAATACGTGATTTAGTAGAAATGTTGCCTGATAATTACGATACATCCGACATAATCTCTATGTCGGACACGATAACCACGTGGGAATCTAAAACTAGATATATCAAGAACTTTAGGTTATCTAAAACACAGCTAGAAGAATGATTCAAAATGATTGGGAAGTTCATAGATACTATTGGTAATAACAAGTCAAGTATTAATGAGTTGTTATCTCAGTATTTGGAAGAGTCTGAAATAGAAGATTTCTTAGAATCTATACCTAGTAACATTGATGTAACAAATGACAACGTAGAGTTTCTCACATCAATGTATAAGCAAATAAAAAGGAAGTGATTTATAATGTGTAATCTCGTGCCTATGCAGTTATGTGGACAAACAGTAAATATAGCAGAGCATAAAGTGGACAAAATCAAGAAATATCTTGAAGTATTTCCCAAACTTAAGAGTGTCGATAAAGTGTATTTGCTTGGCTCTACTCTTGAGACTAGATGCAATGAGAATTCAGATATAGACTTATTGCTAATCTACAATGATAGGAGTAGGTATCTTGAGGAGATGTCTTTGACGTTACCAGAATTGTATTCTGAATGGTATGAAGATGATACACTGAGTCTTCCAAAAGAATACAGTAGGTCCGGCCTAACGGGAGCTTTAAGAGAAGCTTTATCGAAAGGTAAGGTAATATATGAGAGAATGTTACAACAATAGGAGGATAAAAATATGAAGAAGAGAACATTAGCAGTAGCTGCATTAGCATTAGCAATGACAATGAATATCGGAATAATGAACAGCTTCGCAGCAGAAGAACCAGCGTGGATTTTACCTAAGGATATTACGAAAGAGGAGCTTCGCACAAAGTACAATGTTTCATATTGGTGGGAAGCAGAAGCATACGAGCAGGCTAAAGCGTGGGCAGAAGCACATAAAGGAAACATTCCTAGTATTGCAGACGAAAGAGCAAGATATGAAGCTGTTGCTAAGACAGTAGTCGACTTCCTTGATTATGATGACACATATCAGAAGCCGCATATTGCATATTCAGTCAGAGACGGAAAGGGTGTATGCTCTGATTACCATACCTTAGGTATGGCGCTTTGTCAGGCTTGCAATATACCGGTTAAGATAGCTAACGTAGGTCAGATCGCTACAGGTCTGAACCATGATATGCTGGTAGTTACAATCAACGGAACAGACTACTATAGCGATCTAACAGGTGTGGAAACTGGAGTATATCCATTGCTAATGACTTCAATACCTAAAGAATACACCTTAAATGGTGATTTGTCAAGTAATTTATTTATAGAAGCTAGTAGTGCTGGAAATGTTACTGAAGAGAATACTCTAGAAGTGAATCAGGTAAACGCTGGATTAGAAAATAAAGCGGTGATTGCTACTGGAAGCGGAAAAGTATATTACGGCAGTCAGGAAGATTTAGAAAAATTAAATGCAGCTATATCAGCAAATGATATGGGAACTGTGAGGACCATATTCGATAAATATGGAGTACCGTACGCTAAATAGGAGATAAAATGAAACAAGTACTAAAGAGAGTATTATCATTGTTCTTAGTGCTAACTTTATGCTGCACTAATGTAGTTTCTGTGTATGCCGATACCCCTGGTAATAGCTCAGCTGGTAAAGTACCAGTACCACATCCCGGCGGTGGAGGTGGCGGAGGTTCATACAAAGCAGCGCCAGTCTTTGCTGATTATGGATTTCGAGTGACGATAACAGACACAAAACAGATAGCAGATAAATTTACTCCATTTGAAGGAACATACACAAACGATGACTTAGCAGCACAGCGAGCATCAGTAGAAGAAGCACTGAAGTCAGTATACATCGAACCAGGAAATAATGGCATATACTTTTATGACGGGAAATTCTCAGTAACACCTTGGTATGGCATCGTCTCTTCCTATGCAGGAGATGGTATGCTTATTAAAGACCAGCGTATCAAGATGCAATATGCTGAAGTAGATGACAAGTTTAATGAATTGGCGTGGTACTGTTACCCAGGTATTGAGGGACTAGATAGGACCGGTTCGATACAGTGTGATATGAATATGTATAATGCATTACTTAACGCGACAAATAATTACGCAAATGGTAATGACTATATGTATCATATTAAGAGTATGTTCATGCAGCATATTGGACGAACGAATGATGCAGACTTCAGAGCATATCTCACAGAGCGGCTTAGAGCAGTTATAAGCAACGGTAATAAAACTGCTGAGAATTTACGTGTATTCTCATGGGATACAGATCTGTACAGTGGAGTGTCTGCAAACGATAAAGTGTTGTGGTCGCGTATCGGGTACTTGACAATGTTGATGCAGTTCGGGTGGTTGGCACAATGTTTAGGTGAGCAGACGACTTATAATGAGTTCGTATCGAAGATATGGTCATACGTGCAGGGTGGATATTCAGCAGCAACTATGCCACTATTGGAGGTAGAAGCTTGTGAGCAGATAGGTATTAATGGTACAAAAGCAGAACCTTCTAACTGTATGCTTGTAAATATGCCATACGTTATGAACTGCGCTTATGGTAGAGACGCTGTAGAATGGATGTATAAAGGCGGTTGGACTGGTAATTTTAGGGACGAGATAGCACAGTATGTTGGTATGAAAGCTGAAACTGCAGGTACTAACGGCTGGATAGGTCAGGGTTTTGGTGGTAATTTTAAACTTGGTATGTTCATTCATGCAACCGGAAGTTATAAGGATAGACATTACTTTGATTTGCTGCAACCGTCAGATGATACAAACGCATCATTCGGATACTTAATAGCGTTCACGTATGCAGCCAATATAGGAGATTTACATTCTTCAAGCGATCCAAATGCCATGGGGTCATTCACATGGAAACTTGACCCGAATGGAGTTCACGATGTGACGCCAGATGAAGAAATTGACGCTTCTTCAACCGTATACAACATCAACATGTCTCAGAGTGGATACAACAAGAACAATTACGGTGATTGGGAAAGCTACGTCAATGGCTATGGCAACGATAACAACAAAATAAAAGTCACTATCTATCGTACATCAGAGTCCCTTGAGAAAGACCAAAAAGCCCAGAAGTACGAACGCGGTCAGGTTGTAAACGGTGGAACTGCAGTTCCAGATACCGTAGATAGAGTAGTTGTAGTAGACGATCATACTATACACAACATACCTGTGGTTGGAGAATTGGGAAGTGGCGAAGAGAGCCGAGAGCTAACGAATGCTGAGTTGTTGGAGATAATCAAGACAGCAACTGGTATGTCGTACAACGAAGAGATTGTTGGATCGCTCGAGAAAGGCATTCGCGTCACCTATGCAGTCAGAATACAGGTAAAAGTTGGTAACAAGAGTTGGGAAGACTTCGACAACAATCAAGCAGAATATATTGAGTATCGATCAACTCCAGGACTGTATAGTTACAAGTCAATTGCTCCAGATGGATACGCTGAAATCAAATGTGGATACTTCGATAAGACACGCTATGAAGAACCATTCGAAGCAATGTCAGGCTTCCCTACGACAGAGAACTTGTACTTTGTGAGTGGTGGACAAGAGTTTGTAGCGCAGTTTCAGTACGAGTACACAACAAACAAAAATGCAATACGTGAGTTTGAACAGAAGTACTCAGCTACTCAATGTGCAGGATATTGGACACCATGCCAGAAGTCCTGGACTGATGCAACAATAGATGAAATAAACGCGTGGTTAAGAGCACACACTGACACACCAAGTCAGACTGGCGAGTTTATAACTCAATCAGTCTGCAAAGAGTGTGGACAGGTGCATAATAACGGAATAGGTGCAGAGAATATTGTGTCCACTTCTATTACAGGAGATATCACTGGAAGTGATAAACCAACGCCAGGCGGTTATTATACTGAAATCGAATTACACGCAACTCATTGGGATTGGCACTGCGACGGCGATAGTGACGAGCATCAGACAGGTAATGATCCGATTACAGGACCAACTTACACAAGCTGTACAACACCTTCTGGAGATGTCTCAGACTCTGCTACACAGCCTCCAGATGAGACTTGTGATTACAATGGATCACATCACTCTTCATACTACAAAGTAAGAGCAACCAGATACACAGGAACAATCAAGTCATATCATACTGACTATAATGATAATAGTGAGTGTAAAACAAATCAGGCTTCACTCAAGTGGACTCAATCCTATAAGGGAATGAACTACGCTAAGATTAAAGAAGCTCATGTTTGGAGACTTGAGAAATCAAGAGTAGAAGGTATTCGACAGCTTACTTTTGCACAAGATGATTTTGTACTGGGAGATGCTGCTGATAACTTAGCTAATGTAATCTTCAATGTAGCAGAGAACGACAACGCAAAAGAAGGACGTATGTGGTACTCTATTGATCCAACAGATGTAGACAATTACGTCGGAGACCATGTAATACCTACGAGAGGTTGTTGTCATTGCTTCAATCATAATGCAGCTACGGATTTAATCAAGAATGCAGATGATCCTAACAAGAAGTTCGAGCAAGCATGGTGTGTATCTGACTACCTAGTATTAGATGGTTACAGAGCGACAACATCACTGCTTTATTATCAGTACGAGACCGGTAACAGGGATATACCAATTCTCTCTGTCAGAACATCTGGTGAGACACAGGATAACATGAAAGATAATGGGTACTTTGTCAAGGACGAGACTGGTAAGGAATACTTCCGCGGTTATGATGATAGAGGTAAGCAATTCGCGGCACAGGATATTACATACACAGAAGCTAATGTAGCTAACGGTACAGAAGAAATAGTTTGTGCGAATAGCGAGACATACACAGGTGGACGTGTAGGTTCTGACGACTTGTCTTGGTCAGGGTACAATGGAGATTACGGTCAGACTTCTACAGAGCTTGCAAGTGGAACAGATAGTCCAGATGAAGTTGGTAAGTATCAAGGAATGGCTGGGCGTTCTAACTTTAAGAATAAAGGTCAGAAGAAGATATTCGCTCAAGGTTATACACACGATCATCAGGGTGAAGTAAATGACTTCTCAACGAGTAGTCCACAAAGAATGGAGGGATTAGATGATCCGTTCGTATTGTGTGTAAACAACATTGATGTTGATGATTTCGCAGTACAGAATGGTGTGAAAGAATTCCACGACTCAACAATCTTTTATCACAATATCATTTCCTACGGTGATGCGCCAGATTGGTCTGAAGATACAGATGAAGTATACAAAGAACCTGGCTTCCATGTAGATACGAGCTACTACGGTAATAATAATATCAATGCAGTGAATGTGCATGATCCAGTATCTGCACAGGATGCAAAGTTAATACCGTTAGCAAGTGATCTTGACCAGCGAGTATACGACTTCAACATCACAGAAGACCTCAATAAGGAAACTGGTAAGTGCCCAGGAAAGGCAAACACTTGTAAGTACGCGCACATCAACTGTGAGTATGCAGGAGACAGATATCACTCGGACTCTTGCTACGTAACAGTTAAGAGTCAAGGACTTGCATCACTTCCAGTAACAGGTGGGCAGACATCTCACATGGAAGAGAAGACTCTTGTAAACCACGTAACAGTAGACAAGACGTTTGGGTTCACTGGAAAAATTCAGAAGTTTACAGCACCCGGTGACGGAGACTATTTACTTGAAGTTTGGGGTGCATCTGGTGGTGACGGACGTTCAAGTGTTGGTGGTCAAGGTGGTTACGCGAAAGGTTACGTACACTTAACTAAAGGTGATGTAATATACATCTTCTGTGGAGAAGCTGGTAAGTCATTAGGCACAGATAATCCATGGAACGGTGGTGGCGCTTCTAGTGGAGTCGGTATTGGTGGCGCTTCTGGTGGTGGCGCAACTGATATCAGAATTGGCGGTAAGACTAACACAGATAGAGTAATCGTAGCTGGAGGTGGTGGCGGAGGTAGCCACTATCCAGATGGTTTATACGGAGGTGTGGAAACAAGCGACTCAGTAGATAATGATGGTTGTGGCGGAAATGCAACAGAAGAGTGTTCCTCTGGTGGTGGCGGTGGTGCACCTGGTGGAGCAGCTGGAGACGATGGTTGCTACGGCTATGGACATGGTGGTGCTAACTACATTGGTGGAGTTACAAAAGGTGAGTCTGTAGCTGGTGGTAACACAGGAGATGGAAAAGCTAGAATTTCATGTGCAGATGCTACTTATAACACATCATACTTCGTGCCTTCCATTGAGGGTGGCTATACATTTGATAACACACAGGGTGAGGTTATTCAGATGCAGTATCGCCCAGTCGAGTACACAGCGCCAATCGCAGGATATTACTCAGTTCACCTTTATGGAGCAGTAGGTGGTGGTAATAAGCAAGGAGCTGCTTCTGCTGGCGGACTTGGTGGTTACGCAGGCGGACAGATCTATCTCAATAAAGGTGAGACAGTCCTGGTAACTCCAGGTGGTTCTGGTGGTAAAGGAAAAGTTTCTAATGGGTACAACGGTGGCGGTATAGCTGATAAAGGCTTTGGTGGCGGTGGTGCTACGGATGTTGTAAAGAACTATGTGCACAGAAATGCCAACCAATTAAATGCTTTCGCTTCTGGCGGTATTGTAGTTAATAATAAACTGGATTTAACCAGACCAGGTGCACAGCTTAATTACACTATGGAAGTAACTGCTGGTCATACGTATAGAATAGACTTTATAGGATCAGGATTTACTGGTGGTGATTTTGGCCCTCCTGAAAATCAAGGGGATGTTGGCTTCTATGTGACAACAGAGACTACGCAGCAAGCATTTATCATTCCAAAGAAGACTGGAACAATGACTATAGAATTTCCAGGACGAGATAATTTGTATATATCTGATATGTATATTGTAGACATAGCAGACAGAATACTTATTGCGGCAGGAGGTGGTGGTGCTGCAGACACCACAGGTACCTACAACGGAACAGGCGATGGTCGTGGTGGTAAAGGCGGAGGTCTTGACGGCGAGAATGGTTATACTGATGGTGCAAGTCATTACCAGAATGCAGGAGCAACAGCTGGAGCAGGCTTTGCTTACGGCGTAGGTGGTTACGCTAAGAAAACGGCAGGTGCTGGTGGTGCAGGATACTTTGGAGGTTCCGGTGGCGCAACTAATACGTCCGGTGGAGGTGGAGGTTCTTCCTACATAGGAAGTTGCCAGTACGCAATCACAAAGCAGGGTCAGAACGATAAAGATGGTTATGCGTTGTTTATCTTACCTGGAAAGGGAGAAACAGAATATATCCATAAACTTACATGTAACGAACCACATCATGCTCCGAGTAGTAACTGGAGAAGATATACAGACGGTTGGACACATGAGGGTGGATACCTGTGTACTGGAACAACCTGTACGTGGTGCGACTCAAACACTCCTATTATTGATCCTTCCGGTCACAAGTATGAGATATCTGATTTAAATGCTAATGGTTACATTGTAAAGCATGATGGTGTTTATCACTTGACATATGGACCAGATGATCACTGTGATGCTTGTGATAAAGATATCAAGTTCGATACATACAGCATGGACGGAACAACAAGGCAGGATTGTATCTGGAAAGCAACAGCATATGATGCGCCTTGTTTCGATACGAGAGCTGCAACTAATCCTAGCTTCCACTATGCTTATGGTGACGAGACTTGTTACGATGCTTGTTTGGATGACAGTAAGCATAAGATAAACACAGACCTAACAGCAAAGAATGATCAGCCAGCAACAGCAGGGCAGTTTGTAATACTTGACCATGACTTTCAGATTTACTTCCCAGACGTTGGCGACTTCTACGGAAACGGAGCGTTAGCTATACGTAATACTCAGAGACCTGAGGGCTGGGGTTATATTGATAGAATGGTCACAACTCCTTGGATTAAAGAGAAATATGTATCATTTCCATATGACGTAACTTACATGGGAACAACATACCTAGCAGGAGAACATATCGATCTTGGATACTGGGATGAGGGTCAAAAGAAATGGATTGATGATGATCCTGACAACTTCACTTACACATTCCACTGTTTGTTAAGTAATACGGAGATTGCAGCAGCTGAAGTTAACTTCACTGTAATTGCGATCAACACTCCTAATCAGGATACGCTTGAGAATAATCTGGAAAACAGGAACTACACAAGATACGGCAGCAAGTATAGAGCATATCACGATGCATCTAGAAACTACTTCATAGATGTGGTAGGACGTATTGGTGTATTATCAATGCTTGACACAGGTGACTTTAGATTTTCTAATTACTACAAGCAGGCTCTTGACTCTTGGAAAGTAGAAGAGGTTGTGCATAATGTAGACGTAAGTAAACAGAACAATGTTTCGATCGACCAGAAGAATATTTTCAATGTTCCTATTTCAGACGGAACAAAAGGTCAGAATACTTGGGGATTAACAGACTGGATGGAACCGATGGATAAGTTGCAGCCATTCCCGTTAACTCCAGGAAAGAACAATGTTCCTGCATTAAAGAACCAGGCACATCGTATTGGTTATTCTGATTACTTATCATTGGTTACGACAGGTAACTATTATGGTGAGAATACAAAAGACTCTAATAACCAGTATCAGGTTCAGATACAACCATTTTACTATCATTACAATCTTAAGACGAAAGAGTGGAACCCTGTAGATGTGTATATTAAGCTTGGCGATCAGTACAAGATGATTAACCAGTATGCATCTAATAACTCGACTACAGAATATAATTATTATTATAATCTGGATTGGGAAGCTGAGAAAGACAGGAGAATGTATACAGCTAAAGAGGAAGAAGCAACACGTAATGTGCAAGAGAATTGGTACACATTGTGGGATGAAGATAGTGAAGCTCGGCACATCAATATTCCACATGGCATCACATATTTGCATGGTACTGCAAATATGTTGCACCTACGTGACGGTAACAGAACGTTTATAGGCTCCAGATACAAAGAAGGAGTTACCACTGAGCAAGACAACAGAATACCTGATGTAAACTTTAATAGACAGGCACAGCGTTGGCACTTCACTTTAGGATTACCTTCATCTGCTGGATTTGTCATTAAAGGAGAAGCTCCAACACCAGCTAATCTAAAGAAGCTTGATATGGAAAATGGAGTAATCGTGTGCGCACTACGTATCTATTCAAAGGGTACTGTGTGGACATTACGTTACGATGGAACACCAGCAGGAGAGCGTAGCTTCTATCTGTTTGATAGGAATACAACTAAGATAAGTTGGGAAGATGCAGGAGACAAGGGTCCAGAGGACAGAAAAGTAATTGCTGTCTATACAGACCACAAGACATCTAGAAACGACCTCTTAACAGAGGGAAGTCATTAATAATTTTGGGCGGGAGAGCGTCACAACTCTCCCACCTATTTCAAGAATTTACATATACTCCAGAACATACATAATTGTAGGAGGTAAAAGAGATGAAAGCTGAGGAAGCGTTAAAGTTTATTGATCGATTAGAGAAAGCTGATGATACTCTTGTTGACAAGTTAGAGCATTACAAAGAGGTTATTAGACTTGAAGGGTCATATGGGTTGAAAGTAGCTTCAGCCATAGTCCTAAGGTTAGAACTTATCGAGGATACGACGAAAGCATTCGAGAAGAATCGTGTTTTAACAAATGAGTCTTTAATACGATTACGTGATAGGTTACTTAGTAGTGATTGTAATCTCAAAGACATAAAGTATGCGTGCTTTATTTTTGATCTAAAACGGAGCATCGCTGAGGAAGTTAATGAGTTGCTTGATGAGTTAAGTTTTGTAGCGCCGACAGACGTAGAAGTAAAGAGATTTCTCTATGGTTCAAACGGTTATTATGCGAGTAAGTTTATTGAGGAGGAAATTGATGGGAGTAACAGAAGATTTATGCGAGAGAGTTGCACGTACCGCTGAGAGTAAAGGTGGCATTTGGTTTGGAGTGATTGATATATTCGGAAAACCATTAGTGCGCCCGCTTTCAAAGAAGACACTTGTTAACTTAGCTAACAGCGGGATCGTAGATAACACTTCGGAGTTAGTCTACACCTCAGGTCAAAATACTGTTAGTAGATCTACATTATTTGAATATTTGAGGGCAGAAGTATGACAGTGATAGATAAAAAGAGCATGTCTAGTTTACTGTTAGAGAGTGCTCTAAAGGAACATGAAATTATTACAGTAGACCAACTTATAGAGAGCTTAAAGGAGAGCGCAGTATTTACTATGTTTCCTGATATAAGTAGGGCTTACTTGCTGTTCAGAGATACTTATGTAGCGGAACACGATATTAAGAGACCAGGAGATAAGGCATTAGCTATGGCGGCTAAGATATGGATCGGAACTATATATTCTGCGGAAGAGATTGTACACGGATTTATAGCAACGTCAGAGCTACTATCTATGGTGGACAATAAAGAGTTAGCTGATGCTTTCAAAGAACATTGCCTAAACAGAATAGAAGCTCCGAAGAATAGGCTAGCTCTACAGAGGTGGATAACAGCTGACGAACTGTCACTGTGGTATGATAGAGATATCAGCGATGAGCAGAAAGCTAAGCTTCCGCTGTACAGATTAAAATATGAGAAGATAGCCAAAGAAAGGGCAACAGCACTTCTTCACGGATATAAAACTAAATCAGTTGAGTTACAAGCCGAGTTAGACAGTAAGGATAAAAAGTACAAAGAACGTCAAGAGTATTATGCTCAGCTGTATGGTACTGAGAAGAGTAAGCATGAAGACAACAGTCCAGTAATAGATGATTTGACTGCACAACTAATGGAGGCAAATAGACGTGTCGACTTCTATAAAGCAGCACTGTATGATAGAGGTATCATTAACAGTGACGGTAATATCGAAGAGTTGTGCGAGCCCCTTCTGGAAGAGGAGAAGACAGATATAGATTTATCAAAGTATAAGATATTTGTAGTAACTAGTGCTTCGCATGCGAATGCTTTTAAATACGAATACGTAGATATCGATAAAGATCCAAAACGTGTTAACAAATTGTCAAGAGCGGATGTTGTCATTATAGACACGAAACATATCAGTCATCACACCTACTATTCAACACGGAATATGTGCCAGAACAATGGTATTAAGATATTACATTACGGAAGAAGGGATCCAAAAATTTTAGATGAGATGCTGAGAAGAATATTAAGTAAATAGAAAGGAGTTTGGATGAAAGAAATAAACCAGATATTTAAACTTACCCCAGAAGACAGTATATTGGAGTTGGAAGGAGAATTGCATTTCGCATCAATGCAGCCAATAGTTCAACCAGCTGTTGACGAGTGTACTATTAAAGGAGATGGGAGTGTTGTCACTATGAGAGTTGCTGAAGATCAGCAACCTGTTATTGGTATTCCGACAAACACAGGATTGTCCTACGGTAGATGGGAGAAAGCAAGCAGACCAAAGTGTAGAAAGATAATTCTAGATAATATACATCTTACGCTTATAAGTAAAGTTCAGAACTTCTCCATCGGTAACTATGGATATAGTGACATGCCGGAAATAGAACTTATAAATGGAGCAACTCTTGAAGCACCGGACTATAATCAAGAACTCAAGAGGTTCATGACATACTGTCAACCAAACCCTGAGGGTAGTACGAAATTATCTGAGCCATGTGAGTATGTAATGTCAGTGCCGGGAGAAGAAGAGAACGTATCTAAGCACTGCAGAGAATTGCTCGCCAAGAAGAAGTTAAAGGTAGGTGATACAAAGATACCTGAGAAGTTCCTTGACTCAAAGATACCTCTTGAAGTAACTTCTTTAGTTACACAGGCAATTAAGAAGTGTCCTGGGTATTGTGATCTTATTGAAGCAGATAATGACAGCACAATGATGTTACGTGCGAAGTATTACTGCATTGCTTCTAAGATGAGCGCGAGTGTAGACGAAGTTAAGTTCGCATGCTCCTACAAGCCATATTATTATAAAAACAATATCATCGGCGAGATGGATTTATGCGAGTGTGTAGCGATAACGTGGTATAAGCACAACAACATCGAGATACCAGAAGAAGCTGCAGAAAAGATAAAGCAGTATGTAAATAAAACTATTGTTGAAGAAGCAGATGAGGATATGGTAGAAGTGTTATGGGAGATGATCCCTCCGTACTCTTCTATTGATTTTCACAGAGACAAGCGAGAAGTGTGCTTAGAATATTATGGAGGGTAGAATGGAAAAGAAATTCAAAATAAGACTGGCTTATGATGCGTTTTGCAGAATGTTGGACGACTACGAGAATAAGGTAACCAGAGGAGAAGCTACAGACGATGATTGCTATAAAATGGTTTTAGCTGTACCTTTAGCGGATGATGTAGCGGGTGCTGTATTTTCATACTTTAACACAGCAGCATATGGAACTAGTAATATCAAACAGAATGTACTTGATGCAGCAAAAGCTACTAGAGAGTTCTTGTCGCCGGACCACAAAGTTAAGAATGAGCACATTATGAGTCTGGTAAAGACGATCTCTGAAGTATATGAAACTGGTGAGATTGTATGGGATGCTTTCGCAGGAGATGCAGAAGCTTGTGGATATAAAGAGTGTATTAACTTTGATGACATGGAAGACAGTGTAGCTAGCGTGCTCATGAGGGTTATGTCAGCTTCTATGTTCGATGCAGATTACAAGGAGGCTTTAAGGGCTTCTGGTATTTTACAGTATCTTAAACATTAATCGTATTCTAAGGAGGAAAAGTAGTATGTTAGAGTGTTGCCCAAATATGACATTATGTGGAGTTATTCTGTACAATAACTGCTGGGAGGAGATTTATGCAGACGAGGTAGGTACAGTAGTATTCGAGCCGGGAGACGGGTGCTGGATCTTTAGTGAGATTAATGTGCCTGAGCCATTACCACTTGACACAGTAAGTGGCTTAGTACGTAATCTGGAGTCTGGAAGCTACGGTGATGCAATCGGTGTTATCTATACTATGACAGGAAACATCGTGGTATTGCTTGATGAGGAGCATGCTGTTATGAGAACTCTTGACGACACCATGGTAAACCGTGGTGACGTATTCTATTACAGCACTGATTGTGAGTACGATGTAGAAGAAGGTTATTCTGAGGAGGATTAATTAGAATATGCATTATTTTGATGCGAAGGAAAAGTTGTTAGTATTTCACAAAGTCAAAGACATTGATATGTCAGAAAGAAATGATTTGCTGAAAGACTTTAAAGACGCCTACCACAGATTTGAGCGTGTTACATCTCTTGAAGCTTGTGAGAGCATTAACACAAGGCTGAAAAGGTTTAACCCGCAGCTCATGGATAGTTTCGAGTTTTATACTGAAGAAAAAGCTGGCGTGAGAAATGATGAGCCACACATAGAAATAAGAGCCAAAAGAAAAGGAGCACCAGATAGTCAGTCTATCTGCGTGTTACCTCTTCCGTACATGGACAATATCGGTAAGTTACACTTCTATGATGACTCTGTAAAGTGCTTACTGAACAGATTGACATCTGCGAACGATATTACGTACGATTACAGTAATAAGGATCTTACAATTGTAACAGATGGTTGTATTATGAAGATATCAACCGGAAGTAAGACTAAGGATATGGAGATTAAGGGACGCAGAAAGAATACAGAGTCTCTAAGCCAGTTAATCAAAATTCTGTCTGCATACGAGGGTGCTGAAAAGGACATGACGGAGCTTGTGCGAAATCCATTACTTGTCTCTACATTTCCGTTACCAGTTAGAAGAAAGAATATTATAGGAGAACTTAACGTACTTGTTGATAATGATAAAACTGGGCTTATTAAGGCTTTCAGTGAGGACGAGAGTTACCATATCTCAAAAGTGCGAGAGTCGTTAAACGAGACAGTGACTCTTGATAGAGCGCTTGGTATGGATCTTAGTAGAGAGGTGTGTGGATATCCAGCAGGAACACGAGTTACACCAACAGTGCTCTCTGCGATCAAGAAAAATAAGATTAACGTAATCTATGTAAATTGTATTGTACCTGCACCAGATAAGAAGTTAGCTTGTGGACTTAATAATGAGCCATTAATCTTTACGCGCATTCCGGCTGGCATCGAGAATACAGAGTTCTTAGCTGAGAAACTTCCAGAGTATGCAGACCACGCAGTAATACCATGCGATGTTCAACTGGTAACAAGCCTTGATGATGTACACAAGAGAATTGATCTTGAGGGTGCTTACGCCACAGACGAGGTGTTGAGGTTTTTGCAGAGCATGGGTTATAAAGGTGTTAAGTTCAAAGTAGGTGAGCGTAGAGTAGAGTGGCCATTTGAGCTGGAAGTAGCAGCTAACAACACGCTTAGATACGGAGAAGTTTACTCTACAGCAGAATGTGAGGATATGGGACACGAGCCTGACGAATGGATGGGATTAGTTCCTGGGGCAAATGGTGATATACTAACTTCAGATGATTTGCTGGCACTTTATTCAACTCTGGGATTTATGAAAGTCACAGACAAGAACCCGTTCCTAGACAGAGACAAAGACTTCTTGAAGAAAGTGGAACTCGCTGATGTGTCACTCAAAGTTATCTTAGAAAAAATACTTGATGCTCATATGCTGAAATATGGGTCGTATGTACTTGGCTTCTTAACTGGACAGTCTTCTTTGAAATCATCTGCAAATGTATTCTCCGGATTGAGAAAAGCTTTCAAGTCCGCTCTAGCGGCTGATAAGTTAATAGACTCACCTGATACAACAAATATGCTGGCAGAGATTTCACAGGCGTCACATATCACTACTATGCTTAAAGAAGCTCCAGAGATTATTCACCAGATTTCGCCGCCTTACTATGGGAGACTTTGTTTATACGAAACACCTGAGGGTAAAAAGCTTGGTCTGGTAAATAATAAGGCAGTTGGTTGCCATATTGTTAATGGCGAGATGCTTGTACCAGCTAGGAAAATTTTACATGTGGGTGACGAGATAACAATCAGTGACGATATCGTAGAGTTATCTGTAAAAGATGAAGTGAAGATCCGTATCACGAGTATTCTTAATCTGGTTCCTTCAGATAGAGAAGGCTATTACAAGAACACGAAGGTGATCGCCAAAGTACCAAACCCAGATCCAATGGGCGACAAGTTGATATATGCTAACATCTATGCTTCTGACTTGGATTATGTGTATGCAACCTCTGAGGAACATCTGTCAGCAGCTACGAGCATGATACCATTTGCTTGTAGTGATGATGCAGTGCGAGTATCATTCGGTACAAAGATGATTAAGTCTGCAATTTACATTCTTGATCCAGATATTCCAAGAGTGCAGACAACGATGTATAGGAAGATCTTCGATAGCACAGAAGCATATCTGGTAAAAGCTAAGAAAAGTGGTACAGTCACGGAAATCAGTCCTAACGTGCTGGCAGTACAGTATGATGGAGAATTACAGGAGACAGTTTACAGACTTAAAGAATTCAACGTCACAAAGGATGCAGTAGTATTCATGCGCTATAAAGTAATTGTGGGTCAGAGAGTAACTCCAGGGCAAATACTTGTAGACTGCTCAGCAACAAGAGATGGATATTATTGCCCAGGACGAAGTGAATTAATCGCATACATGCCTACAGGATACAACTACGAGGATGCTCTGCATGTAAGTGACAGGGCAACTGTTGACTACATCTCAGTGGGAAGCAGCTCTATTCTGAAAGACAATCAGGAAGGTTCTACTGTCACAAAAGACGGGTTACACAAGTACTATAACAGAGGTGATGTCATTGCCAAGATTGAAACAAAGATTAAGGGTAAGGATATCCAGACTCAGTCAGTACGTGTAGAACATCATGGTGGTATCTGGTACAATGTGTCTAGGGTAACAACAGGTAATAGTAAGAAGTATAAGTTTGACTTGCTTGGATTTAATAAGCTTGGCGTCGGAGATAAGATGTCTGGTCTTCATGGTAACAAAGGTGTAGTATCGCTGGTAGCACATAACAGCGCAATGCCTATGCTTGCGAATGGAAAACCAATTCGTATCATACCTAACCCTCATGGACTTCCGTCACGTATGAACTGTGGACAGATTATGGAGGGACATACAGGATTAATTGCAGAAGTGTTGGATATTAGAATCGTATCAGATCCATTCAATGGTGCGACTGTTGACGAGATTAAGACATTTATGAAACTTGCTTGCGAATTAGCGAACTGTGGAGATGCATCAAAGTGTAGAAGTATTTGCGCTAAGTACGATCTAGAGCCAGAGCTGATAGACCATATCGAGAGTGTGATGCCAAACGTTATGAAGTGGGCTGATACATTCGACGAGAATGGTGATGCGCGTATTTGGTGCGCTCCTATTTGTGAATGGTTTCCATATAAGGTTACAATCGGAGTTTCTACATTCTTAAAGATGAAGCAGCAGGCTGAAGAGAAGATTGGCGACCGTGGCGGTATTGCAGAAGAGATGTACAAGATTACAACAAGCCAGGCAATCAAAGGTGATGGCAGCCAGAAGATGGGTGACATGGAGTTGTGGGCGCATTTAGCTTACGGTATACCTTATTATGTTAAAGAGATGTGGAATGAGAAGAGCGATAATGAGTGTGCACGTAACAACATAGAACTTGAAGCAATTGGTGATTACCACAGAGTTCCAGACATCTATGATTATCCGAGAGCAGTATATAACTTTATCTACAAGTTGCAGCAACTTGGTATTCAGGTTATGGGAGATAATGGTGAGTTACCAGATACATCAGATGATTTGTCGAGAGAACACTTCATTTACGATGTGACTGCTCTGATTAAGAAACGCAAGAAAGGAGTAGAAGAGTCAGAAGAATCTGCATACGACTCTTTGTTTTAAATGACTGGAAAAACACACGTTACATGCAGTACAGCAACTATGGCAGTATTCGCATTAGCTCACAAATCCGGTTATCAGTTCTTTGGTGTAGATATCCTGCCGTGGGTCGGTGTTATATCGGCTTCGGTAGGAGCTCTTCTACCAGACATCGATATACCGCAGAGTAGACTTGGACAGAAGTTTAAGTTCTTGTCTAAGAACATGAAACACAGGGGTATTACGCATACATTACTAGCACCAACAATCTTGCTTCTTGGAACACTTTCTATTAAAACCAGGAATGCTTGCATCGTTGCTTCACTCCTAGTAGGGTTACTGGTAGGAATGATGTTTGACGCAAGAGTGGATTTGCGTAAAGGAAATATATTTGTAAAACTGAAGAATATTATTGTTAACAAGAAGGGTTTAACATCGACCGTAGTATTATTGGTGTTGACGTTTATAGCACCGGCAACAGGTGCTAGTATTCTGTGGGGATTAATGTGTGGTTGGACATTACACATATTCGAGGATTTGTTCAACAGCAAAGGATGCCCAATACTGTATCCGTTCTCGAGAGGACACATACATATTGCATCTTTTAAGACAAGACATTGGTCTGAAGGATTATTCTTTTTACTGTGGATGGGAGGTACAATAATTTGGGCATTAATAGTGATCAAGACTCAGCTATAAAGTTTAACGAAGCTGGGTGGAGAATAGAGAACGCGAGAGTGTATTACCCTTCGGCAGTTACGAAACAAATGGCTTATAAGTTTGTGCTTGAAGCTATCTATGATGGGCACTTGCCTGTGACAAGAGTTATTGGATACAATCCAGTAACTCCTACTGTGAGCAAGAGTGAGACTCAGCATATGTTATCACGAAGTCCAGATAGTTTGGATGATAAGATGTCAATCGTATCTAACTTATCTAAGATACTGATAATAGATGCTGGTACATTCAAACCAAGTACACAAGCAGCTGTTGGAGAAATAAATGTGGGTAATATGGGATTAATGTATTCGGCACAGCCGTTAAGAGTTCTGAGTACAGGACATTACATAATGACAAGTACAGCAGAGTCGTCACTTAACTTAGTGGTGAATTGTGATACACAATTCAGAGATGCTCAATATAACTACAATGTTATTATGGGTGTTGCAAAGACTAGAGAGAAATCTAGATACACACCGATGATGTCATACCACAACATCATTGATTATGTCAACATCCTACCGCCTGTACAGAGTGATGAGTCAATACATCTTATGTACAATTATGGTATGACGGATGAATATCTGACGTTGTTCTTCAATAGACTGTTTAATACTGAAACAGACGTTGAATGGCGTAAAACATGGGAGGGATTTTTAGCGTGTTAAAAATAGAGCCTGTAAGTAGGGAGGAGATATATACACGTGAGTTCGGAAAGTTCGCAAGTACAGAGTCAATCGCGAGAGGATACTCGAAGAAGTCGCTGAATAAGTATATTATCTCTAGAGCTGATGCACATGTAAGAAGTTATATAGAGTTAAAGCTACCATGCATTAACTCTGTAACATGTGGAACAAGATACATCAACGGTGCACGGTTGCTTGGATTAACATCTGGAGAGCTGTACGACATCGCCAACTTTAAGACAGCATATAGTATAGCTGATCAGTTACCAGTATCTATCGACGATTTAGGATCAAGAGACCAGCCAGATGATTACTTGTTCAACGGACAGTATGTGTTGAAGTTGATAGACGACATGGATATTGAAGCTGTAATTAGAGATACTCTATTCGATGTAATTAAGAAAGAGTTACCACCAACACTGGGAGGCATTCCTAAGATTGAGAGAGGATCTGGTATATTTCCAATTTATGGAGATTATTATCTCACAATGGGTAGTGTTGACGATAATGCGAAGATTAACCAAAACCATCTTAACCAGGCAGTATTGTCAGCCATGCAAAAAGGGTCTTTACAGCGTATATCCATGCTTATCAATATCGTGAATGGCTGTAACGGAGATATTGAAGCAGCGAAAGAATATATGCGAGGAGTTCTGGTATTCACTATAGTACCAATACCTCCACTGTTAATGAGACCGTCTGCTGGAAAGAAGAAGCACACACAGACATCAGCATACAGCAAACTTCTTGAGCACAACAGAAACTACAGTATCTTCAAAGACATAGATATCGACTCTTACGTGTCTTATTACAGAACGATGTACTCTTATTTGGATATTATTGTAAGAGCAAATCCGTCCGAGTATAAAATGACGACTGTAAAGACATTTGGTAAATTGCGTTCAGTCATGTCTACCATGAAGGGCAAGCCAGGATTTATGCGTAGCCAGATGTCAGCTAAACGACAGGACTACTCTGGGCGAGCAGCTGTGGCAATTGATCCGTTCATGCCATTGAATCACCTTGGATTACCAAAGAGTGTAGTGCCGAAGAACTACAGATTGTGGGCTTATAGGGAAGATAAACTTAAGAATGAGGATATACTCAATAGAATGTCAGACTCAAGTTATGACAGTCAGATAGTTAAGTCTTTGGAACACTCTGGAGTAATCGAAGCTGTACCTATCATTATGGGACGTAACCCTACATGGTGTGCAAGGATTTCACGTAAATCTTGTTAATGATAGAGCTGTACACATGAGTCCGTTGGTGTGCCCAGCTTATAACATGGACTTTGACGGAGATACCGGGCATCACGAAACTCCGGTATCTTGGAAATCAGTTAATGAGCTTGAGAATCTTATCATGACTGATAAGAACTTGAGGTTACCAAAGACTGGGGAATCAACAATATGTCCACGTATGGATATGCTTTATGGATTATATACTTGCTCAACAGCAGAGCCAGTAGCAGGCCCTACAAAAGAGTATCAGACATTCGATGAGTTGCTTGAGGATATATGCTCACTGGTAACAAAACTTGGAGAGTCTGTATCATTACCTGGATATGGGATAGGTACGGCAGGAAAGATAGTGTTCTTAGCTTGCTTTCCAAAGACAGTATTAAACGAGTTGCCAGAGTATGGAGTTATAACATCTAAGACAATCAAGCAGTACATCAATGTAATGCTACAGTATGAAGGACCTGTATTCAACGATACAATTAACAAGCTTGTAAAGCTTGGGTTCAAGGTAGCTTATATGTACAGTGAGTCAGTCTCAATGCTGGCTGATAATGAGATAGTAACACCTGAGTCAGCAGCATTCGACGATGCTTATAATGTGTTCCACGAGAACATGAGAGTGGTAGACGAACTCAACAGTTACGGCTTCTATGACTCAGAGACATATAGTATCGAGTATAGCAAGTATCTTAAGAAAGTAGACGATGCACAAGAAGCAGGTATATTCGATAGGGTAGGTCACAATATGTTCGTTGATATGGCAAAGTCTGGTGCACGAGGAAATAAGAGCAATTTAATTCAGATCTTCGGTAGTAAGGGACGTATTCAGAAATCTGAGAGGGAGTCATTTGATGTTACAATCGAGCATTCTTTACGTGACCAGCTCAACCCTATGGAGCATGCTATAGCAGCACATGGCGCACGTCGAGGACAGATTGCTAAATCATTGCGGACAGCAGATACTGGATACTTCGCAAGACAGCTCGCTGATGAGTCAATTACTCTGGTAGTAACGTCTGAGGATTGTGGAACTGAAGATGGCATTGTTGTATCACTGGATGATCTCTATAAGTACTACGAGAAAGATAATATGTCTGAGAGTGACGAAGAGGATGCTAAAGCTGAGACTGTTAAAACATTCAAGCGGTTTGTTATTGGGCGTTATACTGTTAACGACGAGTATATCACTGAAAAGAACGTGGATAGGTATGTAGCTAATGGAAAGGCTAAAATACGTTCCCCATTAACATGCAAAGATCCATTATGTGTTAAGTGCTATGGTCGAGATCCAGGAACAGGCAAAGTAGTTAAAGTCGGAGCAGCAGTAGGTATTGTGGCAGCGCAGTCATTATCAGAGCCTGCAACACAGCTGACAATGAAAGTGTTCCAGAAGGGTGGTGTACAGGGAAGTTCATCATCTGTATTTGATAGACTTGAAGCAGTATTGTCACAGACTGATATTCGCACCAAAGCGCAAGAAGGAAGATTTCCTACTTATGACCCATTAGCCTGGGCGCCTGGAACACTGAAAGCACTGCCATATCGTGGAAATAGAGTTATGCTTAAAATAGTTCCTGACAACGAGGAAGACGCTGATAAATATGATTACAGTATTGAGCGTATTATAGCAGATGGAGTTTCAGTAAAATCTGGAAGACATGTAGAGTATGGTGAGACATTAAAGACTGAGCGTGGAGATGTTTATACTAAAGAAGTTCTGGAGAGATTTTCAGCAGACAGAGCAGCTTACGAGATGCTTAATGATGTATACTTTATGTTCAAAGAGCATGATTTAGTTCCAATTCATATAGAGGTTGTAATACTCGGAATGATGTCCTACCAGCCTGTAATTACGGATGTGAAAGAGTTGAAACTTGGAATGAAGTATACAAGAAAGCAGTTGTGCATGATTGGCGGAGACTATAGGAGAACAGTGTTTAATATAAGCTTCAGAGGTGTAAAGAATGCAGCAATTACAAATGCTAACTTTGTCGAAGCTTTATTTTCAGAGAACCAGCATGCAGTATTATCACGTGCAATACTTAATAAGTGTGTAGATTATGTCGATAGTCCACTTGTGCAGACTTGTTTAGGCATGTTACCTAGGATTGGAGAAGTTATTAATCCAAGATTTATGGAGGGTTAAAACAGCATATGTTTAGTATTGGAGATACTATACTTCGCGATTTGTTTATAGGAGTTGTTGTAGCTGTGACAGATCGTGAAGTAACATGCTGTTGTGCAGACTATAAGCAGAGAACATTTAAAGCTTCAGAGTGTACACTTGTGAACAGCAGTAGCACAACTCTGAAAGCTTTTGAAAGGAGCATATTACATGCAAATAGGTAGTCTTATAATTGCTAACGATTTGCTTGGATTCCTAACTGCTGACGATGGAGTTATGGCAACAGTAAAAGATAAGGATGATAACTATCATCGAGTTAGGTCAGCTAGTTGTGCTGAGATAATAAGTCCGTATGCACTAGCTTACTTAACACTTGAGAAAGCGAAAGAACGGGTGTATAGTGGCAAGAAAGAAAATTATAATAAATAATACAAAATATCAGCTCTACGAAGACTCTTTACGTAACTACGATGGTTATATCTTAATTACCGGAGACACAATATTAGATAAGAAACCAAAAGATCATGTAGTAATCGGTTACATTATTGATAGTGGGCAGAAGATAGCAGTCTGCAAGAAATCATATGAGAAGTTAGCTCCAATACTTATTGGAGGAGTGTCTATACTTGCCGCTGGCTTCTTAGCAGGATTGTTCATCTTCCTACGAAATATAACGAATGTTGATGTGCCACATTTTACTTTTAATCGTGATAATGTAATAGAGAGTCTGGATGACGGAGTTACAAAAGAGAAAGACGGCCTAACGTACAGCGAGTACGGAACATACGACGGAACTAATGCTTCGGTGTATGTTAAGTCAAGACACAAGGATGCAACTCTAAAGCTGGTATTTGGAGATGTAGAAAGTGAGGAAGTGCCGATAACGGAAGCATATAGTATTCCGATAAACCTTAATATAAACGTTGAGGACGCAATATCCGGTACTATGATATATAAGAGAGGTGATACTGAAATACCGTATTCAATAATTCTTGAGTATGCAAATACAGTAGCACCAAGTCTGCAGATGGGCGAAGATGTGCCGAGTGAAACAACTGCAGAAATTAAGAAGACTCCTAATGAGACATCAGAGGGAGAAACTATTGTCAATGATATTAATGAGTATAAAGAAAGTGAAGCAGACTTTGGTAACTTTGAAGTTTTGAATGATCATCCGGATGAAGCACTGGAGAAAGCTTTACGAGAGGGTAGACAAAATTGATACCAGAAAATATATTAGACAGGTTTATAATTGCAAGGTGGCAATATTCTATCGGAGAACCTATAATAACTGACTCTGAGTATACTATACTTTTAAACACAGTCGCTAAGGAGTATCCAGATAATGAGTATGTACATAGGTCATGGTCAAGCGATCCGTGTCCTGTAGAACTACTCAAGATATACGGATATGAGGACTCAGTCAGGAACATTGTATTATCTGATAAGACAGAGTCAATACCTAGTATAAACGACTGGGTGACTTTAAAAGGAGTATATGAAGATCTTAACGAGGAGACAACATTATCGTTTAAGCATGACGGATGGAATGTGCAGGCTTCTTACTACAATAAAGAGCTTGTGAATTTCCAAACAAGAGGTCGTGCAAGTGATGCGATATCTGTGGAGAAGTTGAAAAGCAAAATACCGCATACAATACCTATTCTTGGCAAGTATACGGTGTGTATGGAAGCAACAGTGTCTAACGATAATTATAAAATACTTAAAAGAGATTTAGGTGCACGGTCGCAGCGTGGTGCAGTATCGAGTTGTCTAGCCAGATCAGAGTATACTGATTTGATAGATCTCACAGCTTTCTCTATTATAGGTGACAAGCAAATATTAAATCCATTTCCTACATTGTGTGATTGGGGATTTGATCCAGTGTATTGGATTGTAGTTCATAATTATGAAGAGTTACTCAACGGGATAAAGAGTATGTCAGAGATGTACGATTATTATCCGCATCCAACAGACGGATTAGTAGTGCGTAATACAATGACAAGAGCTTTGCGTGTAGGGAAATGGGAAGAACCAATTTACCATTCTTATGTGACAGGATACGAAGAGACTTACGGTATGCATAGACTTGGAGTTAAGGCTGTAATAAGACCAATCGCAATGAAGAACAGTACACAGAAAGTAGTGTCTTGTACAAATTATCAGCGTATTATAGATAACAACTTACGAATTGGATATCCTATAGCATTTAAGTTATCTTCTATGGCAATAGCTGATTTGGATGAAGAAAGTACGAGGTTGTTACAGAAAGAGTGGGGCGACAGATTGGAGGAGTATCGTGAGTCTGTTGACGCAAATGAAGAAGCTAAGCAGTTTTAGTTTAGCAGTAGTACTAAGCAGCACCATGTTATCATATGGTGCTGTAGTTGATAAAGATGTTCTCAGTGTGGAGTTGCTAACATTTCCTAATCGTGTGGTTTACGATGTTGGTGAAGATGTCGACCTGTATGGAATGACAGTAAAAGTAAAGTTTGTTGACGGAGAAGAAGCAGTTGTAGATTATAAAGATTTGATGTGCGTAGGATATGATCCAAACAGAGTTGGCTCACAGCTCATATCTGCTATGTATGGCTCAGTATCCGTACCATTCAGTGTTACTGTCAAAGAAGGAACTATAAAAGCAATAAATGCTGCGTTAAATCCAAGACAAGTTTGGATTGGTGGAACGAAATTATTGCCGAATGACTTCACAGTTAAAGCTATTTTAGATACTGGAAAAGAAGAAGAGATTACAGATTTCGATTACACTCCTAAGTACTTAAACAGTGGAAGGAATGTGATTACAGTAACTCATGGAAATCTCAAGTCTTTAGTATCTGTAGAAGCTAAGGAGAATGTGTGCCAATCTATCAGAATAGAAACACCTGGGACACAGGAGTTTGATGTTGGCGAGTTATTCAATCAGACTGGATTAAAAGTAATCGCTCATTATCTTGATGGCTCAGAAGACGATGTAACTACAGCATGTAAAGTGACAGGAGTTAACACAGGTAAAGCTGGTAAGTATTATGCTGAAGTAGCATATCAAGAGAAGAAAGCCACATATGAGGTCACAGTAAGTTCCTATACATTCAGTAGAATTGATATATCGCGTTATTACGAAACTGGAACAGTTGATTTGTACTTCAACGAGAGACAAGAACCTGTAACGATTGATACAGATAACATAAAGTATGAGGACGATTACGAAACAAACACTCGAACATTCTATGTTATCTACAAAAACAATACGTACGCAGTAGATGCAGAGATACCAGAAGATGAACAGAAAGTTGTAGGTTCTAACAGGATACAGGTTACTGTGCCGATAGGATTAAAACTATCTGTGAACTCTGACGGACTGACAGGCTATGTAGAGCCGGCAAAGTTAGTGTGTAATGGAGAATCTTTGCTAAAGGTTCATACGTCTATGCAAAATCCGGTAGAGTTTGTAAATGGATTGCCAGCCATCATATCATATCCTAAAGTAGGATCTACAGTATTTCCACTTGATATCTCAGAGATAAAGTTGAACCCAGCAACAGATAGTATGTACTACCTGTTTAATTCAACACTGGAGGTGGCAGATGAGTAGAGAGTCAGGATTTGCTGTGGCGTTCTTTGGATTAGGAGTTCTAACTCCAGTGTTGATATGTAGCTTTGTACTAACGAAGGTTGTAGCATCACCAGATAAAGTAGAACCGACTGTTGTTGTAAAAGAGATTGAGCCATCATCAATTGAGACTTTTAACTTAGATTACGAGCAGTATGGGAATTACACAATAGGGAATAATGTATTGCGATGCACAGTAAAGAATAGTGCGACAAATCAGTATCAGTCCAGGGTGTACCTACAGACAATAGAAGGTGAGAAAATATCTGATGAGCAAGTCATATCTCCTGGAGGAACAGTTTCAATGATGGATATCTACCAGCAGTATGATACTGTTGGGAAGTACAGTGTCAATTTGGTTTACGAGGTGCTTACAGCTTATGGAACGTCTTATATTAAGTGCCCATATGTTATATTAGTAAATAAATAGGAGGATTATACTATGTTAAATAGCGACGAGATTGAGCGTATTTTGGATGTAGCTGAGGAGTTTGGAATTTCTGTGGATGAAGAGTCTGTACAGGAAGCATGGAACAGATACTCAGAGAGTAAAGGTGTGGAGAAGGCAGAGCTACCTATTAACAATATGGACATCGCTGATATACTCAAAGGAGAGTTATGTGTAGGTGTTTAATCCTGTTAACTGCAGTATTGTTGCTAGCAGGATGTCACAAGAAAGAAGTCCCAGAAGAAACTGAAGAGACTTACGTTAACACTGTGCAGTGTAGTTTCAATACGTATGATGACACATTTAGTTTCGCATTAGATGATAATGAACATTTCTTATCTCTGACCGATACCGAAGCTTTAGTTGTCACAGACGATAATAAATCAGTTTCTGTGGATTACATCGAGGGTAACTCTCTGAATGATTTTGAGAAAGCTTATAAGACCTCTACTGGAAATGAGAATTGCATGTTTCTTAAGAGTGGATCTAATGATTACTTAATGATTAAATACGAAGCTGACTCGAAAGACTTGGCTGAAGATATTATGCAGAGAGTTGCTGTTAAGGAGAAAAATAATGAATAAGAAAGCATTGGTAGTAGCTACAGCATTAGCTATGGCTATCACAGCGCCTACTGCTTATGCAGGGCAGTGGTATAAAGAAAATAATAAATGGGCTTACAGAAATGATGACGGAACACAGATACATGATGGCTGGTTCAAAGATACAGATGGACGTTGGTATTACTTTAATGGTGGAGTAATTCTTACTGGAGATAACTTGATAGACGGAAAGCGTTATTATTTTGATGATACATCTGGTGAGATGAAAACAGGTCTTGTAAACGGAACATACTTCTATGGGTTATCTGGAGTACGGCAGACAGGTTGGGTACGAGTAAATAATGCGTGGTACTATTTCGATCCATCAAATGGTAAAATGGTAAAAGGTTCACTGAAAGATATTAGCGGTGAGAAGTTCTATTTTAAAGATGATGGAACGATGGCTATTAATGAATGGATCGATAGTCAATATTATGCTGGTTCCACTGGTGCGATCTTAACTACTCAGTGGGTTGATGGAACATATGTTAACTCAAAGGGTAAAGCAACAGATAAAGATAAGGAAGATGACAGTACAGATGGTACTAAGAAGAAGATACCAAACAAAACATTGTCTGCAAATGAGTATACAGATTTAGTTTATGATGCTGAGTCCAGATACTATACTTACTTCACAACAGTAGCTAACAGTATTGACGAATGGCGTGACGCTTATAACGAAGAGAAAGTATATAACTATGAAGGTGATGACGATACTTATGTGGAGCGTAATGAACTCAAGGAGTGGGGAATTGAAAGCGATACAGAAATGTGCAGAGCAGCAACTCTTAGAGCTGTAGAGTTAGCATCTTGTCAGAGAGCATCTGGAAGCCGTCCAGATGGAAGAAGTGTAGAAACTATCTTCGCAGACTTAGGAATTGACGATGTTAAGATCTGGGCAGAGTCTGTAGCATTTGGCTATGATGATGGAGATGCTTGCTATGAAGAGTTAGAGAGTAATTCAACACATACTGGATATTGGAAGAATGTCAATTACACAAGAGCAGGTGTAGGTGTTGCATGTGATGCAGATGGAAGGATGTATTGCGTTGTAATGTATGCACAGCAGGAGGACTAATGAGATATTGTAATGTGAGTATGTACAACAATCTCAGTGCAACGGTGACCAATCAGGCGATCGAAGTAGATGAGAATGGGGTTGTGCTAAGTATTAAAGAATGGGACGGATGGATCAACACAGGAGATATTAACTGTGAGGGAAGATTAGCTTATCCAACATTTATGGATAGCTCTGTTGTATTACCAAGTTCAATGTGCTACACTTTATTTGGTGTAAACATAAGGAACCTTTACTCAGTAGAGCAGTATATTACGGCTCTAAGAGCAACTCCTATCGATAAGGGTATTAGGGGGTTTGGATTTAATACCATGACAATGGGCTATGAGGGCTATGCCAAGATGAAGCAATTACTTGATGATCGTTGTCCAGACGTGCCGGCTTATGTGTTAGCAGATGATTTGACTAATGCGATCGTGAACGAGTATGTGCTGGAGATACTGAAAGAGTACATGCCGGTATCACGTGACGTACATCAGACTGGATTACTCGATGTTCAGCAGATTGAATTACTGCGTGAGAAATCAGATGTATTCGAGTTTAGCGTAGAAGAGTACGAATATAGCTTACGTAGCTTTCAGTCTTCAATGTTGTCTAAAGGAATTGGTGCTATCAGAGTAACGGGATTTCTTGGTGGAGAAAACTTAGTGTCTGCGCTGAAGAACTTGTGTAAAGAAGGAGTGTGGTGTCTTGAGACAATCATTTATGTACCTATCTTTAGCTTTGATACAAAAGAGAGAATGGTAGAGAGATATCTTAGTTACGGAGCATTAGCAGCTGATAATGTGTACGTGAATGGAGTATCAATCACACTGGACGGATCTGTAGACTCTGGGCAGGCTGCTTTGTACAATGGATATGAAGTCGATAATAGTTGGCGTGGTGACATTATTTGGAATATTGGTAAGTTATGGGATACTGTTTCTTTGTTTGCTTCAACTGGTGCAGACATCAATATCAACGCTTACGGAGACAGAGCAGTATCGACTGCTATTCAGGCATATGAAGCTACAGGAGGTAAAACATCATATTGTATCTCTCATGCCTACCTTGTAAGCGATAGTGATATTGCTGTGAGCAGATCTAAGAATATCACGTACTGTGTAGAGCCTAACAATGTGCCATACGGTAATTCCTATTACGAGGGTGATAAGATTATGCTTGGTGACAGAATACACGCGGAGTACCCAATTGGTAGACTGCTGTATGCAGGACTGAACGTAGTGTCTGGAGGAAACTCTCCTACACAGACTGAGATATATCCAGTAAATGGAGTGTACAGAGCAGCTCGCAGAAACAATGTAGACGATGCAACTCCATACAGATTACTTGAAACGTATTGTGCTACACCATACAGAGTTTTTGGTTTAGCAGATAAATGTGGAAGTATCAAAGTTGGAGCACCAGCTACATTTACTGTACTTACACAGGATTTACTTAACACAAGAGAAGAGTTATTATGTAACTGTGAAACTGTTATGACTGTAGTTAATGGTAAAGTAAGGTGGGAGAATGATACTGTATGCTCATAATGAGAGTACATACATAGAGGCGTGTGATAAGCTTTTCACTAACAATAAGTGTGCTATTATTCAAGCCACAGGAACTGGGAAGTCATATATTACTATGATGTTTCTTGACAGTGTGTTCAAGGGACTGCGTGTTATTTACGCAGTCCCTACCATGGCGATAGCAGAGTCCATACAAATGTATGATGAGTGGCATTTCGATAATGTTGAATTTGTAACGTACTCAAGTATTGATAAAGTGGAAGGGCATATCGACTTACTGATACTTGATGAGTTACATAGGGCTGGAGCAAGAACATGGTTTATTAATATACAGAAGAAAATGCTACAAGCATCATATGTTATTGGACTATCAGCGACACCACTTAGGTTTCTAGACGGAAGAAGAGATATGGCACAAGAATTGTTTGGAGACAGTGTCGTATGTGGTCCAGATATAACAAAAGCCATATCAGATGGAATACTTCCTAGCTTTGATTATGTAGCAATATTGTCAGAGTCGAGAATAGAATACGAGTACAATAAGCTGTCTTGGCAAGATAAGATAAAAGTTTCTGGTTTACGCTTAGACGAATATAATCTTGGCGAGCGCATTAAGAAGTACATAAAACCAGAGCATAAGAAGATTATCATTTTCTATGCAGATAGTCAAGGTCTTGAGCAATCAGATCCTGATATAGAAAATTGGCTAGGAGATGTTAAAGTATTCTCAGTATATTCAAAACAAACAAGAGCAGAGAATAAGAGGAACTTGCGAGAGTTTAATCTGTGTTCAGAACGTTGTGTACTAAGAGCCGTAGACATGCTTAACGAGGGTGTGCATATATCTGGAGTAAATGTAGCTATATTCGCACGACGCACTGTTAGTGGAAATGTCTATATGCAACAGATAGGAAGAGTTCTAAGTGCTTCTAAAAAGAAAGTACATCCTGTGATAATCGATTTAGTCGAGAATTACAGGAATATAAAAATACTTGACACCGTATTTAAAGACAGTAAAGTAAAGGTTACCAAAACTCGTGGTTCGAAAATCAGTATACACAAAGATACATCAAATGCAACTGAGGTATTGATAAGTTATGATGATGTTCTGCTTGAGTTAGAAGATGTTCTAGCTAAAGTAAAGAATGTGTGGACGGACGAGGAAGATGCAATATTAAAGAAGTATTATGAGCGAGAAGGAAAGAAATGCTTCATACGTATAAAAGATAAAACAGACAAAGAATGTTCTAAGCGTGTTAGACTGCTAGGATTGACTGCTAACAGGTACTGGACAGAGGAGGAAGACGGAATACTGAGAAAGTATTACAGGGTCAACAAAGAAGATGTATGGAGATTAATTCCTGGTCGCACACAAGCTTCTATCGATAGGCGTGCTGATAAGTTAGGACTAATAGATAAGTGGACAGCAGAAGAGGACTTGCTTTTAATGCGGAATTGGGAAGACAAAGGACTGAGTATGCATCCTATGTTACCACGACATGGGTTTAAAGAGATTATTGAGAGAGCTAAAAGGTTAGGTTTACAGGGTCCTGAAGATTAACCTGATTTATGAAAAACAAGTTGGTGCAGACCATAAGAACTTGTAGAGCAAAGAGGAGCATACATATCAGCTTATTTAGTTATTTAATAAATCGGAGGTGTAAGAATGCCAATTTATGGAATTGATTTGGGTACAACAAACAGTCTTCTGGGAGTTGGAGATCATTTACTTACAGGACTTGTCCCATCTATTGTAAACCTTGACAAAAAGACTGCAGGAGAACAGAACAGAAATGATGTAGAGTCTGTGCGTTCATTTAAAGTTGATATGTCAATGGGTACTGAGGGTCTCATGCCAATTAAAGCATCTTCAGAAGTTCTAAGAGAGCTTAAAAGAGAAGCTGGATTAAAAGGAAAGATTAAAGCCGTTATTACAGTACCAGCGGATTTTGATGATAATCAAAGACGTGCTACTCTAAAGGCTGCAGAACTTGCTGATATTGATGTAGTATCTCTGGTAAACGAGCCAACAGCAGCGGCTCTGTATGTAACAAACAAGAGTAAAGAATTAGCTGTAGTATTCGACCTTGGTGGTGGCACATTTGATGTATCTGTTATCGATAGTAGGTTTGGTAATTATGACGTACAGCATTCAGCTGGAGATCCAAGATGTGGTGGAGATGACTTAGATAGAGCTATTATGTTACATCTGTGTAAGGCAGCTGGGCTACAGTTATTCAGACTTAACAGAGATCAGAAGTTACAGTTAAAACTCAAAGCCTGTGAAACTAAAATTCGTATGCAGAAAGAGCGTAAAGATATCAATGTTAATCTGTCTGAATTCGGATGTGGTATTGTTAAGTTTAAAGAAGATGAATACATTCAGCTGATGAAAGTATCATTTATGAGATGTATGGTTCTCCTTCATAGAGTTATTAGTACATCGCTCTTAATAGGTGAAAAGTACGAACTTGTGCTAGTTGGTGGTTCAACGCGTTGTCCATATCTGAGAGAGTGGATTGAGAAAGAGACTGGGGTAAAACCAGCACCATTAACATACGACCCAGATAAAGCAGTAGCTCTCGGTGCAGCTCTATATGCTAGCATGGTTGAGGATGGCTCTGTTGATTATATGGTATCAGATGTTACAAAGAGATTATCAATTGGCTTGTCAGACGGAACAGTGCAGACAGTAATTCCAACCAGTAGTAAGATACCTATTGAAGAGGATGTTATGCTGTGTAACCCTGTTGAAGCTGATGAACTTAGAGTCAACCTCTATCAAGGTGACAGTGGTCTTGAGTCTGGTAATTCATTCATCGGAGAGCTTGTTTACAACTACGGAAGAACTGTAGCACCTAGAAAGGGTGTTGTATTTGTAACAGTAGGTGTGGAGAAGTCTGGTGTTGTAACTTTGTCTTGTAAAGAACTTGGGAAGAGTCCTGTATCTATGCAGCTCTCAATCAGATGATAGTTGGCACTAAGTATATAGATCAAGCTGAGTTGTTAAAACACTGTAGGAATTTACAGATGCTCAAAGATTACTGCGAGTTATTAGTACCTAGAGTTGTTAGACATCAGCGTGCTATATTAGACAATCAGAAATATCTTGTAGCTTTATATGTGAGAGATTTCAAATCATTGACATATACTGACAGAAAAGAGCTGTGTGAAGGACTACTTAAAGATGTAAGTGTGACTGGCATAGCAAATACGATATATGACTTTGAGGATCTCATATCAAATTCTAATATAGAAAAATTAGCAAGATATATAAGAGAAGGAGTTGAAAGATGAATCTAGAAGACAGAGTTAAAGTTAGTCAAAAAGATTTGAAGATGATGATTACAGACGAACAAGGTAATATCTCAGAGTTTCCTATTAATTTTAGAGTAATTAGAGGTATCGGTACGATATATAAAGGATATAGTACAACAACAGAACATAAAGTTGGTAACTGTAGATTTTACTTCGGACCGTTCATCGATAATGAGGACACAGGTTATGTGATACAGGCGTTAAATACAGAAACACGGAGATTTGCAGAAGTAAGAATTGTATTCGATGATAATACGAATATGGATACAGTTAGAGAATTAATGCGTCAACTTTATTAAACAGGAGGACAGGGTTATGTCAAAGAAAACAAGAAGAAAAAGTCGTAGAATTTACACACAGAAAGCTACAGCAGGAATTACAAGGGATATGTGGATTATGCTGCAGGAGATTAAAGTTGCCACTGGGAAGTCAAAGGCTTGTATTATCAGAGAAGCCTTAACTGAGTATAATGAAAGGCACATGTAATGTCACTGTCAACTGAATTGGAAGTATTAACTGGCAAACTTATAAGAGGTGATATCACACCTATAGTTTACGAGTTGGTTAAAGATAGTGCATTTTTGTCAGACATAGCGACATATAGCACTAGGGAGGTTATTACGAAGTATGATAATGCAGACAGGGATTCTTACACTTCCAACGTCGACTGTAGCACTGGATTTGTTCTCAAGGACTGGCTCCGCGACAATGTACAGCCTCTCCCCGCTAAAGGGGAGAGGAAACATATCGCACGTAGGAAAAATGACAGACCTACTTCCACTGCTCCGTTCTGAGAATTTACTCGAGAAGTACGTAAGATTAAAAGATGATTTCACTTTCTACCAGATTGATGCAAGATTGCAGGTAGAAGACTCAGAGGACGAAATAGATGAGGATGATAGAGTTCATTTGGAAGATATCGAACAATACTGTCCTGGAGATACAGCAGGTCCAGAATATGTAAGACGATTTGAGGACTACTATGATTGGACACACATTGACGAATTCTTACATCATGTATTAAAGAATATTGAGAATGATACTGATGGTGTAAGTGCTGAAATAAATCAGGATGTGAGTAATCAGGTAAAGAACTTTGATGCAGACGATGATGCTAAAGATGAACTCATTGATGAAACAGAATTACAAACAGAGAAACTTGTAGCAACAAATACAATCACTCATGCGGTATCACCAGAAGTAAAAGAGCGTATAGCGTACTGCTTATATAGGTTAAATAGATTGAGCGCAGCTCTTGGTATTAATATTTTCTCCATGATGTTAGCGCATAAACAATCTGTAAAGAAGTCAAGAGATGGAGATACTGGTAAGCCAGAGAGACTTATGGAGTTTGACTTGCAGGCAGCAGACCAGAATGGTGATTGTTGTGGAAAGCTGTTAAACAGATACGGAAAGCTTACAGAAGCAAGAGAGTTAATCTACAAGAGTTCTAACGGTGCAGCACCTTCACAGTTAATTGAGGGGTACATCAGAGATTACGATATGTTAAGTGATATTCTTGATGGTCTTGGTATAAACCCAGCAGACGAACATCCTGAGGATTACACTTACGGCTTCATTAAAGGATATGCAAAAGGTATCATGGTCAACAACTACACCTATGTGGCGAGAGCGCATGGTGGTTACCATCTGGACGTGTACAATATGTTAAAGACTGTGCCGCTTGATACTATCGAAAACACACAGATTGACGTGAAGATCGATCCGTTGTCTGAGATAGTAAAAATTCTTTCAGAGTACGCTGAGACACCTACAGAGATTTATGACGCACTGTACAGAAAACATAACGTGGATATACTGAAGTTTGCTTGTGAGGTTATGTATGCAGTAAACCAAACAACATCTATGATTTGTGATCCGATCGACGCAGATGTGAAAATCGACAAGAATGGTTTCTTGCTTGACGCTGTAGGTAATCCATACTATGCGAAGTTTCTTGGTAGAACTACTGGAGAACCTGACAAGGGACTCAAGCCACAGTGGGATAGATACACTTCAGGAACAGCTTACTTCCATGTAAATGGTTATGTAATGTTAAGTCCATACTATATACGCGAAACAGCTACAATGAGAAGAGCAGTATTAGTATTTGATGCAGCTGAGTTCTTCTATTACATTGCTATGGACAGTAATAACATGGTACCTGTTATTCTTGGAGATGATTACAGTGAAGATAGTAAACATACATGATTTAGATGTTGACAGTTTGATGAAACTAATAGACGAAGGGGAACGATTTTATGTTAGAACAAACATCACGGGCGATATATTACCCGAACCTGAGCCTGACAGTAGGAGAGACACGTTTTGGTTCGAAGAAGCTCCTTGCGCCGTCAAACCCATACGTTACACCTCTAAAGAACTCTAAGAACTTAGTTAAGATTGATGTGCTGGAATGTCTCAAAGATATATGGGGTTCAAGTATACTTATGAACCGTGACAATATCTATAAGCTGGTGTCAGGAGACACTGATGATGTAACTTATAGAAAGATACTTTCTTCCTATTATAAGACCCATGCAGCATTTTCGAATTATGTGGATTTTATTGTAATGTTTGGACGCAGAGATGTAGATTTTGTAGAGAAATTTAATCAGAGTGTGCGAGAGTATTTAAATAACTATATAGAGAGGATAGAGAAAGAAGTCTTCAGTTATGGTGGTAGTAAGTTCCTGCTATATGATCATGAGTATAGGTATTATGCAGTTGTACCTATTTGCACACTCGAGAATTTAGAAGGAGTTGAGTTTGTAAAATGAGTGCGAGTACAAACATAAAAGGTATCTTTGTAGATGAGCATGGTTTCTTGCATCAGTACTACGAAGTCGATGTGAGCAACTATTACAGACTCGATATCTGTAAAAGAGGTGTGCCATTCCAGACAGATCCAGACGGTGTAGAGTATTCTATTTTTAGAAAGAAAAAGACATTCACCTATGGTGATATTGAAGTGTACAACGAATTTAAAACACTTCGGGATAATGTTTACAATTCTCATGGAGAAGAATCACAAGAGAGTCGTTGGTCTGAGGGTAAATATTACATCATTAAGACAAAAGAAAACAAAGCTAAATTATTTAACTCCAGAACAGTTATCTGCAATGGTGTGACGGTGGAGTTTGAAGCACACTTCGGTGAGCAATGGATACAGTGGTCTGCAGATTTAAACATACCAGTTAAAATGGATCCGCTGAATATTATGGAGTATAAAGAGAAGGCGATAGATGTCTCAAGCAGTGATCACACTGCGTATACGACTCCATATTATCCATATGACGTTCTAATCAAGAGATACGATTTGCAGCACCTAGCAGAACGTGACATGGTAGTAGCTGATACACTCGAGGTTGCAGAACAAAGACTAGAGAGTTGGTTTAACTCAGACGAGGAGTACAAGGGCTTCGATACGGAGACCACAGGTTTGGATGTTTGGAAATTTGGGGACGATGAGTTAGTAGGTATCATCTTATCTGAGGGAGAGAATGCGTCGACATACTTCCCGTTCAGAATGAAGAAGATGGGAAACTTACCGAAATCATTTATGAACAAACTCATGTCCTATTGTATTGCTGAACAGGATAAGCTTGTGGCTCATAATAAGAAGTTCGATCGACAGGTTATGATGAAAGAAGGATACGATCTGCGGATAAAATGGGATACACAGATTATATCATTCTTGCTAAACCCAGTCACAGTGAAAGGTGCACACGCATTGAAGAGTTTGATGTGGGAGTTAACACATCAGAGATATCTTGAACTTTCAGATATTTTTATTTCAAACAAGAATATCGACTTCAGTGTTTTACCTAAAGACATTACTCGTATCTATGCTTGTCCAGACTCTACTGACGTTGTTACGTTACTGAAGGAATTAAAACCGAAAGTCCCTGGAATGATGTGGCCGTTGGTGTACATCGAGATGCAGCTGGCTGATTTAAAAGCAGACCAAGAGTTTTATGGTATTAGAGTGGATGTAAAGAAGTACAAGCAGAACTATATGAATTGCGACTACGTGCTTGACATGTTGCTGACAACGTTCAGAAAGATGACTCATGAGGATGGTAACATTGGTTCACCTCAGGTATTGTCAACTCTTTTGTACGATAAAATGGGATGCAAGGTTTTAATGCGAACAAAGACTGGTAAGCGCTCTACATCAGGTAAAGCAATCGATAAACTTGCTAGTCAGAAGACAGATAAACCTCACAATATCACCGAGGATATGATTGATCTCAACGGTAAGGTGGTAATAAAAGCAAGTACGTTAGCGAATTCAAAATATCCTGCGTTGGTAGTACTGTCAAAGTACAGGGAGTATGTGAAGCGTAAGACAGCGTTCTATGCAAGATTCGATAGAACAATGAAGACAGGAAGAATTGGTTTCTGGATTAATCAGAACGGAGCATCTTCTGGTCGTCAGTCGAGTCCTATGCACCAGTTACCACCGGAGTTAAAAGATACTATTATCTCAGACTCGGAGTATAAAGACTTATGGTGTCCAGACTACTCACAGGTAGAACTTCGTATGATAGCTTATCTTGCCGGGGAGACAGATCTTATTGAGATGTGTAAGAACCCGGATAATGATATACATCGAGTTTGTGCATCATTGATTACTCATAAAGAGATGTGGGAGATCACTAAGGCTGAACGTTCAATTAAGAAGCGTGTTAACTTTGGAGTTGTGTATCTGATTTCTGGTTATGGACTAGCAGGACAGCTGTACGGACCAGGATATACGAAAGAGCAGGTGGATTATTGTCAAGAGCAGCTTAATGCTTTCTATAATAGATTTAAACGTATCAATCTTTACATTAAGAAGAATGCGGCTAAGGTAGAGAAATACGGAAAGATGAGCACTGCTTTCTCTAGAGTTAAATACTTTAAAGAGATATTCGATCCAGATATTACTAACAGGAAGAAAGCTTCTTTGATACGTCAGGCTAACAATATGCCTGTACAGGGAACAGCTGCTGATTTAATGAAGATCGCTGAAGTGAATATGTATAACTACATCCGTAATAAAGGCTGGAATGAACTTGACGTTGATGGATTTCCAAAGGTTAGGGTTATGCTATCAATTCACGATGAAGTTTTGATTTCCGCGGACAGAGATATTCCGATGGAAGATATTATCGAGATGATAACTACTTGTATGCAGATAGAATTAAAAGGAGCTCCGCCATTCTTCGTACAGCCGGCTAAGATGCCAAACTGGGGAGGTCACTCAGATGACTCTTTAGCAATACCTATCAAGTACAGAGATGAGTTAATTGAAGCTTACAACAGAACAGGTAAGTCGAGATTTAAAAGAAGCTTCTATAGAGTAGATGTACCTGAAGCAATTCGCGAGAGACTAAACGACTCTAGCGTTCCAATAAGTAAGAGGATTAATGACTACGTAGATAAAGTTTTGTTCATCAAATTGTATGGTGATTATACAGATGAACTCGATGAGAAAGGAAAGAAAGAAGCTCTCAAGCTTTATATCGAATCAGGGTTCACTACCTATACTGATGATAACTACAAAGAATTACTCGATAACTATCGTGAGAAAGTATTACACGATTATATGCAGGACTTAATTAAGAGATATGGACCAGATCCGCATGAAGTTGGTATACATGTAAGACATCCTTCATTAACGCATGAGTTACTTGATCGCTTCTCTAAAGAGTTAAAGGGAAAAGACTTAACGCATGTGGAGCAGATTAACTATGCTGCTGAAGAGTATATGAAACAGGTTGCAAGTAATGAACCTGTAGAAGTGGAAACTCAGGTAGATGAAGAACCGAATGTTATGGACAAGTATCTGTTCTACGATCAGTCTGAAAACTTGTATAACTTCGACAAAGACGGTAATATCGTATATGAGGAAGAAGAGACTGAGGAAGACGAAGACTCTGATGTAAGTAAGTTTGACGATCCAGAATACATCTTGTACAGAGCTGAAGGAAAAGTCTACAGAGTATGGAAGATGCTTGATACTATAGTTGTTGACTGCACGTACCTTCCTATTAAGCAGACAGACAAGGTTATTGCTGAATTGTGGAAGCATAGAGAGCAGAATGGCTTTTATAAGGTTATGTTAAACATTAATAATAAGTTGATAGACACTAAGTTCACAGTTGAAAATCTCGACACTGACGATATGTCAGATTATGTTCTGAGACTTGAAAAGGAGAGTGCTTAGTGAGCAGAGAGTTAAAGATATTCGCTGTAGCGTGGACTGTAATATTCATAGGGTTGATTGGAGGTGTGGTTTATTTAATCCGCAATAATAACAAATATGTCAGCATGTACGATGTTACAGTTACCACACGAAGCGACAGATCAGGACAAGGGGAAGTCCTAGTAATGAGATCGAAAACTCGGTCAATAACAGTGCAATTGAAACAATGCGTGAATATGGAAAACGTAGGTATTGGTGACCATATCAAAGTAATAGAGGTAAAAGATAACAACAATGTATTGCAGTGTATTGTGAGGGTGGATGACTAATGATTAAAGAAGTTTGGAGTTGCAGAGAAAAGAAAGTACGAAAGTTTATGGTGGCTGTAAAAGCAGATGAATTACATGATGAGCACGAGGTATTGTCAAGGCTTCACGAAACATTTATGTTAGAGTTTCCATATCGATTACTCTTAGATGTGTCAGAGATTTCGTTAAGCGAAGATGCAAAGCAGTGTTCTATCAAAACAAATGAGAAGTTTCAATGCAACAAGGATGTTAATATTTCCGAGAGCGTGCAGTATGCATATGACTGGTGCAAGAACATGGGAGATAGCAGATTACCAAGTGTAGACTGCTACAGTGATGTAAGCCATTCTAGTACTAAGTCAGACCTTGATAGTGGGTTAGCGGCCAGCATATTGCAGTTACTCAGGAAAGAGCATAGAACTGATTGTCTCAACTCTATTGAGAATTTTAACCAGTTCTGTTTAGAGAGGGTGGAAGTATGATATACACAAGTAGCTACTCAAAGTACAAAGGTGATCGCGGAGTTCAGATATCTTGCAGTAAACCAGATTTTGCTAAAGTATACAGAAGCTTACCGTGTTTATACCCGAACTGGTGTGATGTAAAAGAATGGAATAAGTACAAGTCACTGCCAGACGATGATAAAGAGAAGATCGATGCGTGGGAACGTTACACGAAATCTTACTGGAATAAGCTTGTGAAGACAGGACCAGAGCGAGTACTCTCAGTACTTAGTGACGGAGATGTGCTTCTGTGCTGGTGCTATAATGACAAGAACTGTCATAGATCGATATTAGCTAAGTGGTTAGGGATGTATGGAGTGGAGGTGAAAGAACTGTGACACCAAGATGTGGCTTCTATGTTGAAGACGGTAGAGTGAAATGGAAGACAGTGTACATTACGTGGGATGCTGGATTTGACAAAGAAGCCAAGCACTATTATATTCAGCAGTTACATGATAAGCTATCTGACTTTAAGGATGTGCCGATGCTTGAAGTAACATCAGCAGCACCTACAGCATTGGGAAGATCTTTCAGTCCATATTATGCAAGAATAGAAAACATGAGTATGGAAGATTATTGGCACAAGTGTAAGTTACCAAACGATATTGTATACAAATACTTTGATTGGCCAATAAGTATGAAGTTTTACGCGTTCACACACTTCTATTGCTATTACATGCGAGATCGTGCGAAAGAACTTAGCAAGTATGGAATGTTTACAGACGTGTTCTACAATCCAGAGAAAGAAATTATAACTCAGGCAGAAGCTTGTGCTATACTGAAATGCATGTACGAAAGAAATGAACTCGATATCTTTGACGGAGACTTGGAGTTCGTAACTTGGTATAGAGAACATGGATGGAGGTTAGACCCGTGATATGCTATAAGGTAGTTGATGATTGCATAGTTAGTCGTACTTTTAAGAGAAAGGAAACTTGCGATGCAGAAGCAGCCGCAATAGTCTGCGAAGCAGCCAAAGATGATAAAATACTGTTTATGGACTTACCAGTCGGAGATACTTGGTATAAGCGCTGTTGCGAGCTGTCACACCTATCTGAATATGCAGCTGAGTACACATGGTTCGTATCTCATAATAATGATAATATATTATGCTTAGCAGCATTGGCTGTAATTGAGAGATACAACACATGGGAAGTTTTAATGGATGAAGATATGTTTTATAAATGGTTACTAGAAAGGATGAGATAAGCAATGCCTATTTTTAGACAGAGCGATGTTTTCGAAGATGAACTCGAAGATGATGAGAGCGCTTATTCGGATGTGAAAGAATCAGTAGAGCCAGAACCTGTGTCAGCTCCTGAACCTCAGAAACCAAAATCAATAAAGAAGCCTGAGCCTGAACCGGAAGAGGTTGAAGAAGAAGAGGAAGAAGAGAAACCAAAACAGAAGAAAAAGAAACAGAAGAAACGTAGCGTAGCAACAACAAAGAAGCTAATTGTGCTTGGCATAGGTTCGACTGCGTTAATCGTTGTTATGGTCGTCACCTCTATTGGGATGAGTGTTAAAAGAAAGGCGGCAGCTGAAGCAAAGAGACAGGAAGAACTTTACGCTGAAGTGGCTAAAAGTTATACTCCACTAGAGTCTGATAATACATCAGAAACTGAGTCTGCAACAGAACAGCAGGATGTGCCCACATCTGGAAGTTCTTACACAGACAAGGAACTCAGAGCTTTAAGAAAGTGGGGATACACAGCTTCAGAAATTTCTATCGCAGAACGTGACGGATTATCAGCTAAAGACTTGGTAGCGTCTGCTAAAGAGGATAGAGAAGAAGCTCAGAAAGAAGCATTAGCAGCTGTGAGCGATACAGCATCAGATGAATATAAGAACTTGCTCGATAAGACTTGGCTTGGTGGTGAAGAGTTAGATGTATCAGGTTTCACATCAGACCTCATTTATATGCCTAGCGAGAGAGTAGAAAATGTTGATTATGTAAAATGTGAGCCACACAATCAGCAGTGCTTCATAAAGTTGATGCTTGACAACGGTGTGCCTGCTTTTATGTACATAACTCCAGACAGGTACAATGAATTACCTGACACTGGAAATATGGTAGTAGACATACAGACAGTAACAGCTGGTGATGTTGAAGTCATCACAAGCATTTCAGAGCAGAGAGTTAATTGAGTATGAAGATAACGTATTATAATGATGATATCCCGGATTGGCTCAAACCACACATGCCAGTATTTTGCAAGTGTGGTGGTGTTATGGCTGACGACGGTCCTGTAGATTATCGTGGTGTTATGAAGCTTACACAAAGGTTCTGCCTTAATCCACACTGCCCCTATCACATGGCAGAGAAGATACAGATGTTAGCTAAATATTTCAAGGTGGATGGAATTGGTCCTGAGACAGCAAGAAACATGATTGAGGGATATAAGTTCAGAAGTCATTTAGATGCTCTGAAGTTTTGGTTTGGAGAACCTCAGGAAGTGTATCTTTATGAAGTAGGTGAATTGTCCTATATCTATGGCATCAAGTCGAAATGGAAAGATATATTAGCTGGGTACAGATCGTTCGAAGAATACTTTGATACTGTAACAGATATTCCAGATGTAGTAGAGTCCAATAAAGATTACCTGTTGGAGTGCCAGTCTTACTTTAGATTGAAGAAAGATGTTATCAGCCAGAGTGTGTTGAGGATTATGATTACAGGATCGTTGCACGGGTTTTCAAGTAGACAGGAATTCTTGGGATTTGTAAATGAGAGATACAAGAATTACTTCAGAGTAGAAGACAATAAGAAGACAATACGCAACACCTACTGCTTAGTGAAAGAGCCAGAGTCTGTGGATTACTCGAAGACAGCTATCGCAGTACACAATGGTATACAGATAATGAGTTCTTCAGAATTCTTAGCTATTTTAGAATATTTAAAGGAGGAAATAGACAGTGAAAATGAAGGAGTTCATCGACAAGTATTGTCCGGAACTGAGGACGCTGTCGAAGAAAATGGAGAAGACATCTCCGCTAGAGGAGTTACCTAATGATGGTATAATGATTGATGACTCTGGTGAGAGAATACCATATGTCTTATGTGAGGGTAATGAAATACCTATTATGGATATTATTACAATGTCTGAGGATGATTTCGCCAGACAATATCCAAGCATGGAAGCCAGAGAGCTATACAAAAACTACATTGACTCTTTGATTATCTACGACGGACCTGAAGCTATTTCACACATAAGAAATTCTTTAGTGCAGGAGCAGAAGCGCGTCAAAGCTTTCAGTGAGAGTAACAGTCTCTCAGACTCGTTATGGTAAAGTATATTGTTAACTCAAAAGACACCAGAATACGTGACGTTGACTATCTGTTTGAAGATGTAGACAAGTTCAAGAAATTACTTCCGTACTTAAGAAAGAAGATCGAAGGGACATGGGAGATAGCGATACTTGAGCCGGACATCAAGAGTGTGCGAGAGTTTGCAGATAGTGAGAGTATTCCAGAGTATGTCACAGTATCACTCTATTTGGACAGACACGTAGCAGAACAGATAGCTAGTGAAAAGCCTAAGTTGTTCATTAAAGAGAAGACTGCTTACGAGAAGTATCTGGATCTAATCAGTGATATGAAGATACTGATTGAGCCGAAAGCCGCTAAAGAGTTGTACCAAAGGGTTGGAACTGATAAAAGCAAAATACCTGAGTACCTACAGGAATTATCAAACACTAACAACGAGAAGATAACAGTAAATGATGTTCGTAAAACAGTTAATGATGAACGTAGATTGTACGCTTCGGATGTCGTGAATGCATTCCTGCTGAAGACTAGGTGGCGCTGGTCGCAGTACAATAAACTCGTAAGTAATCTCGGGAGAGATTACGCCTACTTCTCTATGCGAAAGTATATATCAAAGTTGCTTGAGGAGAAGAATGATTACCTGAAGAATAAAGATACAACATTGCGTGTAGTTGATAAGATTGATGCATTGAGTATTAACTTGGCTTATGTTTTGTTTAATACAACAAAAGCCAGCGAGTTAGACACCTGCATGTACTTATTAGATAATAAAGCAAAAGCACGGAGTGTGCTAGAGGAATGAAAGGAGATAAAATTACAGAATGATTGTAGTATCAGATGAAAGATATGTGCCTACAACACCTGGAGTTATTACACTACAGGACGTTGATGGTGTGTATTATTATGTACACAAAACGCTCTATGAGCAGGCAACAATACTTGAAGACAGGTACGGAGAGAGTATTGAAACATTACAGAAACTTATCGGTGGAAATCCAGACTTTGTTGCAATCGAGAAGTTCGTAAAGTATGTTCCGAGACCAGTTAGTATCATGGGATATTTCCTTGCACTCCTAACTGACGATATCGAAGATTTCGAAGACACAGTAGGTGCATTAGACGCAATGTCTTCAGCTGTAAATCTCAGAAACTTAATTAAGCAGCCAGAAGCCATCAGACAGACAATCAGATTTGGTATGTCTATTAGAAACGAGTATAAGGACTCTTGGGAGCATTTCTTGCAGACATGTTATAGTTACGAAGAAGTTAAGGCAGCTATGTCAGGGAGTGTTAGCCGGCAAGTAGAAGTGCGTCAACAGCCTGCTACAACATATTACGCACCAGAACATGAGCCAGAGCCAGTAGAGGAAAAACTTGACGATGATGATCCAGTAGCAAAAGCTTTAGCAGCTTTAGATGCTCTGAAAGATAAGGCAGATGCACAGTACTCTGCAGGTGATAATGAAGACGAAAAAGCACCATTACCGGAGTCAGAGAAAGCACCTATCGAAAAGATACCAGATTCTCTTGGTGGTAATGGTCTTGAGGCAATCGCGAAAGCACGCAGGAGGGCTTTATAATGCTTGTAACAATAGCAACAGTAATGTTTGTACTTGTAGTCATCGGAACATTCCTAGTACCTGGAGTTATGATGTCTGTTAGACTCGCACGTGGTGTGGAAGCTAGGACATTAACAATCCCGGAGATGATACTATCAGTAGTGCCGGGATTTCATCTGATGATTGCAAGAAAGATTTTATATGATAGTGTAGTTTTACCAGCTGTAACATTTTCAGTGGCTGTTATAGTGTTCATTCTTAACTTCATTATACAGTCAGTTCTTACTGTACCTTTGTTGAATATCTCATTCGTTATCGCAACATGGATTGTACTACTGATAGCCTGGATTGTGCAGGGGTACATAATACAGGATGCTGCAGCTTGTGCAGAGTGTGGTATTCTGGTACGTATTGTGTCGTTCATTATGCCGCCGTTAGCTGAGTTTTTCGTAGCTAAGAACTGCCCATTATTAGAGATCGAGGAAGATTAATTGGATAATATTGTAACGTATGTAGACGAGTATTTCTTACGAGCGAAAACAAAGATGCCATTTCCTAGCGTGGTAATAGAGTCAAAAGACATGGAAGCTTTGGCGCTGGTTATGCAAGCATTAGATACTGGGGAAGTATCAGTAATATTTCCATACGAGAATAAGTTTAATGTAATCAAGAAGAAGATAAGCAATAGTGCTTTGAATTTGATTAAGCTTCTCGAAGTATGTAAGTTTACTGTGTACCTATCAGATGGATCGAAATATGCAATACGTAAGAAATCTGATTTACTGGAGGTTGGAGATTGGAAGCTTTCATAATACTTATAATAGCAACTGTTCTGTATTTTGTTAACAGCACTGAGCGAGTTGTTGAGGAAGTAATTGAAGTACGAGAGACGAAATTAAATCCAAACTTCTATGTAGATGAAAATGCTTTCATGGAGGTAGCTAATGGTTTGGGTTTTAGTAGCAATAGCAGGAGCACAAATCGTTGAAACAATCTCCTGCGGTTTGAGTTTGTTCACGCTGTTTAGTCTGTTACCGAGATTTATGTTTGCAGCAAGAGTGACAGGTTCGGTGTTTAAAACAAGTACACTCGCCGTCTTGGAACTTGTAGGTCTTGGAACTTGGCTAGTCTGGCGTGGACTGATTACACATAATTTCTCACTGATACGGTTCATAATATTCTGTATATGTGTGATAGTGTGTATCATAATTTATGTGGTTGATACAGAGTCATATGTTTACATTGTAGACGATGATGAATGATTTTATGGAGGAATGATATGAGTGTTTGTACAGGAATTAAAAGACTCGAGAAGATAGACGAGGCAACAGATATGATGCTAGTGACTATCGATGATGAAGTAAATGCTTACATGATTTATAGCTATACAGAGAGCTTAAAGTTTCTTAACAAAGAGGTTATCGTAAGTTACAGGAAGGATATTTATCAGGGGAACATTAAGACCTTTATAAACACTCTTACAATTCCTACGCAGGTAACAACACTGACAAGAGATACTAATGTTAAGCTGTTCTGTGAGATCGAGGATAACAACTCGAACGTATGCTTCAACGATGTGCAGGTAGGAGAGACTTTCATTGGAGCAATTATGTACTGTGTGGATTGCAAGTATGAGAGTTCAAATAAAGCAGTGTGGATGTCAGTACGAGTGCGTGATAAAGCAGGAAAAGTAACGACAGTTAGGCTGTTCGACTACAGTATTGATGGACTACTGTACAATGGCATTTATATCAAAGCAGATATCAAAAGAACAAAGTATGGTTTCACAACAGATTTGATCACTCCTATGGAGTTGGATTTCCCACTCAATCCGGAGATAGAGATTTCAAAGAAGTATATTACAAATCATTTCGCAAATGACAGTTATATGCTTGGTCTCTTTGAGAGAACACATCTACTAGATTGTATGGAGAATTACATCACACTGGAGAAAGGTTATGAGCTGGTAAGGTTAGCAACTCAGCTGGATATTCTTCATGAGATGAGAAATGTTCTCGGTAATGTGAGTTACCAAGCATTGGATTATGCAATGGTGTTCAGACACGGATACATTCCAAAGATCCAGTTATCTGAATATTCACCTGAAATGAGGACAGTAGTATTCGCATTACAGGCATCAATACCTAACGAAGTTGCAGCTCTTGTATTGAGGTTGTTAGATCCTTCAGCAGCTGAAAATCCTCCACTTGAGAAAGATGTTTATGAGAAAGTTGTAACACTCGCAAATTCAATTATAAAAGCAAAGAAGGAGGTTAGATAATGAATATATACAGATTGAGTGGAGACAATTATAACTCTATCGAACTGTATGTATCTAACTCATTAAATAAAATAGTAACTCAGCAGTTCTACTCTAACAACGGGGTAGTGGTAAAAGTAGATATGTTTGTTTTTGATTTAGTACTTAAAGACGGTGTGATGTCTGTGAAGAGTATTAAGTCCACATCCACAGATACTATAATAATTCCTGGTGGTTGGATAGAGCAAATCTTACCAGATGCTATGGTGGGTCTGAAATGTCGCAGAGTAGTAACTGCTGCTAATCTGAAAGCCAAATTATGCCAACATGCATTATATGGGAACCCATGGCTGAAAGAGTACAAAGCCCTATCAAGAGAGCTGAAGTACGATTCAGATGTGTTTCCAGAAACTATTACAAGGAGAGAAGTATGACATACGCAGTAATAGACAGTTCAGATGGGAGTACAGTGTACAGGACATTTGAGCAATTAAGTAGAGAATACCCAGGCATGGATGAAGCTTTCTATACAGGAGCCTTCAGTGAGCATGTAGTAGAGGTGAACAATAAGAAACTGTTTATTTATAAAGAGGAGAATACATGATTAGAGGGTTTGTTAGAGAAGCGTTAGTTGTCTATCCGCTATGGGAAGATTACTCTGGTAGAAGTAGAGAGTACCAGTCACATCTCAACAAAGCGGCTGAGAATGTCAAGGAGTATTTAAAGAAGTGTAATATAGATCTGCATAGTTTTGTAACAGACGATGTAGCGCGTACATGTAGTACTATTCCTGATAACTGGGTATTAACGCTAGGAACTGGTGATATGTTCTTCGTAAAGACAAACTGCGAGGGAATGGATGCAGACTATTCTAAGGCTGTAAGGTTTCCGGACATCTACTCGGAGTGTGCGGAGAAATATCCAATCAGTAAGACGATGAGTAAAGACGGGAGATTCGAAGCTATTTTACAGAGAGATGGGAAAGCTAGACGAGAGATAGTAAAGAACTATAATCTTATAATTCTGTTTAAACAGCCAAAGAGTCCGGCATTACGCTTACAGCCAAAAGAGGGATCTGGAAAGTTGATCATCACAATCGATAACACAACATTCTTACCAGAGTGTTATATGTCGGATATGAGAGTTGACCCAATCGATCTTCTTGGAATTCCTAATGCAAACATGCCAGCATACGAATGGGAGGTAGACAATGCACAGTGATAGAAATATAATGCTTACGTATGCTTATGAGTTGACTAGCTCATTTGTGCCATTAAAGGAAGTATACAACAATAAAGAGTATGTCTATGACAATAGGTTAGATATGGTAATGCCGTTGAACAAAGATGTCTCAGTTCGTACTATTATGATGAATTATTTAATGTCTTTCTGTACACTTGTTAACAACAATCCAGACTGCGTACCTTCGAAGACATTAACACAGAACGGATTTATTCCAATAGGAATTGAACCTGATTGTTTCTCACAGATGTGGACATTACCGATTATTGCAAAGAGGTTGCAGTATCTTGGTATTCCATATTACAAGTATCAGCCAACATCACCTATTTGGAGATCTTTTAAGTCAAATAACTTATTTGATGTTCAGGATATCTGGGTTAGCAAAATGGATGTAGCTGATATGTTGCACAAGAAGCCATTTGAAGTAAGCGCAAAAGAAGTAGCAGAGGTGGTGTTCCCAGAATGACAATATTAGAATTTGCTCCATATATGAATGGAGATTTGTTTACGAGAGTTTGCCCAGAGCCGGCAAGATGTACACCGGAGTTATACGATAAAGTATTGGAAGCAGTCGCAGCAAGTGAGACCGCACTAAAGTCAGCAGAGTATATCGGATCATATCTTGACTACATGTACGCAGAGCCCGATATAGCATGTTTGTTTCCACTCTCAGAACGCGAAGAAATGTTCTATTGTTTGAAGAATGGTGGGTACTGTGAGGATGTACCAGCAAAGTGCATTTACACATTCAAAGAGTTATTCAATGTCTATGGAAGTGTGTCACTCGCACTGAAAGCTTTAGATGCGAATACAATTAAAGTATTCTTTCAGCAGAATTATCTGCATGAATGTACAATGCGTGATGTAGTAAAGAACTTTATTGATCCAGACTATGAGCCAATTACAGCTGCGAACATGCGAGTGAAGCATAAAGATTATGATGAAGTGTATATAGCGGCGACCGATATGGTCGCACTGTTACCTAAAGCTTTGTCTGAGAAATTATCAGATAACGACTTGACGAAAATTACTTGCGACAAAGAGGGACTTAAAGTTGACGGACTTTTGCTGAGACAGTTAGGAGGTTATTTTGGAGCCTGCAACTCAATCTACGATCTCAGAGCCCTTGTATAAGGTTCTATGTGATAACAAATGTTTAGAGTATGAAGAGTTTGTCGAGTCTTATCTAAAGAGCATGCAGATTGTTGAGTGTGATTATGATGGTAATCTCCGATCATATTTAAATTACAGGGACTATCTAAAAGATCTTTTATCTGCACTGAAAGATTTTACAGTTCCAACATTCAGCTTCAGAGCTAACGATGCAATAAGAAATTATTACAACAATAAATTCTTGGAATATGAAGATATAAAAGTCGAATATCAGAGAAAAGAACAAGCGCTACGCGATAAGTTCGAGAAAGATTGGGAAGAATCATGTGAAGATGAAAAGCAGAGAGTTCAGGACGCAATAACGCCACTAACTAAAAAGCATCACAGGTTACTAGCTTATAAAGATAAGCTTAAAGTAGCAATGGAGAGGTACGGAATCTCTCCTAGTGATGTGAAGATATCTGATGACATTACAAAAAAAGATTTCGAGAAGTTGTTGGATGCATCGTTAGCGGTGTGTAAAGAATTTGATAAGAAAGAGAATAGTTTCCTGGATCTGGCATTATCACCACTCGAAGATGACAATGCAGTGGTTATCGTATACGTGGTATTTGTTCTTGTAGTATGTAGGATTGCATTGCCACTGGTAGCCTTAGCGTACTTCTATAAGATGATACGTGGAACAAAAACCATGTATGGAAATATTGAGAACTTAAGGGTAGCAAGCTCGTTAATGTATGACATCAGTATGGAACGGTTCCTGCCAGAGAGTGATAGATACGTAGAGCCAGTAAAGAACACAACAGAGCTAGACAAAGAGATAGAAGCATTACATGAGGAATTACAGGCTCAGGATCCTACTACATTACTTGAAGAGGAACTTAAAGCGTACACTACAGATGCTGGATTACAATACGTATCATCTCGGATAGAAGAAGAGATAAATAAGGTACGCAAAACAGTAGCTGACAGGATAGCTAGAGTTGAAGAGTTGCTAGCTGTAGCAGATAAGATATGTGAAGCTGAGGCAGTTAAGATAAAGAGACTTGGAGACTATAGCAATCCTTCGGCAGTTTTAAATACGAACATGGTAATCGGATATGTGAACGATACAATTCCAGTGATGAAAGATCTGGGGTTGACGAATATCAACTTCGTAGGAACGTATAATAGCGATACAATAGACAGCATGAAAGTCCTATGGCTTAATGTGCTTCTGAATGTAAGAGCAAACTTGCTTGAGACTTATATAGTAGACACAGAGTATCTGGGACAAAAGTTTTCAGAGTTCATAAATGAGGTAACTAAACCTGTAATACACATATTAAATAATGATGTACAAAAAGCCTTAGAGTCTGCACAAAAGAAATATGCAGAAGGTATACTTAAATTGAAGACATCGACAATTCTCGAATACAACACAAACGCTGAGAAGCTTGGAATGTTACCACACCCATATTATGTGTATATCATACTCACAGGACTTGACGACAAGTTTATAGAGAATAAAGCGTTTATGGAATTCCTCACCTATTCAGCAAGTGCAGGTATTTTCGTATGGACAATATATCCTCAGAAACTAAAAGGTTGCTTGAACATTAATAAAACGTTGGAGTTAGACGAAGAGGGTGAGAAGATCCATTACGATTTCGATCTTGGTGCAAAAGCTATGGATACATTCGAATATGCAGTGGAGAACAATAAAATAAAAGCTTTGGATTACCGCAGCATGTACCTTGATAAGTATCTGCCTAAAGATCGTTGGTGGAAATCAGATAGTATTAAGGGTGTAAACATCAGAATGGGACTACAGAATGGCGACCCAGCTAAGCCGACGTTGTTGTATTTCGATGATAAGAATGTACACTTCCTATTGGGTGGTGCAACAGGTGCTGGTAAGTCAGTCGCTATTGACTGTGCTATGCAATCTATGGTACATGAATATCCAACAGATGAACTTCAGCTTGTCTACATCGATCTTAAGAACGCCGAAGTTAAGAAGTATGTTAAAGATGGAATATGTACGATACCTCATTGCTTAATTGCGGCTGGTACAACAGACGGAGAGTATTGCTTATCGATATTCAAGTGGGCCTACGAAGAGATGAAGAGACGTATCGCAATATGTGGTAAATACAATCAACAGAAAGTTGAGGGTCTCAGAAAGAAGTTCGACGATCCGACAAGAGATGACTACAATCCAGAAGTACATTTACCTAGAGTAGTAATAATTATTGACGAGTTTCAGGTTATGTTTAACACAACTGTAGTACCTCAGAGAATTATAAATGAAATAATAGGTATCATAACATCACTTGTTAAGCTGGCACGTGCGGCTTCAATGCATCTATGGTTTAACTCGCAGGAAATGTCTGGCACACTTCCTAAGAACGTACTGGACAACTTCTCAACAAGAGGTGCTCTGCGTTGTACAGAAGAGGTATCAAGTCAGTTGTTAGGTAATCCAGCAGCTGGAACTATTAAAGAGAAGGTTGGTTGGATGTACACTAACGAGAGTGCGGGACAGGATCCGAACGCGAACAAGTTGTGGAAAATCCCATTCGCTCCTACAGATGATTTACTGTTAGGAATGGACGAACTCTGTGAGAAAGCAGTAGCTGAGGGTAAGCCGAAATACGATGCGCGCTTCTATGATGAAAAGCAGGGAAGAAATGAGGATGATTTGAAAGCAGCATATGAGGAGTTTCCACAGCTCGCACATCCATACTTCTTTGTTATGGGCGAGCGTACAATTTATAGCACAAAGCCAACTCCTATGAACTTTAGAGTTATGCAGGATGATAGAGAGAACATTTTTATCATGGCACGCGAGAGACAGGATGCGATGGATCTTATTGGAACGATGCTTCATAATATTGAGTATAAGAATGGTCAGGCGTCAATGTTGATTAACTGTGCAGATAAGGATACTGCCTATCTGCTAGATCTTGAGAAGTATATGCCTGAGGGTTGGGAAGATTTCTTGAACAGCAAATCAGATACTGCAGAAATCCTTGACGATATGGACGAGGTTGCAGACTTACGAGAAGAAGCAGGAGTTACCGAGAATCCGTTATACGTTTTACTGTTGATGTGGGAGAAACGTGACGGTATTGGTATTAATGAGAATTATCGACTGACCGACAGGATGGAAGGTATTATTAGAAGATATAACGAGTTAAACATTCATGTAATCTTTGTTTCAAGAGATAAAGGTATTCCAAACAATCTTATTGGAATGTGCAATCATCGTATTGTTGCAAAGACTGATGGGAATACAGCATTCAAGTTGATCGATGATAGCAGACCTGAGAACTTCCCAACAGTAAATGGAGACGAGTCAACATTCGCTATCTACAAGGTCGGTAGTGATGCTCAGAAGTTTAAGATTTACCGTCACAGGTTAGCTCGGGAATTAGAGGAGAGAGAGTTGTAATGAATTTAGATATGTCAATAGTTGTTCCTGGAGTTGTTTGTGTAGTAGCTCTGATGATAGTTCTTAAAGTATTTAAGGGTGTCATCAGGTTCGGGTTGTTGTGTGCTATCCTCGTAGCTTCAGCTAAGATATGTGGAGTAATTTAAAACGTAAATATGTCAGTATTTGTTGCATTGTATTAGGTTTAATGTGTGCTGCTGTAATCGCTCCAAATGTTATTAAATTATTTAATGTGAGAAAAAGTGAGAGTAGTATGATTTACATAACAGCTGCACATATACCACATGAGCAGATAGTTGGTTACACGTTCTTATACGAGGATAAGGAGAGTGACACGGCATACTATCTGAATGATAACTATGCTTACAGCTTACCAGATAGAGGGGAGACAGTGATGTTTGGAGAATATGAAGGAACTGTCACAGACTTCTATGGGAAAGCAGGATTTATAGTTGAGCCTAACAGCAACTCTGACATATACAAAGGATTATCAGGAGCACGAGTAGTTAACAAGTCTCACGATGAGATCGGATTTATCTCTTCTTACAAGAGAGATAAATTATATTGTATAAGTACTAAATAGGAGGAATGATGTGGAGTAGGATAGTAGCATGGATATTAGCAGTAGTCACTGCACTATTCCATAACATGGGCTACTGGCAACAAGAGGATGCAATATACAAGGGCGATCCTGGGTACACAGTACAGAAAGACGTAGTAGACTATGGAGGTTTATATAGTTGGTATAAAGACTTGTACTCTGACAGTAATGCTTCTTGTAAAGTAGAAGCAAAAAGTCATGAGACATTTACTAATGTAAAAGGTGTTGGCTATATTATAGCCGGACAGCCGATGAACCCAGATGCACAGTTGGTATTTTCAGATGAAGATGTAATCATAGCACCTGGAGCATGTAAAGTGTCTTCAGAGCCGAGTACTAGTCCAGATCAAATAGTTGTAGAAAATAACAGCACTGGTGCAGATAGCTTTAAAATGGTTATCAATAAACCGAAGCGTTGGTTCTGCTGTGAGGATGTAACACCAACAGTAACTGGAGGTTTCTATCACAAGCAAGACTCACACAAAATAGACCTAAAGCAGGGTGATACGATTTGCGTCGCTTCAAGTGATACAACAGTAACTTTGTACAGAGGAGACGGGCGTAATGGTGGTTTACAGAAATGTGACTTACGTACATTCTTAAGGTCTACAGATGACGAGTTAGGCGATGATACAGTAAACGCTAATGGTAGTGCTGAGCAGGTGAAGACAAATTCACAAACACAGTCTGATGCTTTGTGTTCAGCAAAGATACCAGCAGAGAAAATGTACCAAGGCCCTACTGGATGGAAGCTTGGAAAGAAATGGTATTACGGTAAAGAGAGTGGCATAGCTGGCAAGGACTACGCGGCTGAACAGTTTATAGTTTACGAGGGAATGTACTATTACTTCGATGCTGATGGGTATATGGTAACAGGCTGGAATGGCGAATACTACTACTATAACGATGAGACCGCATACGCAGAAGGACGCTCTGACATGAAGTACGGTGCTATGTGTTATAATACGATAGTACCTTCAAAGGAAGATCCTGATAAGTACGTGTATGTAGGATTTGATGGAACAGTAAAGAGTATGTCTGATAAGACTGTAATGGCTGATAACAAGTCTTATGTATACGATGAAGCATCGGAAAAGTACATTTTATCGTCTGTAATCACCTCGGAAACCGGGTATGAAAATTCGACCGGAGACAAGAATAATGGTACGGTCCAAAACATAGGTACTCAGGGAGAGAGAAAGATACTAACACAACAACAATATGTTGACTTAGTGGAAAATATGCAAGTTCTCGACAGTGGTATGAATGGTTGGTATACATACGGGGAAAGTTGGATATATCTCAACTCTGGTCACTTAGCAAGTGCAGAAGATAAAGACTATACTAGCAACGACACATCAGTTTATTTAATCACAGTAGGAGGAAGGAAATACTTCTTTGACGACACAACAAAACTCCTAGTGACGAATGGTTTTGTAACTAAGAACGGTAGTGATGATGCATATATAGTCAAGGACGATAATGGGGCTCTTGTTTCAAGTTGGTGGCAGACGAATGACGGACTGTGGTATTACGCAGGTACAGACGGTTTGTTGTACTCAGGAGTACATGAAGATCCAGGTGGCGATAATAAGAGATATTATGCCTTCAACAACGATCACACCTTGGATACAGAAACACAAATCATTGAGCGTACTATCTCAGGCGCAATTTACGAGTTTTGGCTGGATGGGGCAGTTGATGGCTCACGTTCAAGAAGACTCAAATCTTATCAATAGCGTGTGCAACTCCTATGCACAATGCACACGCTAATTATAAATCAAGGAGGATTTAAAACATGGCATCAAGAGATATCAGCGCTGTTGATTTCGATGAAGTCGGATCAGCGATGAATAAGATCACAAACGGCGTTAATCATTATGTAGAAGTCTTTAACAACTTTAGACGTTCTATTGACTCTATCAACGAGTCTAATCCTGGTAGCGAGGTTCTGTTGAATAGACTGGTTGACAATCTGCAGGGAGCTCTTAATGTAGTTCAGGATTGTCCACAGATCGTTGGGGAACTGAGCGAAGCATTAAAGAAGAAGAGTGAAGAGCTGGAGAGCGCTAACAACGATGCTAGACGCAAGCTTGATCAGATTATTTAAGGAGGGTTAGATATGAGCGTTAAGGGTACATCAGTAAACGAAGCAGCTTTAACTGCATCCTATATGCAGGCTAGAAAAACCAGCGAAGCACTTGAGGATATTGCAGCTAATGAAATTTTTGCAGGAGTTAAGCAGTTACAGGCGGTTGACTTCACATCAGCAGACGAGCAGACCAGAGAAGCTGTTGAAGATATGTGCAAGAAGCTGACTGTAATTATCACTACTACTAATGAGAGCATGAAAGGCATCTGTCAGGTATGTGATGATCTTATCAGAAGTACTTCTGATATCAATAGAAGCGCGAAAGCACGCTCCGCAGTATCTCAGCAGAACCTTGAGAACGTTAACAGTAAGTTAAAGAAGCGTTAATTATTTTTGGAGGTAGTGCACCATACGCACTATCTCCAATTTTAGGAGGATTACATGAAGATTATAGGTAAATACGAAAATGGTAACGGTTACATCATCGAGGACGGAGAAGCAAGATATCCAATCTTTGAAGAAAGTTTGCACGTCGTTGAGATCTTTGATAGTCTGATCTCAGCAGGGTACAGATTTTGCGGATTGCCATATGACTTCCGTAAGGACGGTATCTGTATTGATACACTACCAGTAGTTAAGATTGATGTCACTCCAGAAATGGAACAGGAGATGTTTGACTTCTGTGATGAGAAGAAGTATTCAGCAGAAGAACTTCGTCAGCGAATTGATACAACAGGTGTATCTTACTTACCTATACCGGAAACAGATTACAGAATTACAACAAGACAGGAATTCTGTGCATATCTGGACCAGTATGCAGTAGCAAGAAATCCAGAGGACATTCTGCCTATTAACTACTTTGTATCTCCTGAAGCAAGATTTACTGTCGAGGAGTGGAGAACAGGTAAATGCGGAGAACAGGACATTGTTTCATATTTCCAGATTATGGAGAATAGACGTCGCTATACCTACGACCAGTTTTTAATGCTTCGTTCTTGGCTTATGGAACATGGTATGCCTAAGAATGGAGATGCAGCAGACTTCACGGATGCATACTGCCAGTGGGGGCTTGACGGTATTAATGTCAACTTCATTGCTAAGAGAAGAAAGACATCTTATATCTACGATGACTTCTTAATGACAGCAGGCATGGACGATGATGCCTACCAAATTACAAGAAATGAACTTGCACTTGTTGACAGATATGGAGCAGTCTTCCCACCAGAAGATGTGCCAGAAGGTTTTGGTGGCTGGGCAGTCAATTACAAGAGAGGTAAAGAGTCTAGTGCATTTAGAAATAAGATTGCTGGACTTAAAGAAGGAGAATACGATATTGTCTCTGTAAGTACAAAAGACGAGGAAGTGCAGATCGAGTACAGCACATTAAAAGAAACATTCGTAGTAACTCCATTTACTTTCAAAGCTGGTAAAACAAAAGGTTATATGTTCAGAGTAACTATGCCAGACGTAACAGCATCTTCTCTGAATTCTGCTTATTGGGCACCAAAATTTGACCAGAGAGTTCTTGAGATGTCAAACCTTAGAGCACTTGCTTATGATATGGTCATGAAGAGGAAGTTTGTCGCAGACGTATCTTCTTATAAACTCATGACTGATATTGGTTGTGATATTAACGGTGCTTTACGCTATATCTTAAATCTTAACACAAAGACTGAAATGGAGAAGGATGTAGCTGATGAGAAGCAGAGAAGAGGTCAAGCTAAGGGTATTCTCACTGAAGAAGAGGAAGATGACTCTGTAACAATTCGAGTAGCAGATGTGAACTTCTTCACAGAGGGAAATTACAACTACGATGAATTACCTAGTGATAGGGCAGATGTAATTGACGCTATTCAGGATGTTGTAAATGGAGACACAAACATCGGAGAGATTGCTAATGGCGCGAAAGACGACGAGAGAATTAATCCGGACGAGATTTACAAGTATCTGTACTGTGCACATTTCTGTAAGATGCAGATTTCAATCCCAGACTTACGTAAGATTGTAAGTGGAGATCTGGACAACAAAGTAATCCGTCACGCGAATGCCTACGGCATAGAGGATGATGTACTTCCACTTCAGGCAGGTGGGTTCGTACTCAATGTTCCATGTCCGGAAATTAGAGGAAAGATTGATGGCTATAAGATCGACAGAAATGCAGTAAAAGTAAAACAGGCTGAGCAGTGCTGTGGCTTCTTGAAAGTTGTACGTGTTGCTAGTGAGTATGGAAATGAGAGTAAGCGTCATATAGCATTTGAAGCTCTTACAGTAAATCTGTATGAGAAAGGGAGTATAGCTAAGGAATATCTGGAGAAGATCATGGAGATGTTTGAAGAGCGTCTTAGTGAGAGAGTTCCTGAGAACAGAAGAGCAACATACAGATTATACAAGAGGACGCTGTGTATGGCAGAGTATTTCCGCATTGCAGAGTGTGGTTGCATGCAGTTCCCTAGCGAGTTAGGTGGAGACTTAGTTCAGCTTCCATTCGATTTCGCATTAAAGATCGGTGAGACAATTAAACAAAAGATTACGTCGACAGCAGTATATTGCGCTAAGATGGTTGACGCTGATGGTATGCTTACACATTATTGTGTAAATGCAGATATCACACCTTGGAAGATCTATCCTAGAAAGGGTGTTGAAATTCCATGGGCAACACTACCTGCTTTATGGTATGATTGGAACAGTATGGGGGCACCTGCAGTTAAGGAGAAGTTATTCGATCAGCACATTATCAATTACAGTTATGTTCCGTGGACTTACAGATACACTGAGGAGAGATACTTCAAGGGGTTATCTGATTTACCAGCAGTTTGCGATCTGTCAAAGTACATTGATGAGTGTAACAAGTTCAGACTTGATACGGCAGCAAATGTAGAGTTTGTAAATGCGCCACATCTTGAGTCAATCATTTATGGCTTCTATCCAGACGAAATGGCGAGAGTGCAGAGAGCTACAAATCTTCGAGAAGAGGGTAGAGCTCCTTCACTTCACGTAACAGTTGGAGGAACATTGGCACAGGATCCAGAGCACGGGAAAGTTGAAGCTAAGCATTACAAGCCAGCCAACTTAAGACGTTTTACAGGCTTTGAAGCCGAAGACTTCGAGATGCTGGGAGATGTGACTAAAGTTAAGCTTCCTGGAATTACAGAGAACTATATCAGTGTAAACGGTGACACAATCTCTACTTATGATAGAGAGAATTTACCAGTATACATGGTAACTCAGTTTGTTGGATTAAGTTATCCAGTAATACAGCTCTATGGTAGAAAGTATATCTTTAGAGATGTGACTGGTAGTTTATGGGAGGTTATTGTTTAATGGCTTTAGACATAAGAGTAGAAGATGGTCTGCCGATTGTGGCAGACCAGGCTCGAAACATATTACAGCACGAGACAGATACGTTTGGGTTGTTTCTGGATCTTGACCGTATCATCGAGTATGAGCTTACTTACATGAGAAGAAGAGATGAAGCTCTTGAGAAGTATTACACAATGATGGATATGGACATTAAACCAAGTCAGCGTCAGAAGATTAAAGACTGGTTTATGGCGACATTCAATGTTCCAGAAAGACTCATGCTTAATAAGGCGAACAAGGTGGCGTTTGATAAGGAAGTTCAAGCAAACCTGTTATCTTCTAATATCAGCGAGGATGCGAAAGAGTTCCTAAGGGTATATGCTGATTGGAGTTACAATCAGTACAGAATTACTTACTTCAAACAGTACAAGAACCTTCCAATAAGTTATGAGCTATCGGACAGAGGACATCGCATGGCTGTAGCTAATCCAGAATGGAGTGTTCTCACAACAGGACGTATTGCTGCCGAGAACCCATCAATTCAGAATATCGCAAAGGACATGTGCGATCTCGTATGCTGTCCTAAAGGTTGGAAATTAATCAGATGTGATAGTGGTCAGATTGAGCCGCGTATTACCTACAGTCATTTCATCGAAGATCATATTGTGCGCGGATTAATCATGGCATATGATGATGCTTACTATGGAATGTTGCACTATTGCCAGTTACCAGATGAAGTATATAATAACTTGTCAGATTATGCAGTAGATGGAACTCCAGAAGCAGAAACTAAAGACGAAGCACATATCATTCACAAACATGAAATAAGTGAAGAGATGAAAGCAGGTCGTAAGGAGTTAAAAGTTCTTGCACTCGCAGCTAATTATGGCTCAGCATTAGCTGGACGAGACCCATTCTTATCAAGAAGATACACAGACCGTATAGTAAACAACAGAGACAGAAAACGTTGGGAAGCAGAAGTTACACGTCAGGTGAAACTCGGTAAAGAATATTTCTACAGTGTGTTCGGAACAAAGATTGTACCAGAAGAGTCTGAGCGTTATCACAGAGGAATGTCTTCTTGGCAGGGACATGTAATACGTTGTGGAATAAACAATCCAATACAGGCTACAGCATCAGACCTAATGTGTTGCTCTGTTTACGCAGCAAGTAGAATTCTCGAGAAAGCCAAGAAATCTCACATAGCGTTCTATAAGCACGATGAGGGTGCATTTTATATTCATGAGAGTGAATTGGGCTTAGTAGATGAGTTGAGAGATATCACAGCTTATAACGTGACAGAGAATGGCCGTGAGTGGATCCCTATTCACGCAGAACTTGAGGAAGGACAGCTGGAGAACCCGGTTGTGCCAACGGTGATGTAAATGTTAAAAGCATATACAGACGTCTCTGCCATTGGAAACAATGCAGTAGGTGTTGCGATCTTGATGAGTGAAGATACTTTGATAGATTATGCAATAGAGAAGTTATATGGTGTCGAGGACTCTTTCGATGGAGAACTCAGGGCTCTGTTAATGGCAGCGAGAATGGTTAAGGACAATTTTTCAGAGCACCAGGACGTTACAGTGTACGTGGATTGTCTAGCTGTAGTGAAAACTGCCAACAAGTGTTTGAGGCAGAGAACAGCACGATATGCGTTCAGATGTCAGAGTGAGTGGCAGAAACTACTCTATTACACTAAAAATCATACATTTACTGTGAAGTATACAGAATCTCATTTACTTGAGAGAACGCCTAATGCGGTGTGTGATTTATCTTCAAGAATAATATGTAAGTTGGATTAAAGACTATGCCATATGCAGTTATAGTTCCAGGCATAAATACAGTTCTAAATGACTGGGCTGAAGTAGAAAGACTTTGCGCTCTGTATCCATATCCTAAGTTCAGAAAGTTTAGAACAGCTGAAGAATGTTGGGAGTATGTAAAGCGACATACATCACGTAGATTATATACTGACATAGTAAAGTATGGAGATACGTTCGATAATCTGTACGTGACGATGGAGTATTTCATATGTGAGGACAGAGTGTGTTATAATTTTAAAACAAAGAAGTTTGGATATATTTCAGTAGAGTGTAAAGATCCAAATGTGAAGTGCATAAACAAGAACGGGGTAATTAAAGTTATAATGTCTGATATTCATTTAAATGATGATTTGATTAACAGCCACATGATAGCTATATGGCACGGTCTCAGAATTATTGGAGAATATATAGATGTTGACATTAAAGTTCCAGACCATTCTATCTTCTACACTCTAATGAGTTACAAAGGACAGAACAGAACAATTAACAGAGTAAAGAATTATATTGATGGTAGACTTGCGAAAGTTTCCGTTAGTATGAAAGACTTCGGTACAAAGGAGGTGAGCGAATGAGTGGGTATGCAGAGAATACTGTAGGCCAGGTTCTAATGGTAGATGGAGAACTTGAGCGTGAGCAGATTGTGGATATCATAGTTTCATACTGTTCGACTGAGGATGCAGCGAACAAACATGAAGCAGTCAGAAAGGTTACATCGCAGTGGACAGACAGTGACTGGAAGACAGCTATGAGAAAGTATTATACGTCATACAAAAAGTCACGGTTCGGTAAATTACTGTTACCAGAAGTTTGTCCAGGAATCGCGGAGCCTATGGCTATCAAAAGCATGAGAGATTTGGATAATTACAAGTCAGCACCGGATGCTTATTACATTTACAAAGCTTGTAAGTCAGGATTCGATTCAAAAGTAGGAACTGTAATTACTGATTACTCTACAATTATGGCAGTTATATATGCAGTTCTAGAACTAGGAGAGAATTATCCAACTGCTTGTTTCCCTCCACAGGTATTCTTGGATAAAATATATGGCGGCGGGATAAGTAATTGTGATTACTATGCTACGTGTCTGTATGTAATGTCACTTGATGAGTCATTTGAGAGTATTGCAATCAAATGCGCCAACCAGTATCCAGAGATAGTAAAGAAAGCCAAGAGAGTGTATAAGGAGCTGTTCTCGATTGATGCGGCTTCAAGGATACAGAAAGCACAAGGAGTTGCAGCTAGTGTAGCTTCGAGAGTGTATACCCCTCCGCCACCTTCTCAGCAACAGCATGGATTTGTTCCACCACCTTCACATCCAAGTGCCGGAGTAATGCCAGTGGGCGGAAACTTTATAGGTAAATTCAGAGCAAGAATATTTGCACCGTATTGGCTGATTATGTTACTCATAAACATGGCCGCAGTACCTATGAAGTTCTACATAAATTCTGGATATACGACAGCATTAAGTCAGGATCACGAAGGGTTAATTAAGATACTGTTTGCATGGATTATATCATTTATAACAGGCCTGATACCAATACTCGGAGTAATAAGTATTATCGTAATGAAAGTCGGAAAAACAATCAGATTACGTGGGATATTCGCACTCATTACCTGCGCATCAGCTTTCATTTCAGTAGGTTGTACAGTATATAGTACAATGATTATTCTTAGATTTGCAATATCATCTTTAGCAGCAATTATTGCAGGTCAGTTTAATTCAGCTGGAGTTGCAAGGTATGCTATTAAAGGCGTGTTCGGTTCCTCCAAAGGCTTAGCTGGTGCGATACATACAAGAATAGCAGGGTGGTTCAAAAGATAGGAGGTTACATTGAAGTATTTAATCCAAGTCAGTGGCGACCTGTGTGTAGCAGAAGATACTGGAGAATACAAGAAGTTGAGTGACTTGTCAGAGATAACTCCAGATGTACAAAGCTTACTATCAGATGGGGCATTTACTGACTATAAACTAATAGGTGACAGGTGTTTAGTAAATGACAATTTCGAGATAATTGTTTGCTCTCATATAACATATCCTACACAGTACGACCAAGATGATGTGGTGTCAAACATAATCAGATTGGGCGGCTTCTACGAGAGTAGATCATTTGGAGATTATACATTTAAAGTAAACTCCGAAGATGTCTTTACGAGTATTTCTGAATGGGTGAAGAAACACAGGAATGATTGGAACATAGTTAGGAAGCAGAAGCCTGTATTTGATATGGATCAAGTCATGGCAGACATAAGCGCCAGTATGGTAGAACCTGGAGAAGTAGAAGATGTCGTAGAGCCTGTAGTCACAGCGAAGGAAGAGCCAAAGCCATTACCAGAACCAGAAGCGGCTGAAATTCCAACTGAGCAGGAGTTGTACGACGCACATCCAGAAGAACCACCTATCAAGTACGAGACTAAACAGAAAGTAACACTCGAGAAGCAGATGAGTGCGCTTACCAGATTAATAATTCCACAGGAATGTTTAGGTGAGACGTACGCATTTACAGAGTCATACATATCAGCAAATGATAATATCACAGATGCTATGTGTATTGAGGATAACTGGGAGAAACGAGGTGCTTACTGGATTATAGATGTTGTATCGTCTGGTCACAGAATAATTCACAGTGACAAAAATCATTATACGCATGAAGTGCCAACGAGTGACTGCCTATGAAAAACATAAATAACATCTTAAAAGATATGCGTAAAGCTGGTAAGCTGATGGATATGAAAGGTAAAGGAAATGCTGGAGAAGAAGCAGTGCTTCAACTTACTTTACAAAGATTATCTAATACTGGTGGAATAGTGTATCACTCGTTTAAGTATCCATATCAAACCAACAGGCAGGGTATTACATATTTAGGAAATGTGAAGTACGAGAATGGAGAGTACGTAGAGTATACGGATGCGAAGAATGGCAGAACTCTTGAAGACGAGATCGATGTGTTGTATATCTCTCCGTATCGTATATTTCCGATAGAGGTTAAGTCCTACCATGCTAATCTTGAAGTGTTTGATTACTGGATGAAGAAACAGGGTGTCATGGTTGATAAAAGTCCAGTAAGTCAGGCTGAGAAACACGCTAGGCATTTATACCATGCACTGTATGACGTGCTCCCAGATGGAGACCCACATTATATAGTACCGATAGTATGCTTTGTTGACAGATGTAAGTTGGTAGATAATCGCTCAGAAGAGCAGATAGGTTACCTGCCATGTTGTATACTGAATAATTATAATGTTACTGTAGCTAGAAATAATACACAACTGGATTATAATTTAGACGTGGAGATGATAGCTAATAAGCTGAAGGAGATAAGTACAGGTGGAACCGAGTTTAGATAAGTTCCTAACTGAGTTTAGGAAAGCAGACCCGAGAAAGTTACGTATAACTGAAGCTGATGTGGAGAAAATCAAGGAAGATATTCTGGCAGACATCCCAAGTGATTTAAGGAGATTATTGCCTGAAGACGATACATTAGCAGCGTTAGGTTATGCACAAGTTTATTATATGTTTAAAAGGAGATAAGGACATGAACGAGTATGTAAAGAAAGTATTATTTGGAGCACAGCGTCAGGCATCTAAACAGAACGAAGCTGTAGTGGATCTGGTAGAGCATTATATTGGACCAGAGGATTGTACATCAGAAGAGAAAGTGGTCAGTGGAATCATGGATAAGATCGCGGCAGTTGATAAGCTTAGCCATGATATAGGTAACAAACTGACAACAGCAGATAGAGTGTTTATTACAAGTATTCTTGGAAAAACGGGTATTGCTGCTATTGAGTCTGGTGAGGATTTTGATTTAAGAACTGAATATGTTGGTACTAACGGAAAGATTAATTTTTATCTAGTACCTCAGGGTGGTACATCAGAAGTTGCTATGGAGTTGAAAGCTGAAGAAGAGCGTAGAAATTCGGACGCTCACAGAGAATCAGTTTCAAAAGAGGATTATGCAGACGAGCTTATTAAAAAGATCTTATCAGTCACACCGCCTGCAAAGAGGGCTGAATTACCAGAAGATGATGCAAGAGCAGCTTTATGTGTATCAAAAGAATACTGGAGTACTAACTCATAGGAGGGTGTATGCTTTATACTGTATTTGATGTTGAGACATCCGGTCTTGAACGTGGATGTGATGTGCTGTCATTCGCCTATGCGCTAACTGATGAGAGTGTGGGAGTTAAGCGTGCAGAAGTTTTATACTTCTGGAAAGAGGGAGTTACCAAATGGACAGAAGAAGCTTATGAAATCAATCATCTATCAAAGGAGTTCTTACGACAGTACGAAGCTGATTATGAAAAGAACTTGCAGAAGATGTACATCGTACTGAGTATGGGGCATTTGGTTGGGTTTAACTCCGGTTACATCAATAAGAATGGCGACATTGCTGGTTTCGACTATCAGGTGTGCTGTAACTTCTTGGAGAGAAACAATTTTCCTAGACCAATAGCAGCCGGTTTTGTAGATTTAATGAGAGTTTATCAGTCACATCATGCTGGCTTTAGAGCTAAGCTAACGAAAGTATTCAAGGAGTATAAGTTGTCTGAAGATTTAGCAGGTATCATTTGTCAGGTCTATTTCAATGACACAGCTAAGGAAGCGCACTTCGCGTCCTACGATGTAGCTATGACTATCTTATTGCTTAGTGAATTCGCTGACAGAGGTTGGATTGCTGAGAAAGAGACAGATACTGTTGATTATTCTGAAGAAGAGCCTGAGATCGAACAGACTGATTACAAGCTATTCTTTGATGAGAAGTGTGACTTACAGGTTAGACTGACAGACGGAAAGACAGTTGTTCCGCTAGCAGACTTCATGAACCAGAACCCTATCAAAGCACAGGAACTTATAGACAAAATGTTACAGTAGGAGGTAACGTATGTTTGAGAATTGTAATACGCTCGATGATTTAAATAGATCGAGGATAGAAGCAATCAAGAATGGAGAACTTCCTGTAATCGTTAATAAAGCATATGCAAAACGTAAAGCACTTATCTTGGATGGTCAGACTCGCGGGTTTAAGAAATTGATATTTATTAAGAAACCTGTGCCAGTAGTTGAAGACTATACAATCGGATTTAAGTTCGATTGGGACGACGATGATCAGTACAAGCTTTATGTGGAGGTATAATCTTGGATAATATATTTGCTGAATTACAAATGACGTCAGCGAATAGTATGAATACAATACTGGATGCTCGGAAGAAGATGAATAAGTTGTTGCATCTCTTCCTGGAGCGACCAGAGCGTATGGAGTTGCTGAATATTTTTGCGCATGATTTCCGTAATCTCGAACCACAGACATTTGTTGACTGTGACTCTTTCTTTATAGATCAAGATGATCCAACCTTGTATATTCCTGAGGAGTACAAAACGGACACCTATGGGATGTATGGAGCGTTTGGATGTAAGTTCTGTGGACGCTACGTCTACCCAGTAAAGGATGTTAGAGGAGATGTTATGGGTTGGTGTGGCTATGATAAAACATCAGACATCAAATATCTTGATAGCATTAATTACGGGTATAAAGCGAAGAATGCAACAGTGTGGGGAATGGAAAAGATGCCTGAGTATTACAAATCAGGACGTCAAGTATTCTTTACTGAGGGTATTGTGTGCGCATTGTACGCTCGGCAATGTGGAGAGCAGGCATGTGCAACGCTCGGTTCTAATCTCACTCCATATGTAGCTACAATTATAAACAGGTTCGGAGATAAGGCGAGAATAATAACAGACTCAGATGAAGCTGGAAATAAGTTTAAAAGGATAGCTCATAGGATGTGTCCTAAAGCAAGAGTCCTACAATCCAAGATAGCAAAAGATTTAGATGATTCTCGAGAGGTAAACCCAGATGTTAAATTCGAGTTACCAAAATTCGAGAACCGTTTTTACAGAAGTCCATTCTTTACGTAGGAGGTATTATGGGTATCGAAGAGACTATAATGTCAATAACTAATTCAGAGGATTTCACAGGAAACATGAACTACAAAGACTGCAGAATTCCTACTGATATAGATGTGTTAGATGCTGCTCGTAAGTACAATATGAGTGGCGTAATTAAGGTGACAGTAACTTCGCCTGTTGGAGCGAAAACCAAGTACACAGTTGAGGTGGACGGAAATAAGCTTCGGCATGTAGGAGAGAGGAAATATAACCTAACACCTATTATGGAAATGGCAGAAGCTATGAAGGCTGAAGAGCTGAGAAAACTCTCACAGTTCTCTAGTGAGAGAGTATCTGATGCTACGTTAGGTGAGTTAGGTGTAGGAAGGGAGGTTATCGCAGATATAGTGTACAACAAGCGAAAGGGTATCTGGAAGCTTATCGAGAACAAGTATTATAATCAAATGTTCAACTACACTCTCGCTCACTATATCGAAGAGCGTTGTGAATGATACTAGCATCTATATTCAAGAAACAGGCAAAAGCGTTAGCTGAATCAGATACGCAGAAAGATGAGTATATACGTCAGATAGGCACTCCTACAAGAGCAACTGTAACAGACATTATAAACAAAAGAAATGGTTGGGTAGTGATTGCTATATACGAAGATAGGTGGATAGGTACGCAGAGCGTATACACATCTAAGGTACTAAAACAAAAGCCTGAGGTTTATATAGGCGGAGAGGTAATGGTTTATGTCGATGATACAAGCTGTAAAGGAGACTATCTCGTTGATTGTTAGCCATATAGTGACAATCCAAGGAGTAATTATACTTGCATGCGGGATAGTGATATTAGTAAGCTTATTACGCAGAATGTTGCGGGATAGAAGACCATATATGCTGATATATTCACTGCTTGTAGTTTACATTGATATAATGTTATTACTCCTTGTTCCTGAGATAACCAACATTATGGACTTCATTATTAGGAGGCTGAAATGAATAAATTACTAAAGATAGCTGTGACTTCAATCGCAGTATTGCAGTTCAGTGTAATGACAGTATTTGCTGGAGATAACAGGATCACATCCTATGCTTTTGCTGATATTGCTGGAAGTATTAGTGGTGATACAATCACAGTAAATGTTCCATATAGTACAAAGACGACTTACTGGGATCACAGAGTACAGGTGAGTGATGGAGCTACATTCGTAGCAAATTCAATTCGTTCAATCGATGATACACACTCTGTTGGTGAGATCGTTGTAACGAGTGATGATGGTAATGTAAGAACATACACAGTAAAGATTAACAAGAACGATTACAAAGCACCTACTTACTCAATGGAGAAAGCAAAGAGCATTAAAAGTAATAGTGCTAAAGTTACAGTCAACATTACAAAGAACGATGCAGTAATTAATCGTGTTTATCTTTACTACTACACTAAGAAGAACTCAAAACAGTCTAAGACTATCACGAGTACTGGTGAGACAGAAGTTGAGTTGACAGGTCTTAAAGAAGACACAAAGTACTACTATTACCTTTCTGTAGAGACTGACACAAGAACATACGATACTTCTGCTAAGTCATTTACTACTAAGTCAAAGAAAGATACTGGAACAAATTCTTCATCTAACAGCAAGAATACGAACACATCATCTAGTAACAAGAATACAAACAGCAAACAGGGATCTTCAGGACCAGCAACTGATGCAAAGAAAGATGAGAAGAAGAAAAACGAATGGTCTTTCGAGGACGGAAACTGGCTGTACTACGGAGCAGACGGTTATTCTAAGACAGGCTGGTATCAGGTTGGAGATAAATGGTACTACACTGTAAAAGGAACTAATAAATTAAAGATTGCTGAGTGGGCAAAGATCGATGGTAACTGGTATTGCTTCGATGCTGCTGGTGCTATGTTAGCAAATACATGGATTAAAGGTGCAGATGTTGATGTTTGGTACTATGTTGATGCAAATGGTTCTATGCTTAAAAATCAGGAGGTTACAGTAAATGGTGTTCGTTATATGCTTGATCCTTCTGGTATATGTATGAGTGACGAGTTCATCTACATGAATGATAGATGGCTGTATGCAAAACCAAACGCAGGAGGTCTGGCTGTAAATGAGCAATTCACATGTAACGGTTCTACGTACAATGCTGATCAGTATGGCTATATCTATTAGTTGCTTAACTGGTTGCAAGAAAGAAGAGAAACCAAAACCAGAGGATATGTATAAGTTCACTACGACGGTATTCATGACAACGAACGGAAGTGGGGTGTCACATCACGCTTTCGACTATGCTGGAGATTATACTGTTGAATGGGCAGGTGATACTCCAGAGTGGACCGCACTTCCTGTTGTTGTAACAGGTGATTTGGAAAACAAAGTCATCTCAAATGCTACATATAAACCATATGCTTATAAAATGGGAACAGACTCAGAGGTTGACGCTTACTACAAAGTCATTAATGAAGGTTATCAGGAGAAATTTGAGGATGTCTTTGTTGAGATTTATGATAAGTTAAATGATGAAGCAGAAGAAGGACCAATAGATGCCACTCCTATTGAGGAGTTTTTGAAGTTTGTTGGTAATGATGATGTCTATGGAGATTTGCGTGATAATCTCACTGATGCCCTAGTGATAGTCAAAGAGTATAACGAAGGAAATTACGACAAAGAGAACTTGAATGCGAGAGCACAGGCAGCTTATAATAAAGTATACGCATGGCTATTTAGCATGAATACTGACAAATTGCCGAATTAAAAAATCGTTGTGACTGAAAAAAATACTTTACTGTTAAAACATACTTTCTTGGGAAGAAGATAGGGCTTCCCTGTTAGAGAAACAAATGTATCCGGTGTTGTGGGTGTCACAACTCACAACACCCTTTATTAATCCAACTACGGTGATTATACTCCTATGTGTGTGCATGGGTCATAGCTTGCACACACGTTCGGAAAGATTAATCTTTCCGGTTTCACTCCGTTGTACGTAGACCACAAAAACAATTTTACGTACAAATTCGGTAGTAGTAACTTTATCTTCTCCAAGTACACATGTAGGGGTCATAGCTTACGTGTGTAGTGGGAATAAAATTCCCGAAAGGATCTCTTGTTAATCCGTGCTTACAGGGGTTACAGCTTGTAAGCACACTCGCGGTCACCGCCGCAATTTATTAATCTTTATATCTCCGCATCCGTAGGGGTCACAGCTTACGGATGTCTTAGGAAGGCACCTCCTTCCGAATGGTAATCTATTTACCTTTCCATGTATATTGTTATTTCCTTGCGTCTACAAGGGTTAAAGCTTGCAGACGTCTTTGGGTATTTGACAGATACCCAAAATCTGATACAATCCCTTCGCACTCGGAAAACTATAAAACTTCCGCTAATAACCGTGTGCGTAGCGCCTGTGAGGGTCACAGCTTACAAGCGCTTTCTCTGACACACCAGAAAAACCACTAATAAGTCGACTGCTGAGTGTGGGTTAAAAATCCAGTCGCATAGTAAAAACGTCATGCCTGACGATAACTGAGCCACATTATAAACAAAAAGGAGAACAACACTATGATCTTGAAAACACAAAACGGCTACTCTGTACGTGATGGAGTGATGACAGCAACACAGGCGCAGACACAGATGGAATCTACCCGTAAGCTCCAGAGTTTCTCTAAAGCATGGGATGTTGGAGATAAGTTAAGCGTGTTCTTCCCCATTATCTGGGCACCATATCTGGAGAATGGAGAGCAGGTTATGGAGCAGGAGAGAGACAAACGTGGTAAGCTTGTGTTTAATGAAAACAACGAGCCTGTAATGGTTCCGAAGGGTACCTGGGAATTCCCTGTTTACACTTGCTGGGGACATGAAGTTAGTGACCTTAAGAAGTTAAACGTTGGTACAACTTTTATTCCGTCTTTAACAGAGATTTATCAGGGACATCCGGTTAAGTTTAATCGTGATGAGAACAGCAACATTATCTATGACAGCTACGGTGATCCAAGCTTCGAGCGTATCGAGGGTGACATTACCTACCAGTTCTCTAAGATTGCACCACTGTTCATTCGTGGTATGAAGCAGGAAGAGCTGAACAAGGTATACAGTAAGAAGTTCGACTCTGATGAGTTCAGACGTAAGGCTATCCAGGACGTTGAGGACAGATATGATACCAATAAGTCCATGAACGCACCAAGACCAATCATCGGTAAGGTAACACCGTATACTATTACTGAAGTTCTGGTTGTTAAGAAAGACAAGTATGACGACCCTGATACAACCAAGGTCGCAAAGTACACCTACCGTCTGAAACAGGAGAAGATTAATGAATTGTACTCTCTTATTAAAGATGTTAAGTTTAGACCACACGATCCAGAGCAGAAGTGGTTCGAGGTTGAAATGACTTTCAACGGTGATACGAATGATCAGAAAGGACGTGCACAGGCAGGACGTAAAGCGCATCCAGTTGGTCTGCCGGAAGAGTATACAATGAAAGTTAAGAACCCAGATGCATTCGCACAGATCGAGCAGCAGCTTGAGTCACTTCAACAGTTAGCTTCTGGCATCAAGGCACATACTTACATTCAGGCTATTCCGGAGCAGAAGATTAAGTCTGCACTGTCCTATTATGTAGCTTCATTTGGTGAGTACCTTGACAGTATTACAGAAGAGCGTGATATGGAAATCATGAAGAATAATGCTTCTTATCTGGTTAAGTTTGCAGCAACTGACGCAATGTCTTCTGCAGCACTTAAAGAGACAATTAACAACAGTTATGCAGAATATTTGGCAGAACATCCAGATACAAAGCCAGAAGCTGAGTTAGCAACAGAACAGCCGGGGTATTCTGAGCCTGACGTTGATCATATGCCAACAACAGCAGAACTTCTTGGAGATACAGAGGAGTATGAGCTTCCTTCATCTGAGGAATACATGTAATATACAACACATAGGAGGGTGACAAACACCCTCCTATTTAGGAGGATATATGTCAGCGTTAAAAACAATAAGAACGCGGAATATACAGTCGCACAAAGATGTATTAATTGAATTACCTGAGACGGGGCTTGTGGTGTTTACAGGAGACAATAGTAATGGTAAATCTGTAATAACTAAGGTTCTCGAGGATTTGATTTCCTATTCCATTTCAAACTTACGTGTAAGAAAGAGCGATATTAACAGAGACTGTAATGAAGGATCTCTGGAGATAACAAAGTATGATGGATCCTCTCTGTATTTAAACCTTAACATTGAGGCGTCACAGACTTGGGTGAGACTTACACGCGCTAATGGAGAAACAGTAACTCGCTATCTGGCAGACAAAACAATTCCAGATCTTGTAAGAGAGTTTGGTTTCCACTATAATAAAGACCGTGACATTAGCTTGAATGTGTGTGAGCCTGATGCGAGCGTTTTATTCTTTGGAACTTCACATGCAACAAATGGCGATATTATCACATCTGCTTTAACGGACCCAGACGCTCAGATGCGCTACGATGTGCTGTACGATCAGTATAAACAGGCTACAGTCTTACGCCAGAACTTTCTTGACGATATTAAGATCAACAGAGCAGCACTCACTTCTATGCAGATGTACGACATCGATGATTTGGAGCGAAAGATTAAGCAGGCAAGAAGACTTGAGAATGTGATGTCTCACGTATTTGTACCTGAGATTAGAGAATTGCCAAAACAGTTAGCAGTGCGATTAATCAAAGAAACACCTGTTAAGTTGCGCACTCTCTACGAGCCGAGAGTTATCGAAGTAATGCAGCCACGCCAGCGAGATCTTTCTAAGTTACAGGAAGAGCTTGACTACTACATGAGAGGAGAGTGTCCAACATGTCACAGGCCGTTTTATTCGCACCAGACTTGCACAAGCGAGACGTAGACTTCAGCTCTATTAAAGGATATATGGGAGCGGTAGAGCAGGTACAGAAAGATATCTTGGCATTCTTACAGAACCTTAATGCTGATAAGAAGTACTTTGTAAGTCTCGGTGACTGGTACGACAAGGGTTATAGATCCACGAGTAGAGTGTTTATTGACACATACTACGATAATGAGATCGCTAAAGCAGTAGACGGAAATGCATATATTTGTATTGGTAATCATTTCTTCCTTGAGAGAGATGCGAACCCAGAGATGTACTTAATACAGCCGAGTTACTTATACCAGCCACACGACACAGTACCTATGGAGAAGCCGATATTCAAAACAGTACCATCCTTACGTATTGGAAATGTGCAGATAAGTTTCTTCCACTTTAATAAGGACGACAAACACTATATACAGCAAGTAGAGCCAGGAGTTGATTTCCATATAGGATTATATCATGACGATTGTGTGCTACCGTCAGATATCCGTAATTTAGCTGGATATATGGGCTCAACAAGCAACGACTACTTAAACGCAATCTATTCAAATGTGGACATGGCGATTTGTGGTCACATACATACGGCGATTGGCGTTAAGAACTATACTCTGAACAGTGGCAAGTCGGTACCTATCGTTGTGCCTGGGGCTTTGGCTATCACAGAGAATAAAGAGATAGTAAAACATCATTCAGTAGAGTGCCCGTTACTCACAGTATATGACGATGGATCATTCGATATTAAGTATGTAGAGTTCTCAACTCATATGGACATGCTTAAGTTTTACAAGATTAAGGAGACAAAGCTTGAGCAGTCACTCGAGGTTATGGGAACTGGAACTGGTGATTACAACTTACCGACAGCTGTATCACTTAAAGACTTCCTAAGAAGAAAAGGTTACAGCGAGAATGTAGTCGAGATTATAATGGGCATAACCCCAGGGCAGACAGATGTTACAACATTATGGGCTATGTTACAGGAGGTTAATACAGATGGCAATTGATACTAATGCTCTTAGTGAGCGTGTACGTCAGCAGAATTTAAAGTTAGCAGAAGATACAAAGTTCAATCTTGATCAGGTTACAAACATGTTGGTTGAGATTAGAAAGATCGAATTAGATAAACAGAATCCAGTCCTCGTGTCAGAGGTTTACGGTGATATGAAAATCCCAGATCCGAGAATTCCAGGACAGGAGTTAACTACACTATTCCCACATTACTTCGTTAGAGTGTTCGATCAGAGGGACCCAGATTACGCATCACACAGAGTGGATTCTCCAGAATACAGAAAAGAGAAAGAACAGGTATACTCTCTTGTACGTGCTATTAGACAGTGTCAGACAAACTGGATCGAAAGGGAGAATGCTAAATGCTGGCAACAGTTAGAGGAGCAGATTTAAAGTCTTGCTTTATCGATATGTCCACATTGCTGAAGAAGTATGACAGGGCGAAAGTATTCGGCATTCATACAGAGCGAGATTCAATCACATTTACATGTGACACAGGGACCTGCTACTCAAGAAAGATCGATCTTAAGCCTGGCAAGGATTTCGTGTCAATGGATATCACAGTTTTATTCGCAGATCTGTCGCACTTTATACCAGCAAAAGCTGACATTACTCTGGATATCACAGAATATTATGTTGGTATTATTACGCCGAAGTCAAACATGACTTTACACATTGGTGAGTCAATTGTGCCGCAGTACAAAGAACGTGGTGGAACAATCATTGACCTTGATTATAAAACATTACGTTCAAGTCTGCAGGTATTTTCAGGAACATCTGATTTGCAGAAAGCATTTAGTAGAGACTTCGCAATCTCCTATTATGGTGAACATGCAGTACTTAGGTCTCCAACAATGTGGATACGTACAAAGTCACAGGGTTTGAACTGCGTACTATCTATGGATCAGCTTAAGAGTATTGTGACATTTAAACCAGAGTTCGTAGAAGAGTCAGACAGACTTGAGTTTAAGAAAGGTGATGCAATACTCTCAGTGCCGAAGATGTTACCAACAGATGAGGACAAGATGCCAACCCTGTGTCACGGTATGAAGCTCTACTCTGTAATAGACCTGGGAGGAATTATCAAAGAGTTACTAGAGGTAAAGAAGAGTATAGGTGTTGCTGATGCAGATATACATCTACATCAAAATGGCTTTAACTTAAACGTCACTAAGAACGGTATATCTCTCACTGAAGATTACAATGCAGAAGGAGATAGTGTGTTCTCATTTAGATACATGATAGATCTGTTTATTATGTGTTTGAATATCCTTGGTGATGAGGAGCCGATTACTATAAAGGGAAAGGAGGATTTGATATGCCTGGAAAATACGGATACATCTATTCTGATGAGTGTGTAAAGTTAAATAAGCTTGCCACTCGTTACGAAGTTCAGATAGAGGAAACAAAGAAGAACCAGACAAAGGCACACTCTTTAACTGAACGTATTAAAGAGAGTCAGATATTGGCAGACGGTATGGGAGAAGTCAAGACACTTATCAAGCCGTGGATGGATGACTTGCTTGAATACAATGCACAGAAAAAGAAAGAGTCTCTGCTTGCAATCAATACAGTTCTTTCAGTAGCGAACTTCATTGTTCCATCTTCTATGAAAGGAATTCGGTTTAAGATCGAAGGTAAAGAAGCTTGGATTGAGAATGAAGCAGGAATGGATGTGCATAGAACAGAGGGGTCTGGATATAAGGGAGTTGTGAGCGCCTACCTGAGAAGTGTTGTACTAAAATCAAATCCTGACTTATTACAGTTTATTTTGTTTGACGAACCACTTGCGAAATTATCTGTGGAGAACTCAGTAACATTCTCGAATTATCTTCCACTTCTAGCTGAGAATATGCAGTTAATCTGGATTGAACAGAAGAAAGAAGTATTTGCGAATGTCGATAATAAAACTGTCTACACGTTCTTCAAAGACGATGAGGGTCATACTTTAGCTTTAAAGGAGATTTCAAATGGAAATGACACTGAGTAGCATATTCAATACGAAGTGGCTTACTGATGATTATGTAGAGGACATCAACTACATGCGAGAGTGTGTATTCGAGAACAAGAAAGTAAACCCAAATATGTGGCAGAGATCTCTGTATGAAGCAATCATGTACTTCAGAGAGAAAGGTCACATGGACCTAGACTTCGCAGGAGTTCAAATCTCAACAAAAGTATGGGAGCGTCTGGATTTGCTGGTACACTCGTACAAAGGAAAGGTAACACTCCTCGACTCAGCTGACGAGCACAGAGGAAAATTCCTTGAAGAGTATATGGATAGTGTTCTTACGGAAGCACCTAAGTACGAGGAATTACCACCTAAACCAGCGAGTATCAAGCAGTTACCAGCGTGGGTCAAAAGCCTCAGAGTAGACTGTATCTATAACGGAATTTACTACGATTCGCACCCAGAATTTATCGCGATCATACAGTTAATGCGACCTGAGGTAAAGCTTCGTTGCATGAATAAATCTCTGTTTAAATATCTGAATGAGAAGTTCAAAATGAGTATTGCTAAAGAAGAAACAGAGTTCAGATATGTAATGTACAAGAGTGACACATTCTATGAAACAGAAGCTGATGAAGATGGGAACGTTTATGTGCTAAATGTCGGTACAATGAGTTTGGACGATTTCACTTCAAACTATTGCTGTATTCCTAAGTGGATTGGTGAGCAGCCATACAACAAGTATCGTGCAACGCCATATCAGGTAGATGCAGTAAAAGAGATTTCAGAAGATGTGCAGGTATTCCTGGCAGAAAGACCATTAACAATCAAAACTATATTCGAGGAGGATTAGATGTATGCAGATTAATATGTCAGAAGATGCATTTGTAAACTTGCTCGAAGTTAGAATGAATATGGTTTTCACTGATGAGCAAAAGAAGTTTATCAAAACTCTTGACAAGCCAGGAATTTGTTTCGCATCTCCTGGAACCGGTAAGACTGCATCAGCAGTAGCAGGATTGCTAACAACAGAGTTATACAAGCAGGTACCAGGCGAGAACATCTATGCATTATCATTCACCAATATGGCGACACTGGAGTTATCTTTGCGACACGAGAAAGCCTGTAGAGTTCTTGGTATTACGCAAAGAGTAAACTTCAAAACATTACATTCACTCTGTTCTACAATATTGCGGGAGAACTACGAGAAGCTTGGAATGTACAGATATGATACAGTCAAGGAATGGAAGATGTCAAGTCTTGCGGAAACTATCTACAATGCTGCTATGGAGTTCAATATAGATTTGAACCAGTACAAAGCACGTAACGTAGTAAGAGCAGCAAGAACACTTAATTCATCCCTAACATTTGCAAGAACTAATGTTGAGTCTAAAGCAGTCTTTAAGGAGATTGGAATTGGTTATGACGACTTCCAGTTGCTAAGGAAGTTGATGTATGAGTACGACAAACAGGTTGGAACAGTAGAGTCAAATAATATTATGCTGTACACTCTGGAGCTACTACTTGAGCATCCGGAGTTATCAGCAGCTTTCAAAGAGAAATGCAAAGTGCTACTGGTAGATGAAGCACAGGACCTGTCACTATTGCAGTTACGAATTCTTTCTCTACTCAGTGATAATTTGATTTTAATCGGCGATATCAAACAGCAGATTTATGCTTTCAACGGCGCTTGCCAGGAAATCGTAGCACAGTATCTGAGATATTTCCCAGACGCTTGGAAGCTAGAGTTTACACAGTCATTCAGATGTAAGAACGAGATTGCTGACTTTGCGACAAAGCTGATTATTCCAAACCATGTAGGTGGTGAAGACTTTAAGGGCGTTGGGTCTGGTGGTATTGTAACCGTCGAGCAGGGTATAGATTATGCGACGATCGCAAATCGTATCAAGGAAGACTGGTTAGCTAATAAGAGAAACTTCAGTAAAGACATCCTCTTCCTATTCAGAAATAATGTGTCAGCAGTTCCAGTAGCTGAAGAATTATTTAAGGCTCAAGTACCGTTTAGAATAAACAATTATTCTCCGGTTACGAGAATGCCTGTAATTAAAGACTTATGCGCTTTAGTTCAGTTAGCAGCTGACCCAGAAAGTATCGAGGACATCGGATGCTTGTCAATGGTAATGCCTGAACTCAGAGTGTATGACAAAGTATCTGACTGGCCACTTTACAAGGTGATGAGCCAGAAGCATTGTGATATCTTTGAAGCTAACTGCAAGTACAGAGATGCTTATGCAGCTGAAAGAGCAATGGGAGCTCTGCTTGAGATACATGATATGTATATGCGTGGTGGGTTAGTATCAGACATGTTTAATAAGATCTATGGTATCTACTATCAGAACTATCTTGCAAGCAGGGAGCGTTTTATGGAGTATTCCGCAGACCATTATATTCAGTTGGCGAACTATGCATTTCGTGGAAAGAAGTGGCGCCAGTTTTACGTAGATGAATTAGAGAAAGACAAGTTCATTAGAGATTGTAATGAGCGTAGAATAGGTGTTAGATGCTTCACATTCCATGCGGCGAAAGGTCTTGAGGGTGATGTTGTTTACATGCTTGACTGTGATGAAGGTATCTTACCTAATAAGAGTAAGCTCAACAACATGATCGAGGAGAACTGTTTACTTGACGTGGCGAGAGAAATTAGAAATGAGCGTTCACTCGTCTATGTGGCAGCTACTCGTGCTAAGGATGAGCTACATGTTCACTTCAACAAAGACTTGGCAACAATCCTTACAGGAAACAATTACTATACAAAGTTCGATATGCTTTACGAGAACTTCAAACAGAACTATACAGACGTAGAAACATTCCAAGAGTTTTACAGGAGGAAATTAAGTGAGTGAGTATTACATTGAGGATTTGCCTGAAGATATAGCTCGCACACTTATTGGAGATAAATATGATCCAGAGTGTGCATATCAGATGGTTAACGACCATGAAGGTCTGTACATCTCTGGATATAATAGAGATACTGGCGAAAGAATAAATCTGTCAGAACGTAGTGACGGAATTTCTGACGATATGGAAATCAGTATCGAGGAGGCAAGATATGCCAGAGATGAAATCGACAGACTAGAGTCAGAAAAGTTTACAACAATGTCATTCGAATATTACTGGATAATTGTTGTATTAGCAATACTTTTAGCAGTTGGTTTAACAGCAGTTGGTTTATTACTAATATTAAGGGGGTGAGTGTATGGGGTTCCGAATAAACATGGGAGCGCCTACTCCATGTAGAATACATGACGGTGTTATAGAGGTCGATTGGCCTGAACCAAGATCATACAGAACAGATCTGCCGATAACTACAGAATGGCAGTGTAATGTGTTCAAGAGTCCGTACGTCTATTTCGTATTATGGCATAAAGAGAAGCTGTATATCGGAACAAAAGATGGATGTGTGATTATTGTAGATAAGAGAGGTTTACTGCTTTCAATTTATTCATGGGAACCTCCGTCACTCACAGTAGTTGATGTTGGGTATTTCAAGACAGAGAATGGCAACACATATCTGGCACACTCTATTCTTGAAGAGCCGAGACTAATCTTAATTGAGGGTCTGTACAGAACATTTGTTTTAAATGAAGGATTAACAGCTGCTTATTTCGATCCATCTATAAGGTCTGCAGAAGCACGTGACGCTTGGAACTTAAGGGTCGCTTGTTTAGTGAGAAGAGGATTGGGAGCTACATTATTAGGAGGTGAGACGGTTGAGGAAGAGAAACACGGTCATTGGGAAATCACGTCTCTTGATGCCAGAAACGACGCTATCAGGTTCTAAACCATATGGCATGACGGCTGGCTTATGGAGATATGGTCCTGGTGGAATACTCGAAGAGGGATTTTACAATTATGACAATAACACGTTAGGACCATATACATTCAAAGATCCGTACGGATATGGTGCGGACTTCTATGTAAACAAACCAACACCTCCAGTAAGGCTGCTTTATCAGGCTATGCAAGAGACTAATGCAGCACTTGCAGCTTATTTCGTCAACAACACCTACATTGGGTTGCTGTTTGAGGACGGTATTAAATATCTGGGTATTAAAGAAGAGTACATGGATTTCATACCACATAAGAAACCTGTGACAGGTATTAGACAGGTAATAGATGTCGGTGTTGTCAAGACCTACATGGTGTGTGCAGATGTTCCGCGTATGGCATATAAATTGCAAATGGATCTTGATACAGGAATGGTTTATCTTGGAAAAGATAAATGGGTGTTGCCACCAACATTCCCAAAACTTGATGCTGATTTTAGTTTCCAGCTATACAAAGACCTCGTACAGAACCAAGATGCTTACGCAGTTATGTTAGACAACGACGGAAACAAAGTATACTTAAAGGAGGAATAATCCAAATGGATATTATTAATTACATCGGAATTGTACCTATTGCGTTTATCGCTTTTATAGTTTTCTGCTTAGTTAAAGGTGGAAATAACAAGGGTGATGGAAACGGTAGCAACAACAAGAGTGAAAAGTCTTCTGGAGGTAATAATGAGTCTCAGGGATGATGGTCTAAAGATCGATGAGTCTCTGAAGACAGAATATCACAACTGGAAGAACGAGATCTCTCGGCTTAATAAAGTGATAGAAGAACAGAATGCAATACTTAGTACTGACGAAGCAAAGGGAGACCGTTCTGAGAATGCGGTATTCCAGAATGCGGCTGATACTAAAGAGAAGAGCATGAGTATGCTTCGTATCTTAGAAGAACGTGTTGAGACATTCGATAGAATGTTTGCAGCATACAGTACTGAGAAGTATGTACCAGAGGGTGAGATAAAGATTGGCAGTATTGCTAGGTTAAACTTACTTAGCGAACATAAGACATTCATCGTCAAAGTGGTACCAAGAAAAGCAGGAGCACCTCTCCTTGGTGCGATACAGGAGAATAGCCCGTTAGGAAGAGCATTGTTAGGAAAGAAAGAGGGAGATACAGCTTCTTGTATGACAGTGCGTGGAACATTCCGATATATAGTAGAGGAGGTTTATTAACAAATGATTTTTGCAGCATCATTAGCAGCGCCTATTAAGAAAGCTTACGGCGAAAAAGCTATGGCTACTACAGTACAGAATATTATTTCCCAGATGAACCTTGATCCAAAGTTATCACAGATGGACGCTTGTGTACTTGGCGTTAAGGATGTAAAGGGAATTAATAGAGCTAAAGTTCAGGCAGCGTTAAGAACAAAACATCCGGACGTCTGCGTGATTTATATCTACAGTAGTGATAAAGAGGGTGAACTTATTGACGCACCATTCAAAGAATTGCTGAAGAAGATTTCTGCTGACTCAATGAGGTCAGTAATTGATAAGTTCCTTGGAGAGCAGAATGTGCGTTCAACTCAGGTCACAACTCCTATCCGGGAAATGGCAGCTACACAGGTTGAGAGAAAAGAAGAGAGCAGGAGAATGCTTGGAACCTCTGTTAAGGGCGAAGCTTTAAAGAAAGCAGCTCAGCCTGATGAAGTATCCACTTCATCAGTTATCTTACATGACGATGTACTTAATCTGGATTACAAGACAGATATCTTCGGAACCAGGACTTACCTTAATACTAATGGGGAAGTAATGTCACCAGCACAGGTACTTGCTCATAAAGAGAAGGTAACAGCTAAGAAAGAGGAAGAAGAGCGTAAAGCAGCGGAAGAGTTGGCTCGTAAGAGAGAACTGGAGAAGCAAGATCCATTCATGGCACCAAAAGAAGACATTCAGGTTAACTTACATAAGAAGGATCCAAAGGCTGCTCCGATGAAAGAGGTAACTAAAGTAGTTTACGTTGACTCTAACGGTAACGAGGTTACTAAGAATCACCCGGATGCGAGACCTGTCGAAAAGAAAGTAATGGTGCCAAACGAAGAGTACCAGCCTTCTGTCACACCTAAAGCAGCAGTTAATAGAGCGGAGTCTCAGCTTGAGAAAAACATTCAGAGTATTGAAGATTTTCACGATTGGGGATACTTCCAGACAGCGTTGAAGAAAGATACAATCGTAAGAGAATTGCTTGAAGAAAACGCTACCTATCAGGGTGTAGTTCAGATGTTAAACGTTCTTGATACAGACATCAAGGGTGTGTACTATGACAGAGGTTTATCTGCTGACCAGAAGTTCGAAAAGATCATGGAGATTGGCGGTAAACGCGCTCAGTTGATGGCTACGCAGAACGACATTATCAGCAAGAAAGTAATCGACATCATCGACACGATTACAATTTCAGCAAGAAGAACTGTCGAGGATTTGCTTGCTCAGCACAGGGATGCTTTAGAGATCTTAAACAAACAGGATATGCATTTAGCAGATGAGTCACAAATCGACAATTTAATACAGAAGAGAAACGCAATCATTGTTGAGTTACTCGCAGCATACCGTTCTATTGTACAGGTTCTGCAGGTAATGAATGTGGAGGTGCGTGACCTCATTGTAGGTCTGGATGCTAACTTACCTTCAAGCAATGAGTTCATCAATCAGATGGTTGGAGCAGCAACATCAATTTGCATTCCTACTAACACATCTGAGATAGCAAAGAAGTTAATGGACAAGATCATGGAAGTAGGATCTTCCAAACCAGGAAGTTTATCTGCACTCGGGCAGTATCTTTGGGATTTCATTGACAGCTCTATCACATTACTGCAGACAGATGAAGATATTATTACTAAGCAGCAGAGTCTCATCAGACTGTTGAAGTCACATAGAGTTGAGGATGTGGTAGTAATTGACGGCGTATTAAAGAAGATTCTTCAGGTATACATCGGATCAGACGCAACTGGTAGAACAGCAACAACATTAACTTGGGCTGGGTGTCTTGCACGTAGAAGAAATACTCTGCTGATCGACTTTACACCGAATTCTAAACTCAAGGATTACGGTGTCGCTCCTATCGATCTGCATGAGTTTATCAACCAGAGAATTGACAAACCGTTATGTGTAGTTGCTGGTCAGCCTACAGACATGGAAGAGCTTTCTGAAATTATCAAAGAGCTTAAGACCAGACTTGATTACTATGCAAATATTCTGGTTGTATTTGATGACACGCAGATTGATTATGCGAGAGTTGCAAGTGACGAGGGTAATTCAATCAACTTCATCACAAACTGCACAAATGACTCAATTAGTACAATCAAGGAGTGCTATGCAGCAATTACAATCGAAAACGTGGCACGCAAGCTGTTACTTATCGACCCACCGGTTAGTGTTCTGGAACTTGCCAAGAGAGCAAATGTTGACGTGCTTACAACAAGATGCGTAACAATCCCAGCTGTACAGAGAGTCAAGACTTGTAGTATTATGCACGACGCTCCATATGAGTACACAGAGGTACGTTCTATTTACGAGGAGGCATTTAGATGATCTCTCTGCAGGGATTATTAACAGCAACAGAATTGCAGAATGTCAGAGATAAGACAAAGTTAATCTTCGCAGATAGTTCATTATTTAAAACTGCAGAGTCTGTGGTAGTTCATGAGCAGAACATGTTATCTGATGAACAGTTACTGCAGGCTTGCAGTGATGAGTATGGAGTGAAATTGTTCACACCGAGACGTGAGTATATACCAAGAGCTGTGTTAGACAAGGTTAAGGGAATGAATGTTGTTCCAATCTCATATAACGCAGCCGCCGGTGTGATGGATGTGGGAATTATTCCAGACCTACAACCAAAGGCGAGAAGTGCAGGAACAGTAAATTTCAAGTTCGTCAAAGTGCCTATCTATTATTATGTGGATATGTACACAGACTACTACGGAAGACCGGATTTTATTATGGAACTTCCTGCGAAAGATTATCTGGATTTTATTTTCTCAGAAGCAGTGTCATTAAAAGCATCGGACATTACAATCTTTAATGCATCAGGTAATAGAGCAGAAGTGATCTACAATGTGCGTAAAAGACTTGTACACTCAAGACGTAAGCTTGATGGCTCGCTCGTTAAATCTTTGGCACATACACTAGCAACATCAGGTTCATCAGAGTTCGACGAAGCATCGGAAGATCCACGTTTCTTCTCTATAAGAGTTGATATGCATAATCGAGGACGTGTTGTGGTCAATAAAGTGTATCACGGTTGGTGTATCACAATTCGAGTATTGCCAGATGATTACTTGGAAACATCTCTCGAGGATTTAAACATCAAACCAAACGCCTGTGAGTTCATCCGCAAGTACGTCTTATCAGAGGAGAAGGGTTTACGCCTGTTTATAGGTGAAACTATGTCCGGAAAGAACACAACAATTTTGTCGGCACTCATGGAATTAGTAGCCCTCGACAAACATAAGATAGTATCAGTGGAGAGTCCTGTCGAGATTTTAGTAGACGGCATAATCCAAATTAATGCTGATACAGAAGATGCATTTGCAAAGAACGCCGACTCACTCCTACGGCAGAACCCTGACATAGTGTACTTTACAGAGATTACTGAGAAGACTGCGTATTCAATCTTAAAGCAGGCTAATACATCTAAAGCAGTATTCTCTTCAGTACATGCTAACAGTATTGCGGATGTAATATCACGTCTTATGGATATCACAGGTGTGGACTCAGATAGAGTAGTGCAGACATTGCAATCATGCGTCTATCAGGTATTGAAGCGAGATGATGAGCATGATATGATTTATCCAGAGAACAGATGCATTCATTTTGACGATGAGCTGAAGTCAAGGTTATATGGAAAACCACTGTATGAGAAACATGCAATATTAAAGGAGGTGGAAGATAGTTGGATATCTTAAAAGGATATGGAGCATTATGGAATTATAAGCTTGATTTAATTCCTCACAAAGTATTTACTCCAGAACCAAAAGTCAAGAGAAAGTATGTAGCACCAGAGGTTACACCGATTACGCTGGCTACACAGGACTTTCGAACAAGAGATTACATTACTGCTCATGATTTGAGAGATTACAGACGTACGACATTCAACATGGTTCTTCTGCCGAATGTTGATCTGCCATATGACGTAATTGCAAGAGAGGTGTACGGTCTTTGAACGTCATGAGTCTTAGAGCAAGAACGCTTGACGGATCGTGGTATTCATTTACAGTACTAGATGCTCCGGTTTGGATTGGGGATGACAGGTGTATTATTGTTGGAAGAAAGTTTTCCCCAATCATTAAACTGAGTACAATTACACTTGGGTGCGATCTTGGCATATATGTTGGAGATATTCTCCAAGATGAGTCTGGAGAATGGATAGTTAAGTATTTTAGAGGTATGCGAGCAGTAAATATGAAAACAAGAAAGACTCGCAGGCTGTATGAGTTTAAGAACCTCTGGGTAGTAAGAGACGCTACGCCAGAAGAGTTAGAGTTATTTGGGATAAGTTCACCGCAAATTCTTTTGAAGTACGATGATATGTGCTTTGGTGTTAAAATGATAATTGGGAAGTATCGGAACGATTTGGTTGTGCAGAGCTCAGCGTATCCAGTAGAAATGCAAAGAGTGAAGCAGTACGTTGCAACATTTAGTAGTCGTCAACGATTATTCCTTGGTGACACATACAAGGGTTCACAGATCATTATGTGCTACGGTGCAGTGTGCATTCAGAATGAATTCGGTGCTTATGATATAGTAGATAGAAGATACATTATTAAGGAGGATTAACAAGAATGAGAGTAAGAGGAATTGACGCAGGTGGAAGTGGTACACGTATTGCAAAATCAGAGACTGATATTTACAGAAGTCCTAGTGTGTGCATGGAAATTCCGCTTGGTGCACCATCAAAGGAGCATATCATCGATAACAAGCTTCTGGATTTCGTAATCAAGAAATGCCCGAGAGAGGATCTGGTAGACAGAAGATTTGTAAAGCAGGATGCTATGAACCAGTACAATGGCGATGTTCTTGTGTGTGATAATCAGGATGCTAAGGTTCTTCAGGACATCACGTATGTTAATATCTTATACGCTATCGCAGCTGATTGCGTAAGAAGAAGTATCAATGATGAGGAGTTCAAGATCGGAGTTTGTATTCCAGCAGCTGAATACTATGATGATAAGAATGACAGAATTGGAGAAATCAAGAACAATCTGGTTGGAGCAACTGCAATCTACTTCCCTATGCTGGACAGAACTATACGCTTCCAGATCAATAGAAACAACATTGGTGTTGTAGCTGAGGGTGTGATTGCGGCATTTAGATTTAAGAGAGATAGATCTTTCGTTATGAAGAATACAGTTGTTGTTGATGTCGGTTACCGCTCTACAGATATTACAGTTCTGATGTCATTTAAGCCTGTAGGTGCGTCTGCAGCTTCCAGACCTATTGGTGGTATCAACCTTGAAGCAAATATTCAGTCACAGCTGGAGAGAGATAATATCTTTGTAACAACCAGTGCTGTGCAGACAGCGCTGTCTACAACTTATGTAGTAAGTGACGACGGGCAGGAGTTAGTAGATATTACTCCATATATCGAACAGGTATCAATGGCTGATGATGCAGTAGCGAGAGTGATCGATCTTATGGCAGCAGACGGTCTCACCTATGGAAGAGCACAGGTTGAGAAAGCAATGCGTTCTCATTATTTAGTACAGGGACAGGATATCGTAGATATCACTTCCTATGTACACAATGCTAAGGATGTGTTCGTGGATGCTGTCTACAGAGCAATAGTAGATGTAGTAAATGCAAAGATGATGAATATCAACGATATGTCAAACATCCTGTGTATTGGTCGTCCGTTCAGTGGCGACAAGAATGATCCTAAGAATTTAATCAACATGCTGTCTGCTAAGTTCAAAGACGGTATCAATATGTACACAGTCCCGGATGCAGGAACAGCCAATGTAGTAGAGATTATCAAACTGCTTGGCGAAGAGCAGGATGACTTATAATATTCCAGAGGAGTTGCATCCATACCTAGAGTACATACCTGAGGATATGTTGCCGGAAATAATCACTGAGGCTCTGCGTGCTTATATCTTTGCAGAGCCTGTAGTAGAAAATAAAGAGCAGACGAGTTTCGATTTATCACAGTTATTAGCTATGCTTCAGTCACAGACGAAAGGTAATAATGATGTTGTGGAGAAGATTAGTAAAGCTGTCACAGCTCCAGAGAGTCAAGCCAAAGTAGTCTGTGCCACTGTTGAAGATGATGACATACCAGATGAACTCCGGGATCTGGTTGATGATTTCGCTCTATCTGCATTTAAATAGGAGAATAGATAATGGATGTAATTAAAGGATTTCTGTCTGAGCAGGAAGTGCTTGATATGCCAGTACAGACACTGGTTGCCTTCTCGAAGACATTTAGCGTTAACATGAAGAAATACGTCTCAGAGTACATTGACAGCCCGGAAGCAAACAAAGATGTGGTGGATAAGCTGTCAGTCACTATTGGAGATGATGTAGCAATCTCCACATTCCACTATATTGTACGCGGCAAGGGAATTCCGAAATTGCTCTATGAAACAAGGCTGACAAATTTGGCTCAGCTTGTTCAGGATAACGAGATCGACTTACACGAGTATATCGACACTTTAAACTGGCTTACAGAGAATGAGTCAAAAATTAAACCAGAGATCGCGCCACGTAATAAAGACAACTATGCGGTGGCTCTCAGTGCGATTAAAGAATTTATGGCTGACAAAACAGTCCACCATGACCACAACATTGCAGAACTCATGGTAACTTATAAGGATAGCTTATTCTGCCCTAAGCGCGAGAAAGCGCACAGTACTGGAATGGCGAAACTTGTGGACAATAAGAAGGATAGAAAGCTTCAGCTTAAAGCAGCTGAATATCATTTATGTTGCCAAGAGAACAATATAAGCCCTAATATAGCAAGAGAGGTGTGAGTTGAGAGAATTACGAATATTTGATGTTAGTACATTTGTACACGCGGGAAAGGTAAATAGACACTCGTTCCTCACACCAGAGCTTAAAGAGATTGATGATGAGTTTGTGGAACAGAGAATATACACTGGTGGAGTTTCACTCCTATGGAATACTCTCTACAAGGTATACGGAACATGCGATTTAGCTTTCTGCCTGGACACAAAACCTACAATTAAGCAGGAGATGTATGATGGTTACAAAGCTAATCGTCAGCACAATCCTGAAGTCTGGAAACAGAAAAGAGCGATGGAATATATCTTGAAGGATTGTGGTCTTGAAACTCTTATTGAAGAGGGATACGAAGCAGATGATTTCATTTACTCAATAGTAAGAGACAACAAAAAGAAGTATGACCAGATTTACATCTACACAGGAGACTCCGACTTATATTTCCTTGTAGATGATAACGTAACAATTCTGCCTTCAAGTTCGAGAGCAAAGAAAGTTACAAAGCAGAACTATACTTACACGGCAGGGAAGAAAGACTCATACATCCCATACAACGCAACAACGTTCCTAAAGATACTGGAGGGTGATACATCTGATAATATTCCGCCACTTAATCCAGACATATCTTATCGTGTGCGTCAGGGATACTACAATGACTTGTTCTACGAGTTCTTAGGTGACAAGGAAACGTTGCGAGAAATATTCCAGAGATTCGGACCAGAAGCTATAGCTAAGTGTGAGCTTATTTTACCGCTTGATGTACGTACTCCAGAGGTGTTCAAGGAGGGTGACAAGATAAGAATAGCTGAATGGGGCAATGCTATCAAGAATAAATTGTACAGAAACAATCAGCCACTACCTAATCACATACTTGCGAGTATTGAGGAAATGGCAGATTTAGGGTTCTGTGCAAATGAATAATGTTGTTGCGGGTGGTGAGTAAAAATCACCCGCACATAGAAAAACAGTACCGCGATAAACCATAACATAGTAACAAAGAAAAACAAAAGAAAGAGGTAAATACTATGGGATACTTAATCGTATTACTGGTTCCAATTCTTGTTCTGTTCTATTACATATTCGCAACAAACAGAAGTTATTATTACTGCTTCAGAGCGTTCTTTATCGCAGTTGGTATTTGTGCAGTTTGTTTCTTTCCTATAGGAAAGATGGAAACAAGGCAAGTGGAGATAGATAAAGACGATTATATAACTTCTTCCAAGTATCTGTATGTGGTCCCTTGTCAGCATATCGAACATGCGACAGCTGACGAGGTCCACATTACGCCAACATACACATCACTAATCACAGCGTCATTTAGTGATGATTTAAAAGAGGTGGCATACTGTGACAAATGTCACACAAGGAAAGAAGCTATACATATCTATTTCGCAAAGAGGTGAGAGCATGATAATCAATGTTACTGACGATAAGTTAGCATCACTGATGATACTAGACAAGGAGCTCGAGCAGTGCCCAGAGCCATATCGTGGTAACGCTGATAACACGATAATAATAAACTTATCGGTTTACAAATCATTCATAGAGAATTACTTATTTATAAATGACTACCTCGCAACAGATACTGCAAGATTGAAGTCGCAGGTGGGTAACCCTGATGATACAGCACTCTGTCAGTCGTTTTACAGGGATATGGCTCGGTCTGTAATGAAAGAGCTGTGGTATACAGATATCACTTCGCGTCCAACAGTTATACATCATGAGATAGACAACGTGGCTGCTGGTGATAAAGATTATATAGATGTCATTTCACAAGTGTTCGCTCCTACGCTTAGACTGGCTAGGAAAGATTTACTCGCAGAAATGAACGATAATGGGTATAAGTTACCTGTCAATAAAATCGTCAAGTTTGATGGCGAAGTAAATTACGCAGTTATACTTTATGCTATGTCTTCATCTGAAGCAGCATATGGTGTTCCTTTTTCAAAATGGAGTTATATAAGGAGTTGAGTTTATGTATGATTACAGGAGTATAATGCGTGACTTTCAGATTGACAGGGAGTTAGCGTATCTCGTGGAGGAAGCAGCTAAAGAAACAAATGAATCAGACGAGAACGTATACATGCTGATACCGTTAATGCAGAGAGTGTCAAGGAATTATTCGATTATAAATGGTACTGACTTTACAATTAGACAAGCACGCAGAGACTACGACATGTTACCTACAGCTTTAAGAAAGGAGCAGAGCAGTAAAACATGGTTAATGACTTTAATCTCAGTGCTAAGCTTGGATAATACCTAGTCACTTTCTAAAATAAAATTTGGTTTTAGCGGAAAATAAATATCCGTCTCGAACCATATCTACTTGGTAGACCGAACAAGGACCAACCAACTTGTTCTGTTATACATGGAGGGCTGAGCATAGGCAGTTCTGCAAAACAAATAATATTTTTATATTACTCAGGAGGTTCCGTTATGGAAAACACACAGGTCGATCAGGCAAAAATGAAGTTAAAACTCGTACTCGCTAAGCACAAAATTATTGACGATGCAGCAGTGGAAGCAACAATTCAGAAGATCCTGGAAACTACCCCAGCAGCGGTTAAAGAGAAGATGAAAGCAGAAGGCGCTACTGAGACTGAGATCGCGCTTCAGATGGCAGACTCTTATTTTGCAGCAGAAGGCGGCAACAAAGAACCTGACCCAACAGAGAAGACTAAGCATTCTTCCACTAAGCCAGCTACAGCAAACATGACAGCAGAAGACAGAAACGCTATTCAGGAATACTTCGATAGCAACGCTGTTGCAACTGAGAAGAGAACTGCTCAGACCAGAGTAGTTCGTCAGTTAACAGACAAGCCAACCATGGCAGTTCTGCATGTTGAGGGTGCTAAGCTGAAGCCTAGCAAGTCTGATAGTTTTGAAGCTAAGTTCAAAGAGTATGAAGGCAGCCTGGTAGATACTGAGGAGAACAGAAGAAAGTTCGTAGAGCTGAAAGCAGCTGTAGACAAGGGTGAAGAGCTGGAAGTTTACGTTAATACCGAAGCTAAGGAGAAAGTTATTGGTTGGGTTATCGAGACCCTCGATGAGAACATGCAGCCTACTACTCAGGTATTAACCAAAGAAACAGCACAGTCCTTCCTGGTACTGAGTGTAGCAGGTTACATCGCACAGCGTGGCGAGAACTCTATCGGTCTGAAGATCCGTTGGACATCCAAGACAAGCAAGAGTGCAGCAAAGAACAATGAAGCAGATGGCGCTTCCAGAGGTTCAACTTCTGTTGCTGTTACTAACGCTAAGGCTATTAAGGACAATCGCGATCTGTCCGAGTGCACCAGCATTATCTTAACCGAGGGTGGTGTTAAGCAGATTAACGATACTCAGAGTGCACGTTCCGCTATGTACTTCGAGATCTACACCGGTAAGACCAACGCTAAGGGTGAGAAGACTGTACGTAAAGTACGTGTATCTGGTAAGACCAAAGCATACCGCGTAGTACGTAAGGAAGAGTATGTATCCGTTATGGGTCCGGCAGAAGGAAAGAAGAGCACTGGTACTCCAAATAAGAACGAGATGCAGAAGATCCAGGAAATGAGAGTTGCATCAATGTACAGCATGTCTGTAAACTCCATGGATCCACGCGTTAAGCAGGCTAAGGCTGAACTGGAACGTTCTAAGAGACAGGCATCCCCTAAGGATTTCCACTAAGGAGTTCAACTCTAAAGAACTACTGGAGGGGACATATGTCCCCTCCACTCTTTTTCAAGGACGATATGAATTATGAATATAGCTGTTGATAGAGAAACAAAAATAACTGGATTTGGAAGAACGCCAGAAGAAGCATTTGCATCAATGCGGTTCAATGTTGAGCGTAGTGGCAGGTTATCAGAAGAGCGACTAGAGCGTAGAAAAGAAATACACGCTTGGCTTCCTAAGGGTAATCTGCTTCACGTGTCTGGTATAGGAGCAATTCTATACGAGAAAGGACAGTTCAAGAATTTAGTTACTGGGCGAACAGTTAAGGTGTTGACTAAACCATTGGCACATTATCTGTATTTGTACAGTGCATTTGATGGTCTTATCTCCTACGAGGATTTCACGCTAACAATCGCTCCAGAGGTAAACAGGTTTCTTTCAAATATCTCAGATAAGTTTCTAGCCTTAAATGATTTTCCATATATTAGTCCAGTAGATAGCTTTGTAACAAGAGCATATCATCAGACGAACATTGCAGATTTAACTATCGTAGAAACTGTAAATGATACGATAGTTATTCTGAATGGAGTCAATACTGGATATGAGGTAAACAAGAGTGTAGGTATAAGTTCGGATTGCTTGCTCGCATACTTGTTTGCTTCACAAGGATATACCTATGATGGAGTAGAACTAAAGAGGGTTTTACATGAAGACTGAAATTATTTATGATGGCGATGTGCTGTCTAATCGGATGGTTGCTCTGAAGAATTTAGCAGAGTTGGTGTCAGATGTTAATATGGATAATGAGATTAGGGAACTCGAGAAACACATTATTGACAGAGATACATTAGTTTCAAAGTTAAACAAATCTCATGTGTTTAAAGATGTTTGTATCTGCGGCGTCTTTTATGATTGGCTCGCAGTTGGTAAGTATGGTATAGCAGTTGGAAAGACTTCACGTCCGCCCAAGTTACGCGGAGCACATATTTGCGAAAATGCAGAAGAAGTGAATGAACTTAAGTCACCACTGTTTGGTAGTGTTAAGAAGTATGAGGAGCTTGTAGTAAACAATATTGTTAATCCAAAAGTATCCGACGTTATCGGAAAAGAGTATGAGTTGGATTTCGACAAGTTCTGTAAGTCTGATTTGTGGACGCAATTACAGTATGCAAGAGATATGGAAGCGCAAACACTTGGTGTTCAGCCGCATGTATTATTCAAACAGCATGATGCTTTCGACTATATCAGAAGATTTCCAAATGATGTAGATACGTCATCACCCATCGACGTCGATATGCAAAGAAAGATACTTGTTGGCTGGAAGTACTTCTTACAGAGGAAAAGAGAATGATAGCAATTATAGCTGGATTAATATTGTACGTGATATTCTCAATAGCATTGTATAGAACAGCAAGCTACTTGTGTCTGACCACTCCATTTCTGTCATTCATACCTATTGCAAACATCTTATACTTTTTATATACAACAGATGACTTGGTAGTTGAAGCGCGAGATAGCAAATACAGGATATACACAACAGGTGGGATCTCAGCTTACGTGTCATTCCTTATAGGAGTTGTTCTGAGATTTCATGCAATGGCATTCTGGAGAGTAATTGCTGGGAATACATTACTCATAGTTGGTATTGCAACGTTGTTCATTTTCTGCTTCACTGCTTACGCAAGCTTTCTGTTTGTAGGACTAAAGAAACCGATAATTTGTCTGGTAGCAAGTATACTAATCCCAGCTCCTATTTTTATGTTACTGGCGAGCTTCAATATACCTGCTGAACTTGAGGAGGTTGTTGACTTATATTCGTAACAATAGGATACTGGAGATATGCAGACTACTTATGTATGAGTTGTAAGTGGATGTTGCTCGTTCCATTTTTCAGAGATGCTTACATAGGAGCCATAGCTTGCACAGCTGCAGAGAATATGGATTTGAAAGTCGAGAACTACTCGTTGTGGCTTGCGTGTGCAGACATAGCAGTAGTTGCTGGAGTATGGGCATTTGCAATGTTCAAAGTACCTTACATAGAGTTAATACTGGCGTGTGTAATATCTATCTACATACTGCTTATAGTTATAGTAAGATATTACATGCTTAAGTTGCACACGAGACATGCCCTGTGGAAATCAATATTAAGCTTGACACCATTTGTCATGTTCTATATGTCATTTAAATTAAATTCATACGCTGAGGAAGCGTGGGAGGAGAGTAGATAATGTTAGGAAGACCACACAGTTTCGATGATATTATTGGTCATACAATAATCAAGAGATATCTACAGGAGAGATTGGACAAAGGTACTCTTCCTCAGTTTATGATCTTTGAAGGACCAGAGGGTCTTGGCAAGACTTCTATTGCGGAGATACTAGCGGTTAAGATAAACTTTGGAGATGTTGACTCGCCTGCAAGAAGAAAAGCAGTAACAGAAGTAATTGATAATAGACACTCAATTGACTGTGTTGCGAAGTACAATATGGCGAAAGACTCCGGTAAGGATACAGCTAAAGAAGTATTGGCTCAGTTAAACCCTTCCATGTCTTCTACTGGGCGGAAGGTTATTATCTGTGACGAGTGTCATGCGATTAGCGAAGCTGCTCAGGATGTGTTCCTTGTAGATACAGAATACATCCCAAAGAACACATATCTTATTATGTGTACGACTGATAAGTCGAAGTTAAAGCCGACACTTCTATCACGCGCAGTTTGTATTCCGTTAGCAGCTTTAAAGACAGCTGATATGGTAGCTGTGCTTAAGAGAGAAGTAGAAGCAAGAAACCTTACTATTCAGGGTGGGGATGCGATTCTGAGAATGATTGCAGAGTGGGCAGACAATAAGCCGCGTAAAGCTTTAAACATTCTGAATGCTTTTGGCGAGAATGATAAAGTATCAACAGACATGGTTCGGGAGTTTATCGGATACATGGATGTTGACGAAGTATTACCGCTAATAGTATCGCTTGCGGGATCAATGACTTACGGGCTGACATATATTTCAGATCTGAGGTTATCAGACTCAATAGTAGATATTACAGTAGAATTGTTGAGAGTAAAGTTAGGCAATCCGTCATACAAGATGTCAATTGAAAGTTATCATCGAGTACGTGACGCGTTAGACAAAGTACCGGAAGAGTGTATCATGAGGTTTCTGCATAAGATAACAGCTCTGCCGAGACTGACCAAGGCTGGATTAATATCAGCATTTATTTATGCTCACAATTCATACGAGAGATTGTTCTCTGACGAAAGACGCAACTCTGTTCTTATGGAAGAGATGTCTCAGAAGATAGAGAATATTTCATTAGCTCCAGATGTATCTGTTCGTCAGCAGACTAGTGCTCCTACTTTGGACGATTTGTTAGCTGACAGTAGTATATTAGATGACGGTAGCATGAGATGAGAAAACAAATATTTGCATTGTTAATAGTTCTTATATTCTTATTGTCTGGGTGCACGGAGCAGGAAAGTTTTGAGACTCGAGACTTCGAGTCAGTTGTTTTATCCAAAGATACTTATACAACAAGACGTCCAGTGACTACGACAGCCGGAAAAGTTCCGGTAACTACGATAGTAACAAATCATCATTACGAATTATACGTAATGAACCCATGGGATTTTAACGATCCAGATATTGTGTACAATGTTAGTTACGAGATATATGATAGTGTTAGTACTGGAGATCGCTGTATTGTAGTTGCGAAACTTAAGGACGGAAAGATTATCGGAACGTCTCTACGTGGTGATAAAGGACTTACGGGAGAGGGACGTTTATCAGAAACCAGCGGAAGTGGAGGTGAACAGCATGAACGATAAAATGCGGAGACTAGATCGCTCATACGATAAGTGTTGCAGTGAATACAGCTATTATAAAGATAAGATAGATGCTTTTGACAAAGTCTGCGATAAAGTGGATTGGCTGAAGTGGCCTATTCTCTGGAGCGGAATTCTGGAAATGGATTACTCTGGAGATATTGGTTATGATGATAAGGCAATGCTTGCTATTATGCAGGCGAAGATGTATTGGACAATCGAGTATAGGCGTATCTTTGGGAAATATCACTTAGTGGATTTGCTAAACGAACATTTCGCACATTTCAAGGAATTCAAGCTGAGATTACAAATGGCGGAGAGAGGGGAGTATCTCAATCTCGCTAATATCTCAGAAGATTTCTTTGATACTAAATGCGAGATCCTAGATAAGCGAGATTTAAAGGATGTGTCTCTTGATGAATGTTACTTCGAAGTAAAGAACAATATGACTGTAAACAGAGCATCATCAGTGCTCTCGCGTCAGCAATATAAGATTTATGCGATCGCTCCGATGCTAGCGGATCTTGGAGAGTCTAAGATTTGGTCAGAATTAGAAATGTTCTGCGCTAAAGCTAAAGCTCCTATTTGGGACGCTTACATCGGACTCATTGATACGAGTAATAAGACATATTCAGATGAAGAAGAGTTAAAGAAAGAATTAATGGCATATGTAAATGACAATTACTGAACTGGAGGAACATATGACAGCAGAATAAGCGAGTAACGTTACCAGATGAATGGCGGGAGGAGAAATACAAATGAGTGGATTAAGTGAACTGTATAAGATCTTAAATAATGACGAAACTAAAGTTCTGGACGATAAAAATAATCCAGTACAGTACATACTGGACATGGTAAGGTTAGCTAGACAGGAGTATATGGAAGATAAGCTGTCAGGAAACTTTCCAGCAATGCTCATGGCTGAAGTTAATATAATTCAGGATGCGGAGCAGCTTGCAGTTAATTTGTCATGCAGAACATTAGAACCAGGAGTTCACATTGTTGCTTCTGCTAATAACAAGTATGAAGCTTTACGAGAAAGGATAAAAGAATGATATGTCCATATTGTGGGAAAGAGATGGACAATGATTACACAAAGGAACATTTCTTCCCACAATCCATAAGAAGTAATGATTGGGATTTTTACGCGTGTAAGAAATGCAATCACAGAAAAAATAATCATATAGTATATCCGACACAAAATTTGTTTGAAGTCGCTCCAGCAGAATTTAACAGGAAAAAGTTTGTGAATTTATGGGAGACAGCTGGTTGGAGAAAGTATACAGCACTTGTTCCATGGATGCAAATGCGTAGCATATTTCGAGGAGATGGATCATACTACTCAGAGCGTGTCTATACTTTAGAGGAGCAACAACTATTCGAGTTTGATTACGTCAGAAGTGTAATAGAATTAGGAGAAGAATGGGTATTTGGATGCAAAGAAGTACAGGCGCTTGTCCTGTTATGGAACAGCCCAACAATCTTACTGTTACATAACTATAATGAGAATTTTACACTTCCGATGAGACATTTACAAGTTATGAAAGTTTCCGATTATATCCAAACCAAGTTATATGGGATTAGAGTAGTCGGAACAGGAGAGAATGGAGTTTGGAGAAACACCTATTCAAACGTAGATTTCTTCAAGAAAGTAATGAGGTACTGATGGAGATCTCAGAATTAATTTGGAAAGCTCTGGAGGTTCCAGCTGTAGTTAAAGAATACAGGCCTGGATTACTCTTAGATGCATATACGCGGGTAAAACCGTATTTGGAGGGTGACGCTTCCGAAGTTGAGAATTGGCTCATAGAAGCTGATAAATGTTTGAGCGAACATATAAAGCCACCAAAGAACGTTTGGTGTTTTGTACTGTTCAAAAGCGCCTATCTTAGGTGTGTTAACATGAACTACTTTTGCGCTAATGATATACTAAGTAGTGAGTGTATGGAGACTGTGAGGGAGTTGTTAAAGATGTTTCCTGTCGGGTTAATAGCTAACTCGAGACATTGTAAAGTACGGACGGCATTAGAACTTTGTAGAAAGTATATGTTGAGGGAGTTATGAGAAGATTTGTTTGTACAGGATTACTGTTGTTAGGTTCAGCCTTTTTAACAGTGGGCGCATGGTTTTATGAGATTAAGCCTGCATTGGAAGGTAATACAAACTTCCTAGTTGCGAGTGCTAAGACAAAGACAGTCACCGTTCCTCTTGGAGGGATGGAGTACGTAGATATACAGATCGATGGAATTAATACTGAGCTTGAACAGGGAAATCAATCTACTGTTTGGCAGTTTAACGATAATCGAATTGTGAGAACTATGAGACACCTAGACGGAAAGTCACTAGGTGATGGATTGATGTATATGAGCAACAGAGAGGTATACAAGAAGTTTGGAGATTATTACATATCTGTTGCGAGTGATAATAGGAATATAAAAACAGCAGCTGAGAGTCTGAGAAAAGCAACATCATATCAGGCGAACTGCCCTGTTTTAGACGATAATAACAGAATTGAGAGTTTACCGAGTGTCACACTTCCTACTGATTATGAAGTTGAGGGTGAATGGAAATTACCTCATGATGTGGAAGAAGTGATCATGTCTAATTCGAGTGATGATAAGAGTTACTGCAAGGGTAGCTGGTATTTCAATTACAACTTCAGATACCAGAAGAACGAAGATGCAGTCAGAGATGCAGCTACCAGGGTATGTACTCTTAGTAAGGAAGGATTAGATTGGTGGTACTCAAAAGATAATGTGTTTGTATGTAAAGCTGGTAATGAAGTAGCTTGCGTAGTTCAGCGTAACTATACATCTTGCTACTTTGTGAGTAGCAATGATCTTGCTTATATTATGTTGAACTTGTAGGAGGAATTTATATGCCGGTTTTATCTGTTGTTAATAAAAGAAAGTATTTAGATTATGCGATTGTGCTTTGGTGTGGAGCTATGTTGCACTGGATTTTGAAGTGGGAGTTTGTTAAAGCAGTCGGAATGATATTCTTTGTGTATATTGTTGTGGATGTTTTTATGTTAATCCTGGCGAAATTAATAGCATTATTAATGTTTAAGGAGTATTTTCCAAGCAGCATCAAGGAACTTAAGCACTCAGCGAAGTCATATCAGTACATTGTAAATGATGGGAGATTGGATCACTACACAGTTGAGTACGATAAACCACTGGACAAGGTAAATGTAAGATGTTATAAATTTATGGGGCGAAGCTGGTTTGAAGTTACTGCCAAAAAGAGATAAGCGCCTTTCTGCTGTAAACGCGGTCTTCGCCTCACCTTTCAACAAACACCTAGGTGTTTTGGCTACAGGTGGCAGGGTTCTGCCTGACATACACGATTACCCTGACGTCGCATTCATTAAAGAGCTTCGCAGACGTATATCCTCGATTGTAGTAATATGAGTTTAGATGGTTACCGAAATCAGAATTAGTTTTATTGACACACAGTAGCCAAGTAGTTGGCGTGCCATCGAATTTAATGTTATTTAGCGACTGCCAGCCTGTGTGTCCCTTGTAGTTGGTATTATCATCAGCAGCATAAAAACCGTCTTGGTTATTCCTAAAGCTAACAGCTTTAGAACCTGTACCATTACCAAATTTGGGGCTGATATTGATAGAGTATTTGCTTCCAGCATTAACGTATAGAGTGCATGTGCCATATGTAGTTTTCGCGCTTGTACTGATACTGTAATCGTATTTGCTGATTCTATCGTAATATGTACCTGACACATCCCATGGAGTATTTCCGAAAGCGAAAACAGTACTGGAAATTATTAGAGTGAAAACAAGTGTCGTAAGGAATAACTTAATATACTTCATAAGGTTTCGTCACCTCCTAATGAGCGTTGCTCGGACGGGTTCTGCCTGACATTTATAGTGACTCTTACATTTGATCGATCTCGAAGTGTGTTCAAATCCCACTTGCCGTCATAATAGTAATTCATGTAAGCTGAGGTTGTTATGAAACACCATACAGTTCTAGGTTTACCATCATACGGTTGTGCTATACTATACCTCTCACCAGGAACTCTAAAATAGTCCATAGGATCTGGGTACCAGCCATTCGACCCTTTGTATCCTGAGGCAGTATCACAATACTGTATGTGACCTGTGCTGTCTGTAACAACTGCTTTGTAGCCAGTACCACTTCCAAATCTAGGGTCGATGTAGATACCCCACTGCTTGCCTTTTGTTACATAAAGTGTGCAAGTACCGTAAGTACGCATAGCACTTGCACCACTTCCGCGAGTAGAGTTTCCAGGGTCATTTAAGTAAATACGATCATAATAAGTACCGGATACATTCCAATCTTGATTAGCTGAGGCTTGTGCAGTAATCGGTGCACACAGCAAGCATATGGTCAAGATTAAGAGTGTTGAAAGCTTCTTCATAGAGAACTCACCTCACTTCTATTTAGAGCTGCGCTCACCCAACCACCCCATTGGTGGCTGCAAGTGGACGGGTTCTGCCTGACATTTATAGTGACTCTTACAGGTGAAGCAGCTTTCACCGCGTTGAAATCGATTTTACCTTTAATGTAGTTTCGGTATACAGCCGCTGGAGTACGTGCAAACCGTACAGTATAAGTTGCTCCAGAGTATTTCTTCGGTACTTGTGTCCAGGATGTAATTCCGTAATCGTTTTTTATAAGCTTACTCTCTGTGTCAGTAAATCGCCAGCCAGACCCACGATGGTCGTTATTGCTGCTGAATACTCTTTCCTCGGCCTCACCATCAATATAGACACAGTTGTAGTATGATGTACCATCACCATGATTTCCTTGAACACGAATCTCAACCGGGTAACCTTGTGTGGCGTAGAAATTTATCGTACCATAGAAGTTATGAGCTTGAATGTCATAGTCAGGCTCGATATATAGTCTGTTTCTGTTAGATGCTGTACCGTAAAACGTTTGTGATATATCTCTGTCTTGATATGCGAATGATACAGAAGTCACTGATAGTGAAAGAATCAATGACACCACAAATATAAATATTACTCTGTTCTTCATGCTGTGCACCTACTTTCTGTATGGTCCCAATTGCTCCACTGGTGGCTATGTTTTGAAGGATACAGTTGTACATAACAGTTAAACGGCTGTGTGTAGTAATATCCTTCACTTTCACTACCACCTTCACAAGGATTCATGTAAAAACGTATATACTGCCCATGCGCTCTATTTGGTATGGTTAATAAAATCAATTTCTTAAATTTTTGTAACATGTAAACACTTCCTTTCTTTTGTACAAAAATCTATGAAAGGAGAATAATTCAAATGAAAAGATTAAAGTTAATAGTTGCTTTATGTATATTATTAAATGTATCCATTATCAGTTCAGCTGCTGCTGTTATACATCCAGATGGCACTCGTGACTATAAAGAACCGAATGGCGATTATCATTACTCAGCCCCTGGCGAATTGAATCAAAGTGCACAGTATTGGTTGAACCCAGAACACGGAAAAACTATTAGTATCTACGTCGGCAAGTCAAGACGATCGCCTGACTACTACTTCGTAAGTGATGGAGGTTTATCATGGGCACGTCATACGTATCTATATGGAAGAGATGACTCTGTCGGAGGATACTGGTATGTAGCTACTATACCTTATAATTATAGTGGTAGCACAATACATGTTAGACGAAATGCCTGGAATTCTTGGAATAACGAAGGTGACCACAATTATTATGGAAACAACGATCTATATGTGTACGTTGGTTATGATACTGCACATAGCCACCAATGGGGTGGTTGGGTCGATAACGGCGGTAACCACAGACACACATGTAGTTTATGTGGCAAGACAGAATATGGCAATCATGTGATGGGTTCAAACGGAAGATGTACTGGTTGTGGCAAGTCTATGCATGTACATAACACCAATGGTGGCTTCGTGCGTTGGGAGAAAGAACCAACATGTACAGAAGGTGGTGTGGGTATCTACAAGTGCAGTGGTAATGATGGCTACGAGGGACGCGTGACAGTTGGTCCTAAGGGACATACGTGGGGAGATCCATTTATTGTGCAGCATCAGACCTGTACAGATCCAGAAATCTGGCATAAGAAGTGTGTGCATAATGACGCCGAAGTAGAAGAGACATCACTGCATAAAGAAGCACTCGGACATGATTGGAAATCAGTATGGAAGACAGAGAACGGTGTCGAGAATGCATACCTGATCGAAGAGTGCCAGAGGTGCGGACTTACACGTGGTGAGCGTCAGTATACAGACCACACAGTCACCTATTTGACTGTAGACAAAGACAATGATATCGAATTACAGCGTGAGACTAAAGTACTTCACAGGGGTACAAAGATCGCAGGTAATGATATTGGTGAAGAGGATATTGTTCATGACGGTGTGCCATATAACTACGACTCTTGCGAGGAGAAAGTAGTAGATGGAGAAATCACAATCAAGCGCTTCTATCGTAAAACATACTACGTTATCTCATATGATAACAATGGTGGTGTTGGACAGATGGGTACGCAGTCTTCTAAGTACGACGAAGACGTAACTTTACTTGAGAACCAGTTTACGAGAGTGGGTTATACATTCAAAGGTTGGAGTAAGGAGAAGACAGGCTCAGTAATGTATACAGATAAGCAGACGTTACAGAATGTAATCCAGCGTACTGATACAGGAAACACTGTAACCCTTTATGCGATCTGGGAAGCCAATAAGTACACAGTACATTTCGAGAACACAGAAGGTAATGATGTAGCTGATATGACAGTAACATATGATCAGCCATATGGACAGTTACCAACACCTACAGCTGAGAATGTAAGACTTCGTTCTTGGGTAATGCGTAATTACACAAGCAAGAAGAACTTCGACATTACAGATGTAACAAACGATACAATAGTTAAGATTCCAAACGATCACACTCTTTACGGTGATTGGAAGACTAACTCTTGGAAAGTCACATTCTCTTCACCTTCAAAGGTACAGACAATTGACGTACTGAATAATAGTTTGGCAGTAGCACCTTACACTCCAGACGAGACAGGTATGCAGTTCTTGAGATGGTCAGAGAAACCAAATGGAAATGAAGCATTTGACTTCACAACTCCTATCACAGAAGATAAGACTTTGTATGCAGTATTTGAATACAGAACTTACACAATCACTTTACAGGGAACAGGTACACAGGAGAGACTGTATCCAACAACAATCGGAACATTACCTGACGGCTATCAGGCTGGATCTTCCTTCGGAGGTTGGTATTACGATACTGAATTAACTCAGAAGGTAAATTCTACTGATAATATGCCACCACGTGATATTACAGTTTATCCGAGATACTTAGTATCCGCGTACAATTTAACACTTAAAGGAAGAACAGAAACATGGAGTCTGAAGTACGGAGACACAATCCCAGAGCTTCCACAGCCAACAGAGATCGGTAAGACATTTAATGGCTGGAAGTACCAGGAGCAGTTCTACTCAACAGGACAGCTGTACGAATGGGATCACGACGTAGAGTTAGAACCTTCGTGGACAACTAACCTGCTGACTGTAGCATATCCAGACGGAAGCATTAAGTCCTTGCCGTACGGATCTTCACTTGGCAACCTTCCTACACCTCCAGATAGAATGGGTAGCAAGTTCATTGGATTTGTAGACCAGAAGGGTAATAGTGTAACTGAGTCAACAAAGGTTTACGAGAACACAACCATTAGCTATAAGTATGAAAACTCCAAGGTAATTCTCACTCTTATTGACGGAGATTGGAATACTAATGTACAGGTTGAAGCAGGCGTAACAGTATCTAGCTTACCTTCCAGATCCAAAGACGGTTATGGATTTAAGGGCTGGTCCACATACGCAAATGGCCCTGTAACTCACGGACCGTTCTACGCAGATACAACACTGTACGCTTCTTACGAAGCAGGTATGCAGAATATCATTCTTGCAGAAATCAACCAGACTATCCAGCGTAAGGTAGGTGCTGATCTTGGTAACTTACCAACACCTACTAAGGATGGATATAAGTTCGATGGTTGGTATAATGGCACTGAGAAAGTGACACCAAGTACCAAAGTACCTGCAGGTGGACTGACGCTCGTTCCTAAATGGACAGAAACAAATATTGACAATACAGATATCGTAGTAGTAAGATACTTCAGCGATGGAGTACGTATTAATACTGTTGATATGGCTCGTGGAGAGATTCTCTACAACCCAGGAGAACCTGCTGTAAGTGGTGTTGAGACTAGACACTTCATGTACTGGGCTGATGAAGACGGTAAGGAGTATAAGTTTGGACACGAAGTAGCAACTGATGTAAATCTCTACGCAGTTTGGAGATAGTTTAAAAACTGAAGAGAGTGCAGAATTTCTACACTCTCTTCACCATATAAAAATAGGAGGAAGACATGAGCTTAGAAGAAATTATTGAATGCCTTAGGGGCTATGGATTTAGTGAAGCTGAGAATGATGAACGCATTCTCGAATTAACTTTGAGACAAGATACTTGTGGAGATTTAGTAGAAGTGCTGGGCGGAGACCCTGACTTTGAGGAAGGACTTTTACAGTTCGATATGGACAGTGAAGTAATGAGTATGTACATTGACGGAGAGCTTGATTTACTTGAACCGCAGGAAGCACTGGATGCTATGGAAAGGATTGACTTTTAAATGTTCGGTGGAAAGAAACTATTTTCATTTATTGATGTCGATGAGAACACACCTATTCAGAAACTTTCAGTAATGGATCAGATGCGAGTTCTACTGAAGAAGATTATGGCGGACGATGCAGCAGAACTTGCTGCTGACAATGCAGTAACAATTTCGATGTTGAAATTAAAAGCTGACTTAATGGCAATCTTGGATGATGCACTTGCTCCGATCAGGAAAGGAAAGAACTTTGCGGTATCAATTCAGATACCTAACGAGTTCGACCCAGTGTTAGATGAGGTTCTAGAGTCGCCAAGAATTAAGAACTATTATCTTGTCATAGTGGAACGCCCAGACATCGACTACGATATACCATACAATTTGCGACTGAATTTAGAGGTCAAGCCATGATATATCTAATACTATCACTCGTACTCGTCGTCACACTCCTAACAGCTAGGTGGGTGTGGAGATATGATTATAGACGTTTCCAAAAGATGTATAGAATCAAGCTTCCATTCTTATGTATAGTGACACTTACAAAAGAGAAAGATAAAATAATACGTGGAAACAAGCGCTACAGGTTTATACGCAAAGATGGTCACAAGGATAGGCGAAGAGCAATGAACTTCAAATGGACATATCCGACAATCATTGTGGTAAACAAGTTTAAGTTGAAAGTTTATGATCTCAAGAAGTCGAACGAATTGTTCCTGTATCTTGAACCATACATGGATTTATCTCTTGATGATTGTCCCTATTGGGGACAGATAGAGGGAGACTTGTACAGATACTTTGGCGGAAACCAAATACTATTCCAGAGGTATTGTGGTAAGCTACTGCAGTTCTACGGGTGGAGATGTGAGATAATCAAAGACGGCTATCGTCACTTGATGGCTTTACATGAGAACAAGATGTGGAATGTTTGTTGCTTATTAAAGCGTGAGCCAGTATATCAGCAAGATATTCAGAATTTGTTAAATCTCAAATTGCCTAATAGGTGGCTAGTCATAACGAATACAAAGTATTCAAACGGAGCAGTAGAACTTGCATTTGCTAACGGGGTAAGTCTCATGGACGGCAAATGTATAGATAGTACATTTTTACATGAAAGGATTAGGGTGTTATGAGAGGACCATAAAAGAGAATTGAAAAGTGAACATTCAGGTTACCTTTCATTGGTCCATTCGCTTACCTGCGTAAGTCTAAGAGTCAGAGGAGCTCTAAGGAATGCACAGATATTAACTAAGAAAGGTACAATGTGTCATGTGGTACAATGTTCTATTTGATATGATAATGTTTGCAACGATCACGGTCCTAGCAATTGCGTCACAGATTAAATTCGGCTACATAATCGCAGGACTTGCAATAGCTGGAATTTTCACAAGGTTGATTTTCTTACGAGAATTAATAATCGAAATAAGAGAGTCAGCCCCAGTAAAAAGACCAAAGAAAAACAAAACAAATATGAAGCGGATGATAGTAACAATAATAGCTTTGGAGTTAGTTGCAGCAGTCTCCTTGTATATCTTGTATAGCAATGGAATTGCGCACTCATTTTTGTTGGATGCAATAAGTTGTGCAATGGCTTTATTGTTAGGTATTCTCGTTTCCTAGGAGGGATTATGTTAACAGTATATTCGTCTGAGTTTGAGAAAGGGGAGGACTTCAACAAGTGGTTCGAGAAGAGCATTAAAGCGTTCGACTTCACAAAGCCATGTCCAGTAGCTAACCAATCAGGATATGTGTACATTGAGAAGAATATCTTCGAGTCACCATTTGGAAGGATTACAGTAGAAGAATTACCAGATCTCGAGAGATTAGCATATTGCTTGTTGCAGTTTCCAGATGTCCTATTCGAGTGCAAGTTAACATTTATTTGCGAAAAGGAAAAGATTTTATTATCAGAAGAAGGAAGTCTTGTAATGCCAGCTGATACAGCGTTTCCGTATACGTTTCCGGTCAAGTGTTATATGCATGGGATTGGTGATATACGGTTGAGTACAGACCTGGCATATGCTTTACAGAGGACAATGAAATGAAAAGAATAGCATTTTTAGCAGTTCTATCTGCGATCGTTCTATGGGCGTTGGTTTACAATCAGCCATATGTTGTTGCTATTAATGGGTGCACTTTACAGATGCCATTAACAATGGACTCAGTGTATCAGTCGAAGTACTCAGTAGATGTGGCGAGTGGATCGAGTGCAACAGTAAAGAAGTCAGATATGACTTTATTGGTTGAGACAGATGGAACATTCGACAACACGGCCAAGTTAATATCAATTGCAGCTGATACACAGTATACTAAGAAGTCAGACATGAGTGTGTACGGTCACATTAAGCTTGGAGATACGGAACAGAAAGTCAGAAAGTATTACTATTTACCAACATTTGATCTTGGAAACAATTGCTCACTTTACACAAAGAAGTTTAGTGAAGGAAAAGACGACATTATTGCGATTGGAGTGCAGGATGGGAAGGTAGTACATATCGAGGTGTTATACGAAGATGCTGATAAGTAGATTTGAATATTTCGCAGAACACATTCTTGCCCTATCATTTGTGTTATCAGCAGTTATTCATATGATGATACCTTGGTATACGAGTAATAAGAAAGTGCTTGCGATATCAGATACTCTGTTCTTACTTCACGCTTTATTTATGGCAGGAGGGTTTGTATGGATATAATACATAATGCGATAATAGTCATACATGTATTGGTTATGTTATGTCTACTTTATATGAGTGTATGTCTTTACGATGACTGTGATAGCTATGAATCTTGCAGCGTCTGCTATAATATGGCCTGCAGCTTACATTATTCCGTTGTATGTAGAAGGAGTTGTCGTCGTTGTATTATTTGGAATATGTATGTGGTTTAAGGCTAATATAAAGTTAGCGGTGTTTGTGCTACAAATGTTAATATGGGTGCTTGTATGCAATATGTTAATGCTCGTGGTCGGTTAGTGAGGAGTTTATATGATACTTTTAGGGTTATCAGTTATGTGTATAGGTGTTCACACTCGTGGTATTGGTACTGTAAAGTGGATATCAGATAAAAAAGAATGTCAAGCTAGCAGTAGTGTCAATTGTATTACAGCAGCTTCAGTGAGGTGATGAGTATGTTGGCGATTACATTTACAGATGTATTAGCTTTCGTAGCAGCAGCTATCTGCATAGCTACGTTACTAATCGATACGGTTTCTAAGAAGTACAGTCCGGAAGAGATAAATGATCGTGGAATTATCCGGACAGGGCTATTAGCGGTGTTATTTGCAGCGCTGATTATTGTGCAGTCAAGACAAGGCATTACAGTGACAAAGATAATCGGCTTAGCTAGCTTGTACCTGTATTTAGGAATGGTATGGAGAAGACTTACAAGATGATACCATTCAGTTTACATACAGCTGTGATATTCCTAACAGCATATACAGTAATAAAGAATTGGTCAGATAAAAGGGTATTATTAATTGTGGTTATACTGTCAGTGTTAGTTATATTAACATATAGCATTGTTCTTATGTGTGCGTATGTAGTATATGTGGTGTACCTGAATAAGTTAAAAGAGTAATGAGAGTACGTGAGAATGGAGTGATCTAATGATAGCATTTATATTAAGTTTTCTGGTGATATTCATACCAATATTCATTGTAATGTATGGACTATCTTCATGGCTTAGGGCACGATTATACAAATATATTGAAAGTGGTATGGCGTGGACAGCGTGGGTCCCAGTTTGTTCTATACCGTGGTTCGGTATGATAGATGCTGTATATCAAGGAAACGAAAGATCTTGGTTAAGTTATGAGGTAGTCAGAATAATCGAGATAGTAGAAGTAGTGTGCTGGTTCATGTCCTTTATACCAGTAATAGGTTGGTTGTTTTCACTCGTATTCTATATAACGTGGATTGGATTATTTATCTTATATTTGTACTGTATATTAGTGCTGTGTGACTACATAGACTACGAGCCGCTAATAGTAATACTGGTAAGCTTCATTCCAGTTATTGGTGGAATGATCGCAAATACGTTATTATATCGGCAAGCAGTAAAATCTGGACAGTTTGAATAGGACGTCCAGCTTAGGACCATTAGCTCAGTTGGTCAGAGCAGTCGGCTCATAACCGACCGGTCGTAGGTTCGAGTCCCACATGGTCCATTCGTGGCGTATAGGCAGCGTCGCGAGATATGTAAAGGTTTCCTCCGTATATAGTGGTAAGACCCAGAAGACTTACCGCTATTACAAAAGAGAAGGGAGAAGATGTATGGGTGATCTATATGAGATGTTAAAGAGTGATGAGGAAGTGAAGTGGGAAGGAAAGCCAGACAAGCGCACATTTATATTTGAGAGTGTGTTCAATCCGTTTGCAGGGTTTGCTCTGATATGGATAGTTGTAGCAGTCGGCATAATCACGTGCACAGTTTTATTTGGTGATAAAGAGAGCATTCCATGGTTCTTCCTTGTGCCATTCTTTGCAGTATGGTTAATGCCGGTATGGGCGTGGATTGGAACTGTACTAACAGCATTTCTCAGATATAAGCAGATATATTATATGATAACAGACAGGAGAGTATTAACGCGCCATGGATGCTTCAGTGTGTCCTATGCGAGTGTACCTGTTAAAAGAATTGTAGATGTACATACTAATAGAAGTATGTCAGACAGAATGTTTGGAGTTGGTGACGTGTCATTCTCAGTCGCAGGACATGCAGGAGAATTTCACACAATCGACAATGTTGAAGACTATAGAGAAGTCATGTCTATTTTGGAGGATTTAACAGATGACAGACAAGGATTGGAAATTTAAAATTGCGTTAGATACAAAGTGCAGAGATGAAGTAGTTAGGTTCGCAAAGTCGTTACCAAAAGAAGCAAGAGAGATTTACAGAGAACTCATTCGCACCTACTCAGGAACTTGGACAATTTCTAACTTGCTAGATTTAATAGATGATGAACCAGAAAGACGCATGGAGTTCTTAGTGCGTGCATACACAAAGATCCATGATATGGTGTATACTCCAGATATCCTGTACTGGCATCTGAAAGATCGGATACAGGACGACCAAGATCTTGAGAAGATCTTGGATATCTCAATGAAGAACGGAAGAAGAGGGTATATATCTTGGGATGCGATGTTGGCTATATTCGGAAGTACAAATATTGATTATACACCTGTCACAACCACCTACAGGAAGACAATTCCATATCCATATGATAGAATGGAGATTTTGGGAGAGTTCAAAAACAAATGTCAGGACGATGTAGGTTACTTTGATTTAAGAGTAAAAGAAGGAACTGGATTTTCAGAGTACACAGGTAGTGCATGTAACTATTTCGAAGTATATCAAAACGAATGTGACTTGGACAAAATCTACAAAAGAGAAATTAATCCAGGGCGAGCACAGCTTTACAGACTTGCGAAACAAAAGACATATGACACAGGAGCGACTTCACTCTTCTATGGATGGGCGCTGCACTGCTCTGGAGATTTGGACTTGTACTACAATTTCATTTATCCAATGACACCAGAAACAATAATTCGAGAATGCATGAGATTACAGTTACCAGAATGGCAGATGTGGAGAATTCTGATCTGTAAGACGCAATATCATGGATTATTGGAAACTGCAATAAGAGCAGCTTTGTGGTTTAGACTAACTGGTGGGGAGTTACCAAAGACAGATGTTTATGGAGAGTTATTTAAATTATGGAAGAATTAATTTTAGTGATTTTGGTTGTAAGTACAGTCGGGTGTTTATCTATACTTTTACCTAAGTGGCATAGCTATCGAGACGGCTTTAATGCATTGAATGCTATGGTGAGAAACGATAGTCAGTTCTGGACAAGGAAAAGTGATATTAGCAGAGTCTCATACCTAGCAAGGCGTTGGGGTGAAAAGAAGTTTCCGGTGTATATCATGAACAGAACAACCAAGCTGATATTCTTTTACATCAGAATGCTACTATCGATAGGACTTACTGTAATGACAAATTATTATCTGCAGGACGAGGGATTCATGGTACGAGCAGGTGTCAGCATGGTGGTTGCAGTTTTGTCTAATGAAGTAGTGTATGCAATCCAGAGAAGAATGATAATTGTTCCAAGATTTAAAATGGATGACGTTAAGAGAGCATTGGCAAACTTTGCGTTATTACAGGATATGGCTCGAATCATACCTATTATGATTTATAAGACTACTGATGAAGAAGAATACATGCGACTTATTACGGATAAGGACTAGCTGTTATCAAAGGACTCAGTAATTACTGTATTGAAGAAGTACAGGACAGGAATTAAAAGCGTAGAGGAAATACCTGAGTCAGTCATAGCAGGAGATCCAGCATTGAAAGAATGCTGGGATGAGATAACAAGTAAGCCGATTATAAAGCGTGTAGATGTAGTTCTTACTGGAGCAGATGAAGTTGAGTTAAAGAAACGGAGTATTAACTTATAGGAGGTGTGGAATTGTATAAATAAGTACCAATGATAAGTCTGACGCCTGGCTACTTTACTTCCGGTACGGATATGGTTTCTTCAAACCCACTGATAGGTGTGACAGGCTATTTGTTTTAGCCACACTCGTGGGTTTTTGTGTGGAGTATGGCAATGCTATACGAGATAATTTGGTCTGATAAGCACACATATCTGTTACCTTGGGTAGTGTTTGGGATAATTCCGTTTTTATTACTTGTTATGTACATAGTTTCCGTCCCTATATACATAACAGAGGAACGAAGGGAGTTAGCTATGTTTCTTAGATATTATACTGGGGTTGTGGTATTTTATTACGATACGTTAGATTCTCATGAATACAGCATTGCCTGTGATTCCGCTAATTATTTGGTGGAAAAGATTGGTAAGGATGAAATTAACTGCAAGATAAAATCTCTTGCAGGCGAGTATGTGGAAGACGTTACTTATTTAAAGCAGAGTAATGATGTATCTGTTATGGAGATTGCTAGTAGATTTAATAATATATATGCACCAAAAATATATTGTATCGCCAGATTAGTTACAGAGAGTGGTACTGTTAAAAAGAGTAACAGTATAGTGATTGGGAGAGAAGCTAAGTAGAACAATAATGATAGATAAGATGTACGAACAGGTAAAGACGTTTTCTGAAGCAAATTATAAGTTAGTAAAAACTTTAGCACACAGATACGGATCAGATCTTTTTACATACAATAAGAAAGCTTACGACAGAGCATTACGGGTATCCGAAACGGACTTTCCTCAGTACGGAAGAGCACAAGCTGCAGCATTACTTTTAATGATAATACCAGCAGTGTTGCGTAATTTGTATGTAGCAGGATTGGTTATAGTTATCATGCTTGTCATAGTTTTTAAGTTACAACACGATAAAGAGAAATGTGTGAGAGAGTGCAGAAATGCGATCTTAGGTAAGGTTATTAATTATCCAATCACGCAAGATATGCGTGATTTGCTTTATTTCGATAGCACGTATATTAACACATTAACTGTGGTGCGGAATGTACAGTCATTAGACATGTTGCGTCGTTCTAATGACAAGAGTTATGTCTTGAAGCGTGTGACAGCGAAATACATGATGCAAGCGATTGATGAAAGGGTTTCTGCCAGGGAGAAAGACATTGAAAAGTTGTATAGTAGCTATGACTACAGAGTCGCCAGAGCCGCTGAACAGATTGATTGGGAGTATAAACCAAGCGTTAAGGTAGTGACTCGATATTCTTCTCCACAGGGTAGACATCAAAGCCAGACTGAAGTTGTGTTTACATATGAGGAGATATTTGATCTTAGCAATAGTGATGAAAATATAGAGGTCAATAGATTTGGTGTAAACAAAAAGAGTATAAGAGATGAGAGAGCTAAACTCACACCGAAGATACGCTATCAAGTTTTAAAGAAGTATAACTACACCTGTCAGTATTGTGGAAGAACAGCTTCTGATGGCGTTAAGTTACACGTGGATCATATTATTCCGGTAAGTAGAGGTGGTAAAACTGAAATGGATAATTTAACTGTAGCTTGTGAGGAGTGTAATATAGGTAAAGGGAGTGATATCTAAATGACATTAACTTCTTACATTAGCACGTGTAATCATATTATAGTTTCATCTGGATTACAGTATTTCTTAACAACAGATGAGTGGGTCAGGGAAGATACTGAAATACACAAAGCATATACAGCTGGATTAATCGAATATACTTCTAAGCAGTTAAACGTTCAGATACCTGAGATGCTTAAGAAGTATTCAGATTTCAAGCTGAAAGATATTTACTATTCAGCTCACGTGAACTTGCTCTCAAAGTTTGATAAGAGAGCAAAAGAGCGTGCACTGACAAACGCAATACCAGAGTTTCTTAGTCATGGTATTGTGATTACGGAGGTTGGAAATGCTATCTAAAGAGAAGATAGATAAGTATTTAGAGATACTTGGCAGAGAGATATTCATAAACTTCGGACCGTCTGCAAACATACCTATGGTAATTGTAGGCGGAGCTGCTATAGCTGTGAATTATACGTTCCGTGAGTCTACTATGGATATCGACACATATATGAACAATTCAGCAGCGTTGGAAAGTCTTGTATCGAAGATTGCTAAAGAGCATAACTTGGAAGACGATTGGTTAAACAGTAATGTGATGGTAACTCAATCATTTACCGCTAATATAGGAAAATATGCGAAGACGTACAAGACTTTCAGTGGAGTGCTACATGTTAGAGTGGCAGACTCATTAACACTTATTTGTATGAAGTCAGTATGCTGTAGACCTGACAGTCACGACTTACTCGATGTTGCGAGTATTCTCGATGAGGACAGCTCCATTACTTACGATGATATTTGTGAGAGATTTGTAGACTTATATGGGGACTGGAGCAAGATGAGTGTTGATGCACAAATCTATCTTCAAGGGAGGTTTCAGTGTTATGTAACTCCAGATATGTTTGATTTGCTTCCACCTTCTATGTTGGCAAAAGCTGAGACATTTGCGGAGAAGATGGAATTATGTAGGAGGTTCTGTTGATATGTGGAAAGTACTCACTTGTGTAAAAGATAATTCGGCACACGGTAAGGGGCGTTATTTGGTAACAGTCCAAAGAGCGTCAGATGGTGCTATAAAGGTAGGATGGACATGGGATTACATGTTTTGGAGAGTTGGAAGTATTCATGCAGGAGAAGTAAATCTGTTAGAGCAGAATTAACGAAACGTAAACTTAATCAACGTAAGCGTTTAATTGAAGCGTATGGTCTCCAGCAAGGAACTCTGTACGAGAAGCATCGCGAAAAGATTTCTAAGAGTTTAGGATATATGCGAGATGGTAATGTGCGACATTTCGTAGCTGTGAGACCAAGGCGGAAGACTTCTATAAATGGATTGTCTCCGCATGATGAAAGGAGATTTAAATGACATTAAAAGATTATATTTTAACTTGTGATGAAAACGAGGAGATTACAGTTATAGATAACACAACTGGATATTCATGTGGATATTTTTATAACGATGAATGTGATCCAAACGATGATTGGTTTAACCAGATTGACAGATTAGCAAAGAAATTAACAGTCACGTGGGCAGGAAATCATAAATGTATAGTTAATATGTTCGAATTGCTTGATAAGAACAAGGATGCAATCATTGAACACAATATGTTTTACAGTTCCACTCCTAGGAGCTGGGCGCAGAGCATGCACAGTATTATTTCTGGAAATGTAAGTGAAAGTTGGTTAAAGGAGTTCGTCGATTTGTTATGAGAAGAATTCTCGAGGATATTTATAATAGAGTATTTTGGACTAAATGTGTAAGACTTGATAGAATATTTACTATATCTAAATCTGTAAGCGGTGCAGTGTACCTTAACCAAAGAGATATGGTAAACTGTAAAGCTGATGTAAATACACCTTGTGTCGTGAAAGACGAAACTGGTGTAATATGGACGGAGAGTATTGAGAGTGTGCTCAATAACTATGTGATGTTGGATGGTAGTAAATTAACTAAGAGATACATTTACGACTTACCTATTCTAACAGATATCCAAGTGAGAGCAAACACGATAGATAACTTGTATGCATTTCATGTGTATACAGACACCTACGGTTACAACTGCGTAGCAGGAGTTAATACACCTGGAATATACAATGACGGTGGAGATTATTTGGTAACTAACTCTTTAGAGAATTTAAGCCTTTCTACTATTAGACCGGTTAAAGCAGAGACCTTTAAATTCTTATATAGGTTAAGGGAGGACTCAATGAATAAATTTGAACGCAGAGACTCAACGTGGTTTTGGCGAGATGTTGAGTATAGAGATTGCGACTCAGCAATGAAAGCTATGTGCGAAGACATAGTAATGGATAAGGGGATGTTAATTCCGACATTTGGAGACCTTGGAAATGATGTATCACCGAAGTTGTTCCTGCTCTACGCTATCTACAGCCTGGACATGGAGACTCTTATGCAGTGTAGTAATTTAGCCGATTACGAGAGAATTACTGGACAGAAGATTAAAGTGCGCGCAAACCCGTTAAATGTTTTATATGGTAAGAGATATCGCAAACCAATGGCTTATGTGTCGAATAGACCTTTCCAGTGCGCTCTATTTCCATATCTTGAGGAAGTGTATAACGATGGCAAGGCAATGATCAATATGAGTGATGGATCATTTCCATATGAAGTGGTACTGAGCTATTTATGTGATAAACTTCTATTCACTCTTGGAGACTCACCGTTTAACAAATACGTGAATATGTTTGCGATTTTCGATACAGATCCGAGAACAGAAGGACTGTGTGATAGAGCACAGCACAGAGATATTCAGCGTCTTGAAATCCTTGCTATGCAGATATCAGCAAATGATCTATCTGAAACAGATGATAGTATCATTACTATCGGAGATGTGCGCAAGTGTAAATATCCGAGTAAGACAAGAGATATCTTAGGTGATGTGGATTACGCAGATAAGTTACTGTGTTCACCTCCAGCATTATATGACTCAGATTATGTGATTTGGAGAAACAGAGTTTTCTCAATCTACAATAAAGTCAAGGACGTGGAGGAAATACCTATGGATATGGCACATGCAGATATTGATGTAAAGATACCAGATCCAGAGCCAATCGAAAACTTCTCCAAGTATATGAATAAGCCAGAACCTGATGATAGTTTTGCAGCATATATGAATCCGCCGGAGTTAGAGGAAGAAGATAAGGACGATGAAGCGATGCATAATGTAGCTGAGGTTTATTGTAACATCTCAAACTCAGACTTCGATACGTGCTGTAACGTGTTAAGAGGAATGGGTAGTGATACGTGGGAGAAGATATACCGTGCGCTCCCTATTTACTTGAGAAGAATAGGCAAAGGGGTTGACGTATCAGTGCTTATAGAATACTGTAAGATATTAGGAGATTTATATGGAACATGTGATTTGGAATTCAACGGTTAAGAGAGTCGCTGTTGTAGCTTTGGCTATTGCTATGTCTCTACCAATCTCAGTTCTCGCTGCTCCTGGAGATAAAGAAGATACGGAAGAAATTAAAGATGTCACAGTAGACAACTGGCAGACTTGGTATCCGAAAGTAACTGCTCTGAGAAGTCTCAATGCATACTTAGCTACAGAAAAAGGCGAGCAGGTATATTACGTACCTACACTCGAGGAATTACCAAATATCAAGAACGCAGTATCTGATTGCAAAGATTACCACGGAGACGAAAAGAAGTTTGCCACAGTCTATGATGGGTATTTCGATCAGATGTGCAGAGAAGCACTTGTAAGAAAAAGTGACGGAACATACTCAAAAGTCCCAGCGATTGTGCAGACAGAGGGATCGAACAGCGTACGAGAACTTACAACGCTTGGATATGATCTGCTTTTAACTAATGAGTCTATTTCAAATATCCAGACATCTGACACGGGAGTATCCGTATCCTACAATACGTCTAAGATAGATAGAGCGAATGGATTTGTTGATTTGAATACAGCGCTTATGGATATCTATAAAGCAGTAAGACAATCTAAGTACGACATAACGTACATGTTTACAAGTGATCAGACACTTACTGTGGAGAGTTCCCCTATTCAAGAACAGATAAATTTACTCTTGAGTAAATCGCAGGGAATAGATACATCTGACGGGAAAGCTTGGGTATTTGTAACAAGAACAAATCCCATCCTATATTGGAAGCAGGCAGCGTATGATGGAGTTATCTGGGATGCGGAAGCATTGGGCACGAGTAAAGTAGCAGGAGCAAGTAATACAAAAGATGAGCAAGTGTCACTAGCAGAGTTTTGCGAGTACGCGTACAATATCATGAACATCTATGGGGAGCCTGTAATGACACAAGCTGAGAAGAACATTCTGCTTCAGCTCTATGGCTCCACAGTACCGTACAAGGCATGTACAGACGGACAGGTAAAGGCAATCGAGAGTTTTATCGCAAAGGGAATTATCAGTCCGGAGGATGATCAGAATAAACTTCAGTGGAACGCTAACATTGATTATGATTACATGCTCACACTGTTAATGCGTATCAATGATGTCAACGCAAGAACAACATACAAAGATGTGCAGATTACGATGGATGCATCTATGATCAAGAATGGCTATTACAATGCAAAGCTTGAACATGAGGACTCAAACATCGTAGACCTGTCAGAAGCGAAGAGCGCAGTACGTGTAACTAACTATTATGATGTTCTGTTAAGTGCAGGTGAGTTTGAGAATATGGCTCAAACTATAGGAATGACTGGAGTATCAACAGATTTGTTCATTCCAGCCCACTTAGTTTTCACAACAGAAGACGGGGCAATATTTCCAATTAATACACAAGTAACTGCATATACACAGAAGATATATTCAAAGAATTATCCAGATAAGAGCTATGTACTGAGCAATTACAATGTAGTATCAGACGGACCGTTAATGCAGTTCTGCTCTAGCGAAGGAATGATAACACAAAACAGCGTTAAGTTCTTACAGCTAAAGATTGCAGCATTCACAGTAGATGATTTGATTTGCGATGACGGGACATACCACTTACAGCTAATAGATGATAAAGGAGAACTTTCTTCTAGCATCTTCAGAATACAGCCGGGAGGTGGAGTATACTACACATCAGGAGTTAAGTCAGATGAAGACTTGCACAACGAAGAAGAAACAGTGTCTCTATCAAACCAGAAAGAAATTGATGAGTTAATTTCTTTATATGATGATGAGGGAGAATCTTCAGCTCAGAAGCGATTACGTGAGTTAGAACGTAACAATACGCAGTGGACAACAGCAGAAATAGAAGCAGCTGAATATGCAGCATCAAGCGGTGAGCAATTATCATCTATCACTTCTACAGTAGTATATATGGAAATCAGAGCGAACTCTGAGAGCAACATCATGGTCACTTCTAAGAAAGGTGTAACCAGGAAGTTGTCAGATATTATGAGTGGAACTGAGCATGATGGAGTTTACTATGTAGACGAAAATGATGCGGCGGATTTAGCATTCAGGAAAATCAACAACACCCATTATCAAGTCGAGAATTGTGCAGGACGTAACGACTTAACAGAGAGAGTTAAATCTTCATCTGTAGGAGAGTCAGAAATGGCGTACTGCTATCAAGACAAAGAGTTAATGGTATCAACTTCTTGGCTTAAGAATAAAGGTTTGATTGTCACAGATCCAAACAAGAACAATGACATTCTAATGCTTACAACAAAGTACTCAAACATCTATCTGGATAAGAAGAATAACTATATAGTAGTAGGTTCTTGCGTTTATGATGTCAAAGGAAATGAGGAAGGGCAGGTTTGGTTCGAGACAGCAGACGGCGATGTGTTTGTAAACTTCCGTGCTGTCCTAGGTTGGACAGGTAACTACACTATCTATAAGAATGTTGGTGGTTCAATCTCAGTTGTAATTAATCGTACTATAACTGGAAGTGTAACAAACGTCACAATGTCAAAGCGTGTAGACATCAGAATGAACGATGTTACTAAGAATATAAATGGTAATGTGGAAGTGAATGATAATAATGTCTCGGTCCTCAGGTTAGAGGGAAGAACATCCAACATTGAAACTGATGTTCCAATGACAAGTATGTATCCGTTCGCTAACTGGTTTATATACATCTCACCTAACGTCGTATGGGATGACGAGAGTGTTGAGTATCACGATTGGTTATTTGTATTTAAACCACGAGAGATAAAAGTTGACGGTGCTAAGATTGAGTACGACGATACAGAGTCGCGCAAGCAGTTGCACGATACTATTAACATGGACGTGAAAGGGTTAGATGACAGTGTCAGAGTCTGGGCATACCCATTATACCGCAACAACAAGAAAGACAGTGGCATGCCGGCACACATCACATATGATAGTCAGTGGGGTTACGTATATAACACACCTAACATTGATGAGTTCTCAAGTATGACAGATATGTTGAAAGAATATTTCGATTACACGAAAGTTATGCAGAATACAGGAACTCCGAAGTGTGCAATACCGCTGTATGTGGATGGTGATGGAGCGACAAGATGCTTCAACTACAATACGTACACCTACACAGACTCGAGCGGTAACACAGTGATGATGAACTACGGCGAGTTGCCACTTAGTACTTTATCACACAGTGCAGGAGATTTCAAGCGTGATATTTATACACAGAATGCAGACGGAACTCCAGTATTGAAACAAGCACAGGACGATCTTGATAATTGCTACATCAATCCGACTATTACGAGTCCAGCTTTATGGTTCTTGGAGCTACAGAAGTTCAAACTTGACACGGTCATGTCTACTATGAATAACGGTTCAGGACTATATTGGGGAACGAGCAAGGTTACAATGGAAACGAACGGCAATGAAAAGAAACTCAAGATAGGCTTGACAGACGTAACCAAGACTCTTAATGATCCAAGTATGCAGTTCATGCTCATGCGAGAAACTTCATATGACACAAGTACTATCGGTAGGTGGTATAGTGTGAGTGCTTTAACAGCATTTAAGTTAGAGTCAGTAGTTGATGGCGACGGTACTGAGAATATGGTAGGTCCACCAGTAGGAGAGTCAAACGCTCAAGTTGACTCCATAGACTGGAATGGATTTAAGTTATCTCGTATGCTGGAGAGTGGAGAGTTCGCAGTATCTGTTGTAACAATAGTAGCATTGTTCATCTTACCACGTATTGCGTTATTCTGTTTCTTATTGTTAGCAGCTTTAAGTGTGATACAGAATGTAAAGATAGTGCAACTATTCTGTGACAGAATATTCGATCCATATAAGTTCCTAACAGCAGGACGAAGAGATGTACATACATTCCAAGGTACACGATCATTTATAGCTTCAATAGTAGCAATGGCAATATTTGCAATTTTCATGGACGGAACAATTATCCGTGTCTATGAATGGATTATGAGATTTATAGGAGTATTCATAGGAAAGTAGGAGAGTAATATGAAAAGACAAAAGATTACCCGCTTACTTCTGCTTGCAATCTCGATATCTTTGGTCTTTTCAATAACAGCATTTGCGGATGATGCGGTTATAGACATACTTGATAATCCGAGATTTTCAGGCGCGGTAACGTGGGTTAACGTAGTAGGTAAATGGGTCGATCAGTGGTTTGCAGCATTTATCTCATTTACATCATTTTTTATTATATCAGCATCATGCTTGAGAAATGTTCTAGCAGGAGCATACTGTGTATTCCCAAAGTTCTGGGATAAAGTAGACGAAGCACATAAGGCAATGGAGTCAATCTCAATTGCTTCAGTGCAGAGCGCATTCTCAGGTGGAGCGTGGAAGAATACTGTAAGTACAGGTTCGATTACACAGTTTTTCTTCAGGTGTCTTCCTAATGTAAAAGTACTTACAGACTTTGAGGATGCACAGGATCCAGATTATAAACAGTACTTCATGCGGGCAATACCACAATGTGTTTGCGCAGTATTTGTCGGCGTATTCATTTACAATGGTCTATATAGAGATGTGATGAAAGTAACGTCTTCCTTCGGAAGTACCATGGTATCGCAGGTAATAAGCACAATCAAGCCAGAAGATATCTTGTATAAGCTGACAAACATTTCTGGTACACCTCCATATCCGGTTAAAAATGCGAAAGATGGTACTGATCATATCGCAGATGTAATCGTAACTGCAGCTAAGGGTCATATCCTTAATGAGTATACAGACCAACAGGAAAAGAAGCATAAGTCTTCGATGTTCCAAGCATTAAGTAACAAGGCAGTAGAGTTGTCAAAACAGTTTGATGCATACAGTAATGTGGGAACTTGGAAAGTATCTGCTATGGGAGACGGCGTGTCTGTAGGAACAGAACCTCAGATGCCCGGAGAACACTTGTCTGACGACGGAATGCAGTATACAGCACCTGTAGTATTTAATGTGCAGGATCTTGGACTTACAACAGAGTATCACAAGGGAGAAGCTGTGTATGTCTACATGACATTGTCATTCAAGAACCAGGGATCTTCAGACAAGCAGATTGCACAGGATAAGCTTAATGATTTAATTCTCCACATTGACCCGACAGTTGCAGCAGGTGGAAAGGTTCAGTATAAGAACCCAACAAGTACAGGTGGTTCATTCCAGTCTGACAAGGAAACTAAGATTGGTAATACAGCAGTAACTGTAGGTAACAGTACGCTTGAGTTTGCAAACAGTGGAGATATTAGCTGGAACACACCATATCAGGCAACCAATCTGTTCTATGGTTCTAACGGAGTGTTCTATGAAGTTACTACTGTAGTATACGAGAAGGGAATTCAGCCTACACTGACTTCTGCAGAGTATGGTCTGAAGATTAAATGTGGTGAAAGTATTCAAGAAGCATATAATAAAGTAAAGAACGGTAATGCGTCGTCTAAGACAGAAACAACATCAGCTGAGACAGATAGCTCTGATGATGACGATCTTGATCCAGATGACTAAAAACAGAAGATAGAGTGAGTTAATCGCTCACTCTATCTATACGGGGGGGGAGAACATTGAAGAATAGGATTAAGAAATTCCTATGTATGGTTTTCATAGCGATAATGCTACTACAAGTTAATACGGCTTATGCTGTTAATTATGATAGTGTAAGTCCTGGTAATTACACAATTATCTATAAAGGATCTGGAGGTTATGACGCACTTAAGTTTAATGAAACCGGTGAGTTAACAAAAGCAGCAGACAACTCAAGTTATACATCAAAATTTAACTTGTTAAATGTTCCGCCGACAGTAGGTACAAGTCAGAACTGGCGAGCAATCGTTGGTGACTTACAGTCAGAGATGAGTGTGGCATACGATAATGCAGATGTGAACGATTCTCTGTTATCGATCTACACCGTAGCTTCTAAGATAGTAGTGGATAAAATGACTGCGGTTGATACACCTATGTACAATGGGTATCCAGCGTCATCATACATTTATTATGTGTTGCCAGTATTAATCTCTAATAACCAGACTACGAGATGGGGCGACATCAATAGCGATATGTTGGAAGCATTTTTTAAGTCTGGAGACGATAATGAGTGGAATGCTCTAGCTAAGTACATATTATCATCAACTAAAGTCGTGGATGTTACAGATGCTGAGTATGAGAAACTTGTAGCTGTAGCTAAAACAGAACGAGCTGATAGTTCATATGTAGCGCAGTATATGTTGGATAGTTCTAGTGACACTAACACTGCAGTAAAATGTTTCAAGCACTTCTTTCTTAAAGGAACAACAGTGGATGCAGTGAGTGATAACAAGCAAGCAGCTTCAGAGATTGGACCTTCAAAAGTTGATAACTCAGCAGTAGACAGTGCGATAGAGAACGAGACTGGACTTACGCAGACAGAATGGAATAACTGGTATACAGCCGCTGATAAAATCGCATGTGGTATTACTCCAGAAGATCCTGGTTGGAAACTGGATGACGAATACAAAGAGTCGAGCAATCTGTTAGATAAAGCAGATGGTATGTCTGATAAGCAGGAGTTCTGGAGGCGCGCAGTAGATGTAATGGCACTTGCCTACTCCAAAGGAGAAAATAATGTAGGAGATTGGGATAAAGATAAAGCATCTTTAAAGAAAGCAGTGCAGGGCATCAAAGGTACTGGACAGCTTGTTAACGGTGTCAGCACATATCAATCCTTAGTAGATAGCATTGCAGATGTGGAAGCTTCAAATCCAGATCAGTGGGTTAAGCGTATGACTACATTTAAAATGCGTATGGAAGCTTTGTATCACATTGCCACACTTTCTGGTGTAGATTACTCGGATGATAACTATTCTTGGGTAACGAACTACTACGAGAACACACCTTCGAACATCAGTATACCACAGGATTTATTTGATGCATCAGATAAGAACATTCCAACATTGTTAGCATTTAGTGGCAAGACTCTGGATGGTAGTGTCGCACTTGTCACAGACTACCCTAACGTACCAGACGATGGAGAGCCTACAGTGCTTCCGTACATGCTAGAGACAATCTGGGAAATGCCATATCTGACTGTTTATATGGGTAAGGACATTAATGAAGCGATTAAGAACAGCACAGTGACAGATCATCAGGCAATGTACAATGGTCTTAAAGCGATCAAAGAAGCTGTAGATGAGATGGGTATACCACTCATGCAGACATTGTGGAGCAAGGAATACGATGAAGTAGATGGTGACTACAAATCTCTTGAGAAGATGTGGCAGAAGTGTCAGGAAGATCCAGCGATTAGAGCAGAGAACGAAACAGCAGACACGCAGTTAACAACAGGCAAACCGTTACCTAACTTCTTTAAGGATTACACCAAAGGTGTGCTTAGTGATAATTACATTAAAGCCTTGGCGTACACATCAGTACTATCTCCAATGAAGAGTAATGTGTACAGTAACTCTTGGCGTAGTATGCTTGACGATAACCTCAAGTCACAGTTCTATGATTTATGGGGATTTAACAGAAAGGCGCTTTACAGAGATAAGACATCTGATGCAGGGCTCGAGTATTATACATCTGGAAAAGACTACAAAGGAGATACAGATGTTTGTACACTGAGAGATTTCTTAGATAGTAATGGAGATCTCGTACTGTATCTAGATGGCCACTTCTACAACGCCAATAAATTGCAGCAGGAAGGAAACATTACTCCGAGTTATGCAGTGAATGAAAATGGTACTGATGTGTGGTACGGCAATTTATCGTCATCAATCGAGGACGCGTACAACACATCATTCGAGAATATCGTAAAGACAGGTGCCGATACTCATTACTCTAAAGTCTTTTACAAGATGATGGACAAAGTAAGTGGCAGTCGTGTGTACTATCCAGAAGCAACAGAAGCTAATCCGGGAAATCAGGATAACATTGTACTATCTTCAGGAAAGATCAACTACTATCTGAACTATGGTGATACAGGAAGTGAGGTATACTCACCGTTACAGTCTTATGCAGTAGTATCGGCGATTTATAGGGACGGAGATTTGTTCGATCTTACAAATAAGAAAGATGTAACACGTCCAGTATTTGTATCTTCTAAGAAAGCAGCTTATGCGAAGAACGCATCTATGGAACAGAAGATGACTCTGTTTAATTACGCACTGGTAAAGAACATCAAAGCAGCAATGCCTGTAGGTTACGTAGGAAGTCTTGATATGGATTGTCCACTGTACATGGATATTCTTGGCAATATTGTGACAGAGTCCGGAGTAGTGGTAGTTCCAGCAATGTCTAATGCAACTATCATGAGTCATTCAAGTTACTACAAGAGTTTATGGGCAGCAGGATTATTCACCGTCTATGGACTTGATTACAAGATACCTGTAAAGTCAAATGACGCTTCAACTATTGGAGATATTATTGACGGAATATTCGAACCAGATGAAGCTGGAAAGTATTATGTTCCAGTAGCGAGAACACTCGGTGATAATTACACAATCGATATGTCAAGACTAACAGTGACAAGCCAATCAACAATCCAGATCCTATACGAGAGAGCATACGCTGACTTAGTAAACTCAGTACGCGGAAATGATCCATTATATGACTTCAACAGCTACTTCCAGATATGTATGGAAGTTCTGCGTGGAGCACCTATTGAGAATATAGATAAGGAAGTAGAGGGACTTAATACAAGTAGTAGAATGGACAAAGCTGGAATTGTAGCAGCAGCGAAGCTTGAGGAGTTAAATAAGTCACTAGGAACTAATGGGGAGAATACGACAATAGCAATGCCTAATATTGCTTTCATGCAGGGCTTTAATTATGTAGCACTTATTGCTTTCAAGATCTTATTATTGGTTGTACTTGTGGTCAACATGGTGACAATCTATTACGATGCAGTAAGTGAGCAGTTAAACATTGTCACTGCTGGTAAATGCCTGTGGGCGATGATACTCACAATAGTTGTCATAGTAACAGTTCCGGCATTATTTAACCTGACGTATTACCAGTCAAATAGATCTTTGTTACAGAACGAAGCTTCATACATCTCTATGTTGAATATGGAGAAGTCAGAGTCTGGAGTGGAAGTTGGAGTGACATCAATCAATGATCCAGATATTAAAACGGTATTGTATTTGAAGCTTGAAGATATCAACATTCCATGGTATGATCTGTTTTACAACTCTGTGCATACAGACAGCTATAAGACGCTCAATGCTATGTACGAGGATTATGCGCAGACACACAGTTCACTTGCTTACAGGGATGATGTTGACATTAAGAACGATGGCGTGTACGTAAACGTAAACACAATCTACAGCTCGTCTTCAGTAGACATCGACACAACAAGCTCTGGGCCGAATGCTGTTAACTTAACTCAGACAGCAGAGAACAACACATCGGCATTTAGCTTCTACTCACCGTATTACTCAATACTGGATGCACTTATTAGGAATGTGAATTACTTTAATGCACATCCTTGGGAAGATGGTTCTAATACAAGTACACAAGGCTGGTACTCTTATCAGACAAAGACACAGCGTGGTGGTAAGCTTAAGACCATGGGACTTATCGAGCCTTACTTATCTTCAAGTAGATTTATGGAAGACGATGCGAAGGATCCATTGGGTCTGAAAGCTGTATATGCGAACATTACTAATTATGACTACTTACCAGACGATGCAACTTCAAGTCTGTACAATGATGCGAACATCGACTCAATGAAGAACTCCTATTGGTATCCAGAGGGGATGCAATCAGTAGAGGTTGCAAAGAGAATTAAGTATCTGACAGATGAAGCACGTAAATTCGTAGCTGATAATAAAGACTTGCTTGGAAAGATTTCAGATGAAACATTCCTCAAAGTAATGGCTATGGACATTGCAGTAAAGCATAACAGAATATTTGGATGTAAGTATGCAAGTGCTTACGAGATTGCTAACTTATCTAGCGATGATTTAGTGAGATTATCTATTGCAAAGAGATCAGATGTGGTGTTGAACTCAGCATTATCATATCCGAGATTTGTATACGCAGTAGGTGAGACACCAGCAGTATTCGCAGCAGCAATGCTTTCCATGATCTTATGGATTAGTGGTATTGTGAAACCAATCTTGGTGGTATTAGCATTCTTGACAGTATTTGTAAGTATATTCGTATTCAAAGTATGCATGCGGAAATCTGACGTGAGTGTTTACGGTTACATAATAACTAGCTTGTTACTAGCATTAACTAATGTAGCTTATTCGCTGTTATTAAAGCTGAGCCTGTACTTACCAAGTTTAGGACTTACACCATTCATGTGTATATTAATACAGATAGTAATACAGATAGCATATCTTGTTCTGCTCCTATCTGTAGTTTGGACAGCATTTAAGGACTGGAGAGACTTAGGATTTGCGCGTTATGCAAACAAGATGCATGATTGGAAAATCAATCTGTCTGGAATGTTCCACAAGGGTGCTGGTGGTAATAAGAATTATGATGGAAGCAGTAGACAGAGTGATCCAGAGAAGAACTGGAATTACTATGATAATCTGTTAGACGAAAGAAATAGGAGGGGTAGATAGTGCCTGCACGAAATAGAGATAATCGACCGAAGATACAGGCGTTACTTGACATTGAGAATATCTTTGGTGAAAGTACACGAGGATTAGGTCAGTTAGTGCTGACACTGTTTATTGTATTCCTACCTGTATTGTTTGTAGCATACACAGCTTTGTATCTGTATGTTCCGTTTCAGGTACTTATCATAGTGTGGATAATCTATGCTGTGCGCGTAACTCTGATTATAATGGGGAATGAGAGATCAAAGTTACGTGAATACAAGATGAAGCGCGACGATCAGTTTTCATTAACTGATGATATGGTTAACGTTAGATATATACATCCTCAAGGTTGTATAGAGTATATCAACGGTAATGTTGCATTTCTTGTTGTAACATATAATGACTCTTCGACGGATGTCTTGGCTAAGTCTCAACAGATTGACAGGTTCTTAGGTCTCTGTGTAGGGAAACATGCGTTTGACATTTATGTGCAGAATGATGTGAGTACAGATATATTGAATAATAAGTATGCGAATGTTACATTATTCCCAGATAGTGAAGCAGCTGAGGCCTTTATGGAAATCATCGACTATAATAGTGAGGTAGTCTCAAGCAGCTCTACACTTACGAGAAACATTATTATGGTGCGAGGATCTAAGTATCAGTGGAAAGAGATCTATGCCGATATACAGACAGCATTATCATCAGAGTCTGCTCGAGTGTTTAGGCAGTGCTACTTAGCTACAGATAGAGATGAAATCGAGAAGTATATTTCTCGTGATATTAACGGTTACGTCGATATTGAAGGTCTTACGCAGAAGAGATACTACACAGGAAACAAACATGGAGCAAAGATCATATCATATGATTACACTGACTTAGCAGCTGAAGAAACGGATAAAGACGCAGAACAGGAAGAGATGACGTCATTCATACCTAGGCTGTAGACATTTAATGTCGTACTGGTTAAATATCAGTACGACTAAATATGAACATGAAAAACTTCGTGCTTATATTTAGTCGTTGTACGTCAAGAAAACAATAGGTAGTTGAACCATACAAAATCAGGAGGATATAATTTATGAAGAAAACTACATTACTTTTAGGGTTAACAGTTGTTTGCTTAGCTGGATGCTCTCAGAAAGTAGGAGCACAGAGAGCAGCATTGGAAAAGAACATAGCTAAATGGGAAGACACTCAAGCGAAGTTTACAGAAGAGTTCAACAAGATTACTGTAGGTGACATTACATTCGAGTTGCCGACTGATGTAAATACAATGAAGACTCTGGGATTTACATCTGAGGATAATTTTGATTATGAGATACCCGACAGTGCTTGGTATACAGGAAGATTTGCAGCACCAAACGGGGCAACATTCCAGGTTGAGTTTACTCCGATCGCTGGAAAGAAAGTCATTGACTGTCCTATTATTGGAGTAACTGTAGATAGTACTTGCACAGCACAGGATAAGATCAAGTTTGCTTGCGGATTTAACTACAAATCATCAGAGAAAGACGCGAGATTAATCTTTGATCAGTTTACTGGAGATAAGTTAAATACAACGTACTTCACAACATACAATGGAGATTTCAATACAGAGCTTAATGCTTACTATTTCAATGGGGCTGTAGATATGATTACATTACGCTGCAATCAGACTCCAAGTGCTTGGTCACACATGACACAGTATGTAATTCCAGATAATTATGATCATGAAACACCTACATTATCAAGAGAGGAGTACGAGTCAATCAATGAGTCAGAAAAAGCTGAATGGGAAGCATCAACAGATACAGCAGCTGAAGCAGGCGCGGATGATAGCGTAAACGAAATTGAAATCACACTTCCAGATGAAGAAACGGAGGAGAGCAAGTGACTAATGCGGTAGTTGTTGTATCGGGAATAGTAGATGCAACTGTACAGGAATATCAGAAAGATGTCAAGTTCTATGTATTTAAAACACTTGAAGAGTTAGACGAGTATATACAGCATACACCTATTAGAGCAGGTACAATGTTCTTCACGAGGGATGTATTACCACTAAGAAATACTTCTTTGAACTTTCTCGTAGACATTCTTGATAGAGTATTCTTCAGAGTAGATCATATTATTTATATTACAGAACCAGGTTCAGATGAGATAGAGTCAGTTCAGTTCCTCATTGAAGACCAGGGTTACACTAATTGGGAAATCATCAAAGGTGCTCTAACAAGAGATTATGTAACATCAGTAATCAATGGTAGTGCAAGAGATGATTTTACTAACACTAAACGTAAAGCTGTTTATCGTATTCCAAAAGAATCTTATGTTCGTAATCGTACGAGACAGAGCGAGATTATGGGCGAAGAGGTATATAAGGACGATGATGAGCAGATACAGGAAATGCCAGATGAAAAGATGCCTGTATACGTTCCACCAGAGCGTGAAGTAACGTGTCAGTGTTATGATATAGTAGGTGACAACAATATCGAGCGTACAGCATTTACATTTATTATGGCTCAGTACCTTTCTACTCGTGGTAAGACGTTCTTGGTCGAGAGAGATTGGGAGTATCACACTCTTGGTGAGTGCTGTACAAAATCTGGCGTGCAGTGTGGCATCTTTTATATTGATGATTTAATGGCTGATCCGAGGTATACTTTGGAGAGAGTGTTAGATTGTCAAGAGAAGTTGGTAGTATTCTTGTGCAGGCGTAAGTTTAAGTTTAACTACAGCTTTGTGTTTAACTTACTGTATAGCAAACTTATTGGAAAGTTTACATATGCAGTGCGCGAAGATATCTATGGTGAAGAACCTACAGAAGGTAAGTATACAGTAGTATTTCCTAACACTATGGTTGGATTACTGAAGATGTGTCAGTTGATAAACATGAGTTTTATAAAGTACACAAAGTTTGTAGCAGTGCATATGGATACGTTGAAAGAACTCAGATTACCAACGGGAGCATCAATGAGAGTTCTTATTGAAGATGTGCTTAATACAAAAGATATTACATCAGTAGAACTTGTGTCTATAAGTTCGCTTAGGATGGGATCTAACGTTACATATGATTTGAGGAGTGTTTTATGGATTTAAAGAATAAGGATTACATCATAAAGGAGTTTCCGAAAGATGTAGAAGCCTTCGTGGATAGCAAGAATGTGTATTATTACCTGAGCTACACAGAGGATATATGTGTGAAAGAGCATTATGATAATGCACACTTTACAATGTCATACTTATGTTACAATGGTATACAAGCTGTGTTAGGTGCTGCTAGGGAGAATGAGTTAAGACAGTCTACAGATAGTAAGTATTGGGAGCATGGTGTTGAGGAGACGGTAAAGTATATCGAGCTAGATAATAGCACTGTGTTCGTAACGTATATAGACAATTGTGATCCATTTGTGAGCAAAGTAGTTGTGAAAGACGGAGCAGTGTCAAATTATGAGTTACCTGCTGATTTCGTTTACGATGTAGTCGACAAGAGCAGAGAAAGAAGACCGTTCACTGTATGGAAGGAGGTGCTGAGAAATGAAGTATGTAGCAGCTAAGGAGTTTGATAGTAGTGTAGTAATCAATGGTGCATACTGTGTCACTTCTATGAAAGATTTGTACAGTTGTATTATTGAGAAAGATGCTACTGAGCTGGAGATTAGAAAAGATTTTGCTGAAGAGTTTTTCACCCCTGCGAGTTTAGCTGAGTTCGTAAAGAATGTTAAGGAGATTAATCCGACATTACAGGTTATTACATCAGTAACGACTCAGAACTTCTTAACTGAGCAGGTACAAAAACTCAGCACTATTAAAGACACTTCGGAGTTTATCTATGTGCTGGAGAAAAATCCAAATGATGTGTTCTCAATTATTCAGGAGTTAACAGATTTCTACATGGGAGCGTACAGTGAGACTCTTGAAGCTAATAACAAGGTTTCTACGCAGCACTTGAAGATAGCCTCATTACAGAGACAGTTAGCTGAGAAGCAATCAGCATACGATGATTTGCTCAAGCGTGAACAGGAAGTAGAGAGTAGACTACACATTCTGATTTCAAGAATTAACTACCAGTACGGGCATAACATTAACATGGATACCTTGCTTGACGCTGCAGGTAACAGATATGATAAAGTGTTATACATCAAGGAAGTGTCTCGTGTACATTATACTGATACGTTCATTTATTATTTGCAGGAAATCATGCGTACTCTCTACAGCGTACCATGTAGGTTGTGTGTGATGGAGCCGTTCTATGCTTATGACAATATCAGACTCTACAAGGACTTGAAACCTAGTTGGGATTTGACGGCAGAAGATGTGTACAGTTCAGATGTGTTCATGGCTGGGTATCAGCCGACGCTTGTGCAGGATATTCTTAAGAACCCTTCAAACATTAGGTACCTAATCTTCTTAGACAGAGCAGGTGGATCTCAGGTTCATATTACTGGGGATAATGTGGAAACATACTACTGTGTATCTGATGAGAAAGACATGGAAGATTTCGAGGATAAATCTAGAATCATTTCCTACAGTACAGAGACATCAAATATTCCTCATATTCCAGGATTTGATCAGAAAACTAATGAGGAGAAAATGGGCGCTTACTCTTCGATGCCTTTGATGCAGCGAGTTATAGATGTTATGGAAGAGAGGTAAAATTTATAGTATGGGTTGATAAGTGCAAGGAAGATATTGAGCAGGCAGCTTGGATTACTGGTGTAACATTGGTTGCCACAGATGACACAACTGTCAATGGTAAAGAAGACGATCCGATATTATATTTAATGTTCGATAACAAAGGTCGTAAGGAAAGTCTTAAAAAGAGTTCAAAGAGAGTTTGTGTAAGTCTTTAGGAGAAGATCAACCATTTGCAGTATATCCTGCGCCCTATAGATTAGTGCGAGAGCTTAAGCCTGTATACGAATTAGGGGCGTGGAGATTATGATAATAGCATAGAGTAGAGGTGAAAACATGTCGTATATTATGGACCACAAAATAGAGATAGAGTATGCCGCTTGGGCATCAGCATCTAGTCGTGTTTATACGACACCAAGTTCACTTGAAGATGATTGTACGTACCCAGTACTCATAATATACGACGTGATAGGAAATGCTTATGATGTATTTGTGAAACTCATCAACAGATCTGTGCCGAGCAACAAGTTCTTGGTTGCATTAGCTGATAAGAAGTTGACAGAGAATGCTGTTTTATTAGTGTTAGAAGGAGATTGGGTGTATATACCGCTAAGTGAATAGAAGTTACATTATAAGATCGGTTGGCTACTAATAAACATTGGGAGGTGAAGATATGTCATATATTATGGAGCATAAAACAGAAATAGAAAATGCAGCTTGGGCGTCTGCGTCAAGAAGTGTGTACACTGTCTTGAGCTCATTAGAAGAGGATTGTAAGTATCCTGTGCTTATGGTTTATGATGTGACAGGAAAAGCTTATGATTGGTTCTTACGGCTTATTAATGAGTCAGTTCCGAGTAATAAATTTCTAGTAGTTCCAGTTGACAAGAAATTAGGAAAAGACGCTGTTGTGTTAGTAGAGAGGGGGACATGGGTATATGTTAACAGAGAATGATAAGAAGATAATTTCTGATATTGCTGTAAATACAAAAGCTTCAGTTGTGGCTATCGGTGATTATCCGATTTACGAGGATATGGATGTATACCCATTGTACATTGGTGTAAAAGATAAAGCGATCGTAGATGAGACAAAAAATACATTCTTAAGTAAATTATCAGATAAGATTAAAGAACAAGTCATACTGTCTGTATGCCCTATAGCATATGTAGATAGTAAGAAGAATGTATTTTATCGTAGAGGTACCAATTAATGGGTGGCAAGATACTTAAGTATTTATATGATAATCACACTCCTGGAGACACTATTTTACTACTGATATATTCCGCAGAGTTGGTTAAGGTTAAAGTAAGAAATCAGGGTAAACTATCTAAAGATAGTGTAAACGCTTATTACAGAGATATTGGAGTGAGCAATGTAGGCTCCTATCCTGATTTGCGTAACTGTCTTGTGCACGATATTTGCAACATTGAAGCTATTACTGACGCACTATCGGTATTCGATATTACAGTAATAGTAAAGATCGCGGATAGTTTTAATGTGAATGTATCTGAAGACATTATTAGTAATGATATAGACAATTTAGTTTCGTGGCTGAAGGAGTTAAATGAAAAAGAAGACTAAAGCAGCTGAGTTGAAGGCTAACAAGAAGCAGACAATAGCTGCAGATTTGAAAGCCAAAAACAAAGTTAAGAAAAAGAAAGACAGATTTATTAGAACACGAATGTGGGTATCGACATTGATATCTGCGGTGTTCAATGATCGAGGAACAATACCTCCAAATATAGGAAACAATATTTTAATTACAAACAACTTGTACGTTACGAAGTACTCACTAAACGCATTAATACAGGTCGGAGAGTTTTCAGACAACACTTATGTTGGATTTTGTTCAGACCTAATCAATACTGTGAAATCCAAAGTGCAGAATGTGATTGTAGATGTAACGATTAAAAATGTACCGTACTGGATTGATACAAGTGCATCAGGAATGAAGTCACGTGTGCATACGTGGGAAGCTATTCTCAATTCGCCCTATGCAACAGAACGACAAGCACATAGGGCTGCTAGGCAGTTATACACACTAGATGTTGCACAGAGTGGCGAGCAAATGTATAGATCTCGTGTTTACATCACGGTGAGGGCACAGAATGGTACAACATTAAATCAAGGAGTAAAAGCTGTCAGTGAGTATCTTAATCAGTGTGCAATGTATAAGAATATTCATAACAGCTTGAAAACACATCTAGATTATGTTGCAATGGTGTGTGATAGAAATACTAAAGAGACAAAACGTATGAGTTGGATGGTAACCTCACGACAAGTCCTATCAGAGTTATTTCCGCAGGTGCAGGGACTCAATGACACACACGGAACATTGTTTGGAATTACACGTGAAAACAATGCACCTTATTGGGTTGACTTGAGAAGTACAGCGAATGCAAAGAATGTGTACGTAGCAGCTAAATCTGGTTTTGGTAAAACATTCTGGGTAGCAGCTGCCTTAATAGACGGATACGCAGATAAGTTTAACATATGTATCATGGATATTAAAGGCACTGAGTTTACAGCTTTCACGAAAGCCTGTGGCGGTGTTGTACTCTCCATGAGAGCAGAAGATACACATTTTGTAAACACCTTCCTGATGGACAAAGATGAAGTTGTTGATGCAAATTATGGGGTATACTTTAACAGACGAATTAGTTTATCTAAGAGACGTATGCTGATCATGTGTCAGTTTACAAAAGATGACGTGGCGAAAGGTGAGGCACTTTTAGACGAATTCTTAACAGCGTTGTATAGGAACATAGGAGTTACAGCAGACAATCCGAACACATGGGTGCGTACTCGAGAATTACATCCGTATTATGTTTATGAAGCATTCGAGACTTATTGCTCAAGAGAGATTAAAGAGAAGTACGGGGAAGTAGCTCTCACTGCTCTATCAAGAATGAGGACCTATATGGATAGGCGAGGTAATAGTTCTCATATTCACAAAGATCAGTATGAGTATAAAGATGTGCTGGAGTCCAAAGTACTGACATTTGATTTTGGTATCCTGGAAAGCTCAGTTACAAGTGTTGATCCAGTAATATTCCAGTTGAGAATTATGGATATGGAGATCATTAACGATGAGTACGTATCCTATAAGAAGAGAAAAGGTGAGTGGACAATGAAAGTGCTCGAGGAGTCACAGGTATGTGCTGATTATCTGCTCGAGATTTATGTGCGTGAAATGACGTTACGTAGAGCACAGAACCAGGTTACATTTCTGCTTGGAAACTCAGTGGCAGCACTAAAGGACAATCCTGTGGCCAAACCTTTACTTGAGTCTATCAACGTGTTAATTTTAGGTGTACTCAATGATAGTAGTCAGCGCTATCTTGTACAGGAGTATGACTTAGGAGAAGAGAATAAACGGAAGCTCGAATTAATAGCTGGCGACACAAGATACATTCACAACTTCCTACTGGTAAACAGGATGCAGCAGGATGCAACTACAGCAATTGTAAAAGCGTATGTTCCTAAGAAAGTAGTGGGTGGAAAATTATTTAAAGTAGTAGATACGCAGTAAGAGGAGGACTTATAAGATGCTGAAGAGAGCAAACTCAAGAATGGAAGATGAAGATTACGACGTAAATGATTTTGATGACGATGATGAAACCGTTGAGAGACCAGCAAAGAAAATGAAAGGTAAGAAGCAGAAACCAGTGAAACAGGAGAAAGCGCCAAAGGAAAGAAAACCAAGTGGTTTCTTCGCTGATGAAGTATATGCAGCTGAGCAGGGTAAAGTAAATAGCATCATGTATTTCGTTACATCAGTGGCATGTATTCCGTTGTTCATTCCTATGATTTTATTTGGTGGTGGATATGCGAGAAAAGCTAAAGCTTATATGGAAGAAACAGGTGATACTGAAGGTATTGGTTTCCTGGCAGCTGGTAAAGCTATTCGTAGTGTGATGATAACGATGTTTATAATCGCACTTATCATCGCACTCATGTTTATTATAGCTCTCATTATTGGCGTGGCAGCTTTTCCGTACATGTAAGATATAGATTTAATGTGGGAGTGAATGATAGCACTCCCACAGATAAAAGAGGTTATGTCAATTGACTAAAGAAGAAAAGATTACATTAGCGTTAATAACGATACTTGCTGTGTGTAGTATCACTTTCATAGGACTGTTCGTGTACCTTAGAAGTGGTGCAACAAGAACCAGGATAATAGTTGACTGGAACTCTCCTAAGTTTATTGGAGAAAGATCCGGGCATTACACCGCTATATTCGCTAAGACAAAACTTGATGAGGAAGTTGATGATGATGTTAAGAAAGAGTTTACTGATATTAAAGATGATTTCGCGGAAGCTCATAGTAACGCAGAGTTAATCAGACTGTATGGTATATCTTTCAAGGAAAATACATTAAGCGATTTGGCGATAGAGTGTAACACAAAACTATTTGACATGTGTAATAAGTATTATCTCGTTACATATGGTGGTCAGCAAGTATCACCGTTAATACCGATGGCAATATCTAATATAGAGACTCCTGGACGAGCAGATCATAAAGTGACATATTGCTCGCTGTTCCCTTCTAAGTTGATAGAAATAACAGCAGCTGATCAAATGGAGAATATGTCATGTATTGTTGTAATGGAGAGTCCAGAGTTATTTGCAGCTTTAGCTTCAGATCACTGGACAAGAGATAGAGGATCTCTACAGATGAATCCAACATACGGAACAGAATATGAGTCATATAATTCTTTAATGGGACCATCAGAAGCGGAGATACTCTCTAATGTGCAAAACATGGGAATTGATTTAAAGTACTACGCTGCATATGAAGCAAGAAACAACAGAAATATATCTGGTGAAGAATGGTTAAAACAAATATCATCAGCTCCAGGAGACCGTTACAATATCAGAGATAGTCTATTGCGATTAGCGGCAGCTTCACAGGCACATGTTGATCAGTATGCATCGCAGTATGAGATTAACAGCGATTATGAAATGATGTGTTTAATAGGTATGTCGCATAACGCAGGAAGCGTTTGGAACCCTGAGTATGTTAGCTCTAAGATCGGCAACTGGAGAAGTGGTAGTATAGCGCATAGATATTGCACACAGGTATCATCACAGGAGTTCGTACGAAAGATAAAGAAGCTTTGTACAAGTAGATTAGAGGAAGCTCGCAATACAGGAGCAGATATACCTATGACGCTAGACAGAGCAGTAGCAAGGCAATTATTCGAGGAAGGAGTAAGTGAAGGTCTGGTCAGTGATTATAGGACTTATGTATACGAGGGTAACTACTATGAAGTTACATTCTGTTATCCAATACAAGTGTTGTATAATTACATAATGCTGGGTCTGGTATACAGTGGATACTAATGAGATATAAAAGAGATTTACGTGGTATTAAGCTGAGACAGCAGAGAGATGCAGCTTTGAATACTCTTTCTAAGATACCAAAGAGAATACCGCCGTGGGGTTGGTTATTACTACTGATATTTTCTCTGTTATTGTTTACATGCTTCTATATGGGAAGTAACATCTTCTCTGATCCGGAGTATGTTCAGCTTGACAACAGTACAGTAGCTGACAGGAATATTAAACAAGTAGTGATTAACAGTGATGTGTCTGAAACAGAGTCAGTTGCAAATAACGAAAAGAGTAGTACATCTGTAGATGTTAATCTTGGACAAGGAAAGCTTGTAACAGACACAGCCAAGAACCCACTTGGACTTCCTATCTATGACGGATATACACATGAGGGCGAGTACTTCGATGTAGACTTCAGCAGATTTTGGAACAGCGGTGATGTTATGAGTGGATTAGGAGATTACGATAGCACGGAGAAAAGTCACATCATCTCATTTGAAGGAGCCAGCAACTCTAAAGTAAAACCACTTGAGCAAATAAATCAGTATCGCACATACGAGGGAAGAATAGTAGTAGCTTTAGCTCCTGGAGTAATTATAGATCCGGAAATATATGAACCAATGATTGATTCGTTCTGGGCAAATCCAGATAAGTATACATATAGAGCAGACTGGACTAAAGGAACATCAGCAATTGTTTATAAGTCTGGTATATGGGATAAGCGTCAGATTGGTATGTACGTAGACTGTGTACTCGAGGATGGTACAGTTATCGCGTTGGTCTTAGGTGACGAGAAAGCATTGCATAAAGGACTCTATAGCAATAATGAATATTGTTTTGATTATGAGATGAAGGGTTACGCACATGTGCGTCAAGGCAAGAATTCATTATCTAAGACATATAGCATTATAGAGTTATGTGGATCTGGTAATGGAAAGAAAGCTGAGTTGAACTTAGCAGGTAACCGTATAGTAAAGTTTCGGTGTTATAAAGACACTATGTTTAGGTATGGAGCATGAGTAAAAAATTAGTAGCAGGTGTTGTGATAGGAATAGGACTTCTCGTAGGTCTAAGTGTGATGTTAGTAGCTGAGCTGAAGCATAAATATGACACACCTATTGAAACAGAAGTAGAAGAGAGTGAGAACGAGTTAGTGATGCCAACTTCTCAGAATGATGATTACGAGACTGTGGGTGAGAACCAAGAGTCAGTAACTATCGAAGGAGTTACATATGTAGCGAACCTTAACGATTATATTGATGTGGAGAAGTTCGCAGAAGCAGTAAGTCAGTACGGTGAAGTCACAGTCACTTCATATGGTGGTGGAATTGGTGGTGAGTTCATAGTAACGATATATACTGATAGTGGAGAATACACAGGCGTGTGGGATGATCCAAATGGAGTATGGTACGAAAGTAAAGATGATTACAAAGGTGATGTAGATGCAAACTAGAAATAAAATACTGGTCGCAACATGTCTGTGCTTAGTTGGGTTCGCAGGATTTTTCATATCAACTGGGCAGGCAGATAAAGATGATATTATAAGTAAATACAGACAAACATCTAATGGTAGCTATTACCAGAAAGAGTTGCGAGTAAGTGAAATACTCTTAGATGATAATTCTTCCGATGGGAATAACCAGTCTGGAGATTTACAGTATGCTTCACAGCCTACAGATAATAATGTTGATTCATGGATAAACTATATTACAGCGAGTCAAATGAGTGATACGCGAAAGGGTATAGTTCTCGAGGCACTCGACACAATAAAGAAGCATTGTATTTATCATCAGTTAAGAGCAGGACAAGGGTCACCTAAAGGTTGTATGGGTGGTTGCGATAAAGAGTCTGTTGGAGAGTATGATTTTGCAACACAAGCAGATTATAAGCTTGCAGATCCATTATATCTCGACTGTTCATTCTTTGTGAAGCATTGCTATTACACAGGTGGTTATGATATAGCTTCGAGTAACACCGCGATGTTGTATACAAATGCGGAGTTCACTACGTTAGGCAAAGAGAGTCTAGTTCCAGGAGATATAGCTGTTAGAAAAGGTCACACATTAATATATTTAGGTACGACAACAGATGGGCAATTAGCTTGGGCTGAGATGCAGAATCATGCAGGCGACTCTACTATAAGAATTAGTGCGCTAGATGCAAGGTATATTTATCGTAGATATGGTGCATTAGCTATGGATACAACATTTATTGGAGCGCAGAGAACAATTTCATCAACACAGCAGAATAAGTTAAGAACATATCTGGTTCAGTGGAATATGGGATTGGAGTATGCGGATACTACGGCAATAAGAAATGAAAGTCTTAACGAGTACGTGTATATTAGTCGTGGACACGATGCTATTGTATAGTATTTTGAACAGGAGAAACTATGAGAAAAGCAATTATAGCTCTCGTTGTTGCGGGAGTAGTTATTACAGTCGTTGGAAGTGTAGGGTATATTAAGCATCTAAGAAACAAGTCATATGTAAATGTGATGCCTAGAGTAGAAATGACAGCAGAGTATAAAGTACCAGAGAGTGTTAGTCATGACGAAATGTCAGAGGAGTCAAGCAGAAAGAAACAGGAGTACAGTGATACAACAATCTGTGCGACATTCGATGCGCAGATTAGAGGTTATTGCGAGCAGGCGTTCGGAGAATATTTACCGGCTCTGCAGGATGCATATAAGCTAATCAACGATCTCGGTTACGAGTATTTTGCAGCGTATGGAACTGACGATCAGTACACAGAAGTGACTGATAACAAGTTGGAGTTAACTGTATATCTCCCTGGAAATAGAGCGCGTCTTTCTATTACGAGAGATGGGGATAAGTACACAACAAGTATGAGAATTCTTGAAGATTCAGAGTATTTGGTTCTCGACGATGTAGAGGAGACTGAGACGTCTGACGCTAACTACTTCACAGTAGATACTTCACCTTCCACAATTGAAGGATATGAAACAGTAGCATACGATGGTGATTTGTATGATATTAGCAGTGAAATTTTAGCTGATGCTTTTAGTGGAGATGTAGTAGAGAAAGCTAATGAGTATCTCGGAACTTTGAATGCGTTATCAGCTCCATATATTATGCTGAATGAGTCAGACTTAACGGAAGCAACTGCTATCGGAAGTCAGGGTAATATCAGGATAGAGTATGGTGATTATATCGTAGACATCACAGGCACAAATACTTATATAGTTAAATTGTATCAGAAAATACAGCAGTAGAAAATCAGCGTACATCAAGAAAAACATGTATACCCTTAGCATATAATAATAAGGAAAAACAAATGACATGGAGGAAATGTACAATGAAGTTACACGTAATGTTTTTAGCAGCTTTAATAGCAGCAAGTGTTATTACTGGATGTAGTAAAATCGAGAAGAACATTCAGAACAATATGTCCACAGCTCTCTATACAGCAGTTACTGAGAATTGCGAGGACAAAAAGTCAATTGTAAAAGTTTACAACAATCTGCGTAGTCTTAATCTTAACAAGCCGTATTCTGAGTATGGTGATATCGAAGTATCTGATGGCATAATTATGTTTAACGTTGTGGATAAAACAGGTAAGGTGCTCAACTGTCAGTACGACGGCACAGTGTTCAAATCAAAGGGAGAGGTATCTTCAACTGATAAACAAGATATAGATAAAATTGTTAAAGAGCAGTTTGGTTATGACATAGACTACACAGTTGAAAGTACATATGAGAAGGGTATTTTAGTTCACTTACAAGGAGTAACTTACACATGGAAGAACAACACTCTGGAAATGGTGAAGTAATGCTGTTCAGTTACCTATTTGGAGTAGTTGCTGGATTGGCAATAAGTTTGATCTTGGTCACTCTAGTAGCTACGACTGATGTTTATCTGAGACAGCAGAGATACAACGAGATGCAACAATCTTTAGATGCAAAAACAGCACAAGAGAAATTGGAGGCTGAAGGATATGAATAGAATTATGGTTCGTATAATGTTTGCAGTAGCATTAATAACGGTAGGTGTAGGAGTTTACATCTATTTTGTAAATAGTAGTCCAGATCCAGTGAAAGCTGTGCAGTATATTTACAAGCGCTACGATCCAACTAAAAGGGTGTTCAATGATCTGACAAATGAGTTAGGATTTGATGGGCTTGATTCTCTAGGTTATGATCAGATAGATAATGAGACAGTGCGTATTCGTTGGGGGAATAACCATTATGCATTCGATATTAAGGTTAAAGATCTGGAGAACGAAGAGTTGATGAAGATGCTTAACAGAATGGGAATGACTATTGATCTAAAACAGGACGAAGAAACCAAGACAAACACATTCATAGTGAAATATCGAGGGGATAGAGTAGCAGAATATGATTTACAAGTAGGTGGTAACAAGTGGCGGAAATAGTCAGAGAGTTTATAGAAACATTCATAGTAGAAACAGTAATGCCAACAGGTAAGAACTTACTAATGACAATGAAGTTCGTAGGACTTATCACTGTTATGACGTTATTATGCAAGCTGATAGGAATACCTGCTTATTTTAGTGTAAGTGGATGCTTGTTAGCTTTATTGTTACTTCTTGTTATTCTTATACTGGAAAGGAAAGAGTATAAAGAAGTGCAGGAGTTCTATGATGAATTAGAAAGGAGAGGTAAAGATGAGATATCTAAATTGCATAGAAATGTTAAATTATATCTTGACAAAAATTCTCAAGGCGGACAGCAGGAGTCCGGTTCCGACATCGAAGATGAATGAGTTACTCACTTGTTTCAGAAGTCTGAAAGATATGCTGAACGATGAACAGATTAGTGATCCGATGGTTACAGTCCGCATGGATGATTTGATGCGCGCAACTCTGGTTGTTATGGACACTTCTATTGGAATGACAAATCTTACGGAAGAGATGAAGTCTAGCCTTATCGAAGGTGTTAATGAAATTAAAACTGGAGTTGGTATTGAAGCATACAACTACTATTGTGTGACCGAGTTTGAACCGACTGACCAGACAAGATCAATTTTCTTAGAGATAGCTGAGGTTGCAGCCCAGAACGGATTACTTTAGGAGGTAGATAAATGATAGCTGATATGGTAAGTCTTGAAGCTACTGTGTTATCATTCGAGACAGTGCTTAAGATTGAGTATGAAGAACAGAGTGCAAAGAAAGTTGTTGAAAGTTCTATTAAGAAACTAGAGAATGCCTATGGAGTGAGAATGCAGGGAAAGAGCCTGTACGATTTGGAAGCTGAGAATATCAATGTTGCACCTGTTGTAAATAACATTTTACTACAGGTTCTTGAAGCGACAAAGAACATGTCATTCCTGTTTATGTCAGGAATGTACAGACATGACGTGCCAGTGTCTCTGAGTACAGTGAAGTACTTAGGGCTTGGAAAAGAAGCAATCCAGACAATCTTACGTTATTTCCAGAACATGGACGAGTACTACCTAGCAGGTAACTCAGTGTCTCAGATTATGTTAGGTCTTGATAGTATTGACATGTCAATTGTAAAGAGATTACTGATTATTATGCTGGTACTTGATGAGCTGGGAATTAAAGAAGCAGTGGCAATCATCGCTCAGTATCTGTACTACGGAAACGTGTGGGAAGATAAAACAAAATAAGGAGTTATTATGGTACTTAAGATAAGTAACGATACGTCAATAGAAGAGGGTGTATTTAAAGTACCGTACTCTTGGCTTTTAAATAAGTCAGTTCACTTGTACTTAGCTTGCAACAAATGGGATAAGTTAATTGTGGACATGTCAGAAGACATACCAGAAGGTGTACTTAAGTACATTATCATGAAAAGTTCTGACAAGCAGGTTACACTTCCTTCAGAGGTAACTCCTAAGGTAGTCGTACTGTTGTGTGAGATGTACCAGGAAAAAGCAGGGACAATAAGAAAATATGCGATGCTTAAGAAAGACTTAAGTGTACTGTTTTAGAGATAGGAGAAGATGTTATGAGAAACGAAAACTATTTAACAGAATTAGCAAACCTTTTTAAGAAACACGGAATTAAGGCAGTATATGCGAATTGCAGGTTCGTTCCAAGACCAATGCGTAATCCGGTACTGTATACATCTGGGAAACTTGATGCGGAAGCAAAGAAAGAAATTCAGGATTATCTCACTTCTACAAGCCTGGATCACAGCGGATCTTTTAGCTTCAATAGCCTTACAGCTCCTCATAAAGAGGATATGATTTACAAGAATGGTGAGTTTCTTATCAAGGAAAGAGTAGAGGTGTTCTCATAATGAAATACTGCCCTAAGTGTGGTAACACTGGCGTTCTGATAGATGGAACACCATGTGACTGCAAACTTAAGTTAAGTGATTTGTATAGTGGAGTTGAGTGTTTGGAAATTCCAGAAGCATACAGAGGTTTGGAGTTCGACAAGATATTTCTTCCTAGTAAACTCGGGGATGCTTATAAGAACTACATGGATAATGTTTACAATCAGTTAATAAGTATGCGGTGGAAATGTAAGAATGCGATTATATGCTCACCTGCTCAGAGTGGTAAAACAATCTTAGCTTATACTGTTATCAAGGAATTGTTCAGAAGAGAAATAGAAGTATTCCCACTTATGGATATTCTTGAGATAAGAAAGGTTATGCAGGACTTGGAGTACAACAAACAACAATCTATGGGAGTTGATAATCCAATGAGATTATACACAGCACCATACCTGTTTGCAGTAATGCCGCCAATGACTAACTATGACACATTCGACACAGCGGCGATGCTTATAGCTAGAAGAACACGTCGAGGAAACTCCACCGTACTCCTATACGAAGGGACATGGAACCAGCTAGTTGCTGGCGATACGAAGAAGTCTCTGAAGAATATGGAAGGAAATGGATCGCTCAATACAATAGAAGTAAACAGTTGGTACGTGCAGGAGGATAAAGCATGAAATGTGTAGCATACGTTGATGGGTCATTCAAATATGCGAGAGAGCCTGAGACGGGGAAAGAAGTCGGCGTCTATGGTTCAGGAGCGTACATGCAGTTTGAATGGTCTGTAGAGCCTATATTGACATCATTTGGTGGAAGTGATCCAGGATTTGCCAGATTACGAAATGTGGCTGGAGAGTTAAGAGCGGCATTATATGTAATCCAGCAGGTGGTAATGATGGACGTCAAAGAACTTACTCTGGATCTTTACTACGATTATGATGGGATAGAGAAGTGGGTCACAGGAGAGTGGAAAGCAAATAAGCCAGAGACTCAGTACTATCGAGATGAAGTGAGAAAGATTATGGAGAAAGTCAAAATTACATTTCATCACGTTAAAGGACATACGGGTGTGTTTGGTAACGAAACAGCTGACAGGCTAGCAAATCAGGGTTGCAGAGAAGAAGCAATTAAACTTGGGCTAGTCATGTAAGAAAGGAACTTATGAACGAAATATTTGCAAACTTTATTTCCAGGAATAAAGAAGATGATGACTTGAGAGTAGGACACATTATGTGGTTCGATGATACATTCCCGGACAGTGAGTTTACTGGGGATGATTTAGTCATGAAGAAGTATTGTGCATATTGTGCAGCTCTTGAAGTACCTATGAAGTTACAGTACTTTCAGACATTCATGTCAACTGAACTGAAACGCCTGTTAATTGAAACAGGTGTGAGAGTTCCTGGAACAGATAGTTTGAACTATGACGAACCTACAGGACTTGAAACTGCTTACCAGGTATCTACACAGTATTTACAGGATCAGTTCAGAATACTTGAAACATATGATGCTGATGTAAATGACTTCAAAGTTGCAGCAGACTCTTTCATGAAATCTCGATTATCTTCTAGGTTAGTAGATGAACTCGGAAAGACTTATGATACTTTATCTGGAAGTGAAGATGCTTACAAAGCAGCTGAGTATGCATTAGATAATTTAATCATGTTAAGAGATATTTATGATACGGACCAGCTTGATGAGTTAGAGGATGCAGAGTCTTCGGTGCATGGAGATTTCGAGTTTATTTGCGATACAGGTATTCCAGTGATTGATGATGATATCGGTGGTCTGTATACATGTCAGCTAATGGGTGTAGAAGCACAGCCTGGTGTCGGTAAAACACGTATGGCGCTCGGAGTATGGGCGTACAGGTGTGCGGTCTTATATCATAAAAATGTAATCTACTACCAGCTTGAGCAATCAAGGGCAGAAGCTGAAGCTATGCTGGTAGCTAGACATGTGTACGCAATGTATGGATTACAGGTATCTGACTCAATGATATTACGTGGGAGAGTTCCAGAAGAGTTGCAGAGTAAAGTAGCTGCAGCAAAGATTGATTTATTCCAATCTGGAAAGTACGGAAAGATATATATCAAGCACGGCGATTTGTTCTATGAAACCATGACTCAGACATTTAAGCAAGACGACAAGTTACATGGTCCTTTTGACTTAATAGCTGTAGATTACATGGGATTAATCGAGCAGAAGCCTGCTAAGTATCAGAAGGAGATACTTGAGTATCAGGTAATCTCTAGGGCGTTCAGAAAGTTCAAGAGATATGTAGAGAGAAGACATAAAGGAGGAATAGCTGTATCGCAGTTTAACCAGAAAGGTATTGATGCTGGTAAATCAGATAAAGAGATTTCAACAGACATGGCACAAGGTGGTATCGCAGTATACAGAAATACAGATAATAACTTGGCACTGTCAAGATCTGAGACAATGAAAGCTCAGCAGAAGTTAAGAGTGTCACAGCCTAAGATCAGAGGTACTGCTGGATTTGGAACTACAGTTATTGACACAAGATTAGGTATCTCGCTCTTCTACCAGAATACTCAACAGAAATTGTAACGAAAGGAGTCAGTATGGATATTGCAGTAGCACGAAAGTTAGCCGCTACCGGTATGAGCCAGGCGACTGATATTATCGAGAAGATTAACGCTGTTGAAAGACAGCCTAGGCATTTAGATGGTCCACCTGACAAGTTCAGGACATATCGTGTGGACCAGAGTCGAATAACTCCATTCGGTGTGTACCGAGATTATAGCACTGCTTACAAGCAGTTATATGGATCAAACAAACCGAAAGACTCGGTAATCGTAATTAACGGAGAAGAGGTCAACTGCTCTTATAGAACTCTTATCATGATGAAATCTCTTATTTATTGTGGTGTGTGTAGATCAGCAGATAGAGCAGCAGCATGCAAGGAGTTATTCGGAGCAATAATTAGTAGACGTAAAAATGGACAGCTCGCAGAGGATGCATACATTGCATCACTGAGAGCCACTGGAGATTATCACAGAGATGAAATAGTACGAGCTATTCTTGACAATGTGTTCACAGATAAAGAGCGTATTGAAATCTCAGCGAAGTCTGCTATGAAAGATAAGTACAACAAGGCAGTTTTAAGTAGACTTGAATGTAATACAGTAGATGAATATGATGAGGAGATTACTAAACTTTACAAGAAGGCTTGTGCCGATCCAGACTTTAAAGTACAGCGTACTAAAGGTCGCGAGTATAACGCTCTTATGTATCTCACTAAGTAATGTTGCTTACGCAGATGATTACAAACCTGTTTCTGAGCAGTATGAGAACTTAGGTGTGGTGCAGTGTCCTAAGTATTTGAACATCCGCCAATCGCCTAATCAGAAGAGTACAGTAGTTGGGTTGATAATAAACAATGGGGCTTGCGAGATTAAAGCTACGAGCGATGAGTGGTATGCAATAAAGTCAGGAAATATCTCAGGATACGTGCTGTCAAAGTATGTAGTGACTGGGAAGAAAGCATTAGAGTTGGCAAACAGTGTAGCTGTGAAAAGAGTTCGTGTTTCCGGACTCACACCTATCTACTCAGAGAGGACAACAGGATCGAAGGTGTGGGACAACGCAATATCTGGGTCTGAGTATGATGTGACAGATGATGTAGATACGTGGTATACAATAGACTTGGACGGAGCGGTTGGCTATATGGTGAAGTCAGAGATGCTTACGCCTGTGATGTCATTGAACACAGCTACACCAACTTCTAACTTAGAACACTTGGACAGTACAAGGTATAATCTTGTAAAGTGTGCTATGAAGTATTTGGGTAATAAGTATGTATGGGGTGGTGAAAACCCAAATACAGGTATTGATTGCTCAGCATTCGTGAGATGGTGTTATGCACAAACAACAGACGTGAGATTACCAAGAGTGTCATATGAGCAGTGTTATGTAGGGGAAAAGATAACATCCATGGAAATGCTTCCTGGAGATTTAATCTTTTATGCAGATAATAGCGGAAGAGTAGGTCACGTTGCTATGTATATTGGAAATGGAACGATAATACACGCGGCGAGTTCAAGGTCTGGTATTAGGTTATCTGCATGGAATTATAGAACACCAAAATATATAAGGAGAGTATTATGATCAATAGGTTGTTGGTCTTTTTAGGAGAGTATCACAGAACTGGTAGATTAACTAATTATCTTATCGGTAGACCGATACAAAGAGTGGAGTCATTTCCACATACGTTAGAGGGATACATTAACAGGTTTAGAGTTAATGACGAAACTGCTATGACACAGATTTACAGTGTAGCACTCGCTATTGCGAATATGGTAACAGTAGAGGATATGAACTTCTTTATTGTTACAGCGAAGTTAGCAGGTATTCTGAATAATCAGGTAGATTATCGAGAAGAAGCCATGCGCGAGTTTATCGACATTGTATTGGAATGTAGCAGGGAAGAGAAAGCTAACAGAATTAACCAGAGAGTTGGATACGAGAAGTTAAGTGATGCAGTACAGAATACTCTCGATGATGCTGGTATTAAGAACGATAATGATATCGCTTTGGTATTGATTCATCCCAGTCCTATTCCAGGACTTACTAAAGCTGGTTGGGAAGAAATTCTAAGAACATTCAAAGATCATAGAAGCTATAGTGATTTGAAGTTTGAACCAGATATCGATCTTTTAATCTTTAATAAGCTTAAAGGATTTGGTGGCTTCATAGGAAAAAGCTGGATTGATTGGGTTGATTTGTATAAGACGAGCAGGTCTGTAGCGAAAGCAAGAGATACACTACACTATAAGATGTGTAAGTATTTCACAGATGTAATGTATAAGCAGAAAGATCCAACTCTGTCAGACATGCTGCTCACTCTCATGTGGTTCTATGGTGGCTTCGACTTAAGACGAGCAAAAGAGTACGAGTCTGTAGATGCAGTCATTGAGTATAAGGGGTTATCAGACGAAGAAGCAATTAACTATATCGCAGACGACTTCTCTAAGAAAGGTTTCCGTACAGAGTCTGGACAGTTGACTAAAGTTCTGAAAGACATTAGAAGTGGAGAACTTGAGAGAAGAAACGTTAAGCTGTACCAGCATTTAATGAAGGCTCAGAATTTCGAGAATGCAACTGTTGAAGGACTGGCGAAGCAGTGTTGTATGAAAGAGAGAGATTTACAGCGGTTACTTGATTTATATACAGCAGGAGGTGGTTTGTGTGCATGAGACAGAACAACCATATTTTTATGCAGGAGTAGTAACAAGCAAAGACGATAAAGAGTATCAAGAAACAGGAAGTATTCTTACAGACTGTATTCAGTTAGCGAGTCCTTTTGAGTTGCAAACAAAGAATAGACTATTGCTTGACAGAATTAAGCCTGAAGAAGGTTGTACGTACTCTATCTACTTAGCAAGCGCAGGACAGACATTGGGTGTCAGAGAAGCTGGCGCTTGGGAGAATGGAGATAAGAAGTATCGAGCATGTATTAGAAAGCATGGTATCGCATATGCTACAACTAATAGCTTCGGAAAGTTATATATTAGTGATAAGAAGTATCAGACTCTTCTCGACATTAACTATTACGTGACACATGGTGTACCAAAATATGTGGTGATTGACAATTCGTTTGAGACTGGAAAAGAGGAAGGATCGTACTGCTTCGAGACAGGTAATAATTTAGTCTCAATCATGCGTTACATACCGTACATAGGAGATCACGCATATATTGCTTTCTTACGTGATGACTCGTTTGAGGTTAACACAGTAAGTCAGACTGTAGATGGGGACATCGGAGTAACTGCAAGACCTGTTGATAGAAGCGACGTATCAGTTGTTTGCAATCTCCTGTGGGACGAGAAGCTGAACCGTTACATCAATGGATCGGGAACACCGTGGATAGAACTTCTTACAGAGACAATGGAGGTTACAGAAGAGTGAGAGTATTATTTTTACCAGATCTCTTTACTACTCCAGAGATGTATAAAGAGTTCGCAGATAAACTTGAAGCAGATGTGCATAGATATAGAGCTGATACACTGAAGAACAGAGTTACAGAAGTACGTGGCGTATTATATGGCGGAAAGTATGATATAGTTATAGGCTTTGGTGCAGGGGCAACAATAGCTTTGAAGGCAGCTCAGAAAGAGAAATTAATTCTCGTAAACCCAATATTGGAAGGAAGTATCACAAAGCTAAGCAGGTGGTTTGACAAGGCGGGAATGGATGCAATGAGATTAACGAATGTCTCCTCAAAACTCCTACTGAAGTTCTTTGTAAGGAAATGGTCACACATTAGACCTGAACTGGTGAAAGAGTTTCGTAAGTGTGACTTGAACAAAACCTTGCATTATATTGATGAGTTGAAAGCTTTCAAGGAAGAAAAGATACATGCAGATAATCTCGTTGGTGTGCTACTAAGTGACGAAGACAGAATTTGTTCTAAAGAAGTTTCAGAGTCATTTGCAAAGAAGCATGGGTGTACTGCTACAGAGAAAATGTCAGGGGGTCATTTAATTATGTTTGACAATTCTTATGATCTTATACGCGAGTTATCAGAGGTGATGAAGAGGTGTTAGTGCTTCATCTGGTTATTTCTGCTTTAATAGCAGTGTTGTCTGTAGTTATCGTGTGTATAGCACATAGCAAGGTTGTGGAACACGATATTGAAGAGTTGAAGAAAAATCCAATACTAATTGAAGCTCGCCACCACTCCTATATTCCATTGTTTGTTAGCGTGGAACTTGATGAAGACGAGTATGAAGATTTTGATTTTGATAAGTATGCTCAGAAAGTTGCGAAGACTTGCCAAGGGAAACTGCAGAACCGTATCGATAGAATTCTGTGGTGGTCTGACTTCTCAAGTACTAAGTTTGATAACGAGGTTAACAAACTATCTCACACAGCAAGAACAAGAGCAGCAAGGAAATATCTTACTACACTTAAACCGAAGAATATGTCAGCATTAATTATAACTAAGAACCTGAGGAACAGTATGACTTCAGAGAGCAAGAGTTATACATGGGCTATCGCTCAAAAATACATCAATAACACGAGATTCACTTCTATTGATCCGCAGACTAGGTTTGCTGTTATGAAGCACGATAACTTCAAATGCACACATTGTGGTCGCTTCGGTCTTGATGTGGAGTTACACGTAATGAGAGATAACATGGGATATTACACAACTGTGTGTAAAGATTGTTATAAAGAGCTCAACTCTGAAACATAGGTGTATTAAGAAAACTAAACCTGTTATTACATATAAAAATAACCAAAGATAAGGAGGTTTCAGAATTGAGTAGAGACATTAGATGGTTCAGAGATAAGTATGATTTCCTCAGCAACTCTTACCAGGCTCCAGTCACGTACGAGGGAATTACCTATGACAGTAGTGAGTGCGCCTTTCAGGCACAGAAGACTCTAGACAATGAAGTACGTAAAACATTTCAGCATATGACACCGATAGCTGCTAAGAAAGCAGGAAAAAGCGTACAGCTCAGAGATAAATGGGACGACATCAAAGGTGTTATTATGTTTGAAATTGTACGACAGAAATTTCTTCAGCATCCAGATCTAGCAGAGAAACTTTTAGCGACAGGCGAAGGTTATCTGGAGGACAATAGTAGCTGGGTAGGTGATAGGTACTTTGGAGTTGTAAGTGGTGTAGGTGGGAATGTTCTTGGTTGCAGCTTGATGATTGTTCGCGAAGAACTCAAAAAGCGTAAACAGGGTATCGCACCTAAGGAAGTTCATCTTTGTAACATCGCACTGATACCAAACTTCCCAGTCTACTTAGATAACTTGGATTTGTGGATGAAAGAAGAGTATAACAAAGAATATATTCTTCATAATTCAAACATTGAGGTTGCTGAAACAGAGTTTGGTACAACAGTGCGTCTTATTAATACATTAGCGTGTTCAGCTCATGAAGCTTTTGGTTTACTTATGAAGTGTCTTAGTCTTGGACAGTATCTGATAAAGAGCGTAGAGGAGTTGGATAAATTTTTCGAGACACACGATCAGAGCTTTTTAGAGTTTCTTGAAGACGCTGTAGATGATTGGGAATGTGTGGCTGATAAACTTAGAAGAACTCAGGGATATCTTGTTCATGAGGATGAAGAGCTTGAAGAGGCATTATTAATGGATCCTGAAGGATTTGTAGGTCCCTGGATGGAAGAAGTTTTATTTCAGATAATAGAGCAGGGACCGAGTGATAATGTAGATGCTTGGGGGATATTTAGTGTATTCAATGTATTCTAAGGGGATATTGATAGGACACGATGTTAGCGCTACTGATGCTTTTCGTAACCTAGCTACAAGGGAAAGCGCCGTTAAGGAAGTATATGAGACATTAGTACATTTTGGCACTGAAGAGCATACAGATTGTATACTAGATGCTTGGGATTTCGGTTGGCTTCCACAATCTTGTGTTAATTTGCGTAGTAAACTCGCAACAGATTTAGTTACACGAACTTTGAGTAAGTTAACTTAATCAGTAAATTAAGTGAGATGTGATATCACCTCTCACTGTATATAGTAAAGGAGATTTGATTATGAATGTAGGAACTTTAAAGAAATATTTAAGTAAGTATGATGATAATATGGAAGTGAGATTACACGATTTCGATGGACTTCCAGTGTTATTTACATGTGCACTTAAAGATGTAGATGCTGTGTATTTACAGACTGAAGCAGATGTTGATATGGCAGATGAAATTCAGTCAAGATTAAACTTAATCAAGTCCGGAGAGTGTGACGACTTAATCGTGTACGCACAGATGCTGGAACAGGGAATAACAGCAGATATGGTAAGAAAGTATATTGGCGAAGATGAAGCTCATGAAGTAGAGATTGGTTTTCTTAGATTAGGAGGGTTACGTAGTGTTTACGGAAAGTGATAGATTAGAGAAGATTAAGCTAGTGCAGGGTCGCACCTACACTAATATGTGTGAAGTTCTCGAACGTGACGGGATTTGCAATGTCGACAGACCATGTGGATTTGGTAAGACATATGTGTTCAGTAAGTGGGTTTCTCAGCAGAAGTACAATGTTCTGTACTTCTGGGAGACCACTGATATCCGCGATAACGTAAGAAGATACTTTAAAGATAAAAACTCCAATAACCTCAGACTCATGTCCTATGCAGCTTTCTTTAGAATGAAAACAGAGGAGGCTATTAACTATCTGGTAGAAAACAAAATCGAAGCTTTAGTATTTGATGAATCTCACAGATGTGGTGCTAGAACAATTCGTGAGAAATGGGACACACTTATTGAGTTCGCCAGAAAGAATAAAATAAAAATTCTCGGTGGCTCAGGTACTGTCGTGAGATCAGATGGTACTGATGTAACTACTGATATGTTTGCTGGACACTCAGTATTTACTTACGGAGTGTATGAAGCATTAAGAGATGAGTTGCTTCAGGAACCTTGGTACTTCTCTGCTGATACTAGAGAAGTAGATATGGCTACTATGTCTGAAGATGATAAGCGTATTATTATTGATGCTAGCAATCCAGAGGATATCATTAAAGATGCATTGGATACTTCAGGAGTAGACACAAATTACATGAAGTTCATCGTATATTATCCTTCAATAGCAGAAGTTAATAATCATTTAGATTACTGGATTAACTGTTTCAGTAACTTGTTTCCAGAGAAAGAAGTAAAGGTAGTACCTGTCACATCCTCTAAGGAGCATAAAGAGGGTATGAAGCATATAGATGAAATGATGCGGAGAGATAACGCAGTAGATGTATTTATTTGCGTTGATATGATGAACCAGGGTGTTCACTTTGATGATTTAACAGGTATCATCATGTGTCGTAGAACAGAGTCTGCCATTATCTATACTCAGCAGATTGGTCGTTGCATGTCTATTAGTAATACAAGAGATATGCTTGTGATTGATATGGTTGGTAATATCGAAAGTCAGTTCAGGGTAGATAACCCACTTGCACAGATCCTAGGTAAGGATAATCGCGGACGTAAGTTTGGTGATGATGCTAGATGGAGAGAAACAGAGCGTCATAAAATCCATATGTCAGTTAAACAGCAGAAGCGTGCAGCTGTTATTAATAAGTTATTATCTGCTCAGAATATTAAAGAGCGTGGAACTAAACTCGCGATGCAGGCATATGTGAAATATCCTGACCATGATTTTTCTAAGATCTGCAAGGCACTTAAGGTTGATCTAGGAAATACTTTAATGTCTATTTATTATGCTGGAGATCTTAGAGACGAGGACATTGTTCCAGAGTTAGATGCAGATGATGGTAAGAGCTTTTCAGTGAGACTTCAGAATAAGTGGAATGAGGTGCATAAAAATGACAATACCGAGAACGTGGTTGTATAAAGGTAAAGAGTGTACAATACGAGATTTGGGATGTATTAAAGAGTGCTCTGCAGATATATTTAGGAAATTATTGAAAGAAGTCGAACCTGGTACTGAGATTGATAGTATTGTAGATAGTTACAAAATAAGATCAGTGCCAAAGTATTGTTACAGAGGGACTTTATGTACAATCACAGAATTAGTAAAGATGTCAGGTTTGTCCAGAATGATAGTGTATCGCGCACTAAAGAAATATAAAGAATTCTCTGTAATTGATACACTGATAGATGAGCTGGAAGCACCTTGGTATGCGATATATGAGGGTGAGCGAGTTAGTAAAAAAGAATTGGCTAAGCTCATTGGAGTAAGTGACGAAACGTTACGTCATAAATTAGAGGGTATTCCTAGTGGCACAGATGTAACTAATATTGATCTCTCTACCAAGATTCGGAGGTTCGTGTACAACGGCAAGACGTGTACTGTGTCTGATTTATCCAATTTGTTGGGTGTAGAGAAAAGTAGAATATTTATATGGCTAAAGGGTGTTGATGCTGGAGTTGATGTTACTGACTTGATTAACGAACATAAGGTTAATAAGAAGTGGATGTATCATTGTGAGTTATGTACCATGAACAGGATAGCGAATTTGTGCGGAAGATCAAGGAATTTTGTGGCTAACGCATTAGTTAATGCTAAAGAGAATGAATGTGTTGACGATTTAATTGACATAGACATAAGTACTAAATGGGCTAATATAGATTGGCATGGTACGAAAAAGTCAATTATTGAACTGTCGACAGATTACGGTATATCACTCAGTAACCTCTATTATGAGTGTAATACGCACGGTACAAAGAAGTTAAAGGAGTATATAGATTCATATGGAGGAGATAGGAGATTAGAATTAAGGGAAGCTGCGAGACCATATTGTGATTGGATTTGTGATAATTTGTGGGTATATAAAAATCCAGAGACTGGCGAAGAGACTGTGTTAGCTACTGAGGACATAAATAAGTTGGAGGTAAGTGAATGCCAGAAGTAAAAACTTGGATATATAGAGACAAGAATTGTACAAAGGATGAACTTGCAGAAATTAAAGGGTGTGGTATAGCCACTATGTATAGAATATTAAATGGTGTCCCTTCAGGTACAAAGGTAGACGACATCATAGATAACTATATAGTAAGACAACCGAGGAGGTTTTACTACAAGAATGTTTTATACTCGATAGAAGAGTTAGCTAAGTTGAAAAAGTGCAGCATAATTCTGTTAGACAGGCAGCTAAAATATGTTAAGAATAAATCTCATGTAGACGAGATTGTTGAAAGTATATCTATAGGTCGTAATGGAGCAAAGCAGTGGCTGTATCATGGTGGTTTGCATACAGCTAGAGAGATAGCTGAGATTAAACATTGCTCGCTATCTAATATACAGAGAATATTGTGTGGCGTTAAAGAAGGATGTGTAGTCGATGACCTGGTGGATATCAAACGCAAGGGCGATAGAGGTATAATATATCGCTATAAGAATACAGATGCTACTGTGAAACAGATTGCTGCTCAGATAAATAAAAGTGAGTACGCAGTACGGAAATGGTTAGTGCCATGTGATCCGGGAGAAGATGTGACAGGTGTTATCGCAAAGCATCTAATTACTGGAGATTTTATCTATGAGGGAGAACATGTAAGCCTAAAGGATATATCACGTATAACAGGGTTAAAATTAGGAGCAGTTATTAACTGCTCCAAGAAGACAAAGAAAGTTGATTTGACTGAAGCTATACACCGAAGATTAGAAAAAGAAAAGTATAATATTATCTTAGAGTATAATGGTAAAGAAATCACAAGAAGTGGATTAGCAGAAGAATGTAATACAACATTTGACAGAGTGTGTAGAGTTCTTGAGAAATTCGGAATAACAGGAGGTGAAGTGTCACCTGAAGTCATTAACGAACTATTTGACAAGAAATATAATAAGGCATCTATTTCAGTTTACGGCGAGGATTTGCGTCTATACGAGATAGTAGATAAGTTTGGTTTAAAATTATCGACAGTGCATGCATATATCGATAAGTACGGATCTGCTGATATAGAAAGCTGGCTAGAAAGTAAAGGCGGATTACGTAGATTAGAATTAAGTAGTAGTATAAGAGAATGTTGTGACTGGATTTGCGATGACTTATGGGTGTACAAAGATCCAGAGACAGAAGAAGAACAAGTTTTGACTACAGAGGAGATAAACAATTCATGCGTGAACAAAAGTATAGGTTCAGAGGAGAACTCAGAACAGTAAATGAAATACGAGAATTTCAAGTTGCAGACGAACACTGTCCATACGTTTACAGTAAAGACAAAATATGTGTAGTAGCTGTAAATGAGATTTCATTACAGAAATTACTGAATGGTATGAATTAGTGAGCAATCTTCGTGGTGTAAAAGGCTTATTAAGAAGAAAGTACGCAGTAGAGCAGAAATAGTCTGACCTATAAAATTGTAGCTAACAAAGAATTCTTTCTAGGTCCAAACCATATAAAATTGGAAAGGAAATAGTGAGTATGAATAAAAGAAGTAAGTTAGATAATTTCATCTCAATTCCAGATTATTGGCGAGATTATGTAAATGCAAACATTGATTTACGTACAGACCCGAAGCAAGCGTGTCCATTTCACCATGAACAACATGGTCAATCTTTCTCATACTCAGAAGAGAAGGGATATTGGTCATGCTTCGGTGCTTGTCATGTTCTCGGTGGAGATGTGGTTCGGATGCATATGCTAAATTACCATATCGAGTCCTATGAAAAGGCAGAAGAGAGCCTTGCTAGGTTATATGGAATTAAGAATGAAAAGGAAATCACTTTCTTCAGACAGCAACCAAAAGTTGATGACAGGGAAGTGAAGTTAAGAGTAGCTATTGCTCAGGCAGAGAGACTTGCGACAGACTCAGACTCATGGGTAGAATTAGATTTAATAATGTCACAGTATCCACCAGATGCAGAAAAGTTACAAATGTTTATAAACCAAAGGAAAGGTTAATAGTTATGATGATTAATGAAAAGTTAAAAGCGTTAATGACGGAGAAAGAACTTAAAACACTTGATGATGTGCGAGATTTTCTGAAGTGGAATTTAACGTCAGAGTTTATAAATAAAAGAATTTTTAATTCTCTCAATACAACAGATAAGACCTGGTTAAGCTACGTAGATGATATTAAAGATGTGTATAAGACAGATAATGATTTTAGGGAGTACTGTTATGAATACTGCGTAGAAACTACTGGTAGGTGGCAGCGTGCTTACTTCATATATTGTTGTTTAGAGTACGCAGGTAAGAGAGTTTTAAGAGAGTTGTCTGATGTAACATTTGCAAGATTGACAGATAGTGGTATTACAACAGACATAGCATTACAGCGAACTTTACGTAATGGCGTTCGTTTGAAAGATCTTGGTATTATTGATACAAATGATGTTGATATAGTTTCTAGATATTTTCTTAGCACGTGGAGACTTTTACCAAGAACAATAGATGCTAAGCAGCTGCGTTGGATATACAATAGATGCTGTTATGGATGGTATACAATGTCAGAGTATATCAAAGCTGACGCAATGGAATACTTGAGATTACGCACAGTTTTAAATGATGTTCAGACTGCGGAGAAGTTAGGCTTACCTGCAGATGAGTATGGAGAATTTGGGGGTCGCAAGCGCGAAGCTATGATTGGTCTTAGACGCAGTATGTTGCGTAATAGATTTGCTCAAGGAGATTATTTGTGTGTAGATAGTAAAGGAAATACTGTATTCCAGAATATATTAGATTTGAGAGGAATTGATACGTCTACTGCGGATAAGAAAGTTTTAGCTCTGCTGAGGTTACCGAGTGCTGGTAAGATAATCTTGCGTGAAGCTTTATTGGGAACAGGAATTGGTGGCAATCACTGCATCAGTATAGATATGTTTACAGGCGGTGTTCTTAATCAGTTAGCAAGACAATTTCCGAACAACGAGTATAAGATAACAGATATGCAGAGTTTTATGATGCTTACTGAGTTACCTGAATTCATAGTCAAACCGATATTTGACTATATCGCAAATGCAACACCAGAAGATCTCGGTTTTAGTAATATCTTATTATAGAGGAGAGTGTACGTATACTCGTGAGAATGACAAAGATCTGTTTTACAGATCTGTACGTAGAGACAAGTTAATGAGATTAGCAGCTGAGACAGCTACAAGGAGGTAAAATATGGACGTTAAGCAGAAATTAATCGGACTGGGCTATAAAACACTAGGAGATATTGATGATATGGTGCGTGTCATGTTAGACAAAATACCTATAGATAAGCAGCAGCTGTTCGAGTATTTAAATAGTACAAAGCATCCGTATACAACATATTCTGGTGATATTTTACAGGAAATGAAAAATGATGATTTGTTGATGCATTATATGGAGAACCGTGAACCTGATAAGACTAGCCGCTGGTTCGAGTATTATTTCGAGTATTGCTGTGTTGGTGTAACAGATGTGTTTGACGGACTTAGCATAGAAGCACAGGAGTACTTAAAGAGTAAAAATGTTTTTACAGACTACGATATACGTGACCAGCTTCTTATTTCCGATCATATCTATAAGATGTCTGCTCTAAATAGTGCAGACAAGGAGAGAATACAGAGATACATTGACAACAGAAATAATGTTGATCTTCGTGCATATCATAACACTGTATTCAATAACAAAAGTGCAGCATGTTTTAAATATTTAATTATGCATATGTATATGCATAATGTGGGAATGTTGCGTGAAATTTTAAGTAAAGAAACAGATGCATATATAGATTGGCCTGATCCTGAGTTGCATGTAGACGCTGGTGCTCGGAGACTCGGTAAACAGACTCTAGTTGTAGCAGCGGGACGTCTTAAGTTTGTGACTGATGTCTTAAGTAAATGTAAGGTGATTTTATCTGCAGAGCCTAGTGTGCAGGAGCATGCAGGGACATTATCTGACCTACGTAACAACATCAGGAGCTGCCTAGAGAAGTATCCTCGCGAGAATACAAATGTGACAACTTTACTTTCGAAGTATATAAATTTGGATATTCTATCAGATGAGAACATTGACACATGGGAAGATCTTGGTCTAGCTATTAGTGCTAAAATTCTCGAGATAGAACGTAATGCTGAGAACATAAAAAAGGCTCAGGAGTATTTAGAGCAGAATAAAGTCCAACAATGAGAGACTCAATGAGAGGATAATACATATGATGGATTTAGTTAATAGAGGGATTTGGTTGTGTAGACATCCAGAATACCTGACATGTGAAGAGATACCTGAGCAGGACGATGATATTGAAACAATCATTAAATATGGAGTTCAGTCAGTATCGGAGTACTGCTCATTCTATGGTAAGAACTATGTTGTATCTGATCATATAAAAAGCTACTTCAGAGATATTGCAACAAACTACGACAGAATTGTCCAGGAGATACCAGAACTTAAACGAGACACTGCATTATCGTTTATTCAGCGATATCGTCCGAATACTAAAGTGACTGAACACAGAACATTGCCAAAAGAAGTTTTTGATGTGTGCAGTAAACATGGGATAAAGTATGTTAGCGATCTCGACTGGATGGAAATTAACATACCATATGAAGATGTAGTCTTACTGCGTGCTTATTTTGATGTACAGGTGTCTGACCTATATGAGCACGAGAATGCAGCGTATATTCCACAGTGTTCACTCTATGATGTGGAGAAGTTAAATGCAGTATATCTCGGACATCGCTACTTACTCGGTTATCAGAGAAATTCAAAGAGCCCATACTGCATGGTGAGTGGACGCTGTGAACAGGTATTCGAGATAGCTTTCAAGGATGACTCCTATTTGGATGAATTTAAGATACTCGAGATGAGATATGGTAGAATGATATTCTCACAATCAGAGCAGTTACTTTCTGGTAAAACAGATTGTGCACATTATTGTAACAACATCGAAGATGCTTTAGTTGATGTGATACATTCAGATACGGATCATGAGGGATACAGCGCTTGCATAAGTGTTAAAGTTTTGAGGAATACAAACATAGTAGATCTTATCGAAGCTAATTACAGGAGTGCTGCAAAGAGTGTAGGTAAATTTATAGCTTCAAGGGCAAAGCACTTGCGTAGTGGTCACGCCTATAAAGTTACTAACATGTCTATCAAAGGTAACATTTTAACAGTATATGCAGAGATGATGAATTGATATGAATGATTATAGAAGACTTAAACAGGAAGCTGAAGATAAAATGCGTAGAGATAAGGTCATTCGCATCCTTATCTGGATATCCATTATTTCCTTAACACTTGGTATTTCAATAATGTGTGTAGGAATGTATATGTTTGTAACAGGGAGGTAACTACTGTGGAGTACAAGAGAAAACGTAGTAAGTTATTCGCAAGAACAATGAACTTCGCAGTCTTAACATTCGTGTTGCAGTTCGCTCGACACTTGTTTGCAGAGTTGTTATGGCTCGCGATACCAAACATGATAGCAATGCTACTTACCATATTCTTCGGGGTAAGATATTTACTGGTAGTATTCAGCACGAAAAGAGGTGATGTCGATGTTAAAAGAAAAGTTCCTTGATTTTGTTCACACATTGAACATCACAGATGAACTTAAAGATTTTGCTGAGACGTTAACTTATAAAGATCTTCTTGGTTCTGGAATAAATATAGATGAGTTGCTTGGACCTGATGGGAGACTAGCAGCAGCTAAGATGCTTTATCGGTTATATGATGTCAGTAAAGGATATACAGTACGTGACGGTAACGTTAACATAGTTTGCAGACATACAAACTTTTTAGAGTTACCACTCACACGTTCTACGAAGAAAGCTCTGTTAGCTAGAGGTAGAATAGAGTTAGGAGATCTGTATGAGATAGCACTACATGAGAAGTTGTATGATGCTGTTGAATTAATTAACAGACTTGACTTAGTATCGACTATCAGATACAGAGATTGTAAGGAGGAAAAGAATGGCGTTATTTGATGTATTTAAGAAAGAGGTAACTAGCGGTGGAGCTGATTTCAGTGCACTACTCGCCGGTATGGACGAAGAAACATTCCTGTCACTCTATGGAAGCTTGACAGAAGATGAACAGGATACAATCAATGACGAGAACTCAGTCGAGAGAACTCAGCTGTGGCTAAAGATCTTATTGCGTTACATCGATTGTGCGAATGGTCAGACATGGATGGGAGATGACGGTGTTCTGAGAATTACTCGTGGTTCAAATTCAATGGAATTACCAATTAGTACAACAGAGTATTTGATGCTGTCAATTGCAGGTATTAACACAATCAACGAAGCTCTTACCTATCAGGGACAAAACGAGGACGTGAAGAGAGTTATGGGAGGAGTTTATGTAAAACTTCGAACCATGGAATATCCGATTTTTGAGGAGACAATGTAATGCGGTATAAAATATTTAATGGTGAACCTCGAGAGTTTCATGCATGGGATACGATACCAAAACTATCTTATGCTGGGGATATTGTAATAGCGATAGACCCTTCAAAGACGAACTGTGCTATGATTATTGGTGATCCTGGTGGGCAAGTAATTTCCATTGTTGAGATGTCAGGCAATAATTGGAAACAAGGACCTGTGCAGGATACAACAGAATACTGCGCGGATATTAAAGCATTCGTTGACAAATACATCGGAGATACTCCTGTACTTCGAATAGGTCTCGAGCAGGCGATTACCAAGAAAGGTATGATGCATCACCAGTCAAGCATGGTGCTTACTGAGGTCCGTGGAGCACTCCTCAATCTATTCTATGAGAAATACAGGATGCATAAAGAAGATGTTGAAGTAAACAACTGGACATGGAAACATGCAATACTACCTGAGGGATACCGTAGTCAGTCCGAGAAAGGTTCGGTGCGTTACTTCTGGCAGTATCTAAATGACCCAACATACTTGAGTTATTTCGAGGATGATGTTACTGACGCTCTGTGTATATATAAGTATCTGATACTTGGCACAAAAGACACCTATACAATTGCGTGCCAGAAAACAGAGAAGCCACTCAAGAAGTTCCAGTTCAGCATTATGCCAGATTGGGCAGACGGATTAGAGCTGAGAAAGTTTGAGTATAATCCGTCATTCTCGGTCAAGGATAATGCAATATACTTTGCTAACAGGTCAACAACTGGAGGTATTGCGAAAGTAGACGTTTCACGCTTAAGCATCGAGGATATTTACGAGAATGCGAATGGGTTTGACAATATGCCGGAAACAGGAGAAGTGAGACTGGTGGTAATATTATGAGAACAATAAGTGATGCATTTGTTCTTGTGCTAATAAGTACTTGCCTGGCAGAGCTGACGAAGAAGTCGGATAAGGCTTGGAGGTATTTCATCCTAATAGTAATTGTTTTATTGTTAGGAATATAGACTATGCGAGGAGGATAAAAAGATGTCTGGAAAAGTCAAGACGATCATATGGACGATCGTCGTTGTGGCTTTAGTTTCAGGTATATGGGCATTTATAATGTACAATAAGACTAAGACCATAACAGAAAAGTTTGAGGGAGAGATAGCTCAGTTGACGGCGACACTGGATGCCCTAGGGCCTAATGTGGACTGCTACACAGTAACTGAAGAGTTTGTAAATCATGTGAATGGTAATACAACTGGGCAGGTAATCGAAGAGAACGCTCTTGAGCCAATCTCTGTTCCTGAGTCACTGGTTGGAGACACATACATTACAGATCCAAGTAAAGCGATAGGACGCTACTTTAAAGTGAATGTGCAGCCAGGAACTCCACTTACAAGTGATTTAATCATGGCTGAGAAGTATGACGATACGTTGCGTGATGTGGATGTTGTGTGTGATAGCTGGGTCGTAGGTATGCGAGTCGGTGATTATGTAGACCTTGACTTTACGTTACCATTTGGTCAGAACTACACAGTACTCTCACATAAGAGAATTCAGTATATTGGAACAAACACAGTAAAGATGTACCTTACAGCAGAAGAGTTGGATACTTACATCAGTGTTCTGGTTGACCATTATTTGAATCAGGCAAATGGTACACATCTGTTCTTTACAAAGTACGTAGAACCTGGAGTACAGTGCGAGGCAACAGCTTTCTACTCAGCATCTGACGCGGTCAGAACTGCTATGCTCACAGATCCTAATATTGTATCTAAAGCAGAGATCAAACTCAAAGCAGCATTTAGACCCGCAATCGACAGTGAGTTCTACAAGTTCATCGACGAGAATACAACTATCAAGAGTCAGTCTCAGGCTATCAGTGGTGGTAACTCTACTTACAATTCTAATGTATCTTCTGATTACAATACATATGCACAGGATGCTGCAAAGAATAAGCAGGAGGATACTTACGAGTCAAGTAATGACGATGTGGTATTAGAGGATGTAGAAGAGACAACAAGTGATGATAAGCTTGAGCAGGCAGCAGCTGATGTTGAAACAACAGAAGCATCTGAAGAGACAGGTTCAGTAGAACTTGAAACAGAAGCTACTGACGAGGAAACTACGGCTGGAAGTGCAACAGAGTCACCGGCAGCAGTTGAAGAACCAGACGTTGTAGGTTAAGGAGGAAGTATGCAGATATCAATAGTTGGAGAGTGTGATAAGCGGCCATTCACATACACTCTCCTGGATATCTGCCAATTTCTTGGAGATGTTTTATTCGTAACAGAAGATGAGTCTTATGCACAGTTTGCAGAAGAGATAGAAACACAGAATGGTGTGAAGCTCTGCTACTATGGAAATATAGTAATTGCAATATCTAAATACAAGACTGATGATTTACTTCATCAGGCAGGGTATGATACTAAGAGTTTCGACTATATCATTTATGATAATCAGATTGATGCTTCTGGTGCAGCTATTATTTATATTTGTACAGGAGAGATGTCTGATCTCGAAAACGATCTGCTGGCTTTTATCTCAGAGAACGACATGATTGTAATTAACTATGGACAGGGAAGACACGCGGTACATATGAATTCCAAAGTGGAAGCTCGATGTGATGAGATGGAAGAGCGTAAAGATTTACGAGTAGCATCACCAGAAATTGGTGGAAGAATATTTAAAATAATAAGTGATATTACTGGACTTCCAGTTAAGACACTGAAGAAGGCGGTGAGATAGTTGGCTTTAAATATTAACGTTAAACAGATGTTGAGAACTAAAGCAATGAACGAAGGAACACTTCGTATCGCAGTAGTATCTCCTATTAACAGAAGTGGAGCGTCAGTTGTAGCAACAGTATTGGCACAGGCAGCAGCATTGACGCAGGGACTTAAAACAGTTATTACATACACAAGCGCAGCAAAGACATTACCTATTTACCTTAATGTAGAGAGACAGGTAGAGGACAAGACGAGATCTATTTCACAGGTAGTGAAGCTGCTTCAGGCAGATGCAATATCTGTTGAGGAACTTGATGAGTACGCGTTGAAACTTGATACTAACTGTTATATGATGGATACAGTATCAGAAACAATTACTCGAGAAGAAGCTCTTGCTGTGCAGAAGTACGTGTTCACAAACATTGACGCAGATATTGCTTTATGTGATATCAGTGAAGCGCTCGATGAACCTGTGGCACAGGAGCTTATTAGTGTGGCTAATGCAGTGTGCTTTGTGCTTAACCCGGATGAAACTTCTATTGAAGCATTCCGTACCTGGTTTGAGTCAGAATATTGGCCTAAGGGTAAGGATTACTTCATTGTAATTAATCGTTATGATGATGCAATTATGGGAGTACGTCAATATGCAAAGAAGTGTGGTGTCAGTGTACGTAACACCTGTAAGTTACACTATAACCCATTTATTGTAAAATCCTGTAACGAGTCTTTCTTGAAGGACATTGTACCATATGCTTGTCAGAATAAAGATTATAGAGTTATTCAGTTGAGAAGTGATATCAAAGAGTTAATGTCTTGGTGTTCAACAATCAGCGGAAACAAGCTTAAGTGGAAATAGAATAAGAGGAGGACTTAGAGTATGGGATTGCAAATACTATTGTCTTTCCTTACGATAGCAATATTAGCTGTCATTACCATACTGGCATATAATAAGCGAAGGTTTGCGAGGATAGAAGCTGAGCAGAAAGAGAAGTTAACTCTCGACTCACTCCTAGGTATGATAAAGCAGGACTTAGTTGATATGCTTAAGGATGACTCACTGTATGGAAAAAGTGGTGAGGAATGGGAGCGTATGTATCGTCGCCAGAAGAGAATTTCTAGAGCGATGAAAGATTGTGTATATGGTATTGAGAAAGATAAGATTATCGTAAAAGACCTTATCAAGGGTCGAATACAGGAGATATTACAGACAGACGAAGAAGTGGATGCTGTAATTGATTTAAATAACCAGAACATTAACCCGATGATTAAATGGGAGATTATGGCATACTATTTACGTAAAGATCCTAAGATTGGTAAACGCGTAATTAAATACTTGTTTGCTAAATACGGAACAGATAAAGAGAAGTACGATATTGAGGATCACACTGTGCCACACTTTGCATGGCGTAGAGATGAGCTCGAGTTAATGTATCAGAACGAAGTGGTGCCAAGAGGTCCGATACCATATCTTGATAAACTTGAGATAATCTCAACTCTGTTGTATGAGAAATATAAAGGCTTTGGCTGCATTGATACACTGCGAGATTTACAGATTGATGGACTGAACTTCGGTACGTCAGGCTCAGTACTTGCAGATGTCTTGAGTAAAGGAAAGGACATTCCTAAATTTACAGCATCAGTGTGGATCTATAATTCAGGTAAGTACATTCATGCTGAGTTCTTCGACTTCTATTCAGAGCATGAGATGCGAAGAGTTGTTCAGTTGATTTGCAGATATGGAAACCCCGGACCACTGACGGAGAAGCGTGGTTACATGGTAAACAATATGTACGACCAGTCTCGAGTTTTAGCTGTACGTCCTCCTGTAGCTGAGTGTTGGGCAGTATTCATCCGTAAGTTCGACTTAGGTGGAGATATGAACCTTGAGAAGCTTATCGATCCTATCAAGATGGATGAAGTCACAAAGAAACCTCTTATTGGCGAAGATGGTCAAGTCGTACATAAGTATCATAACGCACAAATACCATACAAGACAATTCAGTATTTAATGATGGGACAGGTAACATGTGGTTTCACAGGACGTCAGGGTTCTGGTAAGACAACAATGATGAAATACGCACTTGGTTCTGCGGATGCACGACTCACTCTGCGTATCTTGGAAATGACAGCTGAGTTGTATTTGCGAGAAGTGTTTACAGGACGAAATATTCTGTCATTACAGGAGACCCAGTGGTGTACGCCTGCTGAACTTCAGGATGCCTTGAAGAAGTCAGATGCAGCTATCTCTATCGTAGGTGAGGTTGCGACAGATGCAGTAGCAGCTCGAATGATACAGATGGGTCAGGTAGCTTCTATCTTCACAATCTTCTCACATCATGCGAACAGAACAGAGGACTTAGTTCAGGCACTTACAAACTCTATCGTAGCGTCTTCACATGGTGCAGCGACGCCTGATACTGTAGAACCTCAGGTTATTGACGTTATCAAGATTGATGTGCATCTGGATTACGACGTTAAAGGTAATCGTTATATCGAACGTATTACAGAGATTGTACGTACAGAAAATGTTAAGACTTATGATGAAATAGATCCTTCAAATCCATTGTATTCTCTTGCTTCTAATCAGAAGACTTTCTACGAGAAGACTACAGATGCAAAGAGATTTGTTTGTCGGAACATCTTACATTTCGATACACGTACTTGGACTTATGTTACAGATCAGTTCTTCTCTGAAGCATTAACAAAGCATATCTTATCACGTCTACCTGAGGAGTATATAGATGAGTTTATAGACTTTGCTGAGAGGAACTGGAGGGCTAAAAGAGCCAATTATTAAACAACTTTTTCGTTGTTAGCAAATAAAAAAGTTATTAGTCTAACCATAACAAGTTAGAGGAAGGACAAGAGGTAAAAACTTTTAACATGAACATACAAGCGTTAATAAACTCTCAAGAGTTTTTAATTATTGTAATAATACTTGCAATAGTTCCGTTAGCAGTTGTTGCGCTTGCAATCTTTTCTCCGAAGAAACGACGCAACGCCATTGCTACTGACAAGTACGCTAGAGTGAACAAGAAGCATAGATTTTATGCGAACAATTTCTTCACAAGAAAAAGTTACTTGCGTATTCATGAAATGGTAGCTAGGTTGTCGATTTACAACTTCCAGGAAGTGCGTTATTACGCAGTGAGATATTTCGAGATGTCCACACTTTGTCTGTTCGGAGTGTGGCTTATCGGAACGTATATTTTCCGTGACTTCGTCAGTTCAATCTTACTTCTGCTTTTTGCTTACATGATGAAGAATAGATACATAGATAAGAACGTTGACAAGTCCAGGCGAAGATTGCTGAACGAGTTCTCAACTTGCTTATCTTCATTGCGTGAGGAATATACACGACTTGGAAATATTCCAGATGCTTTAGCTGAGTGTGAGAAAGGCCAGTTAGTTCAAGCACAAATGGAGGATATTTACAACATTTGTACCTCTGTTGATGGTGAGGATTTGCTGAACGAATTTTACACGAAGTGTCAGTTTAAGCAGCTGAAAACTCTTGCTGCTATCTGCTACATTATGAATGATACTGGCGACTCAATCGATGAGCATGGTAACTCTTCATTCAGAACAGATATCAGTTTGATTAAAGATGAGGTTGATTTGGAAGTACGAAAGAACCAGATGATTAAATTAAAGTTTGGCAGCCTTGAATATCTTCCAATAGTGCCTATCTTCGCAATCAGAATTGTTGAGTCTTTCTTCATGGATAGTATCCCAGGAACAGTTGCCATATACAACGGTATTCTTGGATATGTTTCCAAAACAATCATTTGTGTGCTAGCCCTCATAGGATTCTACATTATCGCGAATATCAATTCTGAACAGTATGTTAGAAATAACGATAGATTAGAGTTTGTAGATAGCTTGCTGAAGAAGCGCTGGTTCTCAAATATTGTAAGTAACGTAACAACTCGAGATGCTAAGAAATTGGCATCACTTAGTAACAGATTACGAGGTTGCTTGTCATCAAAAGATGTGCGATATGTCTATGGTGAAAAGTTATGCTTCGCGGCTGTGTCGTTCATTATGGCATTTCTTGCGACAATCTTGATGACTTATACTGCAAGAGATTTCATGTATAACAATGTTAAATCATTGTCACTTACAGGAGGTTTCGATTACACGATAGAAGAGTATCGAGAGATGTTCAACTATGACTGCCAAGTAATGGCGATGCCAGCTTTACCTTCAGACGACGAAATGTCGAAAGCACTCGCTCCTATCTTGAAGGACGCTTCAGAGTTCCAGAGATTAGAGGAAGTGGAACGTATTAAGACTAAATACGAGAAATATCACAGTCTGTACTATAAATGGTACTATGTGTTAATCGCGTATTTAATAGGTGTTTGTGGATGGTTCTTGCCAGAAGTCCTGCTCAAGTTCCGGGCTTATATGGTGAAGACCGAAGCTGAGGAAGATGTATTGCAGATGCAGACAATTATCGCAGCTGTAATGGGAACATCATTAGACACTATGTCAGTTATTTATTGGATGGAGAAAAATAGTAGTGTGCACAGAGAAGCTTTGCTGTACTGCTACCATGAGTATGCCCAGGATCCAGAAATGGCTCTTGAGCGCCTTAAATCAAAATCCACAGTAGCTGAGTTTAATCATATGTGTGATAAGCTTATCTCTACGATACATCAAATTACAGTTAAAGAAGCTTTTGCTGATTTAATTGTAGAACGTAACCATGTCATGAAACTTCGTGAGATGGTGCAAGAGAGCACGATTGCAAACAAACGTGCAATATCGTCACCTCTCGCCCTGTCGCCTTTGTATGCACTAGCACTTTTACATATCGTAGCACCAGTATTCGTGCTCGGTATGGCTGAGTTCAAGGACGTCTTGGGAGAAGTAGGTTTCTAGGAGGTTACATGTGGAAGAGAGAAAGAATATTAACAAAGTAGTTGGCGTACTGCACGCAACTGATAAGAAAGCGTATGAAGCTCGTGGAGAGTCATATTATCTTGCTTACATCGAGCGCAGTGGCGTAACTATACCAATCATCACTTCAAAGTATTTCGCATCTACATTCAATGGAAAGAAAGTTGAGTGTACAGGAGTAATCTGTACTGCGAGTTCTGAAGTGTATGAGATATGTCAGATTCTGTCATACTTTTACTGTGTCGTTATTAACGAGTGTCCAGAAGATACTCGAGACACAGGGTATGTTAGAATAGAGGGGTTTGTGAAAAAGTTGTGGAACATTGAGCTTACACCTAGCAATTCTGTTGTTCGTAAACTCAAGCTGGAGTGTTCTGTCGAACTAGACAAACAAACTACACGCTCAGCTCCATGTAGATGTTTTTCTACAGTGGCTAGAAAGTCACTTGAACTACAGGAAGGCAACTACATTGAGGCTGAAGGTTATTTGTCTGGGAATAAGCGTTCTATACGTGTAGTTCTCAAGAAGTACAAAAAGATAAGTTAGTTTTTGGAGGTACACACAAATGGGTGGAGATATTAGCGATGGCGCTAAAATTGGCATTGGATTAGTATTACTTGTTGCAATCGTTGCAATCGTAATGGCATTATTAAAGATGGTTAAGAACCAGACTAACTCTGGATCTACCAAATTGCAGGATTCTTTCGACAAAGTTGCTGAGTCTGAATTCGACGGCTATGATCAGGTTGAGAAGACTGGTACTGACGTTAAGGCAGCTCTTAAGATCTTCCAGGATCGTCCAGTAGCAGTTGTTGTACAGACAACAAAAGATAAGGGAGCAGCTAAGCAGGCATTTAACTATGGCGCTTTATTATCAGGTGTTACAGTTGCAGACGATACTACTGCAGGAGTTGGTGGCGTAGCTAAGGTTACTGAGCTTGATCCAGCTGCAACAGAAGTAGATACTTATACAGATGGAAAGTTAGCTCCATGGAAAGATCACAGCGGTCTTCTCGGTGAGTTAACTGTCGATGGAACAACAGGTGCATACACTTACAATAACAACTTCTCCCCAGTAGATAAAACATCCTCTACTTACTTCGTAAGATCTTCTGGTAGATTCATGTCTTACCTGATCAAGAGTGATGCTGGCGAGAACATTGGTGTTGCATTTGTTCAGACTAAGTAATTAACCTCTTCGTGAGGTCTCCTGTACGGGAACGATCCAGCATTTCCGTGCAGTTGCTCAACAATAATATAAGCTATGACGCAGCTTACGTTGTTGAGGGCATAACCCATTTAGAGAGGTGTACAGACGACATGTACACCTCTCGTCCTTAAAATAAGGAGTACTAATGAAATATATAAATGAAGGCTTTAAAGTAGCTCTGTGTCTTATACTCGTCTCAGCTTTTGGTTTCATCGCTCTAGCTCTAACAACGATATGGAGCGATAAAGCTACAGCTCAGACGAAGAAGACTCAGGCTTATTATGAGAAAGCACAGGAAGCTACTTGGGCAAAATATAATAACACAGATGTTCTAGGCTTCGATGTTCGACAAGCGATCGAGTCAACCAAAGATGGAAAGACTGGAGTTATAGTTACGACGGAACGCCAACTTAAGAAAGGACTCTCAGGTACTGAAGGTCGCAGAATATCTGGATTTGCATATGGTGTAAAAGTCGCAGACGGAAGTATATCACTTGATGGAAAAATGATTGGGTACACAATATCGGATTTAACTATCACAGATGGGTATATCACCGTGAATGGGGTTGATGCAAAGAATATATCAGTAGCGACAGACGTAACTTCATGTGCGTATATACCAACTAACACAAAATTCCATAGTACGCTTCTAATAGACAATGCAGGGAATATTATAGGAGTTTACTTCAAGGAGGTGTAACTTACAAATGACAGAGTGGACAGATGCAGCGAAGATAGCATTTGGATTAATGATAAGTGCCTTCGTCATGACCCTTACAGGCTACTATATGTATGTCGGTAGGAATATGAATAATGAAATGTCCAAACAGGAAGCAACTAAAGACATGCTAAAAGAGTTGCGAGATTACTCTGGGTATAACGGCAAAGTAGTATATGCCCAGGACGTGGTCTCTCTAGTGATGGCGAAGCGCGGTGATACTGCAATTCAGGTGACATCAGCAGGAAACCAAATTGCATACTGGGCGACAGACGATGCAGTAAGTAATATAGGGCGCTCAAAGAACCCGTGGACGTTCGTAGCAGGAGCAAAGAACGATACATATACATCAACTGCGATATCTGAGAAATTAAACTTGAACAAGATGTACAAAGGCTCACTCACCTATGGATACAACGGAGAAGTTCTAGGTGTGACATTTGCTGTAGGCACAGTTGATGGTGCAGGAAATTTTACGGAGGAATAGAGTATGCATGAGACAGTAATTGATGGCGCGAAACAAGCGATAGTTCTTGTAATACTTGGTGTAATACTGAGTATGTCACTTTATGTTCTTGTGCTTTCAACTGGTTGGCAATCTACAGCAGATAGACAATTACATAAAGAAGAAGTAATGGATAATACGAAAGATCTCACAGCAATGGCGGTGTACGGAAAGCCCATACCTATGCCAGAAGTAGTAGCAGCCTTGGACAGAATGGGTCAGCCAGAAATCCTTTGTATGCAAATGGAAGATTTGAAGAATCAATACGGTGGAACTCCATATCCAGTAGCTGAAGCAGGTACAGACTTAATGGATACTCTTATGGAGAAAACAAAAGATTATTTAGGAAAGAAAGTGTACATATATACAGCAAGTCCTAATGGTTATCTGCAGTTGTGCATTAGCGAGCTGGCGCACGAAGATAACCCAGACGGTAACGATCAGGTCTGGTCACATTAATGGGTGTATCGAGTATTAAGAGTACAGACATGTATGAGTTTATAACTACGTGTATACCAATGCGTAGCGAAGTTATAACAGAGAGGATATTTGATGAATACCAAATATTGACAAGTTCTAGGAATAGAAAGTTGCTTGGAACTATGGTAGATTATGGCGTGAGATCAAGATATTCAAATCGTTGTTATTGTTATGTTGAGATAGGTTTAGCTTCTGGCAGAGTGTCAAGCGACCTATCTTACTTAGTAGAAAAGAATAACCTAACATGTGATGAAGCCTACACACTAATAGTATCTAAAGAGCCAACACATCTATCTACAGACATACACAGTGATTACTCAACATTAGTCTCAAGAGTATGCATAATGTTAGATACGTTGAAACTATCGAATGCTCACTTCGGTCAGTTTTATGATTTCGGAGGAGATGTTGGCTGGATAGAATGTGATAGCGTAGGAGACAACGAGGTTATAGACATTAAAGTAACAAGCAATAAGAAGTACAATAAAGAATACTGGACACAACTCCTATTGTATAGTTTGATAGCGCAGAGTAGAGATAAGATAAGAAGAACCACTCTGGTGTTGCTATATCCTGCACAAGGAGTTATTGTGAAGTTTAAGTATGAGAGTCAAGATTATGCAGCGATGTGTAAAGAGTTCAACAAGAGGTATTTAAGATGAATGATACAATACAGGATGCCATAGATATTGTTGAAACAATAATGTGGTTTGTGATTGGCTTAATGGCAATAGTATTTAGTGGAGGAATAGTTCTAAAGAATTTGCAACCGTACACATTACCAGATAAGACATCAATCACAGCAACAACAAACAATGAGCCTGAGCATTATCAATGGTATGTGCGTGATTATATACTGATGCTTATGGTAGCAGATGATTACTGTCCGGAGCCAAAAATGGTTGACATTAAACTCGGTTCTAGTATGCAGGACACAAAACTCATACTAGACAGTGAATATGTCGTAAACAAAGCAGGACGATTACAGAAATATTATATTAACTTCCTCAATTCACGAGTAGACAAACCTATTACAGCATATGATTATTTCTTTGAGGGAGAGAATGGAGAAGGCGGAAGATGGAGATTTTACGTGGACGATTAAATGATAATTCGAGATTACTCGAAGCATTATCTAAAGAGCAGTATAACGGAACGCCAATAACAGTTCAGGTATATCTGCCAGATTATTTGGATATCACATCCCTACTGGCGATGAAGAAGAGAATGGTTGAGACAGCTGAGATTAGTAAAAAGAAACTGAGATTAATCTCTCACACTTCAAACCTTGATGTGGAAAAGTTCGCGACAAGATTATTTGCAGACAGAGATGACATATTTATTACAATTGATTGGAGGAACAAAGATGAAGAAAATACTCCTAGTGATTGATTACCAGAAAGCATTCAAGAACGAAAATAGTTCAAAGACAATAAACCAGATAAATAAAGTTGCTACGGCAAGGAAGTGGGATAGTATAATCCAGACAATGTGGTTTAACTCACAAGACGCAGAGAGCCTGTACCTATTAAACCTTAACTACAATGAATGTAATCCGTACGGCAATGACTCTGGACTGGTAAAGAGATTTGGTAAGTCAGAAGTGTTTACACGCTACGACAAGTATTCATGTGTAGACGAAGAACTTGCACGAAAGCTACATGGAGATGTTGAGATTTACATCATTGGGTGGGAGACAGATGCATGTGTTCTTGGCACATGTTTCGATCTATTCGACAGAGGTATTAATTTCAAAGTTGTTATAGATTGTGTTGAGTCAGAGCATGAAGATATACATGAAGCAGCTTTGAGAATAATTGAAAGAAACTTTGGAAAAGACTGTTTGATTACCAGCGAGGAAATTAAATAATGGGAGATATATTCGGAAAGATATTCGGAGTAGTGCTGGCATTTGTATTACTGTTCATGGCACCATTTACTTGGGCGACACTTTCTAATGAAATGGTAGCTAGGCGTACAATAATGAATGAGATGCAGAGCTTCATAGACCAGACAATTGACTCTAGGAAAGTAACTGACGAGCAACTCGAAGACTTATATCTAGGTGTTGCAGGACTTGGACCTGTTGTAGATACAGAGGTAGAGCGCTATGTGAAAGTAGTAGATCCAGATCCGGCAACGACTGGAGGTATTTATACTACATACGTGTTATCGGACGACAACAGAACTTACAACCAGGGTGACAAGGTAAAGATTAGAGTCCATGCAATTAGCTATACTGGTTCAGAAAGATTACTCAGTTCCACAATAGGTTTGTGGTTACCAGCTATTGATTATACTTTTGTTGGGAGGGTGAGGTGAGCAGGGTTATGGATTATTTTGGACAGTATATTCCTATTGTACCTTACGCTGGAGAGGCAGATCCTCTTGCTATAAGAGGTGGCGATTACTCCTTTGGGGTGAACTACATATCAGACATACACAGTAGTGGGCACGGTTACTACCTAAAACCTGGGAAGTATCCTATCAACATAATACTTGGTGATACGTCAGATACTTTAGAAGATTCAGTACTCTTTTATAAGGAATTGAGGGACGCTTATGTAGGCGAGAGGAAGGCTTATAAGCGAGAAGCAGCTGAACGTATGAAAGAAGATAGATTAGATTTGTATCACGTGAAGTTATTGTTAGATTTCTGCTAGAGCAGGTTAGCTGACGTAGTAGTCGATAAGACAATATACGACAAGTACTGCAAGGCTAAGGATTACGCTGCTGATAATATTTTTATCGACACTGGGACGCGAATAGAGAGGTGTTGTAAGAGACGTGGTTGGTGTGCAGCGACTGTGCAAAAAATTAAACACATATACAGTTTAGAACGCACGGTGTATGAATTACGTTCACAAGTACAACATCTAACTTCTTCCATAGCAGATTGCAATTCCATTCTTGCAGAACAAGATTTCAATGTTACTGTGTATGTAGTGCTAGGTAACCATGAGTGTTGGGAATTTAGTACAGTGGAAGAAGCTGTTGACAAATATCGGCCAGCGTTACAAAAGTTGGGATTCACGTTGTTGCATAACGAATATGTGGTGTTAGATTGTTGTGTATTATACGGAGGTCCAGGTGGATTGAAGTATGAACAAGTGCATAGCGCTGGGTTAATTTTTAAAGAGGGTGATAACAGTGCTGAAGAAGCTAGGCAGACAGATTTATTTGAGGCTGGGTACAGGCAGGCTAAGCAAGTAGCAGACTCACTGGGGTTGCCGTTGGTTTGCGCGTCACACTATCCTGGGCAGAGTTGCTTAGAGCATGGATATGAGAAAGACGTTATCTATTTCAATGGTCATACACATCACAATGGTTACGAGCTACAAACGACTACAGCATATTTCGATAATCAAGTCGGCAGGTTTAAACGTGATTTTGAATTTAAGACAGTGTGGATTAGAGATACAGTAAACCCGTTTTATGAGTTAGGTGACGGTGTACACGATATAAGCGTTGATGATTACATTCTCTATGAGAGATACAGACATGAACGTCAAAGAGAAGGTAAAAGACTGCGGAAATATGATAAGATGTACTGTATCAAAAGTTGTAACTATTATGGATTTTTCTGCACAGGTAAGACTGGTACATTTGTCGTAAGTGGGTTCACTGTACGTAAAGTACTGGATACAAGCGATATAGGATTTATATATTCTAAGTTTGATCTATTACTCAACAGGTACTTAGAGCTGTTGAATCCGCTGATGCAGCATATGAAACAAATGTCAGAGTACATGCAAGGTATTGGATGGTCAGGTAGAATACATGGCATGATAATTGACATAGACTTTTATCATCACGTGATGGTGAATCC